>WNFP01000404.1_pt1 | contig 62315 bp, 44 predicted proteins | sample 5400201 | NCBI WGS metagenome assembly WNFP01 (sample SAMN13153355, study PRJNA577476) | soil metagenome | isolation source: 115 cm saprolite under Madrone tree | place: USA:California | collected 2016-06-14 | reverse complement strand
TTCTGCGCATGGAGGACATGACCCCGTTCGTACAGCATAACGAAGAGTTTTTCAAGACCAGCGCATTTCTTCAGATGAAGAAGGGTAAGAGCAAGATCTCCCCTAGTCATGTCCTTTATGAACGCAACCAGAAGGGATTAATTCAGAATGCCGTCTTTTTCTTTCCCAAAACTGGCCCTTCCGGCCCCGCGGTTTCCGGCGACGAGACGGAGGTGCAGTTCTCTTGCAAAATTGGGGACTCCACGGTGCACGCCGATTTCAGGCCGCGGGAAATGGCGGATCAGTCCGGCCCTGATTTGTGATGACGTGTGCCGGCCGCTGTTTTTCCTTTGAGGGCTGAGCATCCACCGTCCTATAATTTGCAGAGGGGGAATTTTCCATGTCCTCTGCGCTCTTTGTGGTAGATCGCAGCAGCCTTCCTACGCGAACTCTTTCATTCTTGGCCTCTCGCGCTGGGCAGGGCAGCGCCTCCGGGATTTGTGCATCTCTTTCCCTCCCCTGCCTCATATGTTTCCTTGGCCTCCTGCATAGTCCAGCAGCAAGGGCGCAAAGTTCTCCGGGCAGCACGCAGCAAAGCCCATCTTCCACGAAGCTGGCTAGCGCGGCTCAGACGAACGTCGGTCCAGCCGTTGCCGAAAATGCAGTCAAGCCTGGCGAATCTCTCACCCCCGATCCCGCGCTCGCTCCAGCGAGATTGTTTTTGCAACGAGGAATGCTGAGCGAGGGCGAGGCAGCCATAAGAGACTATTTGCAGGCGCACGCGGGCTCCGCGGATGCGCATTTCTTGCTTGGTTTCATCTTGTTCAGGCAGGTGCAGGCAAAATGGCTGGAAGCAGGGAAAAAGGACAGCGAAGCCTTGCGCTACAATAGCGGAGATTTGAGCGGCTCGCTAGTTGCGTATCGCGATGCGAAGGTTAAAGAATCGCTCGCAGAATTTACCGCCGGAGCAAGGCATCACGTCCCGAACGCGTTTGATCTGAAGATCGTGGGCCTCGACTATGTCCTGCTCAAGGATTACATCGACGCCGACCATTGGCTCACGCGGTCGCTCCAATGGGATCCTCGCGACGCGCAGGCCTGGTACTACTTGGGGCGCACGAAATACAGCGAGAGCCAGTTTCCGGAGGCGATTGAAGACTTTGCGCAGTGCTTAAAACTGGAACCGCGGAACATCCAGGCGGAAAACAACGTGGGATTATCTTACGAGGCCCTCGGCCAGCGGGACCAGGCCATCCAAGCCTTCAAAAACGCCATTGCCTGGGAAGAGCAAAGCCCGACCAAAGACCCTGAGCCGTTCATTGAGCTCGCTCACCTGTACCTGGGCCAAAATCAACCGGAAAAAGCAGTGCCCTATCTCTCGCAGTCTATCGCCATTTTCCCGAGGGTATCCAAAGCGCATGAGACACTAGGAAAAGCCTACTCCCTGCTACATCGGCTCCCCGAGGCCCAGACGGAACTGGAAAAGGCCGTTGCGCTGGAGCCGGAAACGGCTTCATTGCACTGCATGCTGGGCCAGATCTATAGGCAAGAGCGAATGGTTTCGGAAGCCAAGTCCGAATTCGACCGCTGCGCCGCGCTGCAGGAAACGCAAGCTGCCAACCCTTCAGGAACGAAATAGTCAACAAAACGGTGCGCCACAGCTCTTCCGAAGACGTCTAATGGGCGGGCGCAACCGTACTGACGGCCAATGTTGCGCCGAGTCTTGGATAAACATCAGGGCGAAGTCAATCCTCCTGCACGCCCACTGCATACTCCCATCGGAAGCTATTGATGCAACAAATATTTAGCTGGAATCGTTCCCCGACAAGACAAGGCCATGGCGAGACCCGCCACGGGGGTCCGGCAAGCTGGCCATTACGACACCGCGCTAGATCAGGGCTGAATGCCCTTGCCCTCGAGGATGGTTATGATGCGGTCGACGCCGAGGATGGAGATTTCTTCGACGGCGCCGCAGGGCCAGAGGATTTCGAGCTTATCAACCTTGGAGAGAGTCCCCAGCCCGAGATGGACGCGCTGGTCGGAGCTGGAACCGTAGCTGCCGCCGCTGAAAACATCGGCACGCTGGCGGATTCCTCCGATGGTCAGGAACACTTTGGCGCCGATGGCATCGCGGGGGCCCTTGGGACCGCCGATCAGTTTCAAGGTGAGCCAGTGGTTGGCGTTCTTGACCACGTTCCGAAGCAGGGTAGGAGGCGAGTCCATATTATTGAGGACAACATCGATGTGGCCGTCGTTGAAGAGATCGCCGAAAGCGGCGCCGCGCGCCGGAATGACGGCGGCGAGGCCGCTGCCTGTGGCGGGCGGAACTTCCTGGAATTTCGCGCCGTCAAGATTGCGAAAAAGCTGCGGGCGCTCGGCCCAGGTGGTGCCCCATTCTGTGCGGTCGGCGATGGGGTAGACGTGGCCATTGGCGATGAAGATGTCGAGAAGGCCATCGTTGTCAAAGTCCAGAAAGCCGGCGCCCCAGGCAAGAAACGGAACTGTGAAGTTACCGAGGCCGGCGCGAAAGGAGACGTCCGTGAAATTGGCACTGCCGTCGTTGCGATAAAGCGTTTTGTAGTCGTCGGAAAAGGTAGTGATGAAAAGGTCGAGCTTACCGTCGCGATTGTAATCGCCGAGGGCGATGCCCATGGAGGCTTGGGCGCGGCCTTCTCCGTTGACCGCGAAACCACTGTCATAGCTCACATCTTCAAACGTGCCGTCGCGACGGTTGCGATAGAAGTAGTTGGGTGTGGAATCGTTGGCGACAACGAGGTCCAGCCAGCCGTCGTCGTCGAGGTCGGCGAAAACGGAAGCGAAGCCGTAGCGGCCTTCGCGGTCGGCGACGCCGGCTTTGAGACTCACGTCGGTAAAGGTGCCGTCGCCATTGTTGTGGAAGAGATGGTCGCTTTCGCCGATCAGTCCCATGGGACCGCAAAAAACCGAGACGCCACGGTATTGGCAAGCGCCTTCGGGGACGCCGTTTTTCCCGGCGAAGATGGGACGGTCGACGTTGTAATTGACGTAGCCGGGAACGAAGAGATCAAGCAGGCCGTCGTGGTCGTAGTCTCCCCAGGTGGGGCCGGTGGACCAGCCGCCGAGAGTGACGCCAGCCCTTTCGGCGACGTCGGTGAATGTGCCGTCGTGGTTGTTGTGATAGAGGCGGTTCTTGCCGTAGTTGGCTACGTAGATGTCCGGCCAGCCATCGTTGTCGTAGTCGCCTACGGCGACGCCGAAGCCCCAGCGCTGGTTGGCGACACCGGCCTTGTCAGTGACGTCAGTAAACGTGCCGTCATGGTTGTTATGGAAGAGCATGGCGCGGGGCGGCCGTTCCTTGCCCTTGATGGAGGGGACCGTGGAACCGTTGAGGAGATAAATGTCGAGCCAGCCGTCGTTGTCGTAATCGAGGAGGGCGACGCCGGAGCCCGGGGCGTCGATGATGGTGGATTTTTCGGACCCGCCGGAACGATGATGGAATTTATCGAGACCAGCCTCCTTGGTGATATCGATGAACACAACCGGCGCGCCGTCGACAAATCCCCCTGCGGTGATCGGGCGAGACTTGGAATCTCTTATGGGCGCGTGGGCGCCGCCAGTGGCCATTCCTGAATTTCCAGCTGGGCGAGGTGGCGGTGGCTGTGCTTGTGGGTTTCCTGGTTGGGGCTCTTGACAGGCTGCTGGCGGAGTTAATGGCCAGGTCCAAGAGAACAAGAAAGCCACAATGGCGAGGCCAAGAGGAAGGCGCATGGTTGGAACATTATGCAGTCTTGGGAGCTCAAGAAGGAATGTCAATGGCTTTCGGTGTCGTTTCCTCCTTCCCTGCTGCAAATTGAAAATAATGGCCCGAAAGACCCGCGCAATCCGGCGACCTGGTTCGAGCCAGCGAAGAGATGCACTTCCAGATCCAATTCTTGAGGTTCACCATCGAGAGAATGTTGGCTAGCCAAAATTGGCGGAGTGGACTTTCGCCAGGTCGCTATCCGGGCAAAATTGACAGCGGCATAATCGTCCCTAGCCCATTCCAATTCAGTGGCTTACGCGGGAAGGAATAGATGACATGAGGATGTATTGACAGACCATGCTGGCGAAGGAATAGTCGAAATCCGCTGCTTACGTCGCCAAAGGTGGCCACCCCATGAAACCGAGTGCATTACTTCTGTCTTTGCTATCGCTCTCGTGTGCCTGCGTGGGATTCGGGCAGGAAGCGAAAGAGCCCGACCCGCACAAGGCCATCCTCGAGCGGCTCGATTCCCTATCGGTCTTGCCGCTGGCTGAGTGGCGTTCCCACGGCGACCTCCCGCACCCCGAAGATACGAGCATCAATGATGGGGACTGGCAGACCGTAAAAGTGAGGGAACCGTGGAAAACGGGCTCGCGTGTTCTTCGGCGCTGGGTGGAGATTCCGGAAAAGGTCAATGGTTACTCGACACAAGGGACGAGAGTGAGACTGGAACTGAACCTCCAAAGCGAAGAAAGCATGATGATCACCGTCTTTTCCAACGGCTCACTTGTGGCCCGCACGGATGAGGACATGCAGCAGCCTATTCCGCTCACGGAAGGCGCGCAGCCAGGGCAGAAATTCCTGATTGCCGTGCGCGTGAGCTGCACGGAAGCAAATACCGGAATTTATCGCAGCGAGTTGCGATTCGAAGCTCCCAAAAGCCGCCCAGATCCCGCACTGTTCAGGACTGAAGTCCTCGCTGCCCGACCGATGATCGCTGCGTTTGCCGAGGGCAAGGCCGAGAGAGAAAGCCAATTGGATGCGGCGGTTAAGACGGTGGACTTCACGGCCCTGGATCGCGGTGACCAGGGAGCGTTTGACGAATCTGTGCGGCAGGCACAAACCAAATTGCAGCGCCTGAACCCGTGGATGAAGAAATTCACCATTCGCGCTGCGGGCAACTCCCACATCGATATGGCCTGGCTATGGCCTTGGACGGAAACGGTCGAGGTCGTCCGGAATACTTTTCGTAGCGCTCTCGATCTGATGCAGGAATACCCGGACTTCCGGTTCACCATGTCCTCCGCCCAAACTTATGCGTGGATGGAAGAGAAATATCCCGATCTATTCAAAGAAATTCAGCAGCGCGTGCGGGAAGGCCGCTGGGAAATCGTCGGCGGCATGTGGGTGGAGCCTGACCTGAACATGCCGGGCGGCGAATCTCTGGTGCGGCAGATTCTCACCGGCAAGCGCTACTTCCAGCAGAAGTTCAATGTGGATGTCAAGATCGGATGGAATCCCGACTCCTTTGGCTACAACTGGCAGCTCCCGCAGATCTACAAAAAATCAGGGATGAATTACTTCCTGACCCAGAAGATCTACTGGAACGACACAACGAAATTTCCCTACAGGCTCTTCTGGTGGGAAGCGCCGGACGGAAGCCGTCTGATGACCTATATTCCCCATGACTATGCCAACGACACGAATCCCGTGAAGATGGCGGATGATCTTTCCGCCTACGCTCCGGCCATGTATGCCAGTGATCCGCCCGATGGCCGTGAAATGATGCACCTGTACGGGGTTGGGGATCATGGCGGCGGCCCGACGCGCACCATGCTGGACATCGCCAAGCGCTGGATGGATCCGGATGTCGTTTACCCGCGCCTGCAGTTCGGCACCGCTCGCGGATTCTTTGATGACTTGGAGAAAAATCAGGCCAACCTGAATTTGCCGACGTGGCGGAATGAAATGTATTTCGAATACCACCGCGGCGTCCTAACCACGCAAGCAGAAACCAAGCGCCTGATCCGTACGACCGAAGAATTGCTTCTCGACGCGGAGAAGTTTTCTGCGCTTTCGACACTATTCGGCAAGGGCTATCCCGCGAACGATTTCAACGGAGCATGGCAGCGGCTCTTGTTTGACGATTTCCACGACATTTTTCCCGGGTCGGGCATTGCCGTGAATTATCTCGATGCCAAGCGCAACCTGGAAGATGTCGGGCGCACCGGCAATGCCATCCTCGAAAGCTCTCTCGACGAACTCTCCGCCTCCATCAACACGCAGGGCCCCGGTGTTCCGGTAGTCATCTACAATTCGCTCTCGTGGCCGCGCAAAGAAGTGATTGAGACCGAGGTACAACTCGCTGCATCCACGCAGAAAGTTGAGGTCGTTGATTCGGCGGTTAGACCCGTGCCGTCTCAGTTGATTTCAATCGAGCAAGGCACACATCGGGCACACCTGTTGATATTGGCCAGCGTGCCGGCGCTCGGCTACAAGACCTATTTCGTGCGCGCGGCCGTGAAACCTGCCTCTTTCGCGGCATCGGTGAACAGTACTGGCGATACCCTCGAGAACGAATTCGTGCGCGTCAAAGTCGACTCACAAACCGGCTGCGTGACCGGCGTTTTCGACAAGCGCAGCCAAACGGAAGCTCTGGCGCCCGCAGAAACCGATTCCGGCGGCCCCAAGACTTCGGCCTGCGGGAATCTCCTGCAGGTGTTCCGGGATAAGCCCAAACAGTGGGATGCCTGGAACATCGATGCGGACTTCGAAAAGGAACATTGGGATCTCGATAAGGCAGACGAGGTCAAGCTGGTTGAGAATGGTCCGCTGCGCGCCGTCATGCAGGTAAAGAAGCATTTCCAGAATTCGACGTTTGTTCAAGACATCACCGTGGCGGCGAGCAATCCACGCGTGGACGTCAAAATGAGCGCCGACTGGCGCGAGAAGCACATCCTGCTCAAGGTTGCGTTCCCACTCAGCGCACACAATCAGAAAGCAACATTTGAGATTCCGTACGGCTCCATCGAGCGGCCCACCACCCGCAACACGCCGACCGAACAGGCTCAATTCGAAGTGCCCGGCCTACACTGGGCGGACATTTCCGACGACAAACACGGGCTCAGTTTGTTAAATGACTGCAAGTACGGATACGACGCCAAGGGCAACGTCTTGCGGCTCTCCTTGCTGCGTTCGCCCGAATGGCCGGATCCTCACGCCGATGAGGGACACCACGCATTCACTTACTCTTTTTACGCTCACCCAGGAAGCTGGCGCGATGCGCAGACGGTTCGCCGCGGGTTCGAACTCAACTACCATTTGCTGGCGTATCAAACGCAGAATCACCAAGGCAGCCTCAAGGACGAACACTCTTTCCTAGAAGTGCAGCCGGACAACGTGGTTCTCACCGCGCTGAAAAAGGCCGAGGATGAGGAAGCCCTGGTCCTGCGATTTTACGAGTGGGCGGGGAAGGAAAGTGATATAAAGCTGCTGCTTCCTGCGGGCGCGAGCTCCGCGGCCGAGATTGACCTCATGGAGAAGCCCGTGGCGGATCTAGCACTTCAGGAGGGCACGGTGACGGTGCACACCAGGCCGTTCGAGATCAAGACGCTGCGAATCCGTTTTGCGCCGAAAGTGCGGGCAGCGCCAGCCGCGAGGAGCTCAAACTGAACGCGCCTCTAGGAAAAGCCACTGTCGTCGGTGCGCTTGGTGGTCTGCTGTTTGGTTTCGACACGGCGGTCGGGAAACCCTGCGCGTCCTTGCCGTCTTTTATGTTCTGTCTGCCTTGGGATGCGCCTTCGCGTGGAACTGGTACGTACTGCTTGCCGCGCGCTTCATTGGAGGGCTGGGGATCGGCGGCTCCTCCGTCCTTGGGCCCGTTTATATTGCTGAACTGGCTCCTGCGAAGCTGCGGGGACGACTGGTGGGCCTTTTTCAGATCAATATCGTCATCGGCATATTGCTGGCTTATTTTTCCAACTATTGCATCGCGCGGATGGGACTTGGCGCCGCCGAATGGCGCTGGCAGTTCGGCGTCGCGGCGCTCCCAGCCGTCCTCTTTCTGGTGATGCTGTTCGGCATTCCTCCCAGTTCTCGCTGGCTGGTCACGCAAAATCGCGTCGAGGAAGCACGTTCAGTGCTTCAGCTGATGGGTGCGGAAAATCCTGAGGTTGAACTTCGCGAGATCGTGGAGTCGATCCATCTGGAGCGGCTGCAAACTTCGGAGCCGCTCTTCGCATGGAAGTACCGGCTCCCCATTTTTCTGGCGATCTCCATTGGAATGTTCAATCAGCTTTCCGGCATCAACGCCATTCTTTACTATTTGAACGATATCTTTGCCTCCGCGGGTTTCAGCAAAATGTCTGGCGACTTGCAAGCAGTGGCCGTTGGCAGCATGAACCTGGCGGCCACCCTGCTGGCGATGACCGTCATCGACAAGCTGGGCCGCAAGACTCTTTTGTTGATCGGATCGGTTGGCACGGCCGGGTGTCTTGCCGGTGTCTCCGGGGTATTCTTCACTGAGAGCCACCAGAGCTATCTCCTGTGGCTGCTGGTGGCCTATATCGCCTTCTTTGCCATTTCGCAGGGAGCTGTAATCTGGGTTTACATCAGTGAAGTATTCCCCAACCGCGTACGCGCAAAGGGTCAGGCCCTTGGAAGCTCTTCGCACTGGATCATGAACGCCATCATTGCCTATACGTTTCCACAGCTTGCAAAATCTTCGGGGGCCTACCCCTTCGTGCTGTTCTCAGCCATGATGGTGGTGCAATTCTTCGTCGTGCTGTTCTTTTATCCGGAGACCAAGGGAGTCACGCTGGAACAGATGCAGCACCGCCTGGGCATTGAATAACCAAGAGCGACAAGTCCGCGCGCATTCATCAAAGCGCTCAGATAAAAGGCTAGCGTCGTCGTACACGCACGAACTGAAGAGCCATTGTTCCCTCAAATAGCTGCACCTAATAAGTCGCACCCAAAATGCCTTTCGTTCCAGCAGAGGAATCGCCATGCAGAATTTGGCTTCCCGAGGGGGCGCTCCCGACGTGGTGAATCGAAAGAGCAGGAAACTTTCGAGCGAGGGTCTCTGGAGCGGTCGGCTGAATAACATCGCCATTACCAAAGATGAAGACCGGCGTTGGGAATCAATAGCATGCCAAGACGGCGCATAATATATTATTTGAACGAAATTCACGGATTCGCGGAGGTTCGATGAACATCCCTTAACAATCCAGCTTTACGCTGGGCGTTCTTTTTCATTCTACAGGAGGGAGATGTGAACTACGGTGTGCTGCTTCAATCCGCACTGGTGGCGTTGCTTCGGAATAAAATGCGAAGCGTGCTGACGGTGCTGGGCATAACCATCGGGATCGCGGCGGTGATTTGCGTCGTCGCCATAGGCAAAGCTGGACAAGCTCAAGTCGAACAGCAGTTGAACAACCTGGGAGATAATTTTGTTTGGATAGAGGCGGGCGGGCGCGCGGTGAATGGAGTGCGCACCGGCACGCACGGAACAAAAACACTCACTTTCGCCGACGCTGTGGCCATTAAGAATCAAATCTCGTTGATCAAGAGCGTTTCACCCAACGTCGATGGTCCGGTGCAGATCATCTATGGAAACCAAAACTGGTTTACAGGGTTCCGCGGCGTTACCCCAGAATACTTCGATATAAAACGCTGGTATGTGGATCAGGGAGCCGCATTTTCCCAGGACGATGTCGACAGAGCCGCGGATGTCTGCGCGATCGGTCGCACCGTACGCGATCAACTTTTTGGCGTTGAAGATCCGATTGGAAAAGTGATGCGTGTCAAGGACCTGCCTTGTAAGGTCGTGGCCACCCTCCATCCGAAGGGGCTATCCGTTTCCGGGCAGGATCAGGACGATACCATTCTTATGCCTTACACGACGGCTCAGAAGAAGATCAAAGGCACTACTTGGCTGGACGACATCCTGTGCTCGGCGGTATCGCAAGCCGCCGTCAAAGTGGCTGGTCAAGAGGCGGCAGCTGTGCTCCGCGATCGCCATCATTTGCGCGCAGAAGAGGAAGATGACTTCAATATTCGAAACCCTGAAGACATTATTCAGGCGCAACTCGAGGCCAGCCGGACTCTTACCGTTCTTTTGATCGCCATCGCTTCCATTTCCTTGGTGGTCGGCGGAATCGGGATTATGAATGTCATGCTCGTTTCCGTCACTGAGCGGACCCGTGAGATTGGCGTTCGGGTGGCCGTTGGCGCGACCGAAGAGGCCATCCAGCTTCAGTTCTTGGGAGAATCAGTCATGCTTAGCCTGGTGGGCGGAGCGGCTGGAGTGCTGTTCGGAGTGGTCGGATCTTACCTGGTTGGCCAGACGCTGCGTTGGCCCATGCAAATGTCGCTTGAGTCGGTGGTGATCGCTGCTGTCTTCTCGATTGCTGTTGGCGTGTTTTTTGGGTATTACCCGGCGAGGAAGGCATCTCTGCTGGATCCCATCGAAGCACTGCGCTACGAATGAAACTGCTGGGTCTAAAGTCTCAGGACAGAGGATGAAAACAAAGAGCAGGTGGTACATCGTGACAAGCCTTGTGGTCTTGGCTGGGCTGTTTGTCGGCTTTGGACTGAACCACAGCGCTCAGCCACAACACTTCACCGCACAGATTGAGCGGGGCGATATCCACGATGTCGTGGAAGCCACGGGAACAATCAACGCGGTGATTACCGTGCAAGTTGGATCGCAGGTCTCGGGCACCATTGCGAAGCTGAATGTCGATTTTAACTCCCGCGTCCACAAGGGCGATATCGTCGCTCTGATCGATCCCGCATTGTTCCAAGGGGCGCTGCTACAGGCTTCCGCGGACTTGGATAATGCCAAAGCCAACGTGGCGGCGGCAAAAGCCAACCTGGAAAAGGCGAAAGCCGCGTCGCAGCAGACCAAAGCTGACTACGACCGCGCCGTTCAGCTCACCAAGGATAACATCACAAGCCAGCAGCAACTGGACCTCGCCAAAGCCAACTATGATTCAGCGAACGCGGCGGTGGGCGCAGCGGCCGCCAACGTTACACAGGCCGAAGCGCAAGTCAGCCAAAAGGCCGCGGCGCTGACAGTGGCCCAAACCAATCTCAACTACACGGTGATCCGATCTCCGATCGATGGCACGGTGGTGGCGCGCAACGTTGATGTGGGACAGACGGTCGCCGCGTCATTGCAAGCGCCAACGGTCTTTACCATCGCGCAGGATTTGAAGAAGATGCTGGTTTACACCAAGACGGACGAGTCTGATGTTGGCAACATCAAACTAGGGAAGGCGGTCACCTTCAAAGTAGATGCCTTCCCAAAAGACACGTTTCGCGGGGCGGTCAGCCAAGTCCGAATGAATCCGACCACCGTGCAAAACGTGGTCACCTACGACACCATCATCGAATTCGACAATCCGGAGCTAAAGCTGTTCCCAGGAATGACGGCATACGTGAGCATCCCCGTGACCACCGTGCAAAATGTGCTGAAGCTGCCGAACACCGCGCTGCGCTACAAGCCTCCCATGGCTCCCGAAGAGATTCTGGCGCTATATAGGCGATACGGAATCGAAGGCGACGAGAAACAACGCACCGGCGACGAGCACTCCTCGTCGGCCAACAGTGGAACACAAAATCTCCCGCGTGCTCCGAGAGCAGAGAATGCGATCGTATGGAAGCTGCATGCGGATAACACCGTGGAGCCCGTCAAGGTTTCCTTGGGGATAACCGATCATTCTTATACGGAAGTGACCGCGATTATTAGGGGGGAATTGAGGGAAGGAGACGGACTCATTATTCGTTCCGTGATGCCCAAAACGCAGACTCCAGGAGGCGCGGGGATAAGGCGCTAGTGCTCCGCAGATGAACCTGGGCTATGTCAACGATTGATTCGATGCCGACCGTCAACCAAACCGCTCCGGCGCTTGTCTCCGCCGGAGGCGCGGTCATCCGCGTGGAAGACCTCCACAAGTACTACGATCTTGGTGAAACACGTGTGCACGCGCTCCGCGGTGTCAGCATTGTGATTGGGCAGGGAGAGTTCGTGGCCATCATGGGGGCGAGCGGAAGCGGCAAATCGACGTTCATGAATATGCTGGGCTGTCTCGACCGTCCTAGTTCCGGGCGATACCTGCTCGAGGGTATCGATGTTTCCCAGCACGACAAGAGAGCGCTGGCCTTGATTCGTAACCAGAAAATCGGGTTTGTGTTCCAGGGCTTTAATTTACTGGCGCGCACGACGGCCCTCGAAAATACGGCCCTGCCTACTATGTACACAAAGATCGACAAGGCCGAACGGAGCAAACGTGCCGCGGAGGCGCTGGCGATGGTCGGTCTCGCCGACCGCGCACAGCACTTCCCTTCGCAGATGTCCGGGGGGCAGCAACAGCGGGTGGCCGTCGCGCGTGCCCTGGTGAACCATCCCTCGATCCTGCTGGCCGACGAACCCACGGGCAATCTTGATAGCCGTACCTCTGTCGAGATTATGGACATCTTTCAGAACCTGAACGACAAAGGATTAACCATCGTACTGGTTACGCACGAACTTGATATCGCTCAGTTTGCTAAGCGGGTGCTCGTCTTCCGCGACGGAAAAATTCGTAAGGATGATGCGGTGCTCAATCGGCCCAAGGCTGCGGAAGTCCTGAAGATCATGCCGACCCTCGAAGACTAAAGGGAGTCAACCTCAAGATCGCGTGAGCCTGCATGTAATTGAGTTCGTCGACACCATGCTCATCGGAAGCGTGGAATGAGGGTTCTGCCGGCGGCAGGGCGAAGATCATCCATGACCCGCATCCATGGATTTGAAAGCGCGGACGTCGCGGAAAAATCGCGGTCCGCCTCGGTGTCTTTGCTGTAGTCAATCACCTGCGCGCCAGCAAGTCATTTGGCTGTCCTAAGAAATGCCGGGAACTCCTGGCAGGCTCCATGTTCCGTGGAGTCTCTAGAACCCCATCGAGACCAAATTCGCGGGACTGGTTGTGGCTTCCGCCATGGGCGGTGATGTCGAGGAGTTATCTTCTCGCGAGTGGAATCACGAGTTTCTCGACATACCTCTGGTGGAGAATCGTCGTTGCCCCTCCATCTAGGGACACAACGGCAGAGACAGAAGTTTGTCCGGCCGCTCTCCATCAGCGACCGTCTTAAGGTAGTTGCCGTGCGCGCTCGTTGCGACGATCACGTCAAGCCGAAGCCCTCCAGTTTTCTCGATGTAGAATACGTAAGTCCCGTCCTGGATGTATGAAATGGCTTGGTCTTGGGTCATTATCCAATGACTGCCGTCTGGCTTGGCTCCGCCCACGGAGTGGATGCGCTCACGTGCGCTCGTTCGGTCGGTCTTGACAACGCACCGTATGCGAAGATATTGAGCCATGTGCGCTTCCTCGCTATTTCAACGCACAGAGTGGGCCAGGGATATGCGCTTTCATTTGGTGCGGGGCTGAGACAAACTGCGAAGTCTTGTCATCAATGCTGTCAGACGGGGGCCGTCTTCCTCAGTCAGCGCGGTGAATCTTAGTCCCAGTCCGCTACCGGGCTTTGCATGGCGGACAACAGCTTCGGCCCTGATTTGTCCTTCCTGAACAAGAAAGTCAAGCTTGACCGTGGTGTCCAGGTCCCGCACTTCTGCTGTTTCGACAAACATTCCTCCCAGACTCAGGTCTCGGACTCGTGAAGTATCCTCACGTCCTTCACAATTCCAGTAGACCCAGACTCCGCTGGGTGTCTGGACTCGCGGATAGTGCCTCCTCGAAGGGATACTTCGACCCGCCAAGAAGTACTTATCTGCGCGCATGTCCGTCCTCTCAAGATCAGGCTAGGTTCCCGAGGCGGCTTTCCATGTGTCCGGATAGCTCTACTCCATTGGCGAAGTCAGCGCTCTCTTTGCGCTGGCAGTAAGCGACCCTTCCTTCGGACCGAACGCCAGCCCATAGAAAGGTGACCAGCACGCGCGTCCCAGCTTGCCAGGGCCGCACAGTTGTGACGCGCGCACCGTGAAGACTCACGTTCTCAGTGACCGTTGTTTTCTCAGGCACAGATTCTTCTGAAAGCGAAACCTCCGCGGCCAATACCTGCGGGATACGCCTTTCGGGCCGACCGCTCGGAATGGGTGCAGCCATGACTTTCCTCCGAGACCTCCCAAAAGGGCCGGAGGACCGCAAGAAAAGTCACAGTATACTTGTAGGACTGTCAAAACCAAAAATCAATCGGGTGTCTACATTAAATTGGAGTAGTTAAACACCTCAGTGTCTGGGTACGGTTCCCACAACCTCTCCTTTGCCTAGTTCATGGAATTGCCATTACTGAAGCGGTCAAGCAGCGTTTGCGAGTGGGCCTTTGCGTTCGAACTCAATGCACCGACGGCCTCGAAAATAATTGTCTTGATCACAGACAGGTCCACTAGTCCAAGATCGAATCTACACAAAGAACGATCACGATTCAAAATCGCCGAGTCTCCTCGAACAGTTCTACTTTGCGTCTCCTGTCCATCGGTCCACCGTCGACAGCAATGGCAGGTTAGGCCGGTCCTTGATGTACAGGGTGGGCTATCAGAGCGCAATGTGGGCCGAGCTAGGGTAGCCAATTCGCCGCGCTCGGGTATCTACCCCGCCCGATTCCGGTGATTCACCTTCTAACTGGACGCTGAAGATGATTCCCTTTTGATTTGAAATGGCCGTCGTAGGCTAGGCTGAAAGGAAAACAACATGAAGAGGCAAAAGGCTTTCTCTCTCGTTCTACTGCTAATCGAAGTGGTATTCACTCTGTTCATCGCCGGGATCGTAGTGCCGAGTCTACTCCGGTCTGATTTGGCCACGAAAGAGGTTTTGGCTGTGGATTCTCCCCGTACAATCAACATCGTTGGGATTGCATTCTCGTACACGACCCACAACGTCGAATTTGCCATCTTGGGTGCGTTAATCGGCGCGATGGCAGCAATTTGCTATCCCTTTCCCGGCACAAAGCCCAAGAACACGACCTTTCCGCGAACAACCACTCTGCGTGTCGCGTCCCTCCAACGCTGAAACTGTTCTGGCAATTGTTGGATAAGGAGCCCGTCGCGCTTTGCCACGGCATCAGCTGTACACATTCGGCCAAGAGCCGGTACGGTTTTGGCCGAGGTGGACATAAAACAGCCCGTGGTATTTGCGGTCAAGCCATAACCAGCATGGTAATAGCCCGTGGCGCCGCTTCGGAGCATTGCAAGCGGCTCAAATGGAGGACTCAGCTCCAGAATGGACAAGGAAGCCTACTCGAAGACTGATGCAGGTTTCCGGGAGATTGATCTTGATCCTTCACTTGTCAGGATGCTGCGAGATTTCATCGGGGATCGGAACGAAGGCTTTTTATTCCAGACGGAGAACGGCACAATGCTCAACTCGCAATCGGCCTCGGAGCGGCTCCCATCGCCCGGTTTGCTCAGAACGATGAAGCGTTCAGCAAGCTTCAAATCGAATTCTCGCTCACGTTGAAGTGTTTCGGAACGATGGTGACCACCAGCCAAGTTGAGCCGAGGCAAAACTCGGTCAAATGTTCGAGTTCGGCGGCCTCAACTCGTTCGCCGTTTAGATATGTGCCATTCGCGGAGTCCAGATCACATAGCCGAACCATGTCCTGTGTCACGCCTACAGCACAATGCAAAGCGGAAACTTGTGGGTCGTCAATTTCGATGTCAGCTCCGCCACCTGCTCGCCCTATGCTGGTCCTTGCTTTAGTCAGTTGGTAAACAAGGGGGTTCGAGGGGCTGCCCTTGGTGACGGAAATTGTGATCGTCATGTTTCTCGGAGCACATAGGTCCATGTCTGAGGGTAATGCTCCGAAAGGACCGAGGCTATAGGACCAAAGGACGGAAGTTATGGGACGAAAGTACCGACGGTACACGAACAACAAGCGGCATATCACCTTGGGGGATCATCCCCTATTCTCGCGGCGTCACCTCAATTCCACAACCATATGCGTACGCCTTCGGAATACTGGCGACACAGCCGCGGAAGTGCCGGCGTGGGTGCGCTGATAGAGGTTGGACAAGTTTCTGGCCGCAGTCAGTGCTAATCAGTTGTCCAGCCTGACGGCACTTGTCGCTGGAGGATGTACTTCACGTCTTCATCCTCAAAGTAACCAAGCTTGCCCGCAACGCAGGAGATGATTGTGCCCATTCCACTCCCAATGGTTTCATCGAGTGCTTCCCGCAGGTCCAGCTCCCGCGAATCCAACACGGAGTTCACTGAAATGACCCAGCACCTGGAGCCAGCACCCTTTGCGGCAAGCAACTCTGCCACCGAGGATGCATTCTGTTGGTTTGGTGGAATAGCGACAAGGCACTTCGGGTCAAGAGCCTTGAAATGGGCCAGCTCAGAGGTGAACCTGCTCCTCTGCGTTGGGTTTTTAAGGAATTTTAGGTAACGCTGCTGGCGATCTGAACGGATGAACGCCTTGACCGCGGCTTCTTCGTGGTTCATAAGAGGAGATGTTAATTCCATGGTTTGAGTGCAGTCAAATAACCAACCTGCGGTCTCCCCATCTGATCAACGCGGATTGCGGACAAGTGAACTCGCCCGCGAACGCTAGCCGTGGTAAATGGAGGCGATCGCTGCTACACATCCACCCGTCGGCTAGCGCCGGCGAGGTCCTCACTATTCGAAATCGCTGCCTTGGAAAACCTAACGCTGGGGCAGGAACGTGACAACGTGAGGCGTCGGCACTTGAGTTCTCCCGCCGATTTGAACATCAGCTTTCTTCGCGACCAAATGCAGGCGTCCATCAATAACCAACCAGCGTCGAGACGCTGATCAAAACCACGAACGTGGTCGACGACAATAAAGCGCATCCGTCGGCGTTAACTCTGCCGATCGTGCCGTAATTTGATTCTCTGCGGTTATTTGCGGCCGGCGAAGCGCACGCGCAAGGTGAAGGCGCGGCTCTGGCCGCCCGTGAAAGAGCCGAAGTTGGGAGCGTCGACGTTGTTGACCACAGTGTCCGGGTTCAGGCGGGCAAAAATGTTCACGGCTTCGACGCGCGCGGCCCAGAGATAGCCGTGGAAGGCGACTTTCTTTTCGAGGCCGAGATTGAGGCTGGCGTAAGCGGGAAAGCGCAACGCGTTTGGAGGACCGACAAGCTGCTGCTGCAGGTTGACGGCGCTGAAAGGATAGCCGGTGTGGTATTCGAAAAGATAACTTAGGTGGATGCCCCAGATGTGCGTGGGCGTCCAGCCCCAAGTGAGGAGGCGGTTGGGGGTATCCCAGGCGACGTTGCCTGATTGCTGCGGGGCATAGAAAATGGAGCCGAGCGCGGGGTTTAGAACTTCGTTCGAACGGGCGCTGGAACGGGTATAGGTGGCGAACAGTTCGGTGCTCTCCGAAAAAACGTCGTGTGCGGAAATGGTGACGGAACGGTAGCGGTCCTTGCGGTGATCGTGGAGAAGAAAAATTCCGCCGGGCTGCGCCGGTTGTTGGTCAACAAACGCAAAACCGTGACCGCCGTTGCGGGCGAGGAGTTCGAGAGCGACAAGCGTGTTGTGGGCAAGCTTCTGTTGCCAGCCGGCGCTGGAAATGGTGAAACGCGGTTGGCGCAGGCCGCTAGCGGGAAGCACGAACTGGCTGGCGACGGCATCGAGTACGACGACCGTTCCGGTGGGATCGTAAAAGGAGTCGATCTGTTGCTGGTCAAAGGCCTGGCCGATGACGGAGAGATTAAGCGGGGCGTTGTAGATGCCCCAGCCGAGGGAGAGTTTGGCGCGGTCGTTAGCAAAAGGCAAGAAATTGGCGGAGGCGCGCGGCTCGGTCATGGCGCTTTGCGTGAAGCGGTCCCAATCGGTACGCAGGCCGGCTTGAAAGACGAAGCGTTTGGAGATCGCCCAGGTGTCCTGCGCGTAGGCACCGGCCTGGGTGTTGGATAGCCGGGGATTCGCAAGACCGGAAAAAGTGGATTGGCGAATGAGAGTTCCGTCGGCGCGGAGTGCCTGGATTTCCGTGCGTTGGGCGGATTGCGAATAGACCACACCGGAGGCGTTGGCGCCCGCAGCGAGTTGATGGGTTCCGTGCCAATGGCGCGAGGCAGCGGTGACGCTGCCGACAGCCTGCAAGCGGCGTCCGCGTTGATGCAAGCGCTGAAAATAGTTGCCGGTGGTGCCGTTGATGAGCAAAACGTAGGGCAGAGCACCTTGCGGGGTGTAATCGAGCAAGCCGCTGTCGGCAGCCAAACCGAGTTCGAAAAGCGTGTCGTGGAGCCACAATTGATCTTTCAGCGACACGAAAGCGCGGCGCTGCTCGACGGTGACGGTGGTAGATTGGGGATCGACGGGGTCCAGGCCGAGGTTGGTGTCGTAGGCACGGTTGTAGAGAAAGCTGGCGTGGAGAATGTGCCTGGGCGAGAGATTGTATTGCACGCGGAAAAGATTGTCGCCCGCCCACTGTTCGGAAGTGTTGGCATTCGAGGGCGATTGTTTGACGACGTCGAAGGTGTGCTGGATGCTGATGGCATCCGAAAACCAAAGGCGGCCGCGCTCGATGGGTCCGGAAAAAGTGACGCGCGGATACCAATTTCCGAGATGAGCGCCTTCCTGGATGTTGATTCCGGGAGCGGGGTTGGTCGTGCCGAAGCGCCAGCGATCTTCGCCGTCGGGAGTTTCAAGACCGAGAATGCCCGCGCCAGAGTGGGCATAGCCTGCGCCGAAGCGGCCGGTCTGGACTGCGGCGGCGCGCGTAGCGTCAATGTTGAAGCGCGCCGTCAGTGCGCCGTTGACAGGATCGCCGATTTCAAAGCCATCGAGGAGATATTGCGTCTCACCGGAACGTGCACCCGCAATGTGCAGATTATTGCGACTGTCGCGCACGATTTCGGGCAAGGCCACGAGACTCTCGGCGAGAACGTGAGAGTTGGGCACCGGGATATCGCGAATGTCTTGCGAGGAGAGACCGGAACGCCGCGAAGTGTCCTGAGTATCAATCTGATTCGACGGCGCGGCGACTTGTACCTGCTCGTGAAGCCCTTGAACGTGATTCATGGTCAATGTGAGTTCATTGCGGCCGGTCTGGAGAGAGAAAAACTGGCCGGAAAGCAGGAAAAAACCTTCCTTGCGAACTTCTACTTTGTAGTCACCCGCGGAAAGATTTTGGAGGACGAATCGCCCTGCGCCATCGGTCTCTGTGCGATACACCCTGCCGGTGCTGTTTTCGAACTTTATTTGCGCAGCCCCAACCGGCACGCTGTTTTCGTCCACCACGGCACCCGCACAATCGGCGGAATCAGCGGCCTGCATTTCGACGGAAGCAAGAAGGCTAATAGAAACTCATATAACAGCAAATAGACGAGTAGAACCCATTGGCGGCCCTTCCAGCCAAGCCCTCTCTTACTAATCTACATCTTCGACCTGGAAAACCATCCGCCCCAACCGAGGGTCACATGGCTCCCTCTATAGATTCAGGATCGTACCTTTCCCGCCGAGCATCTGAAGAGAACAAGAGGAAGCATGTTCACCGCCGTAGAGAACCTTCAGGCCTAGCGGCCCAATATGGGTCAGGGCGTTGGGTGGGTGGTAAGAGCTCAAGTGGCAGGAAGACTCTCGCCCGTCTTCCGGTTGAATGGTAGGTATCCCGACCTGCCGCACATCGTTTCGGGCCGGATTGGCTCACATGGTGCGGAATAGGAAATTTCAGGTAGTGTCGGCTATAGATAGAAAATGAGTTCTAGCGGCGAGCGACCCGCGAAGAAGACCGCTCGACGAGCGTATTCTTGGATGTTCGCGTTATCCCATGAAAACGGCGCTTATGTTCCTCGTGATTTTACTCGGCACACTCGCTGTGTCGGCAGTGGTGGGTGCCGTCTACCAGGCAATCGGAACCTGGCGGGACCGCCGACGCTTTCCGCCCCCTGGGCACCTCGTGCGAGTCAACGAGCGGCGGATGCACATCCTTGTAACCGGAGAAGGCACACCGACTGTGGTCTTCGAATCCGGCATGGGCGCATCCTGCTTGAGCTGGACGCTGGTGCAGCCTCGGGTGGCGCAGTTCAGTCGCGCGGTAAGCTACGACCGCGCCGGACACGGCTGGAGCGATCCGCCGCACGGGCCGCGCACGGCACGGCAGATGGCGCAGGAGCTACACACGCTGCTGGATGCAACAGGTGTGCCCGGGCCATACGTTCTCGTTGGGCACTCGTTCGGTGGCTATGTGAATCGGGCGTTCGTGCACCTATATCCCCATGAGGTCGTTGGCATGGTGCTGGTGGATTCAGTTCACCCTGCCGAATGGGAGAATCCAACCCCAGAGCAGGTGCGGATGATCGAAGTGGGCCTGCGATACTCTTGGATTGCCGCGTGGCTCGCACGATTGGGTTTTGTTCGGTTTTGCCTTGCGCGGCTGGCGCGGGGTTCTCCCAGGCTTGGATGGGCAGCGGCGAACGCGTTCGGCGTCGGCGCGGCCTCGGCGGTACAACGGATTGCAGGTGAGATTCGTAAGTTGCCGGCACCAATCCTGCCAATTGTGCGAGCGTTGTGGTCGCAGCCGAAGAATTTCATGAGCCTCGGACAGCACGTTGCCGCACTACCTCTCAGTGCTGCGCAAGCGGCTGCGGTGAGTTCGCTCGGGGACTTGCCGCTGGTCGCTCTATCGGGCGACCATCATGCGGCACTGTACGCCGACTGGCAACACGACCTAGCGCGGCTCTCCTCGTGTGGGCGGCATGTGGTGGCGAGCAACAGCGGACACTGGATCCATCTTGACCATCCAGAACTGGTCGCTAGTGCCATCCGCGAAGTGGTCACCGCTACACGCGGGAATTGATTTTCACCGCCGCCAAGCGCGCAGTGAACAAAGCGAGGTCCTTCGTCGGCTAGAACGACGCGTTCCCCTGTGTTATTCGTCAGGAAGTAGGCGTTTGGACAGCCGTGATATTCCCCTTTTTCGACGCGCATCAAACGAGTTCCTTCGCAAATTTCTGGATTTTGCGCCAGGCGGCGGCGATTTCGTGCATGTCTTCCTCATCGCCAAGGAGCGCGGGTTGGGGAATCCAGATGGTCTCCAAAGCGGCGCGCTGCGTGTGGGGATAACTTGCCTTGAGGAAGGCATGGGGCTCGGCCGCTTGAGAGCCACACAGCCGTTTGCGGTACTCACCGTTTTGGAAAACGTGCAAGGCGTGGATTGGCGGATAGCTGGCCTGATTGGGGATACCCTCGGCATTCATGGCTTGAACCAGTTTTTCTGTGCTGGCACCGGCGAACTCTTTGGAGTCGACGTGAAAGATGTAGGCATAATGGCCGTTGCGAGTGCAGCGGGAATCGAGTTTTTGTGGAGTGATACCGGGAATTTGGGCAAGGAGTTTATCGAGGAGACGGGCATTCTGGTGACGGCGCTGCGTTTGTGCATCGAGGCGCGTCAATTGAACGCTGAGAACGGCACCCTGCCACTCGCTCAGGCGATAGTTCGAGCCGTTGATGAAATGGCTGTAGAACCATTCGCCGGGCATGCGGCCACAGTCATGGACGCTGCGGGCTTGCTTCTCGAAAGCATCGTCATTGGTAATGACGATGCCACCCTCGCCAGCGGTCATCAGCTTGCTGGCCTGAAAACTGAAGGTGCCAGCCGTGCCGTGTGAGCCGATGCGCTTGCCTTTCCACTCGGTGGCGTGGGCGTGGGAACTGTCTTCGACAAGCGCAATCCCCTTCCGCTTGGCGAGATCGCCGAGAGCGTCCAAATCCGCGGGATGGCCACCCATGTGAACAGCAACGATGGCCTTTGTACGCGGCGTGATGGCTGCTTCCGCGAGTTGGGGATCGAGGCACCAGGTGTCCGGAGACACGTCCACGGGGACAGGCAGCGCGCCTGCGTAGAGAACGGCGCTTGCCGTAGCGACAAATGTGTAGTCGGGGAGGATCACTTCATCTCCGGGACCGATGCCGAGGGCGGATATGGTGACTTCGAGAGCGGCCGTACCGTTGGTCACGGCAATGCCGTGTTTGGCGCCGTGAAATTTGGCGAATGCCTGTTCAAAAGCGAGAGTTTTGGTTCCGGGAGTTCTCCACCAGACGCGACTGTCGAGGACGTCCTGAAGAGCCCTGCGTTCCGCGTCGTCATATTGCGGCCAAACAGGAAAGCCTTTCTGGTTCGACTTCTTACCGCCATTCACTGCGAGTTCCGCCATGGAAATCTCCTGTCCTGCTATGAAGAGGGACTAAAACTGATTAAAGCGGGTCGTACAGCGAAAAGGTTAGACATAGTGGCCATCTTTGCACGGCTGATCGCTGCGCAGTTCTTCCATGGTCTTGGCGAAATCCTTGGGAACCCAATCCGGATTGTGTTTATTGACGGGGCTCAAACTGGCTGACCTGTTTTAAGGAGGCATCGAATTTAAGCTCCGCGACACTGTCAATGTTTACGAACAGACTGCTCCTCGAATGACTGTGAGCGTGCCTGGTTCAGCCAACAGTCATGCCTTGTGTCCATACTCCTACTGGACTACGCTCAACTCCATACCATGTACCATGTTTCCAAAACCTCACTCAACAAGCGGTTCGCGGACGGATTCAACATTCTGGTTCCTTATACGTTTGGCAAAAAAGCTGGGAAATGCCGATGGCAACGTCAGATCGTACATCAAAAACGCACACAATCTGAGCGCGGAGTACGGACCTGCCGCTCCGGACATTCAGCAACGGCCGTCCGTCAGTAATCTGTACGAACTATCCGTCGGGAGAGAGCCGGGGGTTTTAAGCGACATAAATGGGATTGGGGAGGCAATCCAGATTGCGGGAATTACCACCGCCCAACTTGGGTTGCCTGCAGTAAACCCCAATGTGCCGGGCGGGGCGGCGATCACAAATACGGCAACGGATCACGAGCAAATTGAGTTCGCTCTGAAGTATACGCTTTAAGCGACTGCAGAAGTTCGGGAGACAAAACATGAGCTCGAGATGCGGCTTCCTACGCACGACACTGACTCTTGCGCTCGCCATAAGCGTTTCCGGACTGCAGGCACAGACGGTAAAGCTGCATATTTCCTCGACAGCGGGAGACCGCCTGACGGCAAAACCGGACGCGCAGTTCTCGGATGGAAAGCCAGCGGGCGGTTCGACATTCCAGATCAACGATTCCGTGAAGTATCAGAAAGTGGCGGGATTTGGAGCGTCGATCATGGAAGCGGGGCTCATGACCCTGAATACGCTTCCAGCGGATAAGCAGGAGGATGTGCTGCGGGCGCTGTTTGATGCGAAGGACGGCGCGGGCTATACCGCGATGAAGACGCCCCTTGCCGGGACCGATTTCCAGTCCGCGGGCTCCTGGTTCACGTATGACGACACGCCAGGCGATGTCGAACTGAAGAATTTTTCCGTGGAGCGCGATTTCGGACCGAACGGCGTGGGCACGTACATCCTGCGGGCGCGCAAATACGGCAACTTTGCGCTGCAAGCGCCAATGGACTATCCACCGGACTGGATGCTGTATGACGTGAAAAAGCACCAGGACATTCAACCGAAATACTACCCGGTACTGGCGAAATATTTCCTGAAGTATCTGGAAGAATATGAGAAGCGCGGGATCGTGGTCGATTATTTGAGCTTGTTTAACGAACCGGAAGAGGTATACACGAAGATCAAATACCCGGAGATCAAGACGCTCTTGCGCGATTTTGTCGGCCCGGCGCTGCAACAGTCCGGATTGACGACCAAGCTGATGATGAGTGAGGCGCCGGAACGCAAGGTGGCTTACAGGCGATACCCGGTGGTGCTGGATGATCCGGCGGCGCGCAAGTTCGTGTCGGTGGTGGCGTATCACGGCTACGATTTCAAGAATTTCGACAAGATTGCTGAGCTCGAAAAAAGATATTCGGATTTGCCGTTCTGGATGGATGAGGTCTGCTATGCCTACGAGGCCGGATACCCCAAGCACAAGAAGCTTCCGATCTACGACTTCGATGATGGGGATGTGTGGGGCAACATTATTTTCAACGACCTGGAAGCCGGGACGTCCGCGTGGCTCTACTGGAATGCGATCCTGGATGAGACCGGTGGTCCATGGGCGATATCACCGATCCACGGGAACCCCGACCCTAATGCGCAACATCCCGTGGTCATCATCGACAAGACCACGCACGAGATTACCTACACCGGAACGTATTGGTATCTGGCGCATTTCAGTAAGTTTGTACGCCCAGGCGCAGTCCGCGTGGAAACCACCAGCAAAACCAAAGGCGTGCGCGTAATGACGTTCCAGACGCCGGAGGGCGGCTACGTCGCAGAAGTGCTGAATAGCCTGAATGAGAGCACAGACGTGAATCTCGAATCGAAGGGGAAAACGTTGCACCTGACCTTGCCCGCGCGGTCCATCACCACGGCCACTTGGTAATCTCGGCTTCCTTGGTCGATTGCTCGTCTAGTGGGGTCCGTTTCAGAACGGGGCGCGGTTTTGTCGAGGCCCAGCCCGTTTCTGCGGATGTGCGACGCGATGTTCGGGTCTTGGGGGTGCAGGGCGAAAGCACTCCAACCGCACCTCGGTCTTTGAACCCGGTAGAGCTTTGACCGAGTCCGCCACGATTTCTCTGATTCGCTCTGGAGCCGCCACGGCACGCAGGTTCACTACCAGTTCGTGTTCCCAGGCCGGCGAGGCGTCTACCGGGCCTTCGACGATTGGTTCCTGTCCGCAGCCGGATACCGCCGCCTTCACATAGCCGCTTTCGGCCTGATCGATCACCTTCAAGTGCACGATTCGCACATTCTTCCGTTCGAGTTCACGCTGTAGTGAGTCGAACAACGGACCGACAATCAGAGCCGGCATGATGGGATCCTTCAGGCACAAGCGGGCGTGGTAGTTAAGCCATCCCAAGGCGGCCTCGGCACGCGCGTAACGTTGATAATCGATGTTCAGAGTGGCGCGTCCGCACGCGAGCCGGCCCGAGAGGATTTCATGCAGCCAGGCACTCACACCCCACCCATGGATCGCGCTCAAGTAGCGCACTGGCGCCGATGTTGGCAAGCCGGGAAACTCTGTTTCACGGTCGCACTTGGAGAAACAAATCAGGTCTGCTTCCTCCACTTGGTTGCGAAACAGAAAGGCGATGTCCGGATTCGCATGCGCCGCCAATGCCGCACGTGCCTGCGCGGGGTCCACAACCACCGTCAGCGGAGCAAGCCGGAATCGGTCTGCGTGGTCGCGCTTGAGCACCTGAAGAATGGTAGCGGACAGGTCGGTGCAACTGCCCACCGGCTCCACGAAAATAATCTCCGGATGATGTTTCGCAAGGCCGCCGGCGGCTTCCAGTAGGTCTGAGAAACGGCAGCAGAAGCACCCGCCGGTGACCTGATCGGCGGTTAAGCCGCTGCCTCGGACCAAAGCCGTATCAACCAAGTCGTTTCCCTGATCGTTCAGGATGGCAGCTACTCGGTGGCCCTCGGAAACTAGAGTCTGTGCGGCCGCACAGAGCAGAGTGGTCTTTCCCGCTGCCAGAAAGCCGCCGATTGGCACGAACCAAGGGCGCTCGCTATTCAGCCCCGTGTTCACGCGAGCACCTCAAGCACGAGTTCTTGGCCGTCACCGAGCGTCAAAGGCTGTTCGAGGCGTATGATGGCGCCCGTTCCTACCTCTAAAGTGTGCCGGAGTTCCGCTCCACCGAGTGTGGCCCGAGCCTTTGCACCATGGGCTTTCAACTCGAAGCTTCGGACAGGCAGCAAGCCGTGATCGACGCGGATGCGGAAGAACGTTTTGCCGGTGCTTTGCTGGCGTGCGAACACGCCCCAACCAGTTGCCGTGGACCAGAAGCAGCGGAACACGGCGTCGGCCAGGGGAGGCGACAGGTTGACTGTCTGCTTGGCGCCGTCGTAGCGGAAGCCGCTGAGCGCCAGCACCCCAGACCAAGCCGCCATTGCTCGAGCGTAGTGGTGTCCGCACTCCGGCTCATCCCACGGATTGCGGCGTTCCCCGTCGAAGCGCTTCCGCACATTCTCAAAACACTCCACGCCTTCCCGCACTAGGCCGGCATAGATCATCTCCGAGGCCGCGGTGTATTCATGTCCTGTCCATGCTTCGGCGTAGTAGGGAAAGGGAATCCGCGGACGCTCGGCTTTGCCGTAGTCGCAGATGACCAGAGCGGCCTCGTCGTTCACCACGTAAGTGCGCTGCACGGAATCGTGATGAAACATGTCCCGCCTGAAATTGTAATGGTAGATGGATTCCAATGTCTTGCGGATCCGAGTGGGGTCGACCAGCGGCCCCAGGCCGGCGGCGTCGGCCAAGTATTGCCCAACTAGTTGATCGACAAGGCATCCTTCGCCGACCTGATAATTTGGCGTTTCGGTGTCCTCAGAACCCATTTGGCTGCGAAGCACTGCCGCGATCTGTTCTTTCTTGACGCCCCGCACCTTCTGGACGTAGTACTCACCGTTGAACAGATGGGCGTCCAACCAGTTGCTTCCCCGCTGGAAGAGTTGGTGGTATTCCCTGGCTGCCTTGTCTTCTCCCATAGCCGAGGCCATTTCTTCGCAGGCGCGTAGCGCGGCCAGATAGTAGACACCGCATTGAGGATTGGGGCCATAGAATTCCACGTCGTAGGTATTGTGCTGGACGCCTTCCAGCACGCCATCGCGGTCGGCGTCCCAGCCACCCTCGATCCAGCTGAATTCCAGGGCTTTCCTGACGCGCGGCCACATACGCTCCAACCAAGTGCGGTCGCCTGAGAGCTTCCAGTCAAGGTAAGCGTGAACGATCTGACCCATCTGCCCATCGGCGGCAGCGAAGCCGCTGCGCACCTTGCCCTCCGGCAGCGCAGTCCGGAAATGTATGGCTCCCTGTTCATCCATGCTGTAACCGAAAGCCGCTTCGCGCAGCGAGCGCGCAAAGGCCGGAAACAGGTGCGGGGTCACCGTCTCATAGTTCCAAACGTGTGTGCAGTTGCCATGGCAACAGCCGCGTTGATCGTTGGCACCCTCGAAGCCCCAGAACCTGCCGTCGGCGGTGCGGAAACATATGTTGGTCGCCAGAGTCGAGAGATTGGCAGAAGCCGCGTCTTTCACCGCGGCCGGGAGAGTGCTCTCCCGCAACCCGGCTGTGAACTGACGAGTTTTCCGCTCGAGGCGTTCCAGGTTCTCCGCAACATACTGAGCAGTTGCCCAAGCGTCGGCGAAGCGTGTCGCGTACCAATTGCCAATGACCGAGTTTTCCTCTCCCTTCGGCGCCTCCCAGCCGCACCTTGCCGGCGTGCGGTTCGGAAAATGCCAGGCGAGCAGAAAGGTGTAGTCGTGCTCGGCTGCAGGTGCGATTGTCCGGCCGAGGCAGAGCGCCCCCACGGCATTCCGCGACGGATCCTCCGGTCCAAGCCGGCCGTCGGAAGAGAAATCGTCCCAGAACAGCAACGGAGCGTCCCACCACCGACCTTTCGGCCAGCCGCGGAGATGCGAGAGATCACCGTTTCCTGAGTTTATCAACCCGATGACGAAGTTGCCCCACATGGCGTCGTCGGCCCCAACCGCGGGGTTGTTCATGAATAATCCCGCCAGCGGCCCACTGGTACGGAACTCGTTGCTGCGTTCTTCTTCGACGCGGCGATTGCCCTGCTCAGGCACAACCGGATTGTCGATCGACCAGGCGATCGATACAGTTGAGGACCGTCGACCGTCATTCCTGACGCGATAACGCAAGACGGCTGCGGGAAGGCCGGAGTCGTCCTCCTCATGCGGGATAAAGGGTGAGAAAGCTTCCAGAGTTAACCGTATGGGGAGTTCCGGATCCTTAAACTCGATCCGGGCAAGTGGGTACTCGCCGACGAAGCGAGCTGACGCCAGGCGCGTGAGTCCTGGGACATTACGCGCGCCCAATCCATCTTGCCCATGGAAAGGAGGCAAGTGACGAGCTTCCAGGACACGGGCCATCCTCCGCCGGCCATCATCGACAAAGATGGACGCAAATGCGTAGGAGGGCGTGCGGCCTTTATCCGGCTTGTTGAAGATCTCCCAGTCGCGCAGTTGACCCCTACCACCCAGACTGATACTGCCAGCAGCGACTCCGCCCAATGGGAAAGCCAGGAGCGAAAGTTGCCGGCCAGTGAACGCACGAGGAAACTCCACGGGACCAGGAGTGGCAGTCGAGGCGGTGTCGTGCAAGGTTGCCGACGGCGCTGTCGAAGTAGCCTGGACGGCCGCCACGGTCGTGCCGATTAGCTTTAGGAAGGAGCGACGATCGGAGGGCATTTGAATTCCCCCGTTATCGGAGCAAAGGAGGCAGCACCTTGTCGAGTTCGGCATCGGAGAAGGAGGCCAGCTTCACGTTGCGGAAGAGGCTCCAGCGCTCGACAAGGGCGACGCGGCCGTCCGGCTCCACCTTGGTCATCGGACCCAAAGTTTCGATTTCCAGAAAATCCCCATTGGTGAAAGTCTCAAAAGAGCAGCCGAAGTCCGGGTAGGCCTTGTCCGGCTCGGCCTGATACCGTTTGATGAACACCTCGTCATGGAAGAGGTAGGCAGCCCAGGTGCGCACGTTGAAAAGACCAAGTTTCTGCGGCTCCGCATTGGCAGGATCCTGACGCAAACCGAGGTATTTCTTTGTGAATGTCCAGCGCTTGTCGGACAGGTCGGAGTAGGCCCACATGACCAGAGGATTGGTAGCCGCCAGCACTTCGGGATGCTTGCCGCGCGGCGGGAATCCAGTGATGGCAATGCCTCCCGGAGCCATCATGCTCATGGCCCACGCGGAGAACTCGAGAGGAAACAGGCCGCGATTATAGATTCGATGTGTCACCGTCACGTCGCTTCCTTCCGGAGCCAGTGCGATCTCGATCTCCTTTTGCAGGCCGGTCAGTGGCTCGACCGGTTCCCGAGCTACTAGCCCTTCCGGCGTGATTTGAACCTGCACGGCAACGTTGTCGGGGGCCCAGGTAGCAATGGGATCTTCCGGCGCCTTCCAAACCCGATGGCCGCCACGGAGCTGAAACTTCTGCTCACCGCTCTTTCCGAGTTGGTCGGGGAACTCCTTGAATAGATTCTGCCCTCCGACAAAGCCGTAGCGCATGATGCGCGGCCCGACATCGCCGGTGACGATCAACTCAACGCTGCCGTTGCTGACCCGGTAACAGTTGGACCAGCCCCGCCAGGCGATCTTCTCCACTTTGACGGCCGCACCGGCCGTTGATGCAACCAAAGTGATGGCTACGATCAGTCGCGCAGTTCGAAGCATCGTTTCCCATCCAACGGGCTCAAGGGTTTCATCCGGCCCTCGCGCGCACGTAGTGGCTCGGTGCGGATCCCCTCGCCGCTACGCAGTCTAATCACAGTGGGGGCGTCCGGCAAGCGGATACTCGCATCGTTCTATTCCGCGATGCAATCGAAAATGACCACTCGACCGGACCGGATGGAGAGAAGAGCTTGAAGACATGCGGGCATCAGCGGCAACAAATCATTCATGCGATTCGATTTCGCGCAAGAGATCAAGATGGAGACACTCCTCCCAGTCGGGTTTGCTGGCGCTTGATATTCCGATCGCTGGTGTGCAGTACATACCTCCGGCCCTCAGCAAGCGTAAGGAGCTCGCCGTTTTTCTTGGACCCAAAACCTGCTTACCACACAGTTTGGCACTCGTGACCCAGTGCGGTGAGGGCTTCAGATTCACGATCACGCGTTGGTGCTTGAGGACAAGCGACTTCGCAACTAGTGAACGGCCGGCAGGTCCGAGCAACCGGACCAGGGTGGCGCTGAAATGGATGAAAAAAACGACCAGATTGCGCATCGCAGAATCGTGCAGGACGGGGAATGTTGAGGAATCATGCGCGAAGGAACAATTCGCCAGAGACAGCTCAGTTGGTGGCAGGATTCGAGTCGTGGCTCACCCGCCCGGGTTCTCCGCGGAAGGGCAGCTTGAATTTACGGGAAATCTCCGGCCAGAATTCGCGGAGCACGTCGAAACCCATGTCTTGGAGGATGCTGTAGCCAACCCGCTGCGCTGCTGGAGCGAAACCGCGTTGATTGTCTGGGTGATACGTGTTGCTCAGCACGATCGTGCTCGTCGTCCCCAGCCATTCGGAAAGATTGAACATGCGTTCGCCATCGTCGCGATGAGCCACGACTGCATGCTCCAACGCATGGAGCAAGCGCCTCCCGGCGCTGCCGTGGATCAAGCGGTAGTAGCGCGGGTCCTCCGCAAAGATCCAGGGATATGCAAAGTCCTGAAAGAACCTGGAGGAGGCCTGACCGGCGAAGTCGGCGCCAAAGCCATTTTCACGCCGGGCTTGTAGTGCGGGGGGTGAACGGCCCTGCGTTCCAACGGCCGGGCGAACGTGCCCACGACCTTCTTCAATGGCCCATCGTAGTCTTCCAGCCGTACCATCGGCGCCGGCTGAACGCACGGCTCCGTCACAGGAGCAGAAGGCGGTTGCTGAGGAGGAGCCGGCAGTCCCTGCGCGCGTACCTCACTCGCACACCAGCCGACGGCAATCAGCACGGACACGATGAAAACAAAGTTATTTCTTTTCACCGTCAGAACTCCTGCAGGGATACCCCCCGCTATCTTTGCGGATCTGAGCGGTGACTCCACGCCTGGCTTCGATTTCACCTCGATTCAACAACTCAACCTCTCGCTTTCCGGGTTTTACGTTTTCGAGCACCTTGATACCCGGCTGCCCATTTGTACGGGAACTCAAAATCGAATTGGGCAAGGTAACATTGCTGAATTACGTCCCAACGAATTATCGTACCGCCCATTCAGCGCTACGCGCCCGGGGCCGCTTCGGACACGCTATCACAGGACCTGCCTCGTGGATTGCTCCTACCTGAACGCGATTGGTCCACCGCTCTCAACGTATGATCTCAAAATGTATCCTGTGCAGTTCGCTGGCTCACTACAGGATTTTTTGGACAACTTGGCTATTCTGTTTGCAAGCTCCCGTTCTAAGCCAAGGCGTGGCTGCCTTTGGCGGGACCACCGAATTCTTCAAAACTTGCGGCAGCACCGACATCGTCGAAACTCGGAAGGCGGCGTCGCGCGCCCTTAGCGTTGAGTTGAGTGGTCATGGATTGATTCCAGTCGGGATACTCATGATGAGTGCTGGAGGATTGCTTTTGCCTTTCTTGGTGGTTGGATGGAAGTGCGGCCTCCCTTGACCTGGTTTCCGATGTTTTTCGGCACCGGAGCCTTCCTTGAGGGCTTCGTTTCGCGCGGCCTCGCGAGTGTTGCTGCTTGTCTTATTGACCATCGGCTCTCCACTCGGTCCCAATTTGTTTCCAGGCTCACCCGTAGCTTGATTTCCGGCAGACACACCGGGTGCATCGGTTCAGAATCCATGATTGTTGAAGAGGCTTCAGGCACGACCGTCCACCGGCCGTAACGATAAGAATACTCATCCGGCTTTTCCCCTGTCCGTCCCCTGGACTCTGCTCTACACTTTTCATATAGGAAAACCAGCATGTTTCAACACTTTGATACCGTGATTGCTTTTGTCGTCCTCATGCTCGTCGCCAGCCTGTTCATCACGGCGACCACGCAACTTGTTGTCAGCTTGCTAGGCCTGCGCGGCGCAAATTTGCGGCGTAGCCTGGTAGACCTATTCGAAACCGCCTGTCCGGATCAGGAAGCCGGACGCTGGGCAAAGGAAATTGCCCGCCGAGTCCTACGTCATCCCGCGATTTCCGATTCGGTCTTTTCGCGCTTTTGCCTTCGCGCGGATCGGCTCCCCTTCATTCCGCCGGAGACGGCGGGGAAACTGCAAGGCGCTAGCGCCTTAATTCCTCTGCTGCCATGGATCGTGGGTGGGGTTGGAGGTTTCTTCGTCACTCCCATCGTTCTGGTGATTGCCAAGCGTCTGTTCGCCGCGGATATATGCAAATATTCGGACCTTCTCGCCGGCTACGTTTCAGCGATCAATTTCTGCCAGCATCCCTGGCGCACCGGGGCGCTCGTCGGCGCCATTCTTGGCGGGCTGCTCAGCCGCTGGCGCCTGGCCACATCAGTCCGTGTCGAAGAGTTGCTCGCCGTCCTCGAAAAGCTTTCCGACCCACTTCCTGGCACCCTGCCCGATCCTGCCCAGCACGCAATGCTCACGATCGTGTGGACCGAGAATGAGCCGGGAGCCAGAGCGAAGCCAGGACCGGCGCAAGCGGGTCGGCCTGTCCACTCCAGGGCCTATTTTGATGAGGGCATCGTCCGCCGCGCCTCGAAGGCTGCGCCGCTGCAGAATGAACCTTTCGACCCGGCGGCTGCAGATTTCGATGAAGGCATCGTTCGCCATGCCGAGCCGGTCGAAATGGATGGGGACGTCGCCGTCGCAGTGGAAAAAGTGACAGCACAAGCGAAGGAACCCGAGCCGGAATCCACTCCTGCCACGGGAGGATTGACCGGGGCGTCGGCTCCTGCTCGGCCCGAGCCGCGCTTGGAAGGCCTGCGCGCTTGGTTCGATTACGTCATGGACCGGGCCTCACAGCGCTTCACCCTGAAAGCACGCCTCGTAACGGTCGTGCTTTCCTGCGTTTTCGTCTTTGCCGCACACTTTGACTCCGTTCGGCTGTTCCAGTCGATGTCTCAAGGCGCCGAATTGCGCGCACAATTGGCCGCCAGTGCGGAAGCCATTGACAAGCAGGCGCAGAACTTGTCGCATTCAAAGGAAGGCGGCCACACCGTCGTGCCCGACGTCTATCGCAAGGTCATGGCTTCGGTGTTGCGCACGGTCGCCGCCGTCCCTGAACCGCCAAAGCCCAAAGTTCGTCGGGTTTCTCACACGGTCGCCCCGCCTTCCAGGAATTCGCAGCAATCCGACGGTGACAGCCTCTCTATAGCTACCACCGAAGACAAATTCACCGCGGAAGCGAAAGCCAAAGCGACGCACGACCTCGAAGCTGTGCCGGGATTTGCCAGCCGTGAGGACGCAGAGTCTTGGCTTCGCACGACCCTAGATGGAAACCCCGCGGGCGCGCGCCTGGCCGCGGCGTACCAGCAAGAAGTGAACGCCGAGCTGGTCAGCGATTCCGACAAGCTCATTGACGAGTCCGCTTCGCTCAAGAGTGATCTGGCGCGCTCCGAGTTCAAGCTCTTCCCGGACGGGCGAGGCTGGGCGCAGTCCTCGAACGAAGTGCCGGGCCTTTTGGTCACGGTGGCGTTTCTCAGCCTGGGCGCGGCGTTTTGGTACAACACGCTGAAGAGCCTCGCGAGCCTTCGCCCGCAATTGGCAATCAGGCTGGATCGCGAGCGCAAGCACGAGAAGCCGGCCTAGGAATTCCCCAGCGACCGCCGACTCTGATCAAGTTCGCTCGTGGGTGAGTTCACCATCCCCGCTTCTCCATACTTCCCGTTTCCCGTACAGCCAAAAACTCGTCCTCGTCGCTGCCCTGAGCCAGAACTCATTGCTCTGTGCACGTCGATGATGAATCAGTCTTTATTGCCATGGGAGTTCCCGGCATCCTTAAAACGCGCGCTGAGTGAGCCCATCGCCAGCTGTCCCGTCGACTTTTATCCCGCTCCCCTCTCTGATGGTTGCCCTCCCTGCAATCAAATACCGTAGTACGGAGTCGCCAGAGATCCTTTATTCGTGGCATCCGTACTGTGGGCGTTCGGTCTGGATTCACAGAAAAGTTGTAAAGGGTGGATCCACCGTCTACCGGTGCAGTCTGGAACAGAACTACGACTCGGCTCTTCGGGGTACCGCAGCGCCGCTTTGACGGAAGCCGCATACCCTCGGTTTTCAGCCAGCGAGTCACGACGACAGTGAAACCTCAGGTCCGCGGAAGTCTACTTGGTCTTTCCTGGGCCCCAGAGGGCGCGGCCGGGTTTGCCGCCGGTGTGCTCGCCGTCTTTGAGAACCTGAACGCCGTTGACGAAAACGTGTCTAACGCCGATGGAATACTGGTGAGGCTGCTCGAAGGTAGCACGGTCGGCGATAGTTTGCGGATCGAAAACCACTACGTCTGCAAACATGCCTTCCTTGATAAATCCGCGGTGATCGAGCCCGAGGTTTGTAGCGGGCAATCCCGAAAGCCGGTGCACGGCTTCGGCAAGGGAAATGACTTTTTCTTCGCGGACATATTTGCCGAGCAAGCGGGCGAAGTTGCCATAGGCACGTGGATGCGTGGAAGATTTGAGGAACACGCCCTCCGGGGCCATCGACGCTGCATCTGAGCCGAATGAGACCCACGGCTGGCGAATTTGTTTCCTGACGTTTTGCTCGTCCATCATGAAATAGACCGTGCCGATGCGCGAACGGTCTTCCAAGACCAGATCCATGATTGTCTCGATGGGATCTTTGCCACGCAGGCGCGCAACTTCGGCTAGCGTCTTTCCCGTTTGCGCCTTGAGCGCGTCTGATTTGAACCCGACGAGCAGGATTTGGTCGGGCGAGCCGGCCAGCATATACAGATTTTCCCAATCGTTTGACGGAGTGCGCATCGCGTCGGCTATTTTCTTTCGAGTTTCCGGGGCTTGCAGGCGCTTGTAGGCAGCCTCGGCACCTCCGTCGTAAACCCACGGTGGCATACACGAATTGAGCCCCGTCGCGCCAGCGGTATAGGTATACATGTCGGCGGTGATTTTCAGCCCCTGGCGGCGGGCGTCTTCAATCATGGCGATTACGTGATCGAGTTTGGGCCAGTTCGCCTGCCCGGAAGCCTTCAAGTGGTAGATTTCGACCGGAAGACCTGCTTCGCGACTGATGCGAATGGTTTCTTCGACCGCCTCGGTGAGCTGATTGGCTTCGCTGCGAATGTGTGCGATGTACTTACCTCGGTACTTGGCTGCAACCTTTGCCAGCTCGATCAATTCATCGGTCCTGGCGAAAGTCGCGGGCGGATAGATGAGAGCGGTAGTCACGCCGAGGGCCCCGGCTTCAATTTCCTGCCGTACCAGCTCGCGCATTTTGTCGAGCTGCCCGGGAGTCGGAGGCTTATCTTCGAGTCCAATCACGTACTCGCGGATGGTGGGCGCGCCTATGAACGAGGCGAAATTTTGGGACACGCCGCGCTTTTCCAGGTAGGCGAGGTATTCGGCCAGAGTTGTCCAAGCAATTTCGTACCTTATGTCCCCCTGCTGGTCCACGCGGCGCTTCTTCATCTCATCAGTGAGCGGCCCCATCGAACCTTCGCCGAAAATCTGGGTGGTAACCCCTTGTTTGAGTTCACCCATGGAACGGCCATCGGCAATCAGAGACACCTCGGAGTGAGAAAGCATGTTGATAAAGCCGGGAGTGACGGCGAGGCCGGTTACATCAATGACGGATTTGGCGCTCGCACGATGTAGGTGACCGATCGCGACAATCCGATCACCGCGAATGCCGACGTCGGCGCTGCGCGGTGGCTGGCCCGTGCCATCGTAAACCATGCCGCCTTTGATGAGGACATCGAGAGAATCTCCGCGCGGTGATGCTTGTGCCGCACAAACGCATGGTGTGATCAGTACCGCCGAGACGATCAGTACTGCCGCTAAGGCTAGGAATCTACACCGTCTGATCATCCTTTTTGTGCTCCCCTTTCGAGGTCGCCTACTGGACTGCACGACCCCACCGAAATTTGCAGTCGACCTAAGAACTGTCCCTCCCGAAAACTTGGTTTGTCCCAAGTGGTTGGCCAAAAAATGATATCGCACACGAGGAGCTTAAGAATCAGCGACATCCAGATCGACGTTCACTGGTGGAGCTTACGAAGACAAGGCATGTAGCGCATTATTACATGCTTCTTGGCGAGCGATTGAAGGGCCAGTGCAATTTTCGGTAGGCACAATCGCACTCGTCGCGTCCGCCGCGCAAGCGGCTTCGTCCGACAAGTGAACTCGCCCGCGAATGCTGGCCGTGGCAAATGGAAACGATCGCGACTACACATCCCATCGCCGCCTAGCACCGGCGAGGTCCTCATTATTTGCAAACTCAGCAAGTCGCCATAGAACCGCACGGGTGTCGGCATGTCGTAGACTTGTACTAGTGGAGCCAATCCGGGCACATCGAGCGCCACCTCTGAACCTCACGGTGAAGCAGCCAAGGCTAGCCGCATTCATCTCCCCAGGGTTAGGTAGCCTGACCTTGCGTGCAATGCTGGGTGTGAAGGTATGTCCTCTGTTCTTGCGTTTCGATACCTTCGAGCACTCACGAGGTGCTTGAGTCTCTTTCCCATGTGAATTATGGCGCTCACGATGGAGGAAACTTCCCAAGCGCAGCGCGAACGGCGGACCAGCAGGACGCCTTTGCCGTCTGTGCATTGTCCCTACCGAAAACTTGCTTTGGCCCATCACAGCTCTCTGCGGGACCCATGTAGCAGTGTTACACGACGTCTCTGTACGTTGTCCATTTCAGGCGCGCTCTTAATTCTGGCGAGGCACAGGCGACTAGCGCACGTGCGGGCGCAAAAGCCAACTGATGTCGACGCCGACGGCAAACGAATAACTGTTGAGTTGCAGCGGAACGCTGCGGCTGTAGTCGAATTCGAGATCAAGGTAACCGACCGGCTTGTAGTCGATCCCCGCGTTGTAGCCGTTGTCGCGCACGAGGTCCGCGGCACCCGCGGAGACGCTGGCAGTGGTGAACCTCTTGCGGTTCTTGGTCGGACCGCCGGCGTTGCATTTGGCGGCGGAGCCACAACGGAAGACCCGGCTGATCACCGTTTGATTGCCCCACGGCGCGACATCATACGCCGAGGCCGAGAAACTGAAGTTGCCAAGGTCGTATTCAATGCCGCCGTTGAATTGAGCGTTATAGCCGAAGGTGATGAATGGACGATGGAAAAATCTTGTATCCATGACGGTATTACCCGCGCCGAAGTCGAGGAACGGAGAAAAATCTCCGAAGGCGTGGTCTATATGGTTCGCCAAATTCCAAGTTGCATGACCGGTGCTTAGGCCTTTCTTCGTTTCGCCGGTTGGAGCAGTAAGATGTACGGCCGAACTGAAGTTGAGGGACGGGTTAGGGTAGTTCAACCGGAGGTCCGTGAAGAACGTACCTACGCCAATCCCGGAGACTGCACTCGGATCGTTGTTCTTGATGGAAGAAGGGGTGCTCACAAAATAGAACGGCACGCCCGCATCTATGCCAAAGTGACGAGAAAAGTCATAGCCGAGAGCGGATCCAAGATCGTAGACAGACCCATCGCTGCTGTAGCCACCTTCGAACTTGGCTCCCAGTGTCCATCCGGGAGTGAAGCCTCCAGGGTTAGCTTTTGCCGGACCGCTGGCGGCCGGGTTCGGGGATTGGGCAGACATTGAAGAGCAAAGAGCGAGAACGGCAAACGAGCAGAAGAGGCCCACACCACTTCGCCCCAAGGCTCGTGATTTGGAATCTCTCTTAGTTGATTCTGCGCTGAATTGCAATTGTCGCCTCCAATATAGTGTTCCGATTTGTTCTCGCGCCTAGTACCCACAAAACTCTAGCTTGAAACAAGAACGTGTGTGTAACTGGATCCAGGAATCAAGGTGACCTTATTTCGTTCGATTCCAGTGTATAAAGAGTGGATGCCTGGGGCCACGGCGTCGGATTGCGTGTTTCGGGGGATGTAACTGTACCGAAGAACGGTGGCCGGCAGTCCCCACAGCGACGACAATCAGCAGACAGATGAAATGCGCCGAGTACTAAGGAATCAGCGATGAACCAGGCGGCACTCGAACATGCAGCCCCCTGATTAAGAGGCGAAGTTCATGCCGCAATGCCGAGCCAAGATGCAATGTGATGTACTGTGTGGCGACCTGGTGCAATCCGGGCCCCCCGGCACCATCCGAGCGTAAGCGGGTCAGGTCCCATCCCTCGCTGAGATTATGTTGTGCCGTGGACCAGGCGAACAACTCCTCACGCGTAACTTACGCAGCCGCATTCTTAAATTCTGTCAACAGCACAATGCTCCGGTCGCTGTCCCTGCCGACACTGCACAATTCTTAAGAGTTGGCAAAAGCTAAAAGCCACGGACATCACCCGCAGTTTGGCTGCCGAGGACGGTGAGCCTGGTCGTACTGAAACTCGCCCGCCGCCGTTTGCCGACGCAAACCGCTACAATACTTGTCTGCCGTTCATCCACAGGAATGGATGGATGCGCCGTTGAGGATCACGAGTATGACCGAGCAAGGCCGTCAAATCGTCGGAACGGCCTGCCGGGCCGCAGCGAATTGCTTTCGGCCCGCCACTACGACAAGCCCAAGCAAGCCGATGGCTAACATCAGCAGGCTGGATGGTTCCGGGGTGGAAACCGCGGGACTAACCCATGATCCCTGATTGTAGGAACCGTAGACCCCGCCGCCGCCCAAGTCAGCGTTGTAATCTAAATTCCAATCATTGACACCGTCTTGGCTAAGCCCGGTGTTGCAGGCGGCGCCTTCATTGCAAGTAAAAATCCATCCGCCTGACGGGTAGAGTCCAGAATAAACGGTGATATCCCAAGCCACAATCTTCCCACTGGCATCGGTGGCGACGGAAAAAGCGTTTTGCGGGCCGAAGGAGTAGGCAGGCGGAGCGAGGACAAAGTTGCCTGAGGTCCAACTGGACTCCCCGTCGGTGAACGAATAGCCGGTGACGGAACTGCCCGCGGTGCCGGGTGCGAGGTCCGTGGTTGTGCCAAATGCGAGTGGGGACGATAACGTGAAAGACCCCGAGACGCCCGTCAGTGGGTAGGCTGAACCGTTATAGCCAAATGAATTTCCGGTATACGTGTAGGTGTAGGAGTCCGCGCGAAGTGAACCCGGCAGCATGAGCGACAGCATAGCCAGCAGACCAATCGAACACACAAGTTTCGATCGCAAATTCATAGGGCCTTCCTCTCAAATTTTGTGGTGCATCATCGCCGGGACTGGCGACCACACAGACTTCGCCACATGCTGCAATCCCTCGGCCGTAAGGGTGCCGAGGGCCAGGAATCCGTATCTGATAGTCACTACACAACTTAGGACGAGAGCCGCGGGCAAAATGGCGTGAGAAGCAGAGGAAAAGAACTTCTCTCCTCCCACGGGTAAGGACAATGTTTGCCACTTGCAAGGTCCGCAGGGTTTCACGGGTGCCTTCCCAATCGGTGGGCACGCGCATACGACTATTCTATTAAAGTGTTGTGTGATTAACGAATCATCACGCCCTGCGTCATAGCGGGACCGCACGGCTTCGACACACTCATTGTGGGCTATTACCAAAACAAAGATTTGCTATACGTCGCTCCAGTCCGCAATGGCTTTGTTCCAGCTCTACGGCGGCAAGTGCAGCTCGAGCGCGGGATTGCCGAAATCCTGAAGGCGCTGGAAGCCAATCCAAAGAAGTTGCCGCCGCGTCCAGCCGATCCAGTTTAAGACGCCGAAACACAGAGTCTGTCGCCAATTTTTTCGCGAACTGTTTGAAGGGTAGCAAACTCAGAGACTATAAATTCGCAAAAATAAAATCGAATTTCATCGAGTCTGTGTTCAGCGAAGCTCAGGGCCTGGGCTCGTGTGCGCGAAACATTTCGGCTGAGGCTCAACCGCCTCATCAACTCGCTGTTGCATATCCCGAGATTCTTCGTCCGCAACTTCTGCATCCACAATCTCTCGAATTTCATTTGAGAGACAAAAGAGTCTGAGCCTTGGGTTGGAAGTTGCGTACCTGCTCTACTGCTACGAGGACCGGGCACATCTCGGCCTTGGGAGGGACGCGCCAGCAGGTCGGCCTACTGCAATTCGCTCTAACGTTGCAAGCCAGACTCAATCCTTTCCGAGACCCTGCGGGCTGAACACTATGGTTGTGTGGGCTAGAGATGCTTTGTTTCGATCTCCACAGGAAAACAGTTGCACAATTCTGGCAGAGGTCCTGCCCTAGCTGCGAAGGGAGGCTCTGGAAGTAGAAGGTAACCCCCTACCGCTCTCATCCCTATGTACCGTCGCATCTTAGAGTTAGCTTGGCATTGGAGCGGTCGGAGCTTGTGCTATGCGCTTGGCATGAAATGTGCGGATCCATCTACTGCGGGCTACTGTGTTCAGCCCCTCAATTCCCCCAAGGTTTGCCTCCGAGAGGGACAATTGAACTGGACCCGGTGGTCCGCACCTCACCTTACGAGTCTATGCTGCCCCCCGATTTCCTATCACTGCGCTTGTGCTTGGCTGGGTTGAGGATTCAGTGGTTCGATTATCCGAGGCTCCGGAGTTGCGGAATCACTTTCCAGGTGCGCCTTTGCTTCGATTCTTTGGTGGCCGCTGGGCCCCGTTCGTCGTAACGTCAACCAGATCAGCCAGCTGTGCCTACCGAAAATCTCCTCTGGCCGCCAGAAAGTTCTCAAAGAAGTAGCAGAAAGGGTGGGCATTGGCTTTGAGCTCCCGATTCAAAGCAGCGTTGTTGCACTCAATGCACCCAAGGAGTCGACCTGCTGATCACTCGCTCTGGTCTCTTGTCAACAAGCGATCTCACGGTATAAGTTCAATCGACGCTGAGCGCGGGCTCAAAGCTCGTCGACAGCACGCAATCCAGACCAGGAGTCTGCCATGCAGAGTCGCATCCTCGGCACCACCATGCCGGTACTTGAATTCGCGCTTGACCCCAACGAGTCCGTCATTTCTGAAGCCGGTGAACTTTCTTGGATGACGAGTTCCATCCAGATGACGACGCACACCCAGTTTGGTGGGGGCGGAGGAATCTTCGGCGTGCTGAAGCGCGTGGCGGGTGGCGGATCGCTGTTCATGACGGAGTACCGGGCCATCGGCGCCCCTGGAGGGGTTTCCTTCGCCACAAAACTGCCGGGGCATATTGTGCCGATCGAAGTTGGCGCGGGACACGAATACATGATTCACCGGCACGGATTTTTGTGCGCGACGCCGCAGATTCAGATCAGCGTCGGCTTCCAACAATCGCTGGGGGCAGGAATTTTCGGCGGCGACGGCTTTCTGCTGCAGCACGTCAGCGGAACGGGGACCGCATGGATCGAGCTTTCGGGTGAGCTGATCATGAAGGATCTGCAGCCGGGCGAAACTTTGCGGGTGCATCCGGGACACGTCGGCGCGTTCCAGGCAGGCGTTTCCTTTCAGATCACCACCGTGCCGGGAATCAAGAACATGATTTTTGGTGGGGACGGAGTCTTCCTCGCATCTCTTAGCGGGCCGGGGAGAATCTGGCTGCAAACGCTGCCCATTTCCAAACTGGCGCACAAGCTCATGGAGTACATGCCCACGCAGCACAAGGAAGCAGTTCAGGGAGGCGTCGTCGGCGGCATCGTGGGCTCAATTCTGGATGGGATGAAATAAGAAGGGCACACTGCTGGGCGCCGTCCGCCAAAAGGGCGGTCGGGCGTTACCTGTCTTGCGCATAAAACTCCGCAACGACTGAATGTCATCCATCTAACATGTTCATGACCTCCTCGGTCGGATAGCCATGGCTGAGAAGTATTTTTCGCCAGCTGAGCCGGTTTCTTGGGTTCCCTAGCGTCGGGCAGCCGAACAAATAACTGCCAGCATCTCGGCCACGCTCGCGATTAATGTTCGGCCCGACGAATCAAATCGCCCATGCGTGTGTCCAGCTTGCGTTCAAAGAGGGACGCTTGAGCGAAATGCGTATTCGATGCGTGGAAGTTCGTGGGTCTTGCTGAAATGACCGTTAGCCAGCTTAGAAATAGAATAAAGAGCCGTGCAGTGCATCTCATAATAGACATCCACTAGCGGGCGATACGCGAGCCAGAGCCGATTCACTGAGCCAACAAGCCACCGGTGTAGTTCATCGAGCTGCACATGTCCGAAATATGTGCTCAATTCAGTTTTATGCCAACCAGTCCATTGGCACAATCGATCGAATCGAGGAGCATGCACTCCGGTTGCGTCAGCCCACCTACGTATCCGCGCATTAATTACACAACTGCGGACGGCCAATCGTCTGCCGGGCGACATTCCCGTATTTCGGGCATGGTCAGGGAATTTCGGGCATACTTTGCTGATGAAATTCACGCACCACGGATTGCAAATTGAAATCCAGGACGACTGGTGGACCGAGGCGGGAATGCGAGGTTTTGTGCCCGCATTCACGGCTTACCGCGTGAATCACCGTTTGTTTAAGAATGTCCGCGAAGTCCCTATCAAAGACGTGGGTCCAGTCAGTCGCAACTCAGGGGTAGGGATTTTTAACGACAGCGAAGAAGAGGGTTCGGCCCGGGAACGCGTCCTGCGAATTCTGCGGGGCTTCCGGTTTGACAACGCCATCCCTCCAGTGGAAATCGTCGAGGGCCAAGCTGGATACCGGTATCGATACAAACTTGTTCATGGTGCGCACCGATTCTATTGTTCGCTGGCTGCGGGATTCTCGTGCGTACCGTCCATCGGGGGCTTTGACCAAGAGCATTAATCCTATCTCTACTAGTCTGACTGCGAAACTCAGGAGAGGAAAAAGCCACGCGTGAAACGCTTTGTGGACGGCCAACTTTCGGATGGCCACTATGAGCAACGCGTTCGAAGGATGCGGCGCGGCTAGAGCAAGTTCATCCACTATCGAATCAATTAATTCCGGGCGAAGCTGTGGCTGGCGAATTGTTATTTCGACCATGATTCCCCGCCCTGCCAGCATTCTGCGATGCGCCATCCGGCCCAACTTCTGAACTTGAATCACTTTCGACAACGTTGCATGAAGGCATGGCCGGACACAAACTATTTCCCCGTATTATTCAAATCGCCGTTGTTTTATTTCAAAGAGTGGTGCGCCAAGGGGACGATTTTAGAACTTTTCTCGGCGATTTCCTGACAGCCTTGCAACTGATCGAGTCTTCGGTACTGCACAGGAGTTAGTTCTCGGCGACCCCGGATGCAAGGTCTAAGCTGATATTTATCCCGTTAACGCTAGGGAGTGGTTCAGTTATTCGATGGGACTCCCTTCCATCGAAATATATACTTGCCGAGTCCGGCCCACGTTCAAAGTACCGCTTCGGACAAGGAGAAGTCGCGATCATGCTGGCCAAGACCTGGCTGCTCGGTTTCTCAGTTCTTGTGAGTATCGCCGTCGTCCTTTTGCTCCTTCATAATCCGAAAGTCGGTGAGCTTTTTCACCTACATGTCCGTGATCGGCCGAAGCGCCGGCTTCTCCTGGCGGCTATCGGATTCTTCGTCACGTTTGCGGTGGCGCGCTCAATGGCCTACGCCGCTTCCCGTAACGCCGGCCCTTTTCACTATGTCTACATTCACGGGACGCACATCCATCATCTGGTCTGGGGGATTCTGCTCCTGCTGGCGGTGGGGTTTTGCTGGTTGATCGAAGTGGGGACGGGCGCCAAGTCGTCGTCTCTCTTGGCGAGCCGTTTGATGTCCTTGCTTTACGGTGTGGGCGCTGCTCTCACGCTGGACGAGTTCGCGATCTGGCTAAACGTCGAGGAAGGTATCTATTGGACCCGGCGAGATCTAGCTAGCCTTGACGCTGTGATCCTTTTCGGAGCCGCTCTACTCATTGGCATTTGGGGACGTGACTTCCTCAGTGCCCTCGGCCTTGAGCTTTGGCGCTCGCGTCGCACGCGTCGGCAAGGTCGATAGCCGGGACAGGCGAACCTGCGACGTATCGTCCTGTGCCGGACGGCTACGTTTTAACGCCGTTACCGTCCAATTGAGCAAGGGTTGGAAATTATGATAGCTTCGGCAACAAGCGCCGAGGGTAAGAATGAAGATAATAGGTTTGGCAATTTGTTGCCTGCTTCTGATTAGCGCGACCTCCATAGCACAAGAAACTCACGACTTTTCGGGCACTTTTGTGCTGACCTCCTTGAAGGGCGAGAACGCTGCTAAGAGACTTCCCAAAATCCTATTGAAAGTCATCCAGAATGGGAAGTCTATGGAAGTTGCCGAGACGTTTGACGATGGGAAAACAACCACAACCAAATATTTCCTTGATGGAAGAGAATCCAAGAACTTTACCTCTGGTGATCTGCCAACCAGTGATAAAACCGAGGTTAAGGGCAAGACTCTTGTCATTCGCTCATCTTACCGTTTGGCAAACGGCGTTTCTGTTCGCGAAACTCAGAAATGGGAGCTTTCCGTTGACTCACAGAAGCTCAAAATCCGCGGGCAAACACAGTTCGAGGGAATGTCCGCGATGGATTTCACAATGGATGAAGCATATCAGCGACAATAGTGGCGTGTGGCTGGCGTTAATTCGCGCGTGATCCCTCCGGATTACGCCTGTCTCTGGCGAATTGATACGGTGGCAGTGAAACGATCGGATCCGCGAAACGCGCGGCAACTAAGGACGCGAACACCGGATGATTTCATTCGAGGTCTTTGCGGAGGTTAACCAGATACCGCAGCCAGCGCGGTAACCACTAACCACAGGCGATGAAATGGATGAAAAGCACGACCAGCTTGCACATCGCAGAGGGGAATCCGGAGGAATCATGGGCGAAATAACAATTCGCCAGAGACAGGTGTTCCTCTCGGCACCAGGCCTCAAAAGGCTTATTTCCTGCCTCCGGCGGGCGGCGGAATCGAAATGTCCACGGTCGCCACGGGTCCGAAGAACGAGAGTGGCCTGTCGAAATCTGCTGGCTTGCCCACCACGAGAATGGCGAGTTGTTCTTTGTGGATGTACTTCTGGGCCACGCGAGCGACATCCTCCTGCGTGACTTTCTCGATGCCTGCGCGGTACTGCTCCAAGAAATCCTCGGGATAGCCATAGAACTCGTAAGTCATCCGCTCGCGCAAAACCTTCTCGCGCGAATCGAAGCGAAATACGAACGAATTCAGAAGGGCCCCTCTTGCCTTTGCTAATTCTTCCGGCGGGAACGAAGAGCAACACAACGGCTGCGGCGATCGATGCGTTTGATGAGGAATTGGACGCTCTGAAAACGAACGCGTGCACGGAGGTCTTTTGCCAGGGGAGATTCCCGGCATCTTTAATGTACGTGCTGATCGTGAGCCCATGGCCCGCTGTTCCGTCGACTCTTATGCCGCTTCCCTCTCGTCAAGACAAGACAATTCAGGCAGAGTAGCCCCTCGAGGGCAAATCTATCTGTACAGCTGCAAACTCCCTTCAGAGTTGGTATAAACAAGCCGGTCCGATCAACGGCAGATAACTTAGGTAATTCAATTCAAGAGAGATGAACAGAGTCCCCGGGTGCTATCATAAGGATTCACAGAGCCGTTTTGCAGCGTATCCTTGGATATGAAAACTGGCTTTCAAGTCTCTACGCCCGAGCGCCTAATTGCTGGCGTTACTTCGACGCTTGGCATCATTGCCATTGCTTGGCTTAGTTGGCCGTTTTTCAATCCTCTGTTTTCCCGATGGTCCCACCAACGAACTGATTTCAGCCGCGACATCCGGCCGATCTTCAATCAAAACTGCGTAGCATGTCATGGCGGGGTCCGACAAAAGAACGGCGTGTCTTTCATTTTTCGTGAAGAGGCTCTCGGCAAGGGCAAATCCGGTCGCCAGACCATCGCTCCCGGGCACCCCGATGCCTCCGAACTGATTTCGCGGCTCACTTCCCATGATCCCGATGTGCGCATGCCGTATCACGCACCTTCGCTCCCACCAGAGCAGATCTCTTTGCTTCGGCGATGGATTGCTGAGGGAGCTCAGTGGTCAGATTACTGGGCCTTTGTGCCGCCCAAACCGCAGCCACTGCCGACAGTGAAACACGCAAATTGGGTCCGCCAGCCTTTGGACCGTTTCATCCTGGCGCGTCTCGATCGCGAATCGCTCTCGCCGTCCGCCGCGGCATCCAAGACCGCGCTGCTCCGCCGCGTTTCCCTTGACTTGACCGGACTACCGCCAACTGTCGACGAACAGTCGGCCTTTCTCTCTGACCATTCGGACGATGCTTACGAACAACAGGTCGACCGGTTGTTAGCCTCTCCAGCTTATGGCGAACGATGGGCCTCAATGTGGCTGGATTTGGCGCGCTATGCGGACTCCATGGGTTACGAAGCCGATCATCGCCGCCCTGGCGTATGGGCCTACCGCGATTGGGTAGTTGACGCGTTCAATCGGAACTTGCCGTACGATCAATTTATCGTCAAGCAGCTGGCCGGCGATCTGCTTCCCAATTCTAGTTTTCAAGACCGCATCGCAACTTCTTTTCACCGCCAGACCCCCAACAACCAGGAAGGCGGCACCGACGATGAAGAGTTCCGCCTGGTCGCGGTGATGGACCGTGTTGCCACCACGTGGTCGGTTCTAAACGGCGTCACCATGAACTGCGTGCAATGCCATTCGCATCCCTACGATCCCATTCGCCATACCGACTATTACAAATCGCTGGCTTTTTTCAACACTTCAAACGACGCTGATCGTGACGATGACTTTCCCAGCGTACGTTTCCCGAAAGATAGTTCTCGGCTCCCCGAGGTGTCTCGCATGCAGCAGGAGATCTCAAGTGTTCTTCACGCCTTGACCATCTCCGACCGCGAGGCAGTTGAAAAATACGAATGGAATCCGGCGCCGATCCAGTCCGCTGCGGCAAACGAAGTCATGGCTCTGATGCCCCGGCTGCGCGAACATCAAGCCTATTTGGTCAAAATTAAGAAAAATAGGAAGTTAACCGCCAAAGAGAAAGCCGAAGATACCACCAGCCGGTTAGTCACCATTGAAATTACGAAGAAAAGGCTCGAGAAAGCTATCGCCAGAGGAAAGCCGGCGATGACATTCCAAATTCAAAATGGTGAAGCGTTCGCCGGACCGGATACGCCTCCGGAATCTTTCTATGAACTGACTGCCACCAGCAATATTCCCGCGGTGACTGCGATCAAGGTCGAAGTGCCGCCGATGGATTCAGAAAAGGCACGCACTGACCCGGAGAATGGGTTCATCGTCGAAGAGGTTCGAGCTTCTGTTCTGTACCCGGACGGACACAAGGAGCGCATCCCATTTCGCTCGTTCCTTCACGATTCTGAAGCAAACCTCGAAGACGCGGTAACGCCCGTGCTGGCCGCCGGAAAAACTGTGAAGAAGAAGCAAGTCGCCGATGGCTTTGCGGCGAATCCAAAGCTTTTCCGCACCCATTGGATCGTTGGAATTTTTGCTAACCCTCAGCGTTTTGCCCCCAATTCCCGCATCGAAGTTGCTCTGAAACAATTGCGCGAAATTGACTCCAGGCCCGCCATTGTTCAGCGCGTTCGCCTCGCTTTGAGCGGCGATCCTCGTTGGACGGTTCTGGGCAATGATCCAACGCGCCTCGCAGCAATCGCTCACCTCATGGACCTCAAGCAACAGCTTGCCAAGATTCCTGCAGTGGACGTTCCTGTCATGTCCGAAGAGCAGCCTTACGGGCGACGAACCACCAGGGAATTTGAGCGTGGTAACTTTCTGACCAAAGTAGGCGCCGACCTCACTCCAGATGTTCCCGCAATTTTTCCGAGGCTGCCGGATGGTGAGCCTCGCAATCGGCTTACCCTCGCCAAATGGTTCTTTTCTCCCGGCCAACCATTGACCGCGCGTGTCGCCGCAAACCGGTATTGGGAACAACTATTCGGAACCGGAATTGTGGAAACGCTTGAAAATTTTGGCAGTGTGGGTGAGGAGCCCAGCCATCCCGAACTTTTGGACTGGCTTGCTCTACATTTCCAGAACGATCTCCACTGGGATATGAAGGCGCTCTTGCGTGAGCTCGTAACCAGTGCCACTTATCGTCAGAGTGCGATCGCCACTCCCGTTCTCAAGGAGCGCGATCCTCGCAATCGCCTTCTGGCACGCGGTCCCGAGCAACGGCTCACCGCCGAGATGGTACGCGACCAGGCGCTCCTCGCAAGCGGTCTTCTGAATAGGAAAATGGGCGGTCCCCCAGTCATGCCTCCGCAACCGGCGGGCGTCTGGAACTCCGTCTACAATCGCGAAAGGTGGAAAGAAGCCACGGGTCCGGATCGTTACCGCAGGGCGATCTATACTTTTGTCAAACGCACCAGCGGATATCCAAGCTCGCTCATTTTTGATGCTTCCGACCGCACCACCAGTCTGCCCCGACGGATACCTACCAATACTCCATTGCAAGCATTGGTGACCCTGAATGACCCGGTCTATGATGAAGCCGCGGAGGCGTTGGCGAAACGGGCTCTGACGGAGGGTGTTCCGAAAAATGGCGAGAGCCTTCTTGATGCCCGCATTGCATTCGAAGCCCGTCTGGTTCTCTCTCGCGATCCGACGCCGAAGGAAATGTCCGTGTTGCGCGGACTATTTGAAAAGACTGTCACCATTCCCGGTACACCGGCGCTGCAGGCAGCCAGCCTGAGTATCTCTGAAAATCCACAACCCAATACTGCATTCGTCCCCAGACAATTGCGTGGGCTTAAGGCTGTCGCCGGCGTGCTCTTAAACCTCGATGCGACCATGAACAGGTGATCTAGATGACCGATCCCTTCTACGGCATTTCGAGGAATCACGATTTTGATCTTTCCAGTGAACTGCATCCGGAAAGAACTCTCGCTCGTCTGCAGGCACAGACTCGGCGTCATTTCTTGCGTTCAATGACGGGTGGGTTGGGCGCTATGTTCCTGGGCACGTTGGCATCGCCTTCCTCCTCCGCTTCTGCGGAAGAGCTGGCCACGGGCGACTCGCTTCGGCTCGACCTGAGGCGTGATCCCAAAACACCGCTGACTGTCTTGCCGCCACAGTTCGCCCCGCATGCCAAGCGTGTCATATATCTTCATATGGCTGGCGCACCCAGCCAATTGGAGCTCTTCGAGTACAAGCCTCAGCTTGCCAAGTTCGATGGTCAGGATTGCCCTGCTTCCTTCTTGGCCGGAAAGCGCTTTGCCTTCCTCACCGGTATACCAAAGCTTCTCGGCTCTCAATATCCATTTCATCAAACCGGCCAAAGCGGCCAATGGATTTCTGACCGTCTGCCGAACCTGGAAAAACATATTGACGATCTTTGTCTCATCAAGTCGATGCGAACCGATCAGTTCAACCATGCCCCCGCGCAATTGCTGGTTCAGACGGGCAATCCGCGCCTCGGTTATCCTTCGCTTGGCTCTTGGGTTGTCTATGGACTTGGTACCGAGAATCAGAATTTGCCCGGCTTCGTCGTGCTCATCTCGGGTGGCAACACACCCGACGGCGGCAAGCAGCTCTGGGGAACCGGTTTTCTTCCCAGTGTTTACCAAGGCGTGCAATGCCGCTCGCACGGCGATCCTGTCTTGTATTTGACTCCGCCACCGGGAGTTAGCTCGCCGCAGCGCCGCAACATGCTGGATTCCATGGATGAAATCAACCAGCAGCGCTATGCGGAATTCGGCAATCCTGAAACCCTGACCCGAATCGCCCAGTACGAGATGTCATTCCGCATGCAGATGGACGCGACCGATGCAATGGACATTCGCAAGGAGCCCGAATCGGTCCGCGTGAGCTATGGTTCGAAGCTCGGTGAATCCAGTTTTGCCAACAACTGTCTGGTGGCTCGCCGCCTCGCTGAACGCGGTGTCCGTTTCATTCAGCTTTATCATTGGGGATGGGACAGCCACGGAGCGAGCGCCAAGGAATCTTTGGACATCGGTTTCATCGAGCGCTGCCGTGAAGTCGATCAGCCCATCGCGGCACTTCTCGCTGATTTAAAAAATCGCGGAATGCTCGAAGATACTCTGATCGTCTGGGGTGGTGAGTTCGGTCGCACCTCCATGCGCGAAAATCGCAGCGGCCAAGTGATGAAATTTGTCGGTCGCGACCATAACCCCGGAGCCTTCACCATTTGGCTCGCCGGCGGTGGTATAAAACCCGGTATGACTCTTGGTCAGACCGACGAACTTGGTTATGAAATCGTCAAAGACCCTGTCGAGGTGCGTGATTTGCATGCCACCATTCTGAATCTTCTCGGTTTCGATTACCGAAAGCTTAACTACCCATTCCAGGGTCTCGACCAGAAGTTAACCGGCGTAAAGCCCGCTCGTGTTGTGGCGGAAGTCTTGGCATGATTTGGCTCGCCCGCTCCCCGGTTGTCTTGCGGAGTCTCGTAATTTCATGACTTTGTCTGTCCGCAACCCCTCGGCACGCGGCGGTTTCGCAGCAGCCTCTTTTCTGATCTTCTTGGTTTTGCTGGCCCTTCTGCTGTTTGCGCCGCCTGATGGAATTGAGCACGCACCATTGCTACAGTTTGTCGGTCGCTTTCATCCTCTGTCCGTTCACTTTCCCATCGCTGTCCTGTTGCTGGTTCCGCTGTTCGAGATTCTTGGCCGAAAACGCAACAGTCCCTTTCTACTGGCCTCCGTCGATCTCCTCCTCTGCGTGGCGATTTGCGGAGCCATCGTGGCGGCAGTCCTCGGTTGGTGCCTCGCAAGAGGTGGCGGATATTCCGGCCCATTGGTTCAGCAGCATATGTGGGGTGGAGTGTTGGTTGCGGTTGCTGCCTGGCTGTGTTGGTTGCAGCGCTTGCGTGCCGGATCACTCGGACCGGCCCGTCTTTACGCGATTATGCTCGTGGGCACGGTGACCCTGGTTTCGTTTACGGGCTATCGCGGCGGACAGTTGTCTCACGGCGCTAACCATCTCACCCAATTCATGCCGCTGCAATTGCGCAGATTGTTGGAAGTGTCGGGCTCGGGCCATGGCGCGATGAATTCTGCGGAAGAGAGCCTCGCCACGTTTTACGGCGCCCGGATTCAGCCTCTTTTCGAAGGCCACTGCGTAACTTGCCATGGACCAGCCAAGCACAAGGCGAACCTGCGGCTCGACACTTATGCCGCTGTCATGCGCGGTAGTAAGCATGGCCCCGTCATCAAAGCTGGCGATCCCAAGGGCAGCGAACTTTTTCATCGCATCACGCTTCCTCCCAACGATGACGATTTCATGCCTGCCGCAAATAGGAGGCCGTTGTCTTCAAGCGAAGTCAAGCTGATTGAAGCGTGGATCTCATCCGGGGCGTCGCACACTCTCGCTGTGGACGCCACCGCCGTTGTAACTGCCGGCCAGACAATCGTCGCTGAAGTGAACTTTCAGGAAATTGACCCCAGTGCTGTTGCCAAGGAACGCGCGGCCTTCGCGCCAATCCTCTCTCAGGTTCAGTCGCGCCTCCCTAATGTCGTGGGGTATCAGTCCCGAACCTCAGCCGATTTGGTGCTTAGCGCATCGTGGCTTGGTGCCAAATTTGGCGATAACGAAATCGTCGTTCTGGCCCCGCTCAGCGAGCGGATCGTCGCTGCCGATTTCTCTAGCACCGCGATCACCGATCGGTCTGCCCCGGTTCTCGCTGCCATGAAAAAGCTGCGCCAGTTGCGTTTAGCGCACACTGCAATATCCGACGCCACTATACAGGAACTCGGATCGCTGGATCGTTTGGAGTCGCTAAGCGTCTTTGACACTGGGGTTAGCGCATCATCTTTGTCGCTGTTCGCCCGACTCTCCAAATTGCAGCATGTGTATGCTGGCCAAACAAGGATCTCGGCCAACACCGTCATCCCTCCGCAGCTCAACGGTAAGCTCGTGTTCTGATGCACAGGCGGGGCCACCAAGACTAAACCATCTGGTGTTTGCGTTCTTGGTGGCTGCCCGCTCGCGGATCCGATCGTTTCTCTTCCACCGTATCAATTCGCCAGAGACCGCATCGCTCCTTCTCAGTGTCACTAGCGGCTGCGAAGAGACGCTATCAGCTTCCTTGGTACGTCAACGTTCCCCCACCGCCCGCAATCACGCTGGTCGTCGCCGGATAGCAGCGGCACTTGAAGCTATACGCTCCATAACTCACTGAGAACGATTGCGTAATGCTGCCACTCCACGTAGTCGGCCCGTTGCCTTCCTGATTCTCCACAAGTTGATCTATGCGCGAATAGCTGGTGACACGTCCTTTGGTGTCTTTGGTTACGTTGAATGGCGTGCCATAGGTTGTTGTGATGCCCTCAAGCGTCAGGTCGGGCAGATAAAGACTACCGTAGCAGGTGCCATTTGTCGGGTCGTAGCAGTACGGCGAAGAATACGATGTAGGCTGTTGCGGGCAATAGTAGAAATAGCCTGTTGACATGGCCTGACCGTTCTCAGTTGCGACCAGCAAGCAGTTTCCTGCCATAGCGGCCGCGTCCGTCCAAGTGACCGTTTGCGATTGCGCCTTGACTTGCGGGATTGGGCCGATGAGCAACATCAGACTTGCGAGTACTGGGGACAGTCTACGTTTCATACTTTCTCCTTTTCGATTTTATCTAGGGCCCGGGCCTAAAACTCGTTTCTCGAAGAGGTCTGCTCCTCTCGTTTCGTCGCGCTGCACGATGGGAGTGCGAGCGTCCTCGTCAAACTCGCGTGCGCCGATGGGCTTGAGGCCGGCGATCTTCTTGCGCTTGTCGATGTAGAATTCACATTCTTTGGTGGGTGCCTGCTCGAGATATTCAAAGATGGTTCGTGGCGCAGAACCAGATCCGATTGAGAAAGGAGATGCGGGGGTAGCGCAGTATCTCTATCTGCTGCGGCACATATCTCTTGGTTCTGGGCCTGAAGAGTTGCTTCCCAATTTCCGCGCTCCGAACAAACAACATCGACAAGCGAGATGATTGGGCTCATGAATCCCTCGTGAGATCTCAATACACGACAAGGGCTGCCTAAGATTCCCGTTTACTCGATATGTTTCGTCTTGTTGGAGACCCGACTTGCGTTCGGTCTCCAGGCCCGGATTTCGGAGGCCCTGACCTCCGCTTACCTGGGTTGGGAAGGAGTGAGATACAAGGACAAGATTACCCTTTGCTTCTGAGATTCCAAATCGCTGGACATTTAAGTGATTGATAATCCGAGTGTTGCGATCGGCCCGAAAAAGGGCCACGACTTCACACGAGCGAAGATTTTACTCGCCCCTGTAAAATTTACTGGTGGTCCCCCGCCTCCCTCGGTGCAAATTGTAGTGGCCGGACTTTAAGACCGGCGGCCTTTGCCTTTAGCGGCAACAAGGCCTCTTCGCCTCGGTCTCGCCCGATCGTTGCCACATCTTCCTGTGGAAGGGGACCAGGGGAATTCCGGCTCATGGGTCTGGACCGGCGTCACCGATTCGGAAGCCCTCTTCGAAGAATACAGAAGTAGGGGCGCCAAAATCCGCCCTCCTGTGATTACCGAGAATTCCGTCCGTATGTCCACCAGCATCCTTATGGCACGCGATTCGCAGATGTCGTCGATCACAGTGGTTTCGTTGTTGGCAAGCATATCGGAGTCTAAAGACTGGCAGTGTCTGCCTCGCTCAGAGATCATCGGTTCAAGTCAAGCCTCTGCAACCAAAACCTCTCCGGCCCAATAACTTCCGAATACCCGCAACGATCCGAATCGATAATAATGATACGCAGCAGTTTGCACCCTCTTTCAGGAAAACACCGGGGGTGTGCTCCCCCCGCCTCGTTACCGGCGGGATTCCGGAGGCACCAGATTGTTGGCCCGATAGTAGACCACCAGTTGGCCGAAATGCTCCGTGCTGTGCTCGATCGCGGTGAGCCAAATGTAAGAAATGTGCACCACATGCTTGCCGGTTTCCCAGCCGAACGGCATGGTTACGTCCAATCCCGCCTCGCCTTGTTGCTGGATCACCTTCGCTCCGTCGGCGACCGCCTGCTCCAGCAGCTTCACCACATCCGCCTTCGTTTTATACGCCTCGCGAGATGGGTTGTGACCGTCCTTTCCAAAGTCCGGCCCAATCTGCGACCCGGCCACCCTGCTGATCAGGTCGTAATCGACCGCGGCCACGTGCAAAAGATTTTGTGCAAAGGTGCGCTCGTCCTTCTGCACCTTGAAGTCGTACTTGTCCTCGGGAAAATCCTTGGCCATCGCGATGAGCCTATTGCCGATATGGTTCCACCACTCCAGCGCTTCTTCGGCGCGCGAGCGCACCGAGCCCTGCGTCTGCGTTTGCGCCTGACCTTGCGCACAAGCTGGGCTCGCGGTCGTCACCGACAACCCGCCCAGAACGAACACAACCGCAAACAGCACCGCGAACGACTTCTGCGACCGCTTCATTGTACGCTTCCCCCTTCGTGTGACTGCGGTTACTCGTCCCTCAGCGCAACCAACGGATCGACGCAGGTAGCCCGCCGCTCGGCGACGTAGCACGTGAGGAACGCGAATCCGAGCAGCGCAGCAGCGGCCCCGCCGAAAACGAATGGATTGGAGGCACTGACCTGATGGAGCAGGCGAGTCATTAATCGAATGACGATAATGCCAGCAGCGATTCCGACGACCACGCCAAAGAGAGCCAGTCGAGCGCCGGATTGGAGGACCAAGGCAAGTATCTGCTTCGGGAGCGCGCCGAGTGCCATGCGGATGCCAATTTCGCGGGATTGCTGGCTGACATTGTAAGCAAGCAGCGCGTAGACCCCTGCACCCGCAAGGATGAGTGCGACCACTGCGAAAATCGTGAGCAAAACGAGCGCGAGGCGCTCCGTGCTGTAAGCGTCGCCCACGATTTCGTTCATCGTGCGCGTGTCGCCAAGCGGAAGTGAAGAGTTCAAACGCGCCACGGCTTGCCTGACGGACTCCAACAGTGTCGCAAAAGGCCGCGCGGAGCCCACTTTGCGGTCACCCAGCCCTTGATGAGCATGCGCTGCAACGCCGGGTACAACGAGCCCTCTTCGACCTGCAGAACGTCGTCGGAGATGCATCTCACCAGAGCGCGCGAGAGTTTTCAGAATCAGAAGATAGAGAGTGCCCGGAGGAATTTCGTTAGGCTGCAAAGAACCCCCTGGCATAGTTAGACTATGGTACTCTAGAATCGTTAGCAGGCGGCGTCAAGAAATCTCCGGAGAAAGGCCTTCGTTCCTCTACCGGATGCAGTTTCCATAAGACGTCTACTGCTTGCCCACCATCAGAATTGAAAACGAACCCGGCACTATTGGACCACGGGCAGGGCGTCCTGCTGGTCCAGGCGGCGCGTTAGGCGGAGGCGGACCGAACTCGGCCGCCATGGTGAACACGTGATTCGTCTTTGTGTCGAGGGCGAGAGTCTTGGCGCCCACCATGGTCTGCACCGTCTGCTCTACCGCGAAGCTGGTAGGACTGTTTTCCTTGATGAACGTCATAGAACCGGCGTATTCGGCACTTATGGCTTCCATGGTGGCCGGATTGAATGCTACCGTATCAACGCCCATGCCGGTCGGGAGGGTGGTGATGATGTTGCCGTTGTCGGCGTTCACGATAACGACGGTAGGGGACGGCTGGCGGTAATACGCAAAGAGGAGTTGATTCTTGGCGTCAAATGCTAACCCGCTCCCTCCGGTGCCCTTCGAGCTGACGTCGTAATGCGCTGTAACGGTCAAGTTCTTCGCGTCCACCACCGCAATATTGGCCTTGTCCGCGATGTTGACGTAGATGGTTCCTTTGCCGTCGCTCACGGCCTGCTCGGGCGCTCCTCCCAAGTCAAGGGTCTTAACTACGACACCTTCCGCTGCGTCGATCACTGTTGCATGAGGAGGCTGATGGCTCAACACCCATACACGCGCGTTGTAGGGATCGCATAGGATCCCGTCGGGACGGCCGTCGACGTCAATAGTCTTGATGACTTTCAAGGTGGTCGCGTCCCACATCGTGAGCGGCTTTGTGGTGGAAAAGCCGTGGTGGGACTTGGGATCGACCGTGGCGCCGCCGGCTCGTACTTCAGCAACTACGCCGACCGATTCAAGCGTATCCAGGTTGAAGACCGTTAGTTGGCCCGTCGGGCCGCCCCGTGGCACGTACAAACGACGGCCTTCGACATCCGCGAAAATATAGTCATAGCCGCCTTCGCCGCCGACTCTAGCTGTCTTCAGCACCTTATATTGCCCGGCGCTTGGGGCGTTTTGCGTGAAACCAGTGGACGCCAACATCGCGACCGCTGCTGCAATGACAACTGCTAGGGAAATTGGTCGCATGAACTATTTGCTCCGTGACAAAATTTCGATTTGGACCGCGAGCCAGGACCGAATATACACCAAATTCAAGAGAGATCGCCGGCGACTCTGACGCAATCCTCAACATGGCAGCACTGAAATGCCTGCCCACCAAGAGACAGCTAACAAGGGCGTGCGCCCGTGTCGCGTTTTATCTCAATCAAGAGCCGTAATCGAGAGCCTGCTCCGGCGGCAAATCCGTTGTGTAGGAGAGTAGAAGGGGTGTATCGTGCACTCGGAAATCTTGGATTACTTGCAGCCACCCGATCTTCGGCACCACCCCGGTGGATCTGGATGGCCGTTTGGCGGAGCCGCTCGCGCTGTGTGAGCTTGCGCCGCGCTCAAGGTTCAGCATAGACATGTCGATTGGGACACTGTACGTCGAGGAACTCAGAGCCACGATGCGCGGTCGTTTCGCGTTGCTCGGTGCCGGCGTCATCCTGCTTGCCGTCGGTTGCGTGGCCACCGTGGGTACCCAGGACACCTGGCTCGACGGGTACGGCATCATCGCGTACTTCCTCGTACCCCTGGCCTTCGTCCCGCTCGCGGCGGTGTTCCTTGCGAGCCAGCGCGCGAATCGGTTCGTGGAAAGCGTCTTCACAGCTCCGGTCGAACGCCGCGACTGGCTGACGGCCAAGATCTTAGTGCTCGTCACAATTGCGGCTGCGTATTACGTAGCACTCGTCCCGATGGTGCTGGTCTATACGTATCACGTCGGCGTCCCACTGCTCTTGCAGAAGTTGTTGATCTGGGCTCCATGCCTGCTTATCGTGAGCATCGCGATGGGCACGCTGATTGGTGTGCTCTTTATCGGCGAGAGCATCGCCGCTCCTGCTGCAACGGGCATGGGCGTGCTCCTGGCGTATGCGGGGTTCGTGCCGCTTCAGGAACTGTTGGTTGCGCAGGGTAACGGAGCGACGCGTACGGGACACCTAACCCTCATGAGTCCCGCCGTACTGCTTAAGAACGCCTTGGGGTTCACACTGGCCGTGGGAAGTATTCCGGCCACGACGACGCGGACGTGGATGAGTTTGCTCGCAGTGATCATCGTTGCGTTGGCGCTAGCCGGGTGGGCGTTTCTGCGCGCGCAGGGTGTGGAAACGTGGGAAGCCACAGGGAGCCAGCGCTGGATCATCGCGCTAGTGATCGTCTTGATCATTGTGCTGCCCGTAATGATGGCGGACACCAACTATGACAAACCGGCCCCACACGCTACCAACGCGCCGGCAATCCAGAGGCTCTACGCTCGAGCCGGCAGCAGCCTTGCCTTGACATTGCCCGATGGTCAGCCACCGGCACGATGTTGCAGCACGATCCTCAATCGAGATGAGTGGCCGCCGTTAGGTACCGACGAGTCTGCGCGGCGAGATCTTTTGGTCTTGCTGCCGGTCGACGCCACGCAGCGCGTTACGGACGTGCGCATCCAGGTCGTGGGAGAAAACGGACTGGAAGTGACCGCCCCCGCTGAGAAGCTTGCCCCTGCGCCGGAAGCTCTTGAGACACGAACGTACGCGAATGACTCGGGACCGGCGGCGGCGGATGGCCACCACGTCGTCATGGGCTGGGTGGCACGCGTCCCCCTGACGCTTACTCCGACCAAGCCTTGGGACATCGGGGGCGTCCGCTATCCTCTGCGCATCACAGCCACCTATCAGGTCGCCGGGGAAAGCGGGATGCGGACATTCAGCGCACGGGCCGCCATTGACGCGCAAGTATCGAGCGCCATTTACGAGATGGGTGTCGCCTCCTCGATTCTGCCCCTCGTGTGCTTTGGCGCGGCATTCAGGCGTTGGAGGCGGACGCGGTGAGCGCGGCAACTGACTACGCCATCGAGACCGAGGGTCTCACGCGTCGTTTTGGCGACTTCGTTGCGGTCGACCACGTCACGTTAAGGATCCCGAAGGGACAGCTATACGGATTCCTGGGCCTCAACGGCGCGGGAAAGACGACGACTATTCGGATCCTCACCACTCTCCTTCCGCCCAGCGCGGGCAGCGCGAAACTGTGGGGGCACGACGTGGTCAAGGAACCTCTGGCCGTCCGCAATCTCGTGGGGCTCGTTAGCGACGAGACCAGTGAGAGTCAATCGACATGGACGGCGCGCGAGTACCTCTTGTACTTTGCCCGTATCCGCCTCATGCCGAATCCCGATGAGGAAGTCGAGCGCATCCTGGACGACGTTGGCCTTGACACCGCGTTTCGAGGCAAGCTGATCTGCACATATAGCACAGGCATGAAACGGAGGGTTGAGATCGCGCGGGCGCTCATGGGCCGTCCAAAAGTCCTCTTCCTCGACGAACCCACGCGGGGGCTGGACTTGCCAGCGAAACGCGACATGTGGGACCTTTTGCGTCGGCTCGCGGCCACGGAGAACGTCACGACGTTTCTCAGTAGCCATGATGCGCAAGAAATCCGCAGCCTGTGCAGCGAGATCAGTGTGATCGCAAGAGGCCGCCTTGTTCACACTGGGGCAGCGCATGAACTCGGCGCCGACATCGATGCCTTCGAGGAGCGTCTCATCGGTATGCTGACGCAGTCAGAGCGCATCGAACCTGCGGGATTACATTTTCGAGTCAGGTGAAAAGTGGCGCCAACGGGATCGACATGACTTTGGAAAACTTCTGAAACAAGCCGCCAGGTCTGAGACGGCGGCTTGCGGCAGAGCACCATGTATTTGCTGACGCTGCTCTCCCGGATGTCGATACCGAGTTTCAGCAGTTCGCCGTGGATGCGGGGTGCACCCCAACAGGGATTCTCCCGGCACATCTTGCGGATCAGATCTCGGACTTCGCGCGAAATGACGGGTCGTCCGAGTTCGTTTCAGGCTTGACGATGGCCAGCGCCGAGCGCCAGTCACGCCAGAGGCGGGACAGACAGATCCATAACAGGCGGTCCCCGGAGGTCAATTTCGGCCGTTTTCTTGCGGATCTCTGAAGCGCGCCGACATAATTCCCTCCAGCTCCCATCTAATAGAGGTGCCTACACTTATGTTCGGCTTGCCTACCCTAGAAAACCCAAGAACCAGACTTCCCAGGTGCCATCCGGACAACCCATGATGCGATTCTTTTGTGATTTTTCAGGATCAATCGACCACCTGAGGCGGTAGTTTTTCACTAACTTTCACCCACCCGTTTTCACTAATTTTCACCCACATTTTCAGGATCATTCACCCACCCCCCCGATTGCATTTGAACGAGCAGGTATGCCAACCAGTGCCCCCAAGGAGGACAAGGGAATGGCATACCGGAAGGTGGGAATGATGGATATCGATCAGGTGATCCGCCGCTGGTTGGCAGGCGAGAAGATTCGGGCCATCGCGCGATTGACAGGTACGGACCGGAACACGGTGCGGCGGATCGTGCGTTTAGCGGAGGAGGCAGGAATCCGAGGCGAGACGCCGTGGCCCGATGAAGGCAAGCTGCAGCAGATACGGCAGCGCATGGGTCGGCCCGGTGCAGCCGTGGCTACCAGCGGGGCCGAGCAGCAGCTGAAGTCACGAACCGAGCAGATACGAGCCTGGCTGGAGAAAGACCATCTGCTGCTGACCAAGGTGCACGAGCTGTTAGGGCGCGAGGGGTTGCTGGTCTCCTATAGCGCCTTGTATCGATTTGCGCGGAAGTGGTGCGGCTTTGGAACCTCCTCGATCAGCGTGCGGCGGGCTGAGAGCCCCCCGGGGGAAATGGCGGAAGCGGACTTCGGTCGGCTTGGCGCGTTGCAGGAACTCGGTAGTTGCCAACCGCGCATGGTTCAGGGCTTCATCGTGACGCTGGGCTACAGCCGGCTCAGCTGCGTGATCCCGGCTTTCAAGCAGGATCTTCCCACGGTCATCGATTGCTTCGAACGCGCCTGGGTGTTTTTTGGTGGTTGTCCTCGGCGTGTCGTCATTGACGGAATGAAAGCTTGTATCGAGCAAGCTGATCCCTACACCCCGCGCTTCAACCGGACCTTCCTGGAGTATGCCAACTACCGGGGCTTTCTGCCCGATCCGGCGCGGCCAGCCCATCCCCAAGATAAGCCGGTGGTTGAAAACTGTGTTCCCTATGTACGGCAACGCTTCTTTAAAGGGGAGACTTTTGTTGATCTCGATGACGTAGCGCGTCGCGCTCTGGTATGGTGTCGCGAAGTCGCTGGCCGCCGCATCCACGGAACAACTCGACGAGTGCCCATGGAGGTCTTCGAGGCGGAAGAGAAGTCCCAGCTGATTCCGCTCCAGGCCGAACGCTTCGATACTCCGAGCTGGGCGCAATGCCAAGTACATCCGGATCACCACGTCCGCTTTGGTCAGGCGCTGTATTCAGTTCCCACGCGCTGGATCGGCTGCCGCGTGGATGTCCGCGGCGATCGATCGTTGGTGCGCATCTATGTGCACGGCGAGCTGATCAAGACTCATGAGCGGAAACTGGCTGGCGGACGCTCGACCGACTACACCGATTATCCGGATGGCCGCGCTCCCTACGCCCTGCGCTGGCCCCACTACTACTGCAAGCGTGCCCGGGAACTCGGACCTGCTGCCGGTGATTTCACCGATAAGCTTCTGAGCGGTGAGTTCCCCTGGAGCCGTCTGCGCCAGGCACAGAAGCTGCTGCGCTTGGCCGAACGATACGGCGCAGCTCGTCTAGACTCGGCTTGCCGACGAGCTCTTGATTTCGACTTGCTGGACGTCTATCGCGTTCAGCGCATTCTCGAACAGGGGCTGGAATCGCAAAGTGAACCGCAGCCCATCGTCGGACAGCAGTCGGCGCTCCCGCTGAAGTTTCTCCGCCCCGCCCAGCATTTCGTTTCTGCTGAAGGAGACCCGCATGCAGATCCAGCCTGAACTGAAGAGCGTGCTGAAACGCTTGCGACTCTCCGGCATCCTGGCCACGCTGCCCGACCGCTGGGCATATGCCCGCGAGGAAAAACTCGACTACCCGCAGTTTTTGGAGCTGGTCCTCTCCGACGAAATCGAGCGCCGCGATCATAAAAACCTGGCCAACCGGTTACAGGCGGCCGGCTTCGAGGAAGAATGCACCTTGGAACGTTTCGATTGGTCGGCCAAAATCCGCATCGACAAGGCGCGCTTAACCGAGCTGTTCGGCCTGCACTTCATCGAGCGCCATGAGAACGTCATTTTTTGCGGTCCGGTGGGCGTGGGCAAATCCTTTCTGGCCCAGGCGCTCGGCCACGCCACTTGCCGCGCCGGATACCAGGTGCTGTTCCGCCGGGCCGACCGGCTGTTGAAAACCTTGGCCCGCTCCCGCGCCGATAATTCCTTCGACCGTGAGCTGCGCTGCTTTATCACTCCCGATCTACTCGTGGTAGATGATTTCGGCCTAAAGAAGCTTTCCAGCCAGGCCACTTCCGATTTCTATGATCTGCTGATCGAACGGCACACCCGCAGTTCCACGATCGTCACCTCCGACCGCGGCATTGAAGAATGGATGGCCGTCTTTGATGATCCCATGCTTGGGCAAAGCGCTCTGGATCGCTTCTGCCACCGCGCTCACCAGTTCGTCATCGAGGGCGAGTCCTACCGCAAGCGCACCGCACCGGGAGCGACGCCCGTGCCGAAAAGCACCCAGAAAGGGACGACCTGAACTATGGGAGGTCTTGAGAAAATGCAGCCACAGGCTCGCGAGCGCGATATTTTTCGAGCTTCGAGGAGGAAATGGGTCTCCACCCCGAAATTCAGGCCCACGGCCGGTAGGCTCCGCTCGGACGGCCGTCAAGGATCAAAGCCCGCTGCGCGGCGCTCCCCCCGGCTCTATCGAACGGCGTTTTGATGTTGATTGTCACGGAGGAAGGAAACTGGTAGAAACCTAAAAGCAAAACCCGGGGGTGGGTGAATGATGGTGAAAACCCCTGGGTGAAAGATTGTGAAAATCCGCAATTCTTTCCGATCTTTCTTTGCTTCTTTGCTCCCGACACTGGCGTAGCTTGATACATCCTGATACAACCTGCACCGCTTCCGCGCACTAGAGTACTTGCCTCAGAATCTGGTGTGAATGAATCAAGTTGGGTTTTTGAGACAGAAGTATCTCTCGGCATCACATGCAAGGTATGCCACCAGCAGGGTGGGAGTCGGCGAGAGTTGAACTGGTGGCGGAAGGGCGGCCGTTGCCTTGTAGTGATCTGGTATCGAGGTCGGTCAGCGCAGATAAATTGCTGCGACTGGATGCGCTGCAAATAGGTGGTCGCTGGTTCGCTAAGGCCGAATATCGAGGGTGATCTTAGTAAGCCTCGTCGGTCTGAGGCGAGTCCTTATTACAGTGTCGATTCTGAAAAGGAGAAAGGTTACATGCGAAAAACTCTTACTCACAGACTCCCTTGGCGGCTTGCTCTTCCTTTCGGCCTGCTGGCGTTGATCGCTGGTGGGTTACCAACACTGCCAATCTCTAATTCTATTGCAACGGTGTACGCGGCGGGAGGATGGTCGACACCAGTGTCGCTATCAATTCCTATTCCTCCCACTTTCTACACGGCATCCCCGGCAGTGGGGATCAATTCCTTAGGAGCTCAGGCGGCAGCATGGATCAATGAAGACAACTATCTGCTCCTGCAAGTTGCTGCGCGGGATGCCGGCGGCAGCTGGACCTCCGGGCAGACCTTAACGCCGCAATCAGGGGAAAACGCTGCGGAACCAGCGGTGGCGGTGAGTCCATCGGGCACCGCCGTGGCGATTTGGGATTTGTACAACGTTTCACAAGGTGGAGTCGTAATCCAGACGGCGTCGCGTCCCGCGCATGGTTCGTGGAGCCGTGTGGTGACGCTCTCGCCAGCTGCGGACTCTTCAAGTCATCCGCAGATCGGAATGGACGCCAATGGAAACGCTCTGGCCATATGGCTACAGACCACGTCCACCAATGGAGGAATATTTGCCGCGAATCTTCCCGCAGGCAGTTCGTGGAGCACGCCGGTACAGATTTCGACGGTCAATGTGTCTGCGCAGAATCCAGTGCTTGCCGTGAATGCGTCTGGGGACGCAGTTGCGGGGTGGCAGACGGCGAACGGAATAATCT
>WNFP01000082.1_pt1 | contig 62433 bp, 49 predicted proteins | sample 5400201 | NCBI WGS metagenome assembly WNFP01 (sample SAMN13153355, study PRJNA577476) | soil metagenome | isolation source: 115 cm saprolite under Madrone tree | place: USA:California | collected 2016-06-14 | reverse complement strand
CCAAGGTATGCCCTCCACGGCCCCACAGCCTCCCGGTATTGGTGGGCCATTACCCTTGAGATTTGGTGGAGATGAGTTAGGTCATGAGCTGCCCATGTCGCCAGCAGCTCGGACAGAGTAACTACTCCGAGGGCGGGATGGCGTCCACGCCGTTCGAGGTCCTCTTGCCGCAGATTCAGGGCACCCAGTTCGCCCAGACTTTCCGACCGCAAACGGGCAAATTCATCCAATAGCTGCCCCAAGGACCTGCCTTCGCTCTCTCGTTCCTGTCCCCAACGATCAAAGGGTTCAAAAGTTTTGGTCTCGCCAAATTGCAGCACCATCCTCGCCCGCGGCATCCAATCCGTGCGTTCGCCGTGAATCAGATGGCCGACGACCTCGAAAGCGCTCCAGGTGTTTTCACCTTCATTTCGGAACGTCCACGTTTCCGGCAGATCGCGGAGCAGGGCATTGAGAGTGGCGGGAGTGCGAGTGAGAAGCGATATTGTGTGGGACAAGTTATGGTCCATCATGCTCCTCAATTCGTAGACAGCGATTTCTTCGAGACTCTGATTGTATCTGTTCTGCGCCGCAGGCGTCAGCGGCCGACTCCTGCAGCAGTCACCAACGTTCGGGAAAGGGATTCTTGAATACTGCGTCTTGCTCGCAATTCGGCGCGGCGGGCGGTGAGATCATGGGCAGCCCTATTCCTTAAAGGCTAGGATCGCGGGTCAAGACACGCGGATACGGGGATTCAGAGTAAGGGGCTGTCTTTTGTTGTGATTACGCGGATTTCCGAAATGGTGCGCTTTCACGCCGGGGGGGAGTTACGGTATCCTTTGGTTCCAGTTTCCGGGTCCGTTCTAGTACGTCGGTACTTCTCAGCATTGAATCGATTTTGTATCCTGAGTCCTATTGTTACCTGGGCCTTAGCCGGATACACTCTGTCTTCGATCAGGAGGTCTTCTTTGACTGGTTCCGAACGCCGCACTACCCAGCGATTTTCCATGCGGCTGCCGCTTACCGTCCGTTGGACGACGGGAGCCGCGGTTGGTGAAACCAGCACCGAGTCACGGGATGTCAGTTCCCGCGGTGTTTATTTCTTTCTTTCCAAAGACGTCACTGAAGGCTCGCCGGTTGAGATTCTTCTGACGCTTCCCAACGAAATTACTTTGGCCGGGCCTGTACGAGTCCGCTGCCTCGGGCGCGTGCAGCGCACCGAGCCGCGCGAAGAAGGCGCCGTCGGCGTGGTTGCGGCGATCGAGCGCTACGAATTCCTTCGCGGAGAAGAAGAGAAGTAAAGAGTTTCAGGAAGGTGAAGTCCCCCGCTTCCCGGTTCACAGCCGCCCGGTATGTTGCGGCGGCAAAATCCGCAGGCCGAACTTGCAATGCTCTCGCGGCGCTGCGGGAATAAAGGTCTTGGGATTGCTTTCTGCCCGTGTGGCTGGAAGCATTCTTGACGAGTTTCTTGCTCGCTCACTGCGGAGGCGGGCAGGATAAGCCGGGGTGCCTTGGCCCCTCAGCGAAGCTACCCCGGCACTTTTTTCGCCGCCAGTCGGTTCACTCTTCCCACCCCCCCATTCTCAGGAGAACGCCTGATACCTGCTTTGTAATCAGCCTCCCAACCCATTCACGTAATCGACCCGTGGGCTGCCCCGTTACCTGTGCGCCGCCTGTACTAGTGGGCAGGCGATTTCCACAGCGCGGTTGGGAGAGGATAGAAGGCCCAGCAGAGACAAAGCCCGCGACAGGGGATGCGAGTTGTTGCGGGAATCATTCGGATGTAAAACGACTGAATGCAGTAAGGAACGCGAGCCAGTTCAATCTGTTGGGGTGCTCGAAGGATGCCTGAAATAGGAAAGAGAAAGATGGGGGAAAGAGTTCGCATGGGCCTGCAAGTAGACGCCATCAAAGAAATTGAAGAGTTGAAGAATGAAATAACGACGGAAGGCGCCGCTGAGAGCGAACTTTCGAACGCGCGAGATTCCGTTGGAATCTCGTTGCTGGATCTTGCCGAGATCCTGGACCAGCATAAGATCTGGGTGGAATCGGGCGCTGAATCGGGCGTCAAGGCCGATCTGTGCGGAGTGAATTTAGAAAAAGCCGACCTCACCGGAGTGAATCTGCAGGGCGCTCATCTGCACCGCATGAACCTGGCGGGTGCGGATCTGTCCATGGCGAATTTGCGCGGGGCGAGCCTGGTGCGTTCGAATTTGCAGAATGCGAATTTGCTCGGCACGGAACTGCGTGGCGCAAACTTGATGGGCGCAAATCTTTATGGCGCGGAAGGATTGTGGTTTGGACGATTGGGCGGGACGAATCTGTTCGATGCCGTGCTGCCGGAATCGATTTCCGCGGTAGATAGTTCGAAAGCTATCGGCGATGCGACGAAAGTCGCGCGGTGGTTCTATTTCCTGACCGTCGGTGCGAGCCTGATCTGCGGCTTGCTGATTGCCTTCACCAGCGACGTGCGACTGTTGCTCAATTCGTCGGCGATCCCCGCGGCGCGTCTTGGGAATCTGCTGCCGATGACGGGGCTCTATCTCGGCGGGCCGCTGCTCCTGCTTGCGCTTTCGCTGCGATTTCATTTTCTGCTGCTGAGGTTGTGGGGAAGCATGGCTGCGCTGCCGGCGGTTTTTCCGGACGGGCAGACCCTCGAGAAAGACGGTCCGTGGTATTTGATGGGGCTGGTGCGAAGGCACTTCCGCTGGCAGGGGGAATCGCGCTCAGCGATGACGGCGTTCGAAACAGTGCTCTCGACCGCGCTAGCATACTGGATTGTTCCAACGACGCTCTTTTTCTTCTGGCTCCGGTATCTGCCGCGGCTGGACTTCCGGGGAACGCTCCTGCACGTGCTTCTAATAACGCTTTCGGTGGCCACCGCCACCTCTCTGCCATTTGTGGTGTCGCGAGTCCTCCGCCCGGGTGACATCCGGCTGCCCAAATCAAAAAATATTCTCCGCATGATTCTGGGGACCACGCGGGCCGCACTCGCGACCGGGTGCATTCTTTTCGCCATGTCTCTCGGTGTGAATCGTGGATTGCCGTCGGACCGCGCCGCGGCCGAAGAATCAAGATCCGATCCGCGCCGGTGGGCCGCGATGGTGTTCCAGTCGGTGGGCTACCGCCCGTACGCGGATTTGACGGAAGCCACGCTATCCACTGCTCCGCCCGCGGGCGAAGCATGGACCGACGAAACAGTGGAAGGCATCGCCGGCGCGCATCTAAACCAAATGAATTTGCGTTTCGCGCGCGGTTACAAGGCGTTTCTGGTCAATGCAAAACTGTGGCGAGCGAATCTGGAAGGCGCCTATTTATCCGAGGCCGACCTGCGCGGAGCGAACCTGCGCGAGGCGCAACTGCGTTCCGCCATACTCGATCGCGCCCAACTGACCCGCGCGATATTGGTGTCTGCCAAGGCCACGAGTGCAAACCTGACAGCGTCGGATCTTCGGTTTGCCGACCTCTCGTATGGGACATTTGAAAATGCAGTGTTTTCGAACGCAAAAGTTTCTGGGGCGTCGCTGTACGCGGTGAATTTGCGGAACGCGCAACTGCTGCGGACGGACCTTTCGCGCACGGACATGCGCGACGCGAAACTCGAGCATGCGGTGCTCTCGTTTGCAAACCTGGAGCAGACGGATTTATCGTCGGCAAAGCTCGGGGAAGCAAATCTTACCGGCGCGCGTTTGAAGGGCACGATCCTGCTAGACGCGGATTTGAAGAAAGCCGATTTGCGCGGGGCATATATGACGGGCGCGGTTTTGCGTGATGTGGAAATGGACGGCGCAAACCTGGCGGGCGCTGATTTGCGCGGGGCTTCGGGAATCACGTCGCAACAAGTTTGCTCGGGGTTGCATGGGCGCGCGGCCTTGATGGATCCTGATCTGGCGGCTGAAGTTCAACTGCGCTGCGGAACTTCTCAGTAGTCCACAATCACAAAATACGAACGAAGCGAGTGGCGGCGGCGTCTGTATCAATGAAGGCGCAGAATGCGCGCACTTCAAGGAGAACGCCGCCATGGAAAAAGCCGGAACCGCCTTTGCCGTGCTCGCCACACTTCTCTTGAGCTGCGGTGGGGCACGCGCCCAAGCAGCCGCGCGTGGACGAACAGCAGGTTTTGGCGCAATTGGAAAAGCTGTTGGCCGCCGAACGGGAAATCAAGAGAGAACAAGTGATGTTGCTCGTGCGAATTAAGAACAAATTGACGTCCGAGCAGCAGGGAAAACTGCTCGAGTTGCGAAGCAAGCCGGCGAGCAAATAGGGAAGAAGTGCAAGCCGGCACGCGCATTGATGCGCGCGGATTCGGCGGCTGCCCGCCGCAGCGGAAAATCGAGAATCGCTCTACGCGAGCAAGTTCTAATGCAGGCCGGCGGCGGCCGCGAAAGCAGTTTGTTGTTCGCTCGGTGCAGGAGCTTGCACGACTGCTTGACTGACGGCAGAAGCAATCTCCGTAGGATACGTCGCATAGAGCGCCATTCCCGTCAAAAACGTACCGGCAAAAAGATTTCCGAGCGTGACGGGAAGGAGGTTCCAGAAAAGCGCCTGGCCCACGGAGATAGATGCGCCAAGCATCATCCCCGACGGGATCAGAAACATGTTGACGACGGAGTGCTCGAATCCGAGCGCGAAAAAGGTCATGATGGGAAGCCACATGGCCGCGATTTTTCCGACAGTAGATCTTGAGGCCAGGGCCAGCACAGCGCCGATCGTGACCATCCAATTGCAGAGAACCGCCTTCACGAGCGCGGTGCCCCAGCCACTGTACCCAAGCGCTGCGTAGGCCAATGTTTTCTTCTGCGCAGCTTGCTTCAGAAGATCGGCAACGGCGCCCCCATTGCCGGTGCGCCAATTGGTGATCACCAGATAAAAAAGCGCTGCATAGAGAACGCTGCCAATCAAGTTGCCGAGACAGACCCAGCTCCAACTGCGCAGCAATTTTGTAACGCGAACTGTTCCGGCCATGACGCCCGCGGGCAGCAACGCGAAATTTCCGGTGACTAATTCCAGCCCGAGCAGTACGAGCATGACAAATCCAACAGGGAAGAGAATCGCGCCAACGATTGGAGGAAGACCCTGGGACAAGACAATGAATACGAGCGATGTGGCGTACCCCAGAAAAGCGCCAGCGAGGATTCCTCGAATCAACATGTCGCGGACCGGCAGATCTGACTTGCGCATCGCCAACTGCACTGCTTCTTGCATTAATTCCTTTGGGCTCACGTAATCCGTCATGTTTTGTCCTCCCATGCGCAATTGGTTTTCAAGCCGTCATCGCGGCGGGCGGCAATGCGCGCGCGAATCGCCAGGAAGCCAATCCTGCTGTGGCGGCAGCTGTGAAAAGCGGATCACTCAATGCCGCATGGTCCCTAGCCTCGACGTCGAAGCGATACGACTGGATGACGCTGGCCACGACATCCGCCAACGATTCATCGCAGGGAACGGTCCCGAGAATTTCCTGGCCCGCGACCGCATGGGGACCCGTCCGCCCGCCCGTGTAGATGGCGACGGCATCCACAATCTTTCCGTCAATTCTTGTTTTGAACCCGCGAAGGCCGACGTCGGCGGCTTGATGGTTGCCGCAGCCTGCGGGGCAACCAGACCAGTGAATCGTGAGGGGATTCACGGCGGGACCTATTTTATTGTGGAGCGCTTCGGAGAGGGCGATGGCCCGGCTCTTCGTTTCGATGAGAGCGAGATTACAATAATCCGTTCCAACGCAAGCCACCAATCCGCGCGTAAACGGGGAGGGGAGAGGCGATATTTGTTTGAGCAGGGGCTCTTCCAGGAGTTTGGCCATGCGATCCGCCGGAACATCGGGAATAATCGCGTTCTGCCCTGTTGTCAGGCGAACCTCGCCGTTGCCATAAACGTCTGCCAAGCGCGCAAGTTCGTCGAGCTGATCGGGGTTGACCCTGCCGGTGGGAATGCAAAGGCCGACAGCTGTGAGTCCCGCCTGTTTTTGCGAGCTTACACCGAGATGGTCGGAGTGTTGGGAGCCGCGCATGTCCCTGCCCTGGAACGCGAGCTCGTGGCCCAGTCGCGCGACGAGTTCAGCGCGCAAGCGGCGCAGGCCCCACTCCTCGATCAGAAAAGCGAAGCGGCACTTGGAGCGCGCCTCGCGCGGGCCATGGTCGCGGTAAATCTTGATCAGCTCGACCACCACTGCCGCCGCCTGGAAAATTTCTACAAACACGTTCAGCGGTGAAGCGACCGTGAATCCTCCAGAGCCCATTTTGCCGCCCACGAGAACATTGAAGCCCAGCCTTCCGGCCTTCTTCGCGGGAACGAGAGCGATGTCCTGCGATTCGCTGTGCGTGCAGTTGTCCGTGCAACCCGTCACCGCGATGTTAAATTTGCGCGGCAGGTTGCTGAATTCCGGGTTGCCCTTGCTGCCAACGACGATGCGATCCAGTTCGTGGACGACGGGAAAGGCGTCAAATAATTCGTGAGGCGTCAAGCCTGCCATGGCGCAGCCATTGATATTGCGAACGTTGTCGATGCCGGTTTGCAGAGAGCAAAGGTCCACGCCGCGCAGCTTTTCGAAGATTTCCGGGACGGTGTCGAGAGTAAAACCTCGCAGCTCAATTTGCTGCCGGGTGGTGATATCGAGAACTCCGTTGCCAAGGCGCCGCGAGAGCTCGGCAATGGTGCGGAGCTGGCCGCTCCTCGCGAAGCCGTTCGGCATGCGAATGCGCATCATGAATTTACCGGGTGTAGGCTTGCGGAAAAACACGCCGATCCACTTCAGCAATTCTTTTTCGGCTGGGGTGAGCGCTTCCGCGCCTCGCTCGATGATTTGCGGAAGTTCATCCAGGATGCGAAGGCCGTCGCCGTTCATTGACGCTTTGTAGCCTTCGACAGCGTTGGCGCCGACGGGGATTTGTCCGGAATCATTGCGTTCGACAGGGGTAGGAACAGATTCGGAGGCTGTGTTCACATCCGCCTCCAGAGATCCGGCCGGCAACTCGGATGAATACTGCCGGCTGGGCAAATCTCCGCAGGAGACTCATCCTGGAGATGTACAAACTCAGTGACAAGCAATGCGAACCACAGGGAAAATGGCGCCGTCATCGTGTCACTCGCGATGATCATCGAGAGATGTTGTCAGTCCATTCCTGGGGACGCCAACGCAAAATTTGGCTGTCCAGTATCGAAAATCCGAGGGGGATTACTCGTAGTCTTGCTATGACTGCCGCCCTACTGAGGGTTATTCGAAGTGCGGCTACTCAGCGGGAACATAAGTAGGAATGTCCGGATTGCAGGGCATGCGCGTATCATAAGAAATCGGAAAGCGGCAGGGGAGACGGAATATGGGAAATCCCATGAAAGAACGGCTGACGACGCCGATGATTCGCGAGAACGGGAAGCATCGCGCGGCAAGTTGGGATGAGGCGCTAGACCGGGTTGCCACGGGGTTCCGAGCCGAGATTCAAAAACATGGGCCACACACGTTCGGGATGTTCAGTTGTTCGAAGACCACCAACGAATTGAATTACGTGACGCAAAAGTTCGTTCGCTCGGTGATCGGCACAAACAATATTGATAGTTGCAACCGGACTTGACACGCGCCCAGCGTCGCCGGTCTGGCGGCGGTTTTCGGAGCGGGTGGCGGGACGAGTTCATACCGTGAAATTGAAGAATGCGAAGTGGTCCTGTTGTGGGGCTCGAACGCGCGGGACACGCATCCGATCTTCTTTCACCATGTGCTGAAGGGAGTTCGCAACGGCGCGAAGCTGCACGTGGTGGATCCGCGTAGGACCGGTTCGGCACAATGGGCGGATGTGTGGCTGGGGCTTGACGTAGGGAGCGACATTTCGCTGGCCAACGCGATGGGACGGGAAATTATCGCCTCCAAGTTGGCGAACCAGGCGTTCATCGAGCACGCGACGAGTGGGTTCGGCGCTTATCGCGAGTGCGTGGAGAAGTACACGTTGGCCAGAGCTGAACGCGAAACCGGCGTTCCGGCCGAAGTGATCCGGCGGACGGCGCATGCTTATGCGAAAGCCAAGCGCGCGCAGATTTGCTGGACGCTTGGGATTACGGAACATCACAACGCTGTGGACAACGTGGTGGCGCTGATCAACCTGGCGCTGCTGACGGGGCACGTCGGGAGGTACGGCAGCGGAGTAAATCCTCTGCGCGGCCAGAACAATGTGCAGGGCGGTGGTGACATGGGCGCGATTCCGGACCGGTTGCCGGGATTTCAGCATGTGGAAAATGCCGAATTGCGCGCGAAATTCGAACGCGCGTGGGACGCGAAGATTGATCCGAAGCGCGGGTGGCATTTGAGCGATATGTTCAATGCCATGGAGCGCGGTGAATTGACGACGCTGTACGTGCTGGGCGAAAACCCCGTGGATTCGGAGGCGGACCGGCATCGCGCGGTAAAACTGCTTGGGGGGCTGAATTTCCTAGTGGTGCAGGATCTTTTTTACACCAGGACGGCGGAGATGGCGGACGTGATCCTTCCTGGTTCCGCGGGATGGTGCGAGACCGAAGGCACGGTGACGAGCAGCGAACGGCGCGTGCAACGTGTGCGCGCGGCAGTGCCGCTGCCCGACGGCGTGCTGGATGACATGGAGATTATTTTTCAGCTTGCGCGGCGGTTTGGACATGAGTGGGGTAGACCGGACGCCGAGAGAATTTGGAACGAGGTGCGGCGGTTAAGCCCGATGCATGCGGGCATGAGTTACAACCGGCTGGAGGAGCTTGGCGGGATTCAGTGGCCGTGCTATGACGAAACGCATCCTGGTGAAATGTACTTGCACAGCCGGCTTTGGCACGAGCCATTGATCGGCCCGCGGGCGCCGTTTCATGCGGTGGAGTTTGAGCCGCCGGTTGACGAATTGAACGAGCAGTATCCGATCCGGCTGACGACGGGACGACATTTGGACTCCTACAACACGGGTGCGCAAAGCGAGCGATTCTCTTCGCCGTTGCGCCGCGAGGCGACCATCGATCTTTCGCCGGAAGACGGTGAGCGTTACAAGGTCGGCGAAGGCGAAAAAGTACGCATCAGTTCGCGACGCGGGTCGGTGATCGCTCCGGTGCGCTTCGATTCGGGATTACGGCCCGGTCTGGCGTTTCTGTCCGTTCATTTTCACGAGCAGGTCGCGACGAATAATCTCACGATTGATGCGGTGGACCCCAAGTCTGGAACGTCGGAATTCAAGGCGACGGCGATTCGAATCGAGAAATGCGTGGAGAACTGAGTGGACCTGCACCTGACGGCGGCAAGAGCAAACGCTGAAGAGCAAGCCGCCGTGGACGCGCTGCTCGGCAGCCCTGAGTCCAGTTGGGATGGCGGAGCGCGGCAGATCGAACGCGATGGTCGCGCATCGTTTGGCGGCGGGGAGTCGCCGTCACGGCGGCATCTCCTGCTCCCTTTGCTGCATGCGATTCAAGGTCGGATCGGGTGGATCAGTCCAGGTGCAATCAACTATGCATCTTTGCGGTTAAACATCGCGCCGGCCGAGGTGCATGGTGTTGCCTCGTTTTATGGAATGTTTTCCCTTGCGCCGCGGCCTCCAGTGACGGCGCATGTGTGTGATGACATTGCTTGCACGACTCGTGGTGCGGGTGCTCTAGGTGCGGAACTGGAACGAAGCCTTGGGCCGGCGGGATCGCCTTGCGCAGACGGTCGAGCGAGCTGGCAGCGCAGCGGTTGCCTCGGACTTTGCGAGCGGGCACCCGTCGCGTTGATTACTGCTGCAGGAAAAATGCCACGAGAGCGAGTCATCGCTCCGGCGACATCGGAAACTATTTCTGCTGCGATAGAACAAGCGGCCGCGGGCAGACTACCTGTCGAAGCGGACACGTTGAACGCAAAACTCTCCGTTCCGCACGTGGGGCAAGCGCAATTGCGACTCTTGCGGCGCGTCGGTCAGGTCGATGCGTCAAGTCTGGACGACTATCGGCGCAGCGGTGGATACGAAGCGCTGCGGCGCGCGTTCGAATGGGGCCCCAAGCGAGTCATCCGTGAAGTTATCGATTCGAAACTGCTTGGCCGCGGGGGAGCGGCGTTTCCCACGGGAAAAAAGTGGGAGGCGGTGCATCTGCAACGCCATCTTGGGGGGCCACATTACGTTATCTGCAATGCGGATGAATCCGAGCCTGGCACGTTCAAGGATCGCATCGTGATGGAAGGCGATCCGTTTGCGGTGATCGAGGGGATGACGATTGCTGCTTTCGCGGTGGGCGCGCAGAAGGGCTACATCTATATTCGCGGCGAATATCCCCTGGCGACGGAGCGGTTGAGCCATGCGATTCGAATCGCCCGCGAACAAAAATTGTTGGGTGAGGATATTCACCGGAGCGGATTCAGTTTTGATGTGGAGTTAAGGCGCGGGGCGGGGGCGTACATTTGCGGGGAAGAGACGGCACTCTTCAATTCGATCGAAGGGTACCGCGGTGAGCCGCGCAACAAGCCGCCGTTTCCGACGCAGTCGGGTTTGTTCCGGGAGCCGACGGTTGTCAACAACGTCGAGACGCTGGTCAATATTCCGGAAATTATTTTGGGTGGTGGCGCGGCGTACGCGAAAATTGGAACGGCGAATTCAGCGGGTTACCGGTTGTTTTGCGTTTCGGGACACGTGGCGCGGCCAGGTGTATACGAGACTCCGTATGGTCCTACGCTGCGAAAATTGATTGAAATGGCGGGTGGCGTGGGAGGAACAGGACGCTTGCAGGCGGTTCTGCTTGGTGGGGCGGCCGGGAGCTTTGTTTCGCCGGCGGAACTGGACACTGCCCTGACGTTTGAGGGAACGCGCGCGATTGGCGCAACACTTGGCTCCGGAGTGGTGATGCTGTTTGATGATTCCGTGGATTTGAAGCAAGTACTCCTGCGAATTGCGGCGTTTTTCCGCAGCGAAACTTGCGGGCAATGCGTGCCGTGCCGAGTCGGCACCGTTCGTCAGGAGGAAGCATTGCAGCGGCTCGTCGCGCGCCAACCGCTCGGGTCCGTTGAACAGGAAAGCGAAATGCTGAAAGAGATGGCGCAAGCGATGCGCGACGCCTCGATCTGCGGTTTAGGGCAAACGGCGTCCGGCGGGATTCTTTCCGCGATGAATCGATGGAGCCTATTTTCATGAGCGAGCCAATGCAGGCGCCATCTCCGCTGATGCCATTGCCGCGAGCGCCGGTGCCGGCGATTCCCACAGCGTCTGCACGCCGGGAGATTGAAATCACCATTGACGGCAAGCAAGTGACGGTTCCGGAAGGCGCGACGATTCTGGAGGCGACGCGGAAACTTGGCATCGATACGCCAACGCTTTGCTTTATCGAAACCCTTACTCCCGTGAACGCCTGCCGCGTCTGCGTAGTGGAATTGGAGGGTTCGCGCACGCTTGTTCCGGCATGTTCGCGCAAAGCCGAGGCGGGCATGATCGTTCACACGGAATCGGAACGCGTGCGGCTGAGCCGGCGGCTGGTGCTGGAATTTCTCGCGTCGTCCGTGGACGTTTCGACGGCGCCGGCGATGCAAGAATACGTGAAACGCTACGGCGCGCGGCCGGAGCGATTCGGCGCGCGGGCCGAATCGGTGAAGCAGCCGCCGAAGATCGACAATGATTTGTACATGCGCGACTACTCGAAGTGCATCCTTTGCTACAAATGCGTGGAAGCTTGCGGCGTGGATGCACAGAACACGTTTGCGATCGGCGTCGCAGGGCGCGGCTTTTCCGCGCATATTTCCACGGAGTTCGATATTCCACTGCCGGAATCGGCATGCGTTTATTGCGGGAATTGCATCGGCGTGTGTCCGACCGGCGCGCTGATGTTCAAGATCGAGTACGACATGCGGGCCGCGGGCACCTGGAACGAGGCGCAGCAGAAGCAGACTGACACGATTTGCCCGTATTGCGGCGTGGGCTGCGAACTGACCGTTCACGCACAAGAGGGACAAATCGTGAAAGTATCTTCGCCGCTCGACCACTCCGTCACTCAAGGGAATCTCTGCATCAAGGGACGATTCGGGTGGCAGTTCACGCAGGTCCGTAGGCAGGAACCTGATCCTTCGTCCAACACACGCATTCAAACTTCCCGCTAGAGACAAACCTTAAGCTGTCGCCCCCCAATATTGGCTTTATCTCCCTAGGACTGAAAAGGGTGTCGATGCTCTTCAAAAGCAGTGCCTAAGAGGTGCCTGAGGCGATGTGATCGGTGGGGCGATACTAGTGCGCTTGCCGACGCTTCAGCGAAACGCTTCCAAACTCTTGACGCTGCAGCCTGGCACGACACCTTACGATACGCCTGCGACCGGCGGTTTCGGCAACAGAGGGGGCACAGTGGCCGGCGCCCGCAGCGACCAGAACTCAGTCACGTTGGATGGCATCGACATCACCGACAACACCGTGGGCGGCGGCGCCGTGGCGAACAACTTTATTCCCACTGGGGTGGAGAGTCTTGAGGAATTCAAGGTAGGCGTCACGAATGCCAATTCCAGCTTTGGACGGTCGGAGGGCGGACAAATCGCCCTTGTGAGCAAGGGCGGCACCAACCAGTTTCATGGGGATGGTTACTGGTTCCATCAGAGCGACGGCTACAACGCTAACTCCTGGGATTTGAATCACACCAAAGATTTGAAGGCCGGAACCCCATTCACGCGCAAAACACCTTTTAAGGACAACCGCGAGGGCGTCAGCATCGGCGGCCCGATCTTCCGTGACAAGACGTTTTTCTTCAGCAACTACGAAGTCCGGAGATTCCCGGCGGGACAGACTATCACGCGGATTGTGCCCACAAGCACGCTGAAGCAGGGCATCCTGCAGTTTGTCGATGGAACCGGAACACTTCGGCAGTACAACCTGGCCACTTCCACGGCGTGCGGTCCAAGCGGCAATGCGGCTTGCGACCCACGCAGCATCGGCATAAGCCCGACGATCCAAGCACTCTATGCTCTCGACCCAGCGGGCAATGACCCCACAGTGGGCGGCGTGGACAACAACAACACTACAGGTTTCCGCGGGACTCCCACGACTCCACAAAAAATGATTTCATTACATTCCGCCTCGATCACAATTTCACGCAAAAAATGCATTTCTTCGGGAAGTATCTCTATTCGCGAAACCTTCAAACGACCTCCAATCAAGAGAGCATCCTAGGCGGGAAAGCAATTGCCGAGACGGGAAGCTTTGTCCGAGGGGACGGAGTCGTAGGCGCTTTGGATTACTCATTTAATTCGACGACCAGCAACGTCGTGCGCTACGGGTGGATCCGCAACCGAAACTTTGCCCCCGGCCTTTCGCCGAGTGCCTCGGCTGCTCAGCTAGCGCTCCCGGGCACGAGCACCTCAGCTGGTTCCATCGCACTCGCGCCGGCTCTTGCGCAGACGGGGTTCCTCGATGTTCCTATCGACGTGGACACGCAACGCGCGCGAACGCAGGGAAATTTTCAGCGAACCAAAGAATTAGTGGATGACTTCAGTAAAATCAAGGGGAAGCACACGATCGTAGCAGGTGGCGATGCGCGCTGGCTTCCGATCCTGGCGCAGCGCAATGACAAAGTGGTCGGCTCGCTGGCTTCTCTTGTCGCCACGATGGATGCCGACGTAGGGGGTTCCCAGAGCGGTTCGGCGCTCAACCGGCCGCCTTCCTGCAGTCTCACTGTCACTACATTTTGCCTGGCGAGCGCAGCCGACTCCCTGACATGGGACCGCTTATACGCCGCGACGCTTGGAATCGTGGACAACATTTCGGTCCTTGCCGTACGCGATGGCAGCTTGAACCCGAAACCCTTCGGCACGCCACTAATCTCCAACGCGAACATGCAAGCATACAATTTCTACGCCCAGGACACCTGGCGGATGAAGCCGGCGTTCACCCTTACTTATGGACTCAGATATGGTTGGCAGACGCCACCTCATGAGGCGCATAACCAGCAAACGTTTATTGTGGATGCGGCCACGAATCAGATTCTTACGGGACAGGGCTACATCACTCAAAAGCTCCAAGCCGCCGAGCAAGGGCAGGCGTTTAACCCGACGATTGGTTACTTGCCGATCGCCAATTCCGGACGCAGCAAGATTTACAACACGGACTATGGCGATTTCGGGCCACGGGTTTCACTCGCGTGGAGCCCTTCGTATTCCGGGGGACTCCTGGGCGACCTGTTCGGCAGGGGCAAGACAGTTGTTCGCGCGGGATTCGGTATTTACTTTGACCGTATCAACAACGTGCAGAGCGTAGAGATCCCTCAGCTTGGAGTGGGATTTGCACAGACGCTTGTGATCAAGTCACCGAACTGCGCAGTCACGGGTGCCGCAGGGGCCAACTGCAACACCGCCGGCGGCGATCTGGGAAGTTTCGGCTATCGTGTGGGTGTGGACGGTACCATCCCCGTGCCAACAATTCCCGCGGTCAGCTCTCCGATCGTCCCTTCGGTGCCCTTTGGAGAAGCCCTATCCTTTTCGTTAGACCCTTCGTTCAAAGTTGGCAGGAGTTACAGCATCGACTTCACGGTGCAAAGAGAACTGCCCGGCAACTTGCTCATGGAAGTGGGCTATATCGGGCGGATTGGGCGTGACCTCCCGAATAGTTTTGACTTTGACTCGTCCCCATACATGCTGAAGGACCAGGCCTCGGGCCAGACATTTGCCCAAGCATTCGATACGGTAGCCACGCAAGTGGCGGCAGGCACCAGTCCAGCCAACATTACGACTCAGCCGTGGTTTGATAGCCAGTTGGCGGGATTAACTGCGCTTCCCGCGAACGTTGGTGGATGTGGTGGAGGCGCACTGACGCCGACACAGTGCCTCGAGAGCCACAACACGACAGCGTTTAGAAACCACTTACTCACGACTTTGTTCCAGTCGATGGGCCTGGATCGCCGGGCGCTAGGATTGGTGCCGTACAACAGTCTTCAAGTTGCCTTGGCTTTGTTTGTGCGCACCCATAATGACGAATCGAACTATCATGCAGCCACTTTCACGCTGCGCAAGCGGCCCTCGCATGGTCTCCAGTTCGATCTGAATTACACTTTCTCTCGATCCTTAGACCGGCTAGGAGCAGTGCAAAACAGCGCCAGCACCTACCAAACCAGCTTTAACCCGGACCTGCAGTATGGGCCATCGCTCTTCGACCGGACCCATGTTTTCAACGGCATCTTCAACTACGATTTGCCTGCTGGCGGAGGGCACAAATTCCACTTCAGCAACAGCGTTGCTGATAAGGTTATCGCCGGCTGGTATGTCTCTGGTGTCTTTCGGGCCAGCAGCGGTGTCCCCCGAGGCGTTTTTGCTGGCAACTTTGGCGGGGGTTCGTTTGCGGGCAGTCAAAACCTGATTCCGACCGTGGATCCGCGCACCATCGCTGGTGGTGCTCACTTTGGGGTGACTGGCTCTGGAGGGGTGGGCACCGCCGGTAACGTCAATATATTTGGCGACCCATTGGCCGCATCCAAGGACTTTCGCTTCCCATTGCTCAGTTCCGATGGCCGAGATGGTTCGGGCAATCCCATCCGCGGGCTTGGATTCTGGAATCTGGACTCGCGGCTCGGAAAAGTGATCTCGTTCCGCGAACGGTTCAAAGTGGAAGTTTCAGCTGATTTCTTCAATATTTTCAATCACGTCAACTACTTTGACCCTTCGTTCAATCTGCTCAGCCCGCAAACGTTTGGCGTTATCAATTCAGAGCTGATACCGGCAAATCGCACGCAGGGGAGCCGCTGGATCGAACTGGGATTGCGCGTTTCGTTCTGACGTAAAACCCTTAATAAGCAACCAACAACCGAGGAGCGGACCATCAGCCTGCTCCCCGGTTGTTCTTTTTCTTGTGTGTCAGCTGCGACGCCTAGCGTTCGTCGCCGAAGCGCTTGATGTCTTCGGGGCCTTCTTTGAGGGGGCCTGTGGTGCGGCCCTGCACAAGCGCGCGGATTTGCTCGACGATGTCGGGATTGGCGAGCGTGGTGATGTCGCCGGTGTCCATGTGATTGGAGATGGCGGCGAGGACGCGGCGCATGATTTTGCCGGAGCGCGTCTTGGGCATGTCCGGAACGATATGGATGCTCTTGGGCCGGGCAATTTTGCCGATCATGGTTTCAATGGTGGCTGTGACCTTGTCCTGGATGGCTCTGGTGGAGGGGACGCCGGGCTTCAGTGAAATGTAGACGACAGGGACGCGCCCTTTGACTTCGTCCACTTCGGGTACGACGGCGGCTTCGGCGATTTCGCCAATGGTGAGGCAGGCGGATTCGACTTCTTTGGTGCCGAGGCGGTGGCCGGCGACGTTGATGACGTCGTCCACGCGGCCGAGAATGCGATAGTAACCGTCGGCAGGGAGCACTGCGCCGTCCGCGGCGTAGTAGGGCCAGTCGCGCCAGTCTTTGCTTTTTGGTTTCTTGTTGTATTTTTTGTAGTACTGATTGACGAAACGCTGCGGATCACCCCAGATGGTCTGCATAATACCGGGCCAAGGATTGCGAATGCAGATGTTGCCGGCGTTTCCGGAGCCGGCAGTCACCACTTTTCCTTCCTCGTCCCAAATGACGGGATAGATACCGAGAACCGCGGGGCCAGCGCTGCCAGGCTTCATAGGATCGAGGGCAGGTTTGGTGCTGCAGAGGAAACCGCCGGTTTCCGTTTGCCACCAGGTGTCCACGATGACGGCTTCGCCTTTGCCCACGACTTCGTAGTACCACTTCCAGACTTCCGGCTCGATGGGTTCGCCGACAGTGGTCATGTGCTTGAAGTGGTACTTATGGTTTTTGGGCTCGTGGAAGCCGGCCTTGCGGAGCATTCGGATGGCGGTAGGAGAAGTGTGGAATATGTTGACATCGAGGCGTTCGGCGATGCGCCAGGGGCGCCCGGCGTCGGGAAACTGCGGGACGCCTTCGTAGAGAACGCTGGTGGCGGCGAGAGCCATAGGGCCATAGACGATGTAAGAGTGGCCGGTAATCCAGCCGATGTCCGCCATGCACCAATAAACGTCTTCGGGGTGAATGTCCTGGTAATACTTGGCGGTACCGGTGACGTAGGCAAGATAGCCGCCGGTGCGATGCTGGCAGCCCTTGGGTTTGCCGGTCGTACCGCTGGTGTACATCAGGAAGAGCGGAGCTTCGGCGTCCTGCGAAACGGGCTCCACGGTATTGCCGCGATAGTCTTTGAGCACATCGTCAAAAAAGAAGTCCCGGCCCATGATCATCTGGGAGTCCGAAGCGTACTTCCCGAGATAGCGCCTCCACACAAGGACTTTTTCGATCGCCTGCCCTTCTTTTGTTGCGGTTTGCACGGCGATGTCGGCGCTGGCTTTGTGATCCACCCACTTGCCATTGCGATGATAACCGTCGGCGTAGATAAGAACGCGGCTGCCGGAGTCGGCGGCGCGGAGTCCGCAGGCTTCGCCGCTGAATCCGCCGAAGACGACGGAGTGGACCACGCCGAGCCGCGCGCAGGCCAGCATGGTGATGGGCAGCTCCGGAATCATCGGCATGTGAATGGTGACGCGGTCGCCAGTCTTCAGCCCCGCGAAATCGCGGAGCATGGCGGCGACTTCGTTCACGCGCTTGTAGAGTTCCTGGTAGGTGATGACGACGGGGGATTCGTTTTCCGGCTCGGGGACGAAAATCAAGGCGGCTTTGTTCTTGTGTTTGGCGAGGTGGCGGTCAACGCAGTTGTAGCAGGCGTTGAGTTTGCCGCCGACGAACCATTTCCAGAACGGCGGATTGCTGGTGTCGAGCGTTTTGCGCCAGGGCTTGTCCCAGTCGAGAAGGGAAGCGTAATGGTCGAAGCATTTCGGAAAGTTTTTCTCGCTGAATTTCTTGACGAAGGCGGGATCAGCAAGGTTCGCCTGGGCGACGAATTTTTTGGATGGGCGTAAGTATTCTTCTTCCTTCCAGTGGACGGCGATTTGCGATTCAGTGAGCTTTTGCTTGCCCTTCGATGCTTTCGCGCTTAGCTTCGGTCGAGCTGTGGCCACGGCGGTAACTCCCCTTCGAAGAATGAATTCGCTTGTTGCGCAATAACGAGGAACGGTATGAAACGGGCAAGCTTGCTTCCTGATTGGAAAGAGCTTGCCCGCCAAAAATGATGCTCCCGCGCGGGTGCGGGAGTCAATGCGCGGAGGCGCGTTACTTCATGCCGCCGACTTCGTCCCAGATCTTGTGGCCGTGGGTCTCCTTGAGTAGCAGGCCACCGATGACTACGGTCATGGAGGCAACAATCATCGGGTAGTAGAGGCCGGCGAGAATGTTGCCAGTCGCGGCGCAACTCCATAAACCGATGAGCGGCAAAAGGCCGCCGAAAACACCATTGCCGATGTGATAGGGGAGCGACAGAGACGTATAGCGAATCTTTGCCGGGAAAGCTTCGACAAGGTAGGCCGCAATCGGACCGTAGACCATACAGACGTAAATCACCTGGATAAAGACAAGAAAAACAAGCATCGGCACATTCGGGTTGGGAGCTTCTTTGGCGGGGACGAGCGCGTTGGTGGCTGGGTCGGTGGTCATGGCGGTCAGACTGATCGCTCCCGTGACTTTATTTTTCGCCGATTTTACCGTGACAACGTTGTTTCCAGCGGCGCTCTGCATGGCCTTATAGATGGGGATGTAGGTAACGACGGCCAGCAAACATGCGCCTAACATGAGCCACTTGCGGCCTATCTTGTCTGAGATGGCGCCGAAGACCGTGAAGAAGGGCATGGCGCAGAGCAGAGCGATCGCGATGATGATGTTGGCGGTCTTGGTGTTTACCTTGAGGATCGTTTGCAAGTAGAAGAGAGCATAAAACTGGCCGGTGTACCAGACAACTCCCTGGCCCGCAGTGGCGCCGAAGAGCGAAATCAGGACTCGCTTGAGATTTTCCCACTTCCCGAAAGCATCCTTCAGCGGCTGCGCTGAAGTCATGCCCGCGCTCTTGATGGAGGCGAAGATTGGCGATTCTTTCATTTTCAAGCGGATGTAGAGCGAAATACTGACGAGGATGATGGAAATCAGGAAGGGGATGCGCCAGCCCCACGCGCTGAAGGCCTCTTTGGTCATCGATTGTTGGGTGAGCAGGATGACGATGAGCGAGACGAAGAGGCCCAGGGTCGCAGTGATCTGAATGAAGCTGGTATAGAAGCCGCGCTTGTGATCGGGAACGTGCTCGGCGACGTAAACGGCCGCCCCCCCGTACTCGCCACCGAGTGCCAAGCCTTGCAATACGCGGATGAGAATCAGGGTGACCGGGGAAAACCAGCCAGCAGTGCTGTAGACCGGCAACAGACCGATCAGAAAAGTTGCACCGCCCATGATGGTCAGTGTCACAAGAAAGGCATACTTTCGTCCCACCAGGTCCCCGATGCGCCCGAAGAAAAGCGCTCCGAAAGGACGCACGAGGAAGCCCACTGCGAACGTCGCTAGATAAGCGATGTAAGCAAAAGTATCGTTTCCCGGTGGATAGAACTTTAGCGCTAGGACGGCTGCGAGGCTCCCGAAAATGTAGAAGTCGTACCACTCGATCATGGTGCCGACACTGGAGGCCATAATCACTCTCCAGATGCTGTATTCGGCAGTACCACCCATCGGGATTGCATCTGCACGGCTGGCCATGCTTCCTCCTGTGAAGTCCGACCTGCTTGCGACAGTGTGCGCTGGCCGATCGCAATTAAGCGCAAGGCCGCGCGGCACACTTCACCTGACGTCTCGTTTCCCTTCCTTTGAATCCCCCCTGTGACTCGCCTTTGGGGTGCGAACCAGGTCTTCAGTGGCGGAAGGGCACTGGAATGCCCCCGTTCATATATGGGTCGGCGTTCGTTGTCAAGAATTGACTTATTGCGGATTTGGGAGCGACAGGAGGCCGATGCGTTCTCGATTCCTTCCGGGTCGCATGAGCAACAGCCAGAGAGCGCTTTGGAGGACCAACATCATTCGTGATAAAACTTCTGTTTGAACCTGCACAACGCCATCTTCCTGTTTTTCGCCGGCGCGCTCGGAGGCGGAATCAACGCCGTTGCAGGCGGCGGCAGTTTCGTTGCCTTTCCGGCGCTTTTGTTCACCGGCGTTCCGCCCATCCCCGCCAACGCCACCAATACTCTGGCGCTTTGGGTGGGAACCACGGCGAGCGGCGGCGCCTATCCGCAAAAGTTAAACATCGCGCGGCGCGTGATGATACCGCTGGTACTTACAAGCATCCTGGGCGGCTTGGCAGGGGCCTTTCTGCTGATCAAAACGCCAGCGCAAACTTTTCTGCGGGTGCTCCCGTGGCTCATGCTCGGCGCCACCTTGCTCTTCGCGTTTGGCAAGCATTTGACCGGCAGGATTTCCGCAAGCATTTCGCATGATGCCAGCAACGCCGCGGTCACCGGCGCCTCCATCTTCGAGCTGCTTGTCGCCGTCTATGGCGGCTATTTCGGCGGCGGCATCGGCATCATGAACCTGGCGATGCTCGCGGCGCTTGGCATGACCGACATTCACGCCATGAACAAGTTGAAAGTCATTCTGGGCGGCGTCATCAATGGTGTCGCCACGGTTACTTTCGTCGTGACCCGCGCGATTGTCTGGCCGCAAGCCATCGTCATGACCACCGGCTCCTTGCTGGGCGGGTACTCCACGGCCCACGTTGCGCAAAAGCTTCCACAAGCCTGGGTAAAGTCCTTCGTCATTCTGGTCGGAACGGCCATGACCATTTACTTTTTCATTCGCGGCTATCGCTAGACCATTCATGCCCATCTTTTCCTCGCGCCTCGCTTGATTTTTCTTTTCCGCAAAGCCGCTTTTGGTATAGTCCCCGCTGTATGTCCATCGCTGCTATTCAGCCGGAACCACAACCCGCCGTAGCGACGCCTCTCACGCGCAATCAGATTCGAGGCTTTTGGGCTTCGTGGGGAGGCTGGACGCTCGACGGCATGGATTCTTTCATCTATGCGTTGGTGCTCGTGCCATCATTGCGCGAGCTGCTACCGCATTCGGGCATCGCCCCAACGAAAGGCAATGTCGGCTATTACGGCGGATTGTTGTTCGCGTTGTTCCTCTGCGGATGGGGACTCGCGTTTCTCTGGGGGCCTGTCGGCGACAAATTCGGCCGCGTTCGAACACTGATGCTCACGGTCGTCTGGTATTCCGTCTTCACGTTTCTCAGCGCGCTGGTGACGAACGTCTGGCAGCTTGCAGTCCTTCGCCTTCTGGCAGGGATTGGCATTGGCGGCGAATGGGCCATGGGCGGCACGTTTGTCGCCGAAGAATGGCCGGAAGGCCGCCGCCGCGCCGGCGCCGGATACATGCACACGGGATATTACGTCGGAGTTTTTCTGGCCGCGCTAGCCAACTTCGCAATTGGAAGCAAATTCGGATGGCGTGCCATGTTTGCCGTCGGCGGACTGCCGGCGCTGCTGCTGGCCTGGGTGCGCCATGGCGTGACCGAACCTGCTTGCTGGAAGCAGAAAGAAGGGATCGCTCGAACCTGGCGGATCTGGCAGCCGTTCGCGACGCTCTTTTCCAGTGTGCTGCGCCGCAGAACAATTCTGAATTCTTTGTTCATGCTGGCTTCGATTTGCGGCCTCTGGGCCGGAACGGTTTACGTTCCTGCCGCGGTGACGGCGCTTGCTGAAGCGGCCGGCCAGGTCGGCCCGTTGGCGGCGCAGCTTGCTTCCCGTGCGACCATGCTCGTTTCCTTCGCAACGATTCTCGGATGTCTGGCGATGCCCTGGCTCGCGGAAAAACTTGGCCGACGCGGCGCTTTGGGGTCTTACTTCGCGCTGATGCTTGCTTTCATCGCCCTCACGTTTGGAAAAGTATTTTATCTCGGGGCGGCCGCGCTTCCCTGGTTCTTCGTTTGTCTCTTCTTTCTTGGCTTTGGCGGCGCGAATTTTGCGGTTTACACGCTGTGGCTGCCGGAGCAGTACCCCACTGAATGCCGCGCCAGCGCCTTCGCCTTCTCCACTTCGTTCGCACGATTTGGCGGAGCGGCAATCACTTTTCTGGTGGGAGCCGGCGTACAGCATTATGGATCACTTGGAGTTCCTGTCGCACTGACGGCCATCGCGTTCGCGCTGGGACTGCTCTTAATTCCTTTTGGCGTGGAAACGCGAGGGCAGACCCTGCCCGCGTAAACTTTACTGCGAAGGCAAAGAAACCATGGCCGAAGTCGAGACCAAACTTTTTCCCATCGAGGCGTTACGCGATTTCAGCTGTCGCGTGTTTCTGCACTTCGGTGTTCCCAAATACGATGCCGCACAGGCTGCCGATGTCCTCGCTTCCGCGGACCTGCGCGGCATCGACTCCCACGGCGTCGCCCGCCTGCACAGCTATTTCGACATGCTCACGCTGCGCCGCATCAATCCCCGGCCGGAAGTCAAAGTGCTGCGCTCCACGCCCACCACCGCCACCATTGATGGCGACAACGGCCTGGGCCTAGTCGTCGGCCCGCACGCCAATCGTTTCGCCATGGACATGGCCGAACGATTCGGCTCCGGCTGGGTCAGCGTGCAGAACACCAATCATTACGGCATCGCCGGCTACTACGTCTTGAAAGCGCTCGAACGCAACCTCATCGGCTGGGCCATGACCAACTCAACCAAGCTGGTCGCGCCTTTGTGGGGCGCCGAGCGTATGCTCGGCACCAACCCCATTGCCATTGGTTTTCCCGGCAAGGAAGAGCCGCCTATCGTGATTGACATGGCCACCAGCGCTGCCGCTTACGGAAAAATTGAAATCGCACGGCGGCGCGGCGAGCCTATTCCGGAGGGCTGGGCCGTCGACAGCGAGGGCCGCGACACAACCAATCCAACTGACATGGTCGAGGGCGGCGCGCTTTTGCCGCTTGGTTCCAACCGCGATCGCGGCGGACACAAGGGCTACGGTCTGGCCATCATGGTGGATGTCCTCTGCGGCGTTCTCAGCGGCGCGAACTGGGGGCCGTTCACACCGCCCTTTGCTCTTCGCCAGGAAATTCCGAAGCGCAGTGTTGGCCACGGCATAGGCCATTTTTTTGGCGCCATGCAAATTGACGGCTTCATTGATCGCGATTCTTTCAAACGCCAAATTGACGACTACATCCGCGTCTTTCGCGCCACCAAACCGGCGCCCGGCACCAACGGGCCTCTGATCCCCGGCGATCCCGAACGCCAAGCAGAAGTATCGCGGCGTAAGAATGGCGTTCCGCTCGTTTTGCCCGTCGTCGACGAGCTGCGCAACATCGCGCAAAAAACGGGCATTCCCTTTGAGTGAAATCCCGAAGGGAAGGACTATCGCCGCAACGATTCGCCCGGCTCGCCGCGAATGGACGCATCCAGGATTTGAATCGTGTGCACCACGGGAATCCTGTGGCCGCTTCGCGCCAGGGCACTCTGCATTTGCAGAATGCATCCGGGGTTTCCCGTCGCGACCACGTCCGCCTTCAGCGGGGCGATCAAGCCCGCCTTGCGGTCACCAAGGGCATTCGCTGCCTCAGGCTGAACCAGGTTGAAAATTCCCGCTGAGCCGCAGCAGATCGCCGTTTCGGGAATCTCCGCAAGCTCCAGTCCGGGAATTTTGGAAAGCAAGGCGCGCGGCTGCGAACGTACTCCCTGCGCATGCTGCAAGTGACACGAATCGTGGAATGCCACCCGCAATTTGAGCGGACGGCGCGTCGCTCGCGGCTCGAGTTCAGCCAATACCTCGCTGATGTCTTTGCATTTGCCCGCAAAAGCCCTGGCTCGCTCCGCAAATTCGGGTTCATCACGGAGCAAGTGGCCGTACTCTTTCACATTTGAGCCGCACCCGGCGGCGTTGGTGACAATAGTTTCGACATTCGCGTCTTCGAAAGCCTCGATTGTCTTTTTCGCCAGATCCACTGCCGCCGCTTCTTCTCCTGCGTGTACCAGAAGAGCCCCGCAACAAGGCTCTGCCGATGGCGCAACAACTTCACACCCTTCAGCAGAGAGGACTCGCACCGTCGCTGCATTCACTTGCGAGAAAAATTCGCGTTGCACGCAACCCAGCAGCAAACCTACTCGGCGGCGCTTGGCGCCCACTGCCGGGGTAACCTCCGCGATCGTTTCCATCGGCGCAAGCTTCGGAAGGAGCGCTTCCATCGTTCGAATTTGCTTCGGCAGTAACTTCAACAAACCCAAGCCGCGTACGACGGCCTGCAAGCCGGATTTTTGATAAGCCAGCAGCGGTATGCGCATCCGTCGCAAGCGTTCCGGCCGCGTAAACGTCCCAAACATAAATGAACGATGCAGCTTTTCCTCCCGCGGGCGCTCCGTCTTTCGTTCGATCTGCGCGCGCGTTGCCTCGATAAGTTTCCCGTAGTCCACTCCGGAGGGGCACGCCGTCATGCAAGCCATGCAGCCGAGGCAGCTGTCAAAATGGCTCACCCAATTCGAATTCATTTCCGCCGCACCCTCGCTGGCCAGCTTCATCAGGTAAATACGCCCCCGTGGCGAATCCATTTCCTGTCCCCACAAAACATAAGTGGGGCAAACCGGCAAACAGAATCCGCAATGCACGCACTTTTCAATGAGCTCGTTTGATGGCGCGTGGTGCGCATCGAACGCGGATGTTTTGCTCGAGATGGTTGTCAGCTCGTCCATAGGAAAAGCGGCGGCTTGCCGCCGCACTCCAAAAAAGTCAGATGCCACCCACAAATCGCCCAGGATTTAATGTGTTCTTTGGGTCCAGCTGCTGTTTCACGGCTTTCATCAACGGCAGCGCGTCGCCGGCGCTTCCCCATGCGTCGAATGCCGCCATCTTTTCCGGGCGATGAAGCGCCACAACGGAACCACCCTGGTTTTCCAATTCCCCGCGCAACGATTGAAGAGCGCCATGCAACGCTACGGGCTTGCCTTCGCATCGCAGCCATCCGATGCCCGTCGCATAGACCAGCGCTCTCCACCGGACTTGCTTTCCGTTGGCAATATGCTCCACCAGCTTCATCGTACGAGCCAAGTGTGCCGGCAAGATGCTGATTTTTGCCATGGCGATGTTCTGTGGCTCGGATAAATCCCAAAGCTCCTCGCGCGCCGTCCACGTTGAAGTGGAAGCCTCCGAAACGCTTGCTGGCGCGGACAAACTTCGCAGTTGCGTCTCTTGTGCGCCAAGGCCAGCCTCCGTGCCTTCAAACAAAATTTCAGAAACGGGAGAGGCGTCTTGCGAAAAATGAGATTGCAGAAAGGTATGAGCGAGTTTTGAATCCTGAACCGCGAGCACAAATTGCCGCGCAGCTTCTGCGTCCGCGGCACTTACCGAAAACGCCCGCGTGTTCCGGGGAAGAGGATGTAGCCGGAACACCGCGCGCGTGATGATGCCAAGAGTCCCCAGCGCCCCGGTGACGAGTTTCGGCAAGTCGTATCCGGCAACGTTTTTCACCACCTTGCCGCCGCTGCTCGCGAGCGTGCCGTCGGGCAGCGCGATGGTTGCGCCGATGATCAGGTCACGCAGCGCGCCGAACCGCAATCGCAGCGCGCCGCTGTCGTTTGCGGAAAGCATGCCGCCGATCGTCGCTTTCTCCGGCCACAGCGGATCAAGTGCCAGCCTCTGACCATGTTCAGCGAGCGTCTCCTGCAATCTTTGAACCGTGCACCCCGCTTCGACAGTCACCGTGAGATCCGCCCAGGCATGCTCGATAATTTCCGTCAGCCGCGCCGTCGACAAGATCAAATCCGCGCGCGCTGGCGAATTCCCCCATCCAAGTTTCGTTCCGCCGCCTCGCGGAATCACCGCCAGTCCCGCTTCATTCGAAAGGCGCAAGATCTCCGCGATCTCACTCTCCGTCCGCGGTTCAATCACGAGTTGCGGTTGTACTCCACACACTGCATCCGCGGCTGTCGCCGCGTGCACGTTTTCATTCCCGGCAATGGCGATGAAGTTGTAGCGCAGCGCCGAATGGACACCTTTTCCTTCGGATTTGGTCGGAGCGTTCATTGGATGGCGTCAGTAGCGCTCCGCGATTCCCGCGGATTCGCTTGGGTGCGGCACGTATTCACCCGGTTTTTCGCCGCAGAGTCTCGGCGTCGGGAAAACTTTGGTGGGATTCGAAAGCTGCAGTGGATCGAACGCGCAACGGACTCGCTGCATGGTTGCCAAATCCGGCTCGGCAAACATTTTTGCCATCATTTTTTTCTTGTCTTCGCCGACGCCGTGTTCGCCGGTAATCGATCCCCCCGCGGCGATGCACAGTTCGAGAATCTGCGAAGAGAGTGCTTCGGCCGCTTCCTCTTGCCCGGGAATCCGGCGGTCATAGAGAACGAGCGGATGGAGATTTCCATCGCCCGCGTGAAACACATTGGCGACGCGCACACCCGCTTCCTGGCTGAGTCGTTCAATTTCGCTCATCACGCGCGGAAGGGCGGTGCGCGGAATCACCCCGTCCTGAACAATATAGTTCGGCGAAATCCGCCCCATCGCCGCAAAAGCGGCCTTGCGGCCCTTCCAGACCAGCGCCCGTTCCGCATCCGACTGCGCCACGCGAATTTCCGAAGCGCCATTCGAATGGCAAATCTCGTTCACTTGGGTCATCAACGCTTCGACTTCTGCGATGGGGCCGTCAAGTTCGACCAGCAACAAAGCGCCACAATTCGGATAGTTTGCGTGAACGGCTGCCTCGGCTGCTTGAATCGCGAGGTTGTCCATCATCTCGATGGCGGCAGGAAGCATGCCGGCGGCGATGATGTCACTCACCGCCGCTCCTGCTTCATTCGTGGATGGAAAAGCCGCGAGCAACGTTCGAACACATTCCGGCCGCTTCACGATGCGCAAAATAATTTTGGTCGCTACCCCGAGCGTGCCTTCCGAGCCCACGAAGACTCCGGCCAGGTCGTAGCCGGGCGTGTCGAGAGTTCTTCCACCGAAATGGACGAGCGCGCCATCGGGAAGGACGACTTCCAGGCCAAGCACGTGCGTCGTCGTAAAGCCGTACTTCAGGCAATGCGCCCCGCCCGAATTTTCGGCCACGTTTCCGCCGATGCTGCAGATGGATTGCGACGAAGGATCGGGAGCGTAAAAATATTCCTGCGGTGAGACGCGTCCGGTGACGTCTAGATTGATGACCCCGGGTTCAACCACGACGCGCGCGTTCGGGACGTCAACTTCAAGGATGCGATTCATCCGCGCCAGGCTGATGACAATTCCATCTGCAACCGGTAGCGCACCGCCGCTAAGCCCCGTGCCCGAGCCGCGCGCCACAAACGGCATTCGTTCGCGATGGCAGATTCGAACGATGGCCTGAACTTGTTCCGTGGAATTTGGCAGCAGCACCGCGCGAGGCATCACGCGGAAATTGGTGAGCCCGTCGCATTCGTACGTATGCAGTTCTTCCGGCGAAGATATCAGCCCACGATTGCCAGCGGCCGCTCGAAGCTCGTCAAGAATGCGCACTTCCATAGGACTCATTCACCGGGTGCAAACAAGCAGCTTGCGCCATCAGTGAATGAAGTTCAACCCGCTGGGGATGAATTGCGGGAAAACATACGCATACATCATGACAATAATGCCTACGATGGCCGCAAGCGCCACGGAATGCCAGAAAACAAACCGGAAAATCGAGCCTTCGTTCCCGACTTGATTGGTAGCCGCCGTCGCGATGCAGATGGATTGCGCGTCGATCATCTTGCCCATCACGCCGCCGGCGCTGTTCGTGGCGCACATCAGAATCGGGCTGAGGTTCAATTGTTGCGCCGTGATTTTCTGCAAGCCGCCAAAGAGGACGTTCGAAGACGTGTCGCTGCCCGTCAGTGCCACTCCGAGCCAGCCGATGAACGTGCCGAAGAAAGGAAAAAACCAGCCGGTGCGCGTAAAAGCGAGACCTAAAACCGCGTCCATGCCGGAATAGCGCGTGACGTAACCTAGTCCCAGCATGCAAGTCATCGCGATAATGGCGAACCGCAATCGCACAAGAGTACGCCCAAAGATTTGTAAGAGTTTACCCGGCCCGAGACCAAGAAGGAGTCCAGCAATAATAGCTGCAAGGAAGCAGCCTGTCCCTGTCGCCGTAAGCCAATTGAAATCGAAGCGCGCGCCTTCCGCCGCCGGTTTTTGTACCACGGGCGCCGTTCGAAACACTTTGTTGTGCAGATACGGCCAGTCCCATCCCGCCGCTCCGGGCCGAGGTTTGCCGTCCGGCATGATCACTTTGAAAGCAGGCGTCGTCGCCTGATTCATCGCCAACTTTACGGTGGGCAATCCCCAGGCGAGAACCATCACAGAGAGAATCGCGAAGGGCAGCCAGGCTTTAGCGGTCTGTCCGCCGGTGTAGTGCTTGGCCACTTCGTTGCGAGCCACTTTCGCTGCGTCTTCTTGGCGCTCGTCTTCGAATCGCCAGATTCGCTTTGGCTGCCACACGCGGAGAAAAAGCATCGTGGCTACCAGGGATACGACACCGGCAGCGATGTCCACCAGGTTGCTGTCCATGTGATTGGCCCAGAACCATTGCGTGGCCGCGAAGGAGCCGCCGACGACGAGGATGGCCGGAAGCACTTCAAACGTTTCCGACCAGCTGACCATCGCGCGAACCAGCCAGAAAGGCACGATAACCGCGGTGATCGGAAGAATGCGTCCGATCATCGCACTCAGATCGCTTTCCGGCAGCCCCGTTACGCTTGCCAACGCATGCACGGGAGTCCCGATGGCGCCCCACGCGACTGGCGCGGTGTTGGCGATCAGGTTCAGCGCCGCCGCTTGAAAGGGCTTGAATCCGAGGCCAATCATAAACGCGCCGGCGATCGCGACGGGCGCGCCGAACCCCGCGCAGCCTTCGATGAAAGCGCCGAAACAGAAGGCTACCAGCAAGAGTTGTAAGCGCCGATCCGGCGTGATCGCGGCGACGGACTGTTTCATGATTTCGAACTGGCCCGTATCCACGGAAATGTCATAGAGAAAAACAGCGGCGATGACGATCCAGACAATCTTAAGGAGGCCGAACGCTGAGCCGTAGAAAAAGCTACTGACCGCCAAAAGTGGCGGCATTTTGAAGACCAGGACGGCGCAAATGACGGCCGTGGCGGCCCCGGCGACCGCGCAAAGATGGGCCTTCACTTTCAGGCCCGCCAGCAGGCCAAGCAGTACCAGGATTGGCAGCGCCGCAACAAGCGTCGAAAGCCACCAGTGTCCCATGGGATCATAATTTTGATTCCAAGTCACAATCGAACCTCCAGCACGCTAGCATTTGCGAAATTCTGACGAGCCCCAATTTCCCAAACCCCGCTCCAACCGTTGGGTGCCTTTCCAGGCGACGCCTCTGATCCCGGAACCATCTATTTCGGTCGCTGAGATACTTCCTTACCGCCCTCTTGTCAAGCAATAACTGTTGTTGCTGGCGGAGGCAGCATCGGGCTGCCGCGTCAACCATCCAGCGAATTACCATCGAGCACGCCTTCCCCCCGAACGCTCGCAGGCAAATCTGGGGCCGCGAACAGCGTCAGACCCGTTGTAAACTATTGCCGGATTATCTTAACCGGCAAAAAGGCGTCCGAAATGTTGCCCAGAACTCCCCTCTTCTTGCTCCTCCCCGCAGCCCTGCTTGCTCTGCCGTACTTTCATTCTTCTAAGGCAGCCGTGGCTGGCTCGCTCACGGAGGATTTGAAATTCAGCGCTTCGTCTTCTTTGCCGCAATATGCGAATGACGGCAAGTATACGTTGCGCGGGACGGTCGTCAATTCCGTCACCTCCGAACCCATCCGCGGTGCACTCGTGCAGATTTATATCAATGGTCAGAGTTCCATGCTCACGGGGCCGGACGGGAAATTTCAATTCGACGGACTTCCCCCAGGACAGACACCCGTCACCGTGCGAAAACCAGGTTTTTTCTCTGAAAACGATTTTCAACCTGGTATGCAGCGCCAGGGGATGGCGACCATAGGACCCGGCAGTTCGCCCTTAGTACTCAAGCTGATTCCTGAAGGCGCCATCTATGGGCGGATTAGTGAGGAGAATGGCGAACCGGTCGAGGGCTTGCCGGTCGCACTGCTCGAGCAGAGTCTGCAAAACGGCCGAAGAGTATGGCAGCAACGCTTCAGTGGTCAAACCGATGAAGACGGAAATTTCCGCATCCCCGAATTGCCACCAGGCAACTATTTTCTTTCCGCCGGGCCCAGCCGCAATCCGCTGACACTCCCGGCAAAATTGTCGCAGCCCGGCGCGCAAGGTATTCCCGTCGTCTACTATCCGCTCGGCTCCGATCTTTCGGCCGCTGCTCCTATCTCCGTCACTCCTGGCAAGAAAATGGAGATCAATTTCGCGATTCCGCCGCAGCCTCTCTATCGTGTCTCGGGTACGATCAGCGGCTATGGGCCGAGCCAGCAGGTAAACCTTCAACTCCGCAATTCCGCAGGGATCCCTCTCGCTTTCAACACACGTTTTGATTCTGGCAGTGGAACTTTCCGCATTCTTTGGGTTCCAGCTGGAACCTATATCCTCCAAGCTGATGCACCTGATCAGCGAGGGCACAGGCATTTCCTAACCGCCAGCGCTCCTCTCACCGTTACTGCAGAACTCTCCGGCGTTCATCTCAACCTGCTGCCCACTGCAAACATCCCCATTCGAATGACCATTATCCCCTCTCGCGCCGGCGCGGAACGCTTCTCTGATCGGGAAAACTATTTTCCCGCCTATGTCCAGCTCGTCGCCCATAGCAGCGGGATGTCTGAGGCCAGATACGGCTCCCAACAAGTAGGGGAGCGTGGCGCTACTTCGCTCGAACTCCAAAATATCGCGCCCGGAACTTATAGCGTTGAGATCCACCCTAATGGCCCCTTTTACGTGCAGACAGCTTTGTCTGGCACGACAAATCTATTGGAGTCCGATCTCTCCGTTGCGTCCGGCAGCCCGCCGCAACCCATCGAGATCACCTTGCGCGATGATGTCGCTACCCTCAGCGGGACCGTGTCCTCGGACAATCAGCCTCTCAGCGCAACGATTTTGGCAATTTCTGAACATGCTTCCATTCCTCCCAGGATTCAGCCCACGGATCCGAACGGGGGGTTTCAACTCTCTTTTCTTCCTCCGGGCGCTTACAAGATTCTCGCTCTGGATCATCCGGACCGCCTCGAATATGCGAATCCGGAAGTCCTGCAGAAATATCTTTCGAAAGCGCGCGAAATCATACTTTCGCCCGATCAGTCGGCAAAGATCAATCTGGAACTGGCAAAAGTCGGAGAGTGAACCGCATGTTTGTCCAGAAATTGTTGTCGGTTCTTTTTTTGATCGCGTATTTTCAGCAGGCCCCTGTTCCTTCGGCCTCTGGCCTTTCCGCTTCTTCGCGCACCCCTGCCACCTCGCCCACGTTTCGAATCAGCGGCAAACTTATTGACGCGATCACCGGTCAGCCGCTCGCACGCGCATCCGTCTCCATCAACCCTTCGAATTCTCCCAATACTCCAAACCCTCCTGATTCCGGCCGCTTGGAAATCACGGATGATGAAGGCGTTTTTGCTTTTACCGGCGTGCCGCCCGGCAAGTATGTTCTCTCCGCGCGCCATCGCGGTTACGTCGCGCAGACGTATCAGCAGCACGAGTTTTTTACGACCGCCATCATCGTCGGACCGGGGCTCGAATCGGAGAATCTGATCTTCGGATTGCGGCCCGCCGCTTCCATTTCCGGAGTCGTCGATGATGAATCCGGCGATCCCGTCCGTCACGCCAACGTCTTGCTCTACCGGCACATGTTTACTGGCGGAAGGCGCCGCACCGTTCAGATGGGGGGCGCCAATACCAACGACGAGGGCTACTACCACTTCGGCCATCTGGATCCTGGAACCTATTTCGTCGCCGTATCGGCCCAGCCGTGGTACGCGCAACATGCCAGGACCGTTCACATGTTCACCAAAAGTTCAAACGATCCGGCCACCAGGGAGACCCTGCAACCAATCGCCGAACAGAACCAAGCCCTCGACGTCGTCTACCCCATTGCCTTCTATTCGAATGCTGGTGACCTTCAGGGGGCTACTCCAATCGCTCTCCACTCTGGGGACGGAGCGATCGCGGATTTCCGCATGCGCCCGGTCCCTTCCATGCACTTCATGGTCAGGACACCTGCGCCGGATCCCGAGCAGAACACGGGCGTAAGTGTGACGCAAACCGTGACGGAGAGTTCCACGATCTGGCTTCCCGCGCAGGTCAATCAAGTTGCTCCCGGACTTATGGAAGTTACCGGCGTGCCGCAGGGACGCTTCAACCTTGTTCTGAATTCCCAGCGTGGAAGTGCTGCGACGCACCGATCGCAAAGCGTCCAGCCCGAGAACGATTCCGAGGTGGACGTGACGCGAAACACCTCGTCCGTTGTGGTCAGCGGCATTTTGAGAATCGAGGACGGCCCGCCGGTCCCGCAACCCGCGCGAGTGCGTCTGGTAATTCCAGCGACCGGCGAAATTTCTGACACCACGGTGTCGGCGGCAGGCGAATTTTCGTTCAAAGACAATCCGGTCGAGCCGGGAAACTACGAGATCGTCATCATCGAACCTCAAGCACTCTTCATCCGGAGCCTGACTTCGGAGAACGCAAAAACTTCTGGCCGCTCCTTTCAGATCGCGACGGCGCAGGACGTCAGCCTTACGATCCATGCTTCGAAAGGAAACGGCCGCGTCACCGGCGTGGCTCTCAACAAAGACAAGCCGGCATCTGGCGTGATGATCGTCCTTGCACCGCTCGATTTGAAAAGTAACCCGGCATTGTTTCGAAGGGACCAATCCGATTCGGACGGGAGTTTCGCGCTGAATGTGGTGGTGCCGGGCCGGTACACGCTCATGGCTATCGAAGACGGCTGGGATTTGGAGTGGGGCGATCCGGCTGTTCTGCAAAAATACATTGCCGGCGGCGAAAGCGTGCTGATTCCCCCGAATGAAAAAATAGATGTCAAAGTCAAAGTACAGTAGGACTCGTCCAGACAGAATCCTTTCCGGAGATTTGCTGGCCGCGGAACAGTTGCGCGGCCAGCGCCAGCAATGCGGGGAAGCAAACGAGAACATAGCGAGGTTCGCAGGTCTGCAGGTGCGTGAGAAATGCCGTGCGAATCAGGACGAACGCCACAATCAGCAAGACGCCGGGATTCGCGCGAAAAAACCAAGCGGCGGCAAGCGCCATCGCAACACACAGAATATTCAGCAGCGTGAATCCTAGAGTGACTTCGAAGTCGGCCGGATTGCTCCGGTAGCTTTTGGCGAGCGGCCAAAGGCGGCCGGAGTAGGGCAGCAGCGTAATTCGCGGAGTGAACCACATCGCGGCGGCGCGCTCGATGGGAATCCACACATAACTGCGGATCGGATGTCGTTGGGTTCGCTCCCTGGCGAGTTCGGCGAATTCAAGATCGAGCGAGCGCGTCATGCCCGGTGCGCGATTGTAGCGATCCAGCAGCGAAGCGACGCGTGAAAATTCTTCCCGAGAATCCGTCGCGTACGGCGGAAGACTCTGTATTTCGATCGGCTGCGTCGGAAGTCTCCACGTGAAAAGATACGCGTCGCGAAAACGAAACATCCAGGTTTGCGTCCAGGCGTAGAAGCCGGTCGGCAGAACGTCGCCGTAGGTTTCCGCGTAACGCGGCGCGAGGAATTGCACGCGTCCGACGCTGAGCGCATTGCGTGCGGCCCACGGTGACAGGGGCAGCAGGAATCCAGCGATCATCCACACTGTTGGGAGCGCGAGCTTGCTCCAATATTCGCGGCCCCGAAAGCGAAGCCATAGCACGATCAGCACGGCCGCGAGAAGCAGCGGGGTTTCCGGACGAACAAGTGTGCCGAGTCCGACAACGATTCCACCAACGAGCCAAGTTTTTACCGCGCGCAGCAAATCGCGGTTCGAGGAAATTCGGTCGACCCCCATTCCGCCGGGCGACAAAAAAATCAACAGCGCGAGCGTGGTCAAAAATGTCGCCAGGACTTCGGTCAGCGGAACCGCAGCGTAGTTCGCGGTGAAGGGACAAAGCGCCGTCAGCCAGAGCGCAGCAATTGCGACACCCTTGCGCGTCGCTTCGGGAGCGTCCGCCGCCAAACGACTGGCGATGCCCGCGGCGAGCACACAGGTGGCAAGGTCGAGGAGCGCTTGCGCGAGCATGACGGCTTGCCTGCCGGTGCCGGCCAGAAAACAAACTGCCGCGAGGAATGCCGGATAGCCGGGCGCACGCGCATCCGAGGGAAGAAGCTGCCCATGGGAGTAGAAACCGTAAACGCCGTGGTAGAGCCAGTTGCGGGCCAGCTCTTCGTAATAAGCCGTATCGCCGGAGTAAAAAGGGAAGCGCCAGATAAAGAAGAGGCGCAAAGCGAGCCCCGCGAGGAGCGCCGGCAATAGATGTTTGTAGAGCGATTTGGGGAGCATTCAGGCGATCCATGACGGATTGGATCGCACTTGCATTGTAATGCACCAACCCGAAGGTCCGGGAAACTCCTGTTCGCGGTGAACGGAGCAGCGGCAGCATGCGGGAATCGAGCCAGAATCGGGCCGTGCCTGCCGCGAGAATCGCGGTTGCAAAGACGGACTTTCGAGGTAAAATCCAACTCCATGGCCGCCGAACAACAAGTTGTGAAAGCTCCAGGATTGGTGCCCGACGAGCAGAAGTTTGAACCGCGCTCGAAGGGAATCTCTACCGCGCGCAAGAAGAAGCCGAAAGAACTGGCCGTGATTACGGAGTGCTGCACCGGCTGCGCGGGATCGCCGGCGTGCGTGGAGTACTGCCCGGTGGAAGATTGCATGTTCTGGGTGCCGGACGAGGACAATCCGCCGTTCGGGCGCATCCAGATTGACCCGCTCCAGTGCATTGGCTGCAAGAAGTGCCTCAGCAAAGGCCCAGACGGCTGCTTCCTCGATGGCTGCCCGTGGGACGCCATCGTCATGGTGGATATTGCCGAAGTCGAAAAAGAAGTCGGCCCCATGTCGTACTGAAATCGCTTTGACGGTTCCTCAGCGCGTCTCTAAAAACAAAAGACGTACGGCACGGCTAAATCCCTTAGCTGCAACACTTACAAAAAACACGGGGTGGGGGAGGGCCTCGCCTTTGCCCTGCCTTTCTCCCTGCGGTCTTTTGAGCTAATCTACGCCCCGTCCTTTCTCCCTACGTCTAGCGCCGGAATCCGGGGGGTGCCGAATGAGCGAACCCAATCAGACCAGCTTGAGCGACCTTCCGGAATGCTGGCCTCCCCTTCCGCTGGAGGCCTGGAAAGATACCTACGCGACGCTGCACATGTACACCCAAATCGTCGGCAAGGTTCGTCTCGCGCTTACGCCGCCGGTAAATCACTGGTGGAACGTCCCCTTGTACGTGACTGCACGCGGCCTGACCACTACTGCGATTCCGTGCGACAAAGGCGTCTTTGAGATTCAGTTCGATTTCATTGACCAGACGCTAAGGCTGGAGACAAACGATGGTCTGGTGAAGGCCCTCCCGCTCCTCCCTCGCTCCGTCGCGGACTTCTATCGTGAATTTCTGGCGCTGCTGCAATCCGCAGGAATCCGGGTCAAGATTTGGCGAATGCCCGTGGAAATACCAAATCCCATTCCCTTTGACGAAGACCGCGTGCACGCCTCGTACGATCCCGAGGCCGTCGGCAAATTCTGGCGAATCCTCGTCTCCGTCGATCGTGTATTCAACGAGTTCAAGTCCCGCTTCGTCGGCAAATGCAGTCCGGTTCACTTTTTCTGGGGCAGCTTCGACCTTGCGGTGACGCGCTTTTCCGGCCGCCTCGCGCCGCAACCCCCCGGCGCCGACCGTATCACCCGCCAAGCCTACTCCCACGAAGTGAGCAGCGTCGGCTTCTGGCCCGGCGGCGGAGAAATCAAAGGCGCAGCGTTCTATTCCTACATGGCGCCGCAGCCGCCAAGTCTATCTGAGTCCCAAGTCCGGCCGAAAGCCGCTTTTTATCACCAGCAGCTTGGCGAATTCCTTCTCATGTATGACGACGTGCGCACCGCGCCTTCTCCCGGCGCCGCGCTGCTTGAGTTTTGCGAGAGCACGTATGAAGCCGGCGCCCGCCTCGCAAACTGGGACCGCGCCGCGCTCGAGCGTTCCCATAACTCTGCCACCTCCGCCGCCTAGCGCCAATGGGGACGCGATACTACATATAACCGGCTACTTCCGCGGTGTGTGCCATTTGAGCGGGAGTAGGACTTGAAATCGGGGTGGGTGGCGAAGACGGGCCAGTCGCGGGCGATCGCGACGGCGCAAATCAGGATGTCGGAAACGGAGACGGCGATGCCTTGGGCACGGCAGTCGTTGCCGACTTTGGCGGCGGGCGATGTTGGCCAGCCGGAAAAGATCCTGCTCCCCTGCAGGCACGGGTCTAAAAGGCCCGCCACTACAAATTCGTACTTGCAAGGTTAGGGATGTGTGGCCCTTTCGCGGATGGATTTTTCGGCAAGGAGGGCTTGCTGGCGGAGGCGGTCGGAGATTTCAGGGAGTTCGCGCTGGTAGGGGCGGATGGCGGGGAGGTCCTCGGGCTGGCCGATGAGGTAAAGGGCGCGAAGGGCTTCCCAGACTTGTTCGTCGGCAGGGGCAATGGTGGCGACTTCGGCGCCCGCGGCTACGTGCGAGCCCGGGGCAGCGGAGAGGGTGCGGATGCGGCCGCCGATGGGAGAACGAAGTTCGATAGAGCGCAGTTCGTTCTGAGAGGCCTCCAGCGAGGGATCGACCATGATCTTTGCGATCAGACCGCCCCGGTGGATGGCCGTGCCTGGCTTGTCTGAATCCGTCACGCGGCCGGCGAAGGGAGCAACGATTCGCGCGGGTTCGAGGAGGGCGACGATTTGGGGACGGCCGGTTGCGTCGCCGAAGCGGACCAGCGAGAGGGCGGCATTGCCGCGGACCATCGGGGAAGAATCTTGCAACATCTTTAACAGCGTTTCGTGGAAGGCAGGGATGGCGGTGTCCTGGCCCATGACCCAGGCGTCGGTGTTGCGTACTTCTTCCACGGGATTCGAGGCCAGAAGGGTCAATTCGGAGTACCAGCGCGCGGCGGCCGCGTCGCGGCGGCCCATGCGTTCGCCGAGTTGAATAAGCGCGTGCTGAATGTGGCGCGGGTGTTTGTCGTCGTGAAGATACTCGGTGATTTGACTGTCAGGCAGACGGCGGCCGAACCAGGTGTTCCACCAGAAGAGGAAAGGCATCAAGACGATCAGCCAGGCGGTCAGGAAAATTAGGACACGGTTGCGCGCGGACATTTTGTGATGCGGGGAAGAGGAAGGCGTCTCCGGGGAGGGATCGAAAGGGGATTCGGTCTGAATCGAGGATTCTGGGGAAGATGGCGGCGTGGGCATGTTGTTGGTTGGCTCTGGCAGTCGGAAAAGCGGCGGCAAGCCGCCGCACTCCAGATTAACCCTCGTCGGAGGCAGAGGGCGGCTGCTTGGCGGGCTCGGCTTTGCCCTTGCCGAAGAGCCCGCGGTCCTGGAGCTCCCAGAAAACGTTCAGGAAGAAGACGCCCGAGATGCTGAGCATAATGAGGCTCTCGAAGAGACCGTCCACCGTGGTGAGCGTGCCGGAGACGACAATCCAGGCGATCCCTGCGAGAGGGATCAAGCCGAGCAAGATGGAAATCAGGAGCATCACGGGAAGCAATGGACCTCCTTAGAAAAATAGCTGCCAGTCGTCAGTTCTGAACTCTAAGTAAGACCGGAATCATCGTACGCTGATTCCGGTCCGGCTCGTAGCGATTGCTGTCGCCCCGACAATCTCAACGGCGAGTGTTGCCCGACTGACCGTTGAGATTCTTCGCGTATCCTTTCGGATGCACTCAGAATGACACGTGCCACTAGACCGCTTGCCTCACGGCTTAAATGTGGCGTCAACTGTTTTGGCGTCTTTGGCGGCGAGCGTTACTTTGACGTCCTGCTCGCCTAGCTTTTCCTGGACGAAGGCGATGGTGTAATCACCGGGCGGCAGGCCCTTGATTTCGAACTTGCCATCGGGTCCGCTGACCGCGAAGAAAGGACTCTTGGTTACGTTGACGAACATGCGCATCCAGGGATGCTGGTTGCATTTGACGGGGAGCATGATTTCTTCGCGGGCGAAGGTCTTTTCGAGTGGTGCGGCCGAGGGAGGCTGGGACTCGTTCCACTCGCGGTTGTCCTTCGGAGTGGGATGAATGTTGTGCGTGGTGGGATCGCTGTTGACGATCTTGATGGTCTGGCCCGCCATTACGCCGAGAACGTGGGGATGATATTTGCAGCCGCTCTGATCGAGGGTCATCGCATCCTTGGGAACGTCAAACGTGCGATTGCCGAGGCCTTCTTTCACGTAGACGAAGACGTTCGAAAGGTGGCCGCCGCTGGCCATCACGTTTTCGGCGATGTTCATGCCTTTGCAGGCGGGATCCTGGCTCATGTCAATCTTGGCGGCTTTGGGGGCTTCGCCGTCGAGTTTCACGGTGCCGCTGATACTGGCTGCCGTGGCGGGATCAATCGGAGTGGCCGCGGGCGCCGCCGGCGCAGAGGCCGCGGGAGTTGCTGCAGGTTCGGAACTATCCTTTTTGCCGCATCCTGCCAGGAGGACAAGGCCCAAGGAAGCGGCCAAGCCCCAAACTGCGATAAACGTTTTCGTTTTCATGTTTTCGCCATACCTCTCTTGAAATTTGAAAGCGCAAACCAAATGAAGATTTATTATGGCGCACCGCGGCCAGCATTGCCGGAGGATTTCACTCCGGGTGAGGAATTGCCGGATGCGGCGCTGGAGCGTCCCATGGCAGCGCCGACTCGGCGCTGCTCTTCGGGAGTAAGCTGGAGGATGTAATCCACCAGGAGTTTTGTTTGGTCCTTGTCGTAGCCTTTGAAGGAAGCAGGCGTCGGGCCGGAGAAGACCCAGTGGCCGTTCTCGCGCTTAAAGAGCCCGGAAGGCATGGAAGTGCCCGGGGCGATGGCTTGGGGGTCAACAATCCAGCGCTCCATCCAATCGGGCTTCAAGCGGCCGCGAGCTTGGAGGAAGTTGGGTGCAGTGGCGAAGCGATCGTGGGCCGGGTCGCCAGTAGCGTGACATTTCAAACAAGGCGCGGCGGTGCTGCTGAAGAGGCTGCGCGCCATTTCGGTTTCTTTCGTGGTGAGCACGGGAACCTCTTCCGGAATGTACGGGAAAGGCTGGCGCGCGAGCGCCTGGAAGAAGCGGACGAGCTTCCCTAGTTCGTTTTCAGAGAAGGAGAATGTGGGCATGCGGACTTGGAGATACGAGCGCACGCCGTTGCGATTGGTGTCCGTGGTGCTGAGCGACGGATTTTTCAGGAAACGCAGCAACCATTCGGGATCAACGCGGGCGCCTTCGGTTAGGAGCTTCGGAGGCAATTGTTCCTGCGCATCCTGGTAGCGAGCCATGCCCATGAGAGAAGTCTTCTGGCCGGGAATGAGCTGGTGGCAGCCCATACAGTTGTATTTTTTGACCACCCACCAGCCTTCCTGAATGTCCCGGCGATAATCGAGCGGGCGGTACTGGTAGTTGGGGGGAAGCGGATTTTCCTGGCTGCCCAAAAGGAAAGTGGTGAGGGCGCGAACTTGTTCCTTGGTGAGGTGCAGGTTCGGCATGCGCAATTTTTCAGTTTCGGGCTTGTCCTTGCCTTTGTCCCAGATGTTGGGCTCGGCAAGTTTGTGCTCGAAGAAACCTTTTTGGTCGTACCAGGGTTGTTTGGCGGGGCCTTCGGGGAGACGCGAGAGATCGTCGGGGTCGGTGATCGGCTCGCTGCCGCCGCGCTGGGCGATATCTGTGAGCAAAGCGAAATCCAGGCGCTCGATGGGTTTGCTGCCTTCAATGGTGAGTTCGGTGCCGATGCGGCCTTCGTCTTCGAGGCCGGAAATTTCGTGGCATCCGGCGCAGCCGAAATGGCGAACCCACTTCTTGCCTTCGTCTTTCAAATTCGGGTCGTCCATGAAAGAAGCATCGGCGTAAGAGGATGGCTCCTGCTTTTTGAGGCTGATTAGATAAGTGGCGACGTCTTCGGCGTCCTGGGGAGCAAGGCGCAAGCTGGGCATTACCGTCATGTTCTGGACCTGGAGTTCGTGGCCGTCATTGGGGCAGCGGCTGTGCTCGAGATCAAAAACGAAGGGCAGACCTTTCTTCTTGTAGTCTTCGGGACCGATATCCTTTTTTTCGTAGGGACAGTAGGGACGCGTACGTTCGCGGGCGTTGTGGACCCAGCGGACTAGATAATCGTAGTTGTCCTTTTCACCGACGCGAGTGAGATTGGCGGCGAAAGTGCCGCCCTGAACTTGATCGCCTTCGCCGATGGAGTGGCAGGCGAGGCAGCCGCGCGTTTCGAATAGTTCTTTACCGCGGCCTGCATTGCCGGGCTTGTGTTTCGGCAAGGGATCCGTGAACGCCGATTGCCAGATGAAAGCAGAGATGGCCTTGATCTGGTCGTCGTTGAGGCGGAAATTTGGCATTTTCGTGGTGGCGCGGAAGTCGCTGGGTTTCGTCAGCCACACCGGAATCCAATTCTTGTTGAGCTTCAGGCGAATATCCTTGAGATTGGGGCCGACCTTTTTCGTATCTTGCAGGAGGCTTTTGGTCGAACGATCGAGCTGCACGATGCGCAGATCGAGTTTGCTGTTGGTAACTTTCAGCGCGACGGCGCGATCGTTGAGGCGGTTGGCTACATCGTTGCTTTCGGCCTTGTCGGCTTGCTTCATCAGGTCGCCGGCTTGCTTGCCATTGTCTTTCTTCTCTTGATCGAGTTGCTTGATCTGCTGGGCGACGGAGAGCAGGTCTTCGGGTTCTTTGTCGTAACCTTCGAAACGATGACAGCCGACGCAACCGCGCTGGCGGAAAAGATCCTTGCCTTCGCTGAGCGTCCAGCCGACGTCGTTGCTGACGACGACCATGTCCGCGGAGTGGCAAATCTGACAGCCAGATTCGAAATTTCCCCGGGAGAAAAGGGGCCAGAGCCAGTGCTCGTAGTTGCCGTGGGCTTTTTCAACGCTGGTGGTGGCGCGTCCATTGCCCTGGTGGCACGGCGTGCAGCCGAACTTGTCCGGGTCATGAATCTTCAGAAGATCAGGTTCTGGATGGCTGGTGAAGGCGCGCGCATATTCATCCGGCTTCTTACCTTGCAACGACATGGCGGCTGCGGTGAGCTTCACCGGTTCGCGAATGCCCATGTGGCAGGACTCACATCGATCCACGATATTCGAACTGTCTTCCCTCACGAGATCGGCGTTGTGCTCGTTGACGTTGATCTGGCGAATTTTTGGTGTCCAGGCTTCCACGCCGTTCTGCAAGTTGGTGAGCTGCGAAGGCGTGAGGTTCACCATATGATCGGTGAGGTAGGCATCCATCAATACTTTCTTTTCATTGACGGGCTTGATCAGCTCACCGAGTTCGGCGCTTAGCTGCGTGCGCTCGCCTTTGAGATTGTTGTAGGTTTCTTCAAGATGATCGAAATCGAAGTCCTGCTTCTTGCCGTCGGGAAATTCAACGGCGGTTTTTTCCTGCTTATAGGAGGCTAGTTCTTTTTGTTTGCTTTGTTTCGAGGAACCGCTGGTTTCCGTCTCAATGTTGTAGGTCAGGGCGTTGACATAGGCGCGGCGATCGGTGAAGACATTTTGCACGGCCAGAATCTGGGCGCTAAGGTCGCGCAGCCTTTCGTTAATCTCCTTGATGCGCGGAGCTGCGTTCTGGCTGGCGGTTTCGTAATCCTGCTTCAGCTTCTGGTAGTCGGGGCTGGATTCGACTTCCTTTTGTGAGTCCGTGGACTGCGAGCGGGCCGTCTTCAGGAAAGTGGAATAGCGATCTTTCCATTCATGCTGGAAGGCTTTCCACGGGCGCTGGCCAAAATCTTCGTCCCACATGGCCCAAAAGAACGTGGCCATCAAGATGACCATGGCAATGAGGTAATGCGGGGCGAGCGACTTGCTGACTACCGGGTCGTTTTCGGGAATGGGCTTTTCGGGCACCAGATTCTCCTAAAGACTGACGCTTTCTACTCAACACATCCGCAAGGACCGACTCTTCAAAACCATCAAAACCGTGCCTAGATTGGGCGCAGCCCGCCGCGGCGAGCGCCCTTGCAAATTCAAGAAAACAACGGTCCGCCTCCCCGACAAGGCCGGGGTAAACTCCAGGCGGGCCCTACAATCAAAGCAAAGAACGGCCTAAAGACCCGCCGCTACAACTATCGCAAATTGCCGTCCTCCTAAACGTTGAACCAAGGTGTAATCCACACGTACTTAATGTGGAAGAGCAAACGCAACAGCATTTTGATCGGCAATCCGATCATGGTCAGGAAAAATGTCATCATGATCGAGTACTGCAATAGGCTCATGCGCTTGTAGTCTTTGGCGTTGTGGCGGCGAAAAAAAGCGTGGACCAGCATGCCGCCGATGGCGAAGAAGCCGCCGACGACTGCCGCGCCGAAAATGCCCTTGCCCCAATTCGAAGTGATGCCAAACAGATCGGGCAGGTCGCGGTTCACTTCATAGATGAGGCGATTGTGGTCCCAGGTCTGGCCGGGCCAGAACCACTGCCAGCCGGGTCCACGAATAAAGGTGCCGATGAAAATCATCGAGACCCACAAGATGATGAAGCCGAAGAGAAACGTTCCGATGGCGAATTTGCGCTGCTTCCAGGTGTAATAGCCGGCCCCGAGCGGGTTGGTATCTATATAGGGAATCACCATGAGGCCGAGGATGATCAGGGTGGGCATGACCACGCCGGCGATCCAGGGATCGAAGTAGACGAGCATTTCCTGGAGGCCGAGGAAATACCACGGGGCTTTCGCAGGGTTCATGGTCAGGTTCGGATTTGCGGGTTCTTCGAGCGGCGCGTTCAGGGTGATGGACCAGACCATCAGGATGATGGTGACGATGATGGCGGCCAGGAATTCCACGCGGAGGAGGAAGGGCCAGACGTGCACTTCTTTGGCCCAGCCGGGCTTGAAGGGCCAAGCTTTGCGGTGATGCGTCTTCGCCAGTGCTGCATCTCCGGCGAGTTGCTCAATCAAGACGTCATTGGCATGAGCCTGCTTCCACGCGAGGTAGATGTAGAAAGCAAGCAGCGGGATCATCGCGATGATCGGGACGTTGTCCGCGGCGGAGAGAATTTCCCACAGTTGTTTCCAATCCATGGCTACTTCTTCGCCTCCTTCACTTCGGAGTCGAGCACCACGGCCGCGGGTCCGGAGATGCCGCCGTCCTTACGCACGCGCCAGAAGTGCAGGATCATGAAAATGGAAGCGATGATGGGAATGCCTATGCAGTGCCAGATGTAGGAACGAAGGAGGGCGTTGGCGTCCACGATGGAGCCGCCAAGCAGACCGAAGCGAACGTCGTTATAAGGCGTCATGCCTAACTGCGAGCCGAACGGACCTTCGTGTCCGAGGAGCGGTGTGGCGCGCGCCATGTTGGTGCCGACGGTGACGGCCCAGAAGCCGAGTTGATCGTCGGGAAGCAGATAGCCGGTGAAGGAGAGGAGAAGTGTCAACACCAAAAGAATGACGCCTACGTTCCAATTGAACTCGCGCGGTTTCTTGTACGAGCCGGTGAGGAAGACGCGGAACATGTGGAGTTCGACGGCGATGACCATCAAGTGGGCGGCCCAGCGATGCATGTTGCGCAAGAGTTTGCCGAAGGGCACGTCGTGCTCGAGGTAGAGCACATCGCGGAAGGCCTGAACCTTGCTCGGGTGGTAGTAGAACATCAAGAGCACGCCAGTGAGCGTAAGAACGATGAACAAATAGAAAGTGATCCCGCCCATTCCCCAGGTGTAGCTGTAGCGCACTGCATCACGATTGATTTTGGCGGGATGGAGATGGAGGAAAACGTTCGAAAGAACGCCGAGGGCGCGATTGCGCGGGGTGTCGTCGTGCTTGTGGCGGAAGATCGAGGTGAATACCTGGGTCTTGGTGGGTTTGCTCAGGATCTCGACTTGCTCTTTGGCTTTCGCAGGCAGGTCGGTCTTGAGGGACTCGAGGTCCTCCTTGACGCCGGTTTTGATACGCTCGACCAGGCCGGCCGATTTGCCATTTTTCCCGTTTCCCTTGTTCTCGTCAGGCATTGTTGAGCTCCCGTTTTTCGGTGCTTAACGATCTCTTCTACTTTTCGAAGCGGACGGGCAAGCCCCGCCCCTACATTTCGTGCCGATGGCTACACCGGCAAAAATGATCCCGCATCGCTGAAGTGGCTCGGTTGCCCCTTGGGCCACTGATAGAGCCGGGAAGTGTCCACGATAATTTGGCCGTCCGGCGCGAGCTCTACATGCGCCCGATCCATGGGACGCGGGGCGGGGCCTTCGAAGTTGACGCCCTCGCTGTCGTAACCACTGCCATGGCAAGGGCACTTGAATTTGTTTTCGCTGGCTTTCCAATCCGGAGTGCAGCCCAGGTGAGTGCACCGCGCGTAGATGACGAACACGCGATCGGGAGTGCGGTCCACCCAGATGCGGTATTTCTGCTGCCACTTGGTGTCCACGCCGAGAGCGTAGTCCGAGGCGTAGCCGATCTTGAAAACTGTGGGAGGCTCGAAGAGCGTGCGTGGAAGGAAAAATTTGAAAAAAGCGATAAACCACGCGCCAAGAAATCCAGTGACCGTCACCCACACCAGTCTTCGCCGCTTCCGGTTGATTTCAGTGGGTTCGGGACCGACGGTTGCCAAACCGCCGGCGGCAGCTGCTTTGGACGTACCCACGGCAGGCGTACCAACATACCTGGTTGCATCTCCTCCACCGGCAGCGGATGTCTTCGCCGCTTCCGGTTTTGGTTTGGCCGAATCTGTTTCCGGGCCCGCCATGCGATACCTCCTGGTTTCCTGGTCCTCGAAAATAATCGGCGGCCCGTGAAAGCGCCGCCCGTTCCCCGCTAGGTTGTAGGCCCGCCGGTTCCGACAAGATCGGACGAGAAAATGGATTGGTCCGAATTTACACCTCGATGCAATACTGTTCGCGAATTATCCGTGGTGCGCAGGGGCGACGGCTCGCAGAACGCGAATTCTTTTTCGGATGAGTCAAGAGAATTACAGGGAAAGGGTACGAACGCGGAGAGCGTCCGAGGCCCGGCGGATTGGAGAAGTTTGATGCGAAACCATCGCGAGGTCCTCAACATTTCGCTGGACCCCCCAGAAACGAAACGGATATTACTCAAAACAAAAATTTTCGTCAATGCGTCTTTGCAGTGTTGCGAAGAAAAGATTTAGCTCTCGTTTCGCTCCAAAACGTTGCCGGCAAAAAATAATAGATGTAAGAACCCGCTTGCGCTCAGAAAAACCTGTGATATATTCCACCCGGTTTCCATCCCCCACTTCTCTGGCGCAGAGAAATCGAGCAGGGCCTCAGTGGGGAAGGCCGAGAATCCAACTCGGGGGCGCGCTCGATGGGCCTCATTCTTCTGGTCGTCATCTGGCTGATCACCTTGATCAGCACGTACTTCTTTATTGCCAAGACGTGGTGGCTGCCTGCGGGAGCCTCCGCCGCGGCGGCCGGAATCGATCATCACTTCACGACGACGTACATCCTGATGGGCATCGTATTTGTCGCCGCGCAGATCTCCCTGGGTGCGCTGGTGTGGATTTATCGTGACCGCGGTTCTTCCTCGGGGAAGGTCGACTATTCACACGGCAACACAAGATTAGAAATCGTCTGGACGTTACTTACCACCGTACTCTTTGTGGGATTGAATCTTGCGAGCAGTTCGATCTGGGCTTCGGAGCGGTTCCGCGCCGCGGAAGCGAATTCCGTGCGCGTGGAAGTGACAGGCATGCAATTCGCATGGTATTTCCGTTATCCGGGACCAGACGGCAAATTTGGGGCGACGAATCCCGAGCTGGAAGACGCTTCGGCGGGCGGCGAAGCGGCGCTGGGTCTCGATACGAAGGACCTGGTGTCGAAAGATGATGTGGTAACGGGAACGATGGTGGTTCCTGTGAATCGCGAGATCGAAGTGATCTTGCGCGCGCATGACGTGATCCACAGCTTCTTTATTCCCAGCATGCGGTTCAAACAGGATGCGGTGCCGGGCCTGGCGATCCACATGCATTTCACGGCCATCCAAACGGGGGACTACGAAATTCTGTGCGCCGAACTTTGCGGGCTCGGGCATTACAAGATGCATGGAATGTTAAAAGTCGTAAGTCAGGATGAGTACGACAAATGGTTGGCGGCACGGGAGGCCGAGAAGCAATAACATGGCTACTCACGACTTCGCTGCCCAGGAATCACACGCTCACGCCGCTCCGCAGGGGTTCATCCGGAAATGGGTCTTCAGTCTCGACCACAAAGTTATCGGGTTGCAGTATTACTTCCTCGCGCTTTGCGCCGTGTTTGTCGGCATGTTCCTTTCGTTGTTGATGCGCATTCACCTAATCTGGCCGACGGCTACTTTGCCGCTCCTGGGTGACATCAAGCCGGAGACGTATCTCACCCTGGTGACGATGCACGGCACCATCATGGTGTTCTTTGTGCTGACGACCGCGCCGCAGGGTGGCTTCGGAAATTATTTCCTGCCCATTCAAATCGGGGCGCCGGACATGGCTTTCCCGGTTCTCAACATGCTTTCGTTCTGGACCACCTTCCTTGGATTTATCGTAATGATCGCGGCTTTCTTCGTTGCCGGAGGAGCGCCGCTCCACGGTTGGACGGGTTATGCGCCGCTGAGCGCGATCCAGTCGGCGGGACCAGGTGAGGGCCTCGGCGCGGACTTGTGGATCATCAGCATCGCGATTTTCTGCATCGGAGCGCTTATGGGCGCGCTGAACTTTATCACCACAACTTTGGATATGCGGGCCAAGGGCATGACGATGATGCGCATGCCGCTTACGGTGTGGGCGTGGTTCGTTACTGCGATTCTGGGCTTGCTGGCGTTTGGCGTGCTGCTATCGGCGGGAATTCTCCTCTTGATGGACCGCAACATGGGCACCAGCTTCTTCGTGCCGCTGATCACCATCAATGGTCAGCTCACGGGACATAAGGGAGGCTCGCCACTTTTGTGGCAGCACTTGTTCTGGTTCTTCGGGCATCCGGAAGTTTATATCGCGATTTTACCGGCCATGGGAATGTGCTCGCAACTGCTGTCCGTGTTTTCGCGCAAACCGATCTTTGGCTACAAGGCGATGGTGTACGCGATCCTGGCGATCGGGTTTCTGGGCTTCATGGTCTGGGGCCATCACATGTTCATGAGCGGCATGAGCCCATATACGGCTTTTGCTTTCTCGATCATGACTATGGGCATCGGCGTCCCATCAGCCATTAAGACCTTCAACTGGCTGGGCACGCTCCTGCGCGGGCGGATCCGGTTCACTTCGCCGATGCTGTTTGCGATTGGATTCGTTTCGCTGTTTGTTACCGGAGGGATCAGCGGCCCGTTCCTAGCGCAGCCGGTGCTCGACATTCAATTGCATGACACCTACTTCGTGCCGGCTCACTTTCACCTCATCATGGGTGTGGCGTCGATCTTCGGCATCTTTGCGGCGACGTATTACTGGTTTCCCAAGATGTTTGGTCGCATGATGAGCGAATCGCTGGCGCGCTGGCACTTCTGGTTCAGTTTCATCGGCACGTACGCGATCTTCATGCCGATGCACTATCTCGGCATGGCGGGAATGCCGCGGCGGTATTCGCAGATGACGGAAGTCAACTATCTGCACGATCTGATCCCGCTGCAGAAATTCATTACTTATGCGGCGTTTATCACCATCGCGGGACAGCTAATTTTCCTCGTGAATCTGTTCTGGAGCATGTTCAAGGGAAAGAAGGCCAGCGACAATCCCTGGGAAGCAACGACGCTCGAATGGATTACAGCGACACCGCCTCCGCACGACAATTTCGGGGGAAAGACGCCGGTTGTTCGCAACGGTCCTTATGAATACAACGTACCTGGTGCACCGCGCGACTACGTGATGCAGACCGATCCAGAAGTCGAGCCGTCGCACTGAAAACCTATGGCTAGTTTCGCCACAACAGCGCCCATTATTGATTCTAGTCGGCCGGACTACGCCACACGTTTGCGCCGCGCACGACTTGGGCTGCTCGTCGCGCTGACCCCGGTCATCATGTTGTTTGTTTCGTTCAGCAGCGCATACGTTGTGCGTCAAGGGCTGCCGACGCTCGATCCGCGTACCAATCAGCTGGTGCGTGATTGGATTCCCATAACGCTTCCCAAACTACTGTTGATCAATACGGCTGTTCTAATCTTGAGCAGTTTGTTCATGGAGTTGGCGCGCCGGCAGATCAAGGGGCAAGTGGGCAGTATGTCACCCGCCGCGCATCCAGGAGTCACCGCTGGTGACCAGGTAAGGATGCCCTGGTTATCCATGACTACGATACTCGGGCTGACTTTTCTTTTTGGGCAGTGGACGGCATGGCGTCAACTTGCTGCGAACGGCTTCTATCTGGCGACCACGCCGAGCAGTTCGTTCGTTTATCTGCTGACCGGCACTCATGCTATTCACTTGATGGGCGGCGTGCTCGCTTTGTTTTTCGCAGGGATCGCTTCGCTGTTGCGCCGTTCCGTGGCGACGCGGAGCATCGTCGTTGATGTGACCGCGTGGTACTGGCATTTCATGGCCGCGCTGTGGATTTACATTTTGTGTTTGCTGGAGTTTGCCAGCTAACCGAACTTTTTCTGACCAGGAGGCCGAACGCATGGCTGATTCCGCAGTGCACGACATCCCGTCGGTCTATGAACCGTCGCTGTTCGGAACGTATTCTAAGAAAATCGGGATGTGGCTCTTCCTGCTTTCCGATTCGCTGACGTTCGGCGCGCTGCTCTATGCGTATAGCTACGGGCGCATTTCGACGGCGGGCTGGCCGACGCCTTTCCATTCCGAGAGCATCATCAACGCCACCATCATGACCGCGTTCTTGCTTACCAGCTCCTTGACGATGGTGCTTGCGGTGCGGGCTTCTGTTCATGGCGATGCCAAGGGACAGCGCTTGTGGCTGCTGGCGACGATGCTCTGCGGGGCGGGATTTATCATTCTTCACGGGCGCGAGTGGAGCAATTTGATCGCGGAGGGTTTGACGCTTCCGATGTTCCCCAAGGTTCCGGGGCACGAAGCGGCCAGCGAGTTTCGAAACGTGTCCAAGGCCGTACCCCAGTTTGGCGCGACCTTCTTCACGCTAACGGGAATGCACATGCTGCACGTGACACTGGGCGTGATCTACCTCGGCGTGGTCGCGTTGCGCCGAACGTTCATTCCGGTTTTGCTGGGCCTCTGGCTGGTGGCGTGGCTGGCGACGCCGGCGTATAGCCCCTTCCACTACGGCGCGCACGTGCTCTTAATCGCGGCGATTGTTTGCTGGATCATCCTGTGGCTGAAGCCCAAGGTTTACGATTCATCCGACGTGGAAGTTGCCGGACTGTACTGGCACTTCGTGGACCTCGTGTGGATGTTCATTTTCCCGTTGGTTTATCTGATGTCGGCGAAGATTCTCTAGGAGCCGGAGGGATATGGATACGATTCAGGTAGCTCTTGCGGAACGCGCTGCAGAACAGCAGCGGCATCACGGAAAAGCTCTGTTCTTCTGGGTTTGGGGCGCGCTGCTGGTGATGACGGCCATCGAAGTTATTTTGACTTATCAGAACATGCAGCCAGGGAAGATGCTAACGATTTTGCTGGGTTTGTCATTCGTGAAGGCAGCGTTGATCATCGGCTACTTCATGCACTTAAAATATGAAGTTTCGCGCATGAAATGGCTTACCATGTGTTCGGTGGTGGCGTGCCTGATCTTGATGACCATCTTTTTCTTTCCGGACGCTTTTCGTATTCTCTACCTGGGAGTGAAATGAGAGTTCGCGCAGCGCTTTTGGTTTTCGCTTTCTTTCTGTCGGCTACGCCTGTGTTCAGCCAGGGTTGTGCCATGTGCCGGAGTTCCGCCGCCGCGACTTCCAAAGATGGGCAGAGGGCCATCAGCAAGGGCGTCTTGGTGCTGGTCTTGCCCCCGGCCGCATTTATGACCATCGGTGTTGCGCTGGCGTTTCGTTACGGAAGGAAGCGGGACTTAGAGAACTGCTGAGCGCCCTGAATTGAGTGAGAACCACGAGCGCCCTGCTCGTCGGGCAACAGATTAAATAAACTCCAACAATCGCATCGCAGGTCCCATTCCTGCGTCGGATACTGAGTTGGGCCAGCCACTGGACACTGGGGAAGGACCGCATTCGCAGCCCTTCCGTTAGGAGCCCTCTAACAGAACTACAACGCGATTAGGCCACGCGCGAGCAGGGGAAACGCTCGCCGATTTTCGAGTGATAGTATCCCTCTTTGGATGGGGAGCTCATGAATTCATTGAACACCGTCGAAGGGACGTTGAAAAACTGATAGACCCCGCCCTTCACAAACTGGATCTCGAGCGTCTCCGAGTCTTCCTGATAGCCCACCTGGGTAATTTCCGCCGAGGGAATAGGGAACCGATTCATTTTAGAGAGCCCCCTTTCTGGTGAGAGACGCTTCCTTTCGATGGCGCAGGGATGGGCCATCGTGCCGCAGCCTGGGCTGATACCCAACTTCTGGTCTATGATCTAGCTGGTCATTCCCCCTGGCCGTGGCCCTGGATTGTCCCTCTTTGGTAGTGGCTCAACGGCCGGATTCTAGCATAAATAAAACTGATTTAAAGCTGCTTTTCTTTTGATAGACGGGGGATTAGTCAGCGTTCCTGGGCTGTTTTTCGTCAACAGTGGCCGCAAAGAGAAGCGTCCCTACAATTCCGATTGCTCCTGCCACAAAAAACGGGATCTGCGGTCGGACCCGCCACAGCAGGCCTCCGATTGCCGATGCCGGCGTAATGGATAGATTGCGGACGAGGTAATAAAGACCCACCGTTCGTGCCCGCAGGTTCTTTTGCGCAAGGTCAACAATCATGGCCTTGCGAGCCGGCTCACCAATTTCTCGCAAACCGCCAATCATGAACGCGGCTACCAACCACCGGAAATCGGGAGCGAGAACAACGGCGACAGGGAATAACGCGAAACAGAAGAAAGTCGCGATCACAAAAGGCTTGCGTCCCAGGCGGGCGGACATCCTCGCAGAAGGGAAATAAACGAGGAGCGCTGTTCCGAGTTGCACGGCCACGAGTATTCCGTACCGCGGAATCGCCACACCGGTAATATTTGTGACGTAGAGAACCACAAAGATGTCAGCCATCCCTTCGCATGTTCGAATGGCGATGTCGGAACCCAACAACCGTTTGAGTGAAGAGTGAAAATAATTCCAAACGTCCCACACTTTGACCGAATCTCCGGAAGCGGTCGGCAGATTGATAGTCCGGAGGACCGGGATGGTGATTCCTACAAAAGCGATGGTGATTAGCAGGCCCGTTCGAATGGCGGTCTGAAGCCCCAATGCCCCAATCATGGCGCCGCCAAGAAGAGGCGAGACCACCATCGGGATACGTTTCAAAATCGATTGGACCGTGAACCCCATCGCGCGCCGTTCTTTGGGAAGAGCATCGCCAATAGTTGCGAAGATGGCCGGGGAGGCCATAGATTGCCACGCCATCGCAAAAGCCAATCCCAGAAAGAGAAAGGGCCAGGAGGGGGCGAGTAGGTAGACCAGGTAGCCTGTCACCGCCGCAGTTAGAAAAATCAAGAACGCGCGGCGACGCCCCCAATGGTCGGCCAGCCAGCCGCCGGGGTACTGATAGAGCGCATCGAGAAAATCCTCCGCGGTCCCAAATAGACCGACGACTGCAACGCTCGCACCGAGCGATTCGAGATACTTTGGGAGGAATTTCTTCCAGAGCTCCTCGCCCAGGCCAACCAGGAACACAGCCCCGGAAGCGGCAGCCACGTTCCGCTCCATGCCCAGAGATATTGAAAGCCGTTTAGGGGTTGCAGCTTCCAGATAATCTTCTCCCCTGAAGCGATCTGTACTTTTCTTAGACTTCAGGCTGCATTCCGGGAACCGCCGTTCGGTTTCCCACTTTTCACCATCTCCTGGCAATAGGCGTACAAGGCGTCGTAAACAATCCACTCCGCCACGTTGATTTCATGGTCGTCGTGAAAGCCCAAATTTCGAAATCCCTCAGCGATCGCTTTCAGCCCTGCCGCCTCGGGTTGGTGCCATAGAGTATTGTCCGTATCGGCGCCGTTGACGATCTTGCCGAGGAGGTGCAGAGCCGGGTTTGCCATGAGCCTGTACTTCTTGAGGATCGCTTCGAAGGAACACTCCTTTCCGTGATGACCAAGTTCCACTCCCGGCACGTCGAAAGGTATTGCGTTTGTTCTGTTCGCCTCAAGAATGACTCGTTCCGCGGGCACAAAATGAAACTCGGCCTCCGGGTCCAGAAACTTCTTGATGAGCCATGGGCACGCTACCCGGTCCACCTTGACGTGCTCCCGGGTAATCCATTTCATAGACTCCTCCAGTTCTTCTCGCTGAACTCCTCAAGCGGAATGTTCTTTTCTTGAATGCTGTCTAGTGCGCGGTTACAGCCTCGTAGACGACCATACGCGCCACGGGTTTTCCGTCTGCTTCTTGCTCAGGGGTATACACGTGGTGTGTCTCTAGGTCCACTGCGAGGGTATGGACCGCGTGCTGGACCTTGAAGTCTTCGATTTTCCGGTAGTGGTTCGGATCGTCTTGATGAAAAACAGAAATAGCACCGCTATAGCAGGCGGCATAAATGCGGCCCAGGCCAGGATCGAACTTGATGACATCCGGCCCATCCGCCAGCGGAAGAAACGCGATGGGCTCGTGTTTGTCGAGATCGAACACGGTCATGAGATTGTTTCCTTCACAAGAAAGGAAAGCACGATGATGCTCCGGGTCAAGTGTCATGCCGTGATTTCCGTTGCATCGCCCGACCGCGTAGCGGCCAACCACCTCGTCTGTTAACGGATCAATGACCGCAAAGATGTTTTGGTCCTGGAGGTTAATGTAGACCTTGCGCGCAACCGGGTCGTATTGCGGCATGCCAGTTTCGCTGTCGAAATGCAGCGTCTTGATGATTTCATCCTTTGTGACGTCAACAATCGCCTCGGACTTGCCGCGCTCGTCGGAGACATAGAGTTTGTGAAAGGGTGCGGCGTAAGCGCTGCCATCCGGCTTCCTCTCGGTGTGCAGTTTCCTGATGACCTTCATCTGATGCAGGTCGACCACCCCGATCGTGTTATCGCCGGCATTCGAGGTGTAGAACTTCTTCAGTTCGGCAACATACTCGATGCCTTCGACGCCCGGTGTGTCCGCGACCGTCGCCACTACCTTATTTGTGCGTAGATCGACGACGTAGGTCCGTCCGGCCGCCAGATGCGCTGAGAACAGGTAATGGTCGTCGCTGTCGATGGCCAGATAGTCAAAACGTTTGCCGCCCGGCCCTGGCAGATCAAACTCTGCCACTTTCTTCAGTGTTGGCCCGCTGGTTTGAGCATTCATTCGTGGTGCCAGCCCCAAGCCAAGACAGCCGGCAAAGAAAAGAATCATCGTTCGCATAGACCCTCCGCGAAACTGCGAAAGACTACTTTGTTGAAACATGTTTCAGGGCAGCAGCGATTCCGGCGCCAACTGACTCCGGGCTGCCAACCGCCCAAAAGTGCATGAAGAAGAGTCGCGGCTGTTCGGTAAGCATGTGGCTGTGCAGGGCGGTCACCAGAATGTGGTGCGCCTCCAACTCAGAGATCACCGGATTGACCTCTTCAGCCGTAAGAACGAAATCGCCCGTGGTTGCCACGTACCCGGAGTCTGCCGACTGGAAATTTATGGCCTCAGCCACACCCGCCGCAGGAGCGACAATCATTTCGCCCAGCTTGACGGATTCTCCGCGTGGCACTCCGTAAGAGAGCACGCCACCCTTAAATGTTCCTTTTCGTCCGACGCTATCCTCAACCATCTTCACCCAAGCCGGAGGAACTGGTTCTTCGGCGGCCGCGGCGGGTTTTTCAAGCGGCGTTTTGGAGACCGCCAAAGCTGAACGCAGGGAAGCTGCCAACTGTGAAACCGCTCCGTGCCCCATGTAGTGCATGTACACCACGTGTGGCGTTTCCTCGATGAGATGATTGTGCACAGCGGAAATCTCAAAGTTCAGAGACCGCAGTTTGTCCATCACCGGATTCAGCTCGTCTTCCAAAAGAACCAAATCGCCCATAACCATCGCGTTGTCGTCCGTCCCCGTGAATGCAGCCCACGAACCTAGGGCCAGCCCGGGCTTGATCGCCAATCCGTGAACAGAAACATGCAGGTCAGTCCTCGGGAACCCAACCTTATAAACGTCGCCGAGTTTTTGGCCCGATCTGCCGAGCGCTTGGTCAATTTTTGTTGTATCAAGACCCTGAGCGGCTGCAGCAATCGGGAACACTAGAATCAAAATCAGAATCGAGATGTTTCGAACAAAATGCATGACGGTCCTCCTAATGATGTTTATTTTTTCTTGAGACGACACTCCAGTTGCAAATCGTTTCGGGGATACCCGCGAGCCCTTCGAGGACAAATTGGTTAACACGATCTGCTCTCTCATTTCAGAGACTCTGTTCGCAGAGCGGGCCACTCACGCGAGCGAGTGATAGAGCCCCTCAATCAACTGCATTCCGCGGCCGAGAAGCTCCTGGTCCGCATCATGAATAATCTCGGAAATGACTTTCACCGTTTGGTCGCGAATCCTGAAGTCCTTTTGCAGGGTCTCGAATGTGCAATTGTCGCCTCGGTGCCCGAAGCCGCCGCGGAACATGTCAAAAGGCACGGCGGCGGGTGGTTTTCGTTCTTCCGGCGCAAAGGCGAATCGCGCCTTCCGATCGATGGAGCGCCGAATTAACCATGCGGACGCAGACCGGTCCACGCCCGGCCTCGGTCTCGTGACCCAGACCCGGTTTTTGTAATCTTGCGAATTGATGCGTGTGCTCTCAGGCACTCGCGTTGCCAGGCGCGCTTCATCCGCCCTCGCAAGGAGTTCCCCAACGCGTTTCTGTAATGGACTCTTGAAAAAATCGACCTCAACGATTTCCTGGAAACGGCTTCGCAATCGGCTCAAACGGCCAACGGCGCGCTTCTGTTTCGGAAGGGAAGAAAACCTCTGCAGCTCGCGAATCAATTCCTGGTGCTCACCGGCGCGTTCCTCCGCAAAGCGGCCGCCCAATTGAGGAGTGGAGATATTGTCGATGGAGCGCACGTGAACAATCGAGGCGTCGCCTCCGTATTTGCGGATGGCGGTTGCGAGCCACTGAAACCGTTCTTCATTTACGGGCGTGCCCGGCGGTAAATAGCCGGAATTGCCAAGCGGCACGGTTCCGTAGCGTTGCAGCTTTCTCCAAACCTCGACCCGCTGGCGCGCCCGCTTTGTGGGCAAGGTGAACGTCAGCAGCAGCCAGGCAGCGTTCCCATCCTTGGATATGACCATTGCCAAGATATGTTATATCTCTAACGAAGTAGAAGTCAACCATCCCCCGGGCCACGAAGTGCGTCCAAGGCAGTTACAAAAATCCATCTGGTCGCCAGGGCGGTGGCAGAACAAGAGTTGTCATAACTGACTCAATCGCGCAGCATCGATCCGCTGGAGACGCTGTCGCGAGAAAATGCTATCTTCGTTTGCTTCACATGCAGGCAGCATGTGAAAAACGGCTTCGAGGGTCCGGAACCAATGGCAACACTGCAACCGTGCTTACATTGCGAAAGAAGTCAGCATGGGCGTTTCCAACTTGCACTACCGGGAAACAAAAACGTGCTGAGTCGTCTTCTGTTCCTGTTCTTCACTGTGGTTGCATCGCTCCGTGGGGACCCGACTATGCCGCATCTGTTCAGCGATCACATGGTCTTTCAACGTCAAGCGGCCATTCGAATCTGGGGTAGTGCCGATCCTGACGAAAGTTTGACCGTGACGTTGGGAAGGCATACATCGAAGGCAATTGCTGACAACGCGGGACATTGGAAAATATCCCCGCCACCGATGTGGGGAAAATTTACACTGAAGTAGCGGAGAGGAGATACGATAGCAACCCCATGAGTTATGCCCTCGCTTTACTGAACTCGGATCGGTTGGTGCATCTTGCTCCCGTTGATTTGGCGATCATCGCCATTTATTTCCTCGCCGTACTGGGGATCGGATTCTACTTAAAGCGCTTTGCCAAGACCGGTGAAGACTTTTTCATGGCCGGCCGCGAAATGACCGCATGGGTAGCAGGACTCGCTTTCGTTTCGGCCAACCTTGGATCACTGGAACTGCTGGGCTGGGCGGGGTCCTCGTATCAATACGGAATCCTCGCTGCGCATTGGTATTGGATCGGCGCCATTCCAGCGATGGTGTTTCTGGGCATAGTGATGATGCCTTTCTACTACATCTCGAAGACGCACTCTGTTCCGGGATACCTCCAACTGCGTTATGGTTCGGCGGCCAGCGCGTTGAGCGCCGTCACCTTTGCCATCATGACCGTGTTGATGTCCGGCGTAAATATGTACGCGATGGCCGTCGTCATGAAGGTTGTGCTCGGCTGGAACATTAATTTCAGCATCTGGGTGTCATCCATAACCGTAGGTCTGTATGTTGCCGCGGGCGGTTTGTTTTCTGCGATCTTCAACGAGGTCTTGCAATTTTTCTTGATCTGGTTCGGCGCCCTGCTCATTCCCATTCTTGGATTAATCGAGACTGGCGGATGGAAAGGCATGGTGGCGCGCATCCAGCAGAATTTTCCGGGGCAGGATTACACGCATATCTGGGGCCCTCTTGGCCGCTTTCAAGATAATCCCATGGGCATGCACTGGACGGGCATTGTGTTTGGCCTCGGCGCGGTGCAAGCGATGGGCTATTGGACCACGGATTTTCTTGTGGTGCAGCGGGTGCTGTCTGCCAAGGACATCCGGTCGGCGAAGATGGCTCCCATCATTGGATCCTTTTTCAAGATGGCCGTGCCGTTCATCGTCATTCTTCCTGGACTCCTGGGCTTGGCGGTTTTGCCCCAACACCTTGTGCCGGCGAGCAGTTTGCAACCAGGGCAATACAGTTACAACGAAGTGCTCCCGCTGATGCTTGCGCGCTACTGCGGTCCGGGCCTGCTCGGACTTGGAATCACAGCACTGGTCGCGGGATTCATGGCGGGAATGGCCGGGAACGTCAGCGCTTTCGCTACCGTGTGGACCTACGACATCTATCGTCCCTTTCTGCGAAAGACGGCGCCCGATCAACATTACGTCTCGATGGGGCGCTGGTGCACGATGATCGGCCTGGTCATCAGCATCGGCACCGCTTATCTGGCGATGGGTTTCGCCAGCATCATGGACTATGTTCAGGCGCTCTTTGGCTTCTTCATCGCGCCGCTATTTGGAACCGTATTGCTTGGGATGCTTTGGAAGCGCGTCAGCCCAACCGCCGGCTTCTGGGGATTGCTGGCGGGAACATCCACTTCCATCGGCATGTTTGTAGCAATGAAGTTGGACCCACGATACGTTGCGGTGTTCGCGCTTTCGCCCCACGCAAAGGCTTTGGCGCAGGACATGTACCAGGCACTTTGGTCATGCGTGGTGTGTGTGACCGTCACAGTTTTGGTTACCCTTGTAACGAAACCCAAACCCGATGAAGAGTTGAGAGGTTTGGTTTACAGCGTCACGGAAATACCGCGAGAAGAGCATAGGGGCGTGATTCACCGGCCGATTTTCTGGGGCGCCGCGGCCCTCGGCGCCCTTTTGGTACTGCAGCTGATCTTCTGGTGAGCACAATGAGCGAAAAACATCACATTATCCCGGTGTGGTTCTTTGTCGGGCTCTTGTTTTCGATCTATGGCTGCATGATTTTCGTGAGCGGGCTGGCCGAATGGTCGAACCCACCCGGGACGGTGCTGGCCGGGCTGCACGCGCCTGTGTGGTGGGGTGGCCTGCTGATCATTGTGGGCGGGGTGTACGTGGCGGTATTCCGCCCGAGAAAAGTTGCGTGAGGGAGCATCCATAGAAATGAGCGCTAGGGCAACATTCGGTCTCATCATCGGGAATCGGGGATTTTTTCCCGATCACCTGGCAAAAAGCGGCCGCGAGGAGATGATCCAGGTTCTCCAATCCGCTGGAATTGACTTGGTGGTTCTCGGCCCGGAACAGAGCAAGCACGGCGCAGTGGAAACGCACGAAGAAGCGAAGCGCTGCGCGGCGCTCTTTCGAAGCGCGAGCGAGCGCATCGAAGGGGTCATCGTTTCCCTGCCTAATTTCGGAGACGAGCGTGCCATCGCAGACACGCTGCGATTGGCGCGCCTGAATGTGCCGGTACTCATCCAGGCAACGCCCGACACTCCTTCAAAGATGGGCATTGCACACCGGCGGGACAGCTTCTGCGGAAAAATGTCCGCCTGCAACAATCTGAAGCAGTACGGAATTCCTTATTCGCTGACGACGCTGCATACCGTAAGCCCCAATTCAGAAGAGTTTAAGAAAGATCTCGAATGGTTTGCCGGAGTCTGCCGGATCGTGAAAGGCTTGAAAAATCTGAGAATCGGGGCGATTGGCGCACGTCCGACGGCGTTCAATACGGTCCGTTACAGCGAGAAACTCCTGGAAGCCAATGGCATCTCAGTCGAGACGCTCGATCTTTCTGAAGTTCTTGGCCGCATCGGCCGGATGAAGGATACCGATGAAGCGGCCGTGCAAAAATTGAAGTCCATTGAAAAGTACGTTGCGACTAGCGGCATTCCGCAGCAAGCCCTGGTCAAGATGGCCAAGCTGGGCGCCGTTGTCGAGGCTTGGATGAAGGCTGTGGAGGTGCAGATCAGCGCGGTGCAGTGCTGGACTTCGCTCGAGGAAAACCTGGGAGTCGTGCCCTGCACGGTAATGAGCATGATGAGTGACTCGCTGCTCTCCAGCGCCTGCGAAGTGGATGTGTGCGGTGTGCTCGGCATGCACGTTCTGCAATTGGCCTCTGGCACACCAAGTGCGCTCCTCGACTGGAACAACAATTACGGCAGCGATCCCAACAAAGCGGTTTGTTTTCACTGCAGCAACCTGCCCAAGCATTTTTTCAAGAATGTGCAAATGGATTTTCAGGCCATCATTGCCGGAACTGTCGGTAAAGAGAACACTTTTGGCACGTGCGTCGGGCGTGTGAAGTCCGGACCCATGACCTTCGCGCGTTTTTCCACCGACGATTTTGCGGGCAAGATACGCGGCTATGTTGGAGAGGGGCGCTTCACCGACGACCCTCTGGAAACATTTGGCGGAGCCGGGGTCGTCGAGATTGCGAACATGCAAAAACTGCTCCACTACATCTGCGAAAACGGCTTTGAACACCATGTTGCGGCGAATTTCTCAACTGTGGCGCCCATGGCTTATGAAGCGGCGACAAACTACCTGGGTTGGGAGATGTACAGGCACGGCGCGTAACGGATAGCGAGAAATCGCGGCTCAGAAACCGCAAAGCACGTTCGAATCAGGTCCTCAGGAAAAGGCGGATAAGAAAAAGTCCTTATGGCCATTGTAGCCGGAGTGGATTTCGGGACGCTCAGCGTTCGCGTCACGATTGTAGATGCCGGCAAAGGCCGTCTCGGCACCGGCATCGCTCAGTATCCGCTCCATCGCAAGAAGGAAGATCCAGATCATGCTACGCAAAGCCACGCGGACCATATGCGGGCTCTTGGTGAGGCGGTCGAGAAAGCCGTCGCCTCAGCCCGTGTTTCGGGAGACCAAGTCGCCGCCCTCGCGATTGACACAACCGGCTCGAGCGTGATTCCCGTAGGGGAAAAATTGGAGCCGCTCGGCGACTACTACCTTTGGTGCGATCATCGCTCGTGGCGCGAGGCTGCGCTTATCACACAGACTGCCCGCCGTCGCAGGCTCGATGTCATCGAGTGGTGCGGAGGCGTCTATTCTTCGGAATGGGGTTTTTCTAAACTGCTCCACTGGCTCCGGCACAATCCGGACCTGCGCGATCGATTCGTGACTGCGTTTGAGCATTGCGACATGGTTACCGCTGTTCTCTGTGGTATCAAAGACCCGTCGCTCAGCCCTCGTTCCATCTGTGCCATGGGCCACAAGTGGTTGTGGAATGAATCGCTTGGTGGTCTGCCGCCAGAGGACTTTCTTGTCGCGGTTGATCCCCGGCTCAAGGGCATGCGAGAAAAACTAAGCGGTCGTTACGCCACTAGCGACAAGCTGGCAGGCACGCTTTCACCGGACTGGGCGACAAGGCTCGGTCTAAAAAGTGGGATTCCGATTCCTGTTGGAGCATTCGACGCTCACTGGGATGCCATTGGCGCTGGAGCGCGTACCGGAGACATTGTCAATGTCGTGGGCACCTCGACCTGCATTGTTGCCATGAGCGATGAGACGCGACTTATTCCCGGCGTTTGCGGTGTCGTACCCGGTTCGGTTCACCCAAAGAAAACGGGAGTCGAAGCCGGCCTTTCGGCCACTGGTGACATCTTTGAGGCTATAGCGCGTCGCGCGGGCACCAGCGTTCCCGTTCTTTCCCAGAGCCTGGGGTCGTACCGCGCCGGCCAAACTGGTCTGCTTCGGCTGACCTGGGATAATGGCGACCGCACCGTGCTCGTCAATCCCGATCTGGGCGGTATCACCCTTGGATGGAATCTCGCGAGCACGCCTCAAGACGAATTCTTTGCAGCAATAGAAGGCACGGCCTTTCACACTCGCGTGATCCTCGAACGCATGGAAAAATACGGGGTCCCGATTCGCCGCGTCATCAATTCCGGAGGTATCCCGCAGAAGAACATGGTGCTTAACCAGATTTACGCAAACGTCCTCAACAAGCCCGTGCTCATTCCTCAGTCTGATGTTACCAGCCTGGGATCGGCCATTTTTGCAGCCCTCGCGGCGGGCGCGTTCCGAACCGTCGAGGACGCCCAGGCCGCGCTGTGCCCCGCGCATCGTGTTGTCGAGCCTGAACCCGAAGCGGCCCGCGTCTACGAGGATCTTTACGCGCTGTATCGCGGGCTGTACTTCGCATTTGGAAAACCCGACGCTCCAGCAACGGAAGTGGGAAGTGTCCTGCCCACACTGCGCCGCGTCGCTGCCGCTGCAAGAGGAATCACATGAGATTAGAAACCCTCCGCGAGGAAGTCCTCGAAGCCAATCTTGAATTGGTTCGCCGCGGCCTTGTTCTTTATACCTTTGGGAATGCCAGCGGGATTTCGCGTGAGCAAGGCCTCATCATCATCAAGCCGAGTGGTACGCCTTATGAGACGATGAAGCCTGAGGATCTCGTCGCCGTTGACCTTGATGGAAACGTTGTGGAGGGATTACTGCGTCCGTCGTCAGACCTTCCCACTCATCTCGTTCTGTACAAGGCTTTTCCTGCCATCGGTGGCGTCGCTCACACGCACTCCCGGTTTGCCACTTCGTGGGCTCAGGCCCAAAGGGACATCCCGTGCCTGGGCACTACGCACGCGGACTACTTCCACGGTCCTGTGCCGGTAACGAAGCCACTCCGCGCCTCCGAAATTCGGTCTGCCTACGAATTGAACACCGGTCATGCCATTGTGCGTCGCTTCGCAAAGCTGGACCCCATGCACTTTCCCGGAGTGCTTGTCTCCGGCCACGCGCCTTTCTGCTGGGGATCGACGCCGGCCGAAGCCGCTCACAATGCCGTCGTTGTCGAGGAGATTGCAGCGATGGCATTGCACGCGATTAAGGCAAATCCCAGAATCCGTTCCATTTCAAAACAACTGTTGGATAAGCATTTTTTCCGCAAACACGGGTCGGGCGCCTACTACGGTCAGGAGAAGTAAGGCTCCACTCGGTCAAAGCAGCAGAATCAAGACCTTGCAAACACGGTGAATCAATGGTCGGGGCGCCCGGATTTGAACCGGGGGCCCCCTGCGCCCGAGGCAGTGGTAGGAATGCTATCTGATTGGTCCGCCTAGCTTTGTGCTGCGTCATAGTACCGAGTTTGTCAGTAATTGGACCCAACTTTTTGGGGCCTCTGGTCGAGCAAGAGACAGTGTCACTTTTGACAGTTCCGGCCTGTGGCTGCGAGACGCAGCATGGGCAAGTCAGCCAAACGGTGCTGCCCTGTTCAGGGAACATTACGCGTTGCTGCCAGGGTGAAGACTTCGAGCACTAAACAGTCTCGCGAGGTTAGCTATGAACATGACAACCAGCATTCGAAAACTAGGTGGCGTGACCATTGTGGACATCAGCGGCAGGATTGAGCTCGGCGAAGAGAGCGCTGCGCTGCGCGACTTGGTTCGCGACCTGTTAAGCACGGGACAGAGGCAGATTCTATTCAATCTTGGCGACGTCAATTACATCGACAGCTCAGGCTTGGGCCACCTGGTCAGCGCTTTCACAAGTGTGCGGAATCATGGGGGTGAACTGAAGCTGCTCAACCTCTCGAACAACATTCAAAATCTGATGCAGATAACAAGGCTCTATACCGTTTTCGAAATCATGGGCAATGAGGCCGAGGCCGTTAAGTCTTTCAGTCAATCGGCAGCAGCAACCGGATGACTGGCGAATTGGCTTGTAGCCAAGAATCCCGCCGGGTGCCTCCTTCAAAACTCAGGCAAGTTCGACTCCGGGACATGGGATCAAGTTTCCGTTCAGGAACGGAGAAGAATCCTGTGAAGCGATCGTGGATTTCGACGGGTCTGGCGATAGGGCGGCCGCTTGTCGCTATCTTCCTATTGTCGAATCTCGTTATTGGTGCAGCAGGATGCGCACGCCGACAAGCAGAAAGCTCGGCAAGCCCGATCGCACTACCTCAGCAACTTAGCTCTGATGGCCAAGCCTCCTTGCGAGGCATCATCCAGTCCGGAAATCTCTCGGAACTGCGCTGGC
>WNFP01000483.1_pt1 | contig 62464 bp, 54 predicted proteins | sample 5400201 | NCBI WGS metagenome assembly WNFP01 (sample SAMN13153355, study PRJNA577476) | soil metagenome | isolation source: 115 cm saprolite under Madrone tree | place: USA:California | collected 2016-06-14 | reverse complement strand
GTTGCTGCTCGGCGCTTTGCCCACGTGGCCGTACAGCCGGAATTGGGGTTATTACCCGAGCGGCGGGCTGGGACTGATCGTTGTGATCCTGCTCGTGCTTGCGGTGGCGGGACGTCTGTGAAGGGAGCGTCCGCTCACGCCAAAGAGCTTTCATCATGTAAAGGAGGCCATACAAATGAACTGGGAACAAGTGAAAGGTCAGTGGATGCAGTTGAAAGGGTCGGTTCGCAAGCAATGGGGAAAGCTAACCGATGACGACCTCGACGTGATTGCCGGCGAACGCGACCGGTTGGCCGGAAAAATTGTGGAGCGCTATGGGATCTCGAAGGAAGAAGCCGAGCGGCAGATTGCTTCGTGGAATCCTTCGGTCTCTGAAACCAGCAGCAAGGACTACCAGCGCAAGGCAGGATAGGTATCCAGTCAACCGGCCCGTGGCAGTTTGCACGCATACTTGTACTTGGAGGAGCACACGCATGAAGAAACTTTGGATCGCTACACTTTCCATTTTCCTGGCGCTACCGCTGATGGCTCTGGCGCAAGACCCGGCACAGTCCAACCGTGATCCCACGAAACAAAGCCCCTCGACCGCTCCGAAGTCGACCAGCGTCAAGGGCACCATCAGCGAAGATGGCAAGAGCTTTGTCAGTGATGCGGACGGCAAGAGCTGGACCATCGCGAATCCGGAGGCTGTGAAGGGCCATGAAGGCCATCACGTCCAATTGACGGGCAGCGCCGACGCCAGCAGCGGCCAGATTGAAGTGACGGCCGTGAAAATGATCAAGGGCGACAAAAACTCGATGAAGAAGGGCACGCCGCAACAGTAAGCGCTGCTCTTTCAATTCTCAGTGGGCCAGCACGGAAATGCTGGCCCCTCGCTTTTTAGGGGCTAGTCGAGACCGGTGAACCAGGAACCGCCCATGACCTGATCCGTGCCTTGAGCAGACAGTACCGCTCTGCTTCCGTTAGCATGCCTACGCTGAGGCCGTGTAGTCTCCGGTTCCGGCGCGCTCATGACCCGAGGCTTTGACGCGATTGTGCTGGGAGGCGGCGCTGCCGGCCTGATGTGCGCCATCGAGGCAGGGAAGCGCGGTCGGCGCGTCGTTGTCCTCGAACGCGCAGATCGCATCGGCAAGAAGATCCTGATCTCCGGCGGTGGCCGGTGCAACTTCACCAACCTTCATTGCCAACCGGAAAATTTTCTGTCGGCGAATCCGCATTTCCCGAAGTCGGCGCTCGCCCGCTACACCCCCGCCGACTTCATCGCCCTGGTCGAGAAGCATCGTATCCCGTACCACGAGAAGACCGGGGGCCAGCTATTCTGTGACCACTCCGCTCGCGATATCGTCGGGCTTCTCGAGGCAGAGTGCCGCAGAGCGGGAGTTCAGATCCTTCCGGCCGCCACGATAAAAGAAGTGAGGAACGATGAAGCGTTTGTTGTTTACACCCCCGATGCCGAGTTTAAATCGGCCGCACTCGTCGTAGCGACCGGCGGCCTGTCCATCCCCAAGATCGGCGCAACCTCGTTCGGGTACGACCTGGCACGCCAGTTCGGACTGAGAATCCGAGAATGCCGTCCTGCGCTGGTCCCCTTGACTTTCAATCCGGAAGACAGCCGGAACTATGTCGACCTGTCCGGCGTCTCCACCGAAGTAATCGCTTCATGCGACTCCCACGAGTTCCACGACAAGATGCTGATCACACATCGCGGCCTGAGTGGCCCCGCGATCCTGCAGATTTCCTCGTACTGGCAGAAGTCCACACCGATTACAATCGATCTGGCGCCTACACAAGATCTGACCGCGCCCCTGCGCCGGTCGATGGCGGGGCGAGACCTGAAATCTGCGAAGACGGCATTCCGGAACGTGCTTCCGCAACGACTCGCCGACCGCTGGCTCGAACTGCACGCTCCCCAACAGTGGACCAATCGCTCGCTCGCAGAACTCGAGCGTTGCGCACATCACTGGCAAATCACCCCCAGCGGCACAGAAGGGTACGAGAAGGCGGAAGTGACTGCGGGAGGTGTCGATAGCGATGAACTTTCCGCTAAAACCATGGAGAGTCGCAAGGTTCCTGGCTTGTACTTCGTCGGAGAGGTAGTGGATGTGACCGGGCAGCTGGGCGGATTCAATTTCCAGTGGGCATGGGCGTCGGGATTCTGCGCGGGACAGGCCATCTAAATCCCGTCCTGCCTAGCCAATCGGGGAGGTTCGCGGCCGCCGAAAACCACTTAAAATGAAGCGAACTGGACGGGTTCGATGTCTAACCAAACGGTGAATTCCCCCCAAAAGCCGCCCCGGAAGCCTCCTCTCAACGCCAAGAGGCTGCGCGAGGTCGCTCCGGTAGTTTGGGAACTGATGCGGCCCCGCAAGGGCTTGCTGGCACTGGGCTTCCTGTTGATGGTTATCAACCGTGTGTCCGGTCTGGTGCTGCCCTATTCCACGCGCTACCTGGTCGACAGCGTTATTACCAGGCATCGCGTCGAGCTGCTGCGGCCCCTGGTTCTGACCGTGCTGGTCGCGACTGTCATTCAGGGCATCACTTCGTTTTCGCTTACGCAGTTGTTGTCCAAAGCCGCTCAGCGCCTGATTGCCGAGTTGCGTGAAAAAGTGCAGGCCCACATCTCGCGGCTGCCTGTTTCTTTTTACGACGCAAACAAAACCGGCAATCTGGTTTCGCGCATCATGTCCGACGTCGAGGGCGTCCGGAACCTGCTGGGAACCGGTCTGGTCGAACTGGCCGGCGGTCTGCTAACCGCCTGCATCGCGTTGGTCGTGCTGTTCCGGATCAGCGCCCTGATGACCATCCTCGCCTTCGGCTTCCTGCTGGGTTTCGCGCTGGCTCTGAGCAAGGCTTTCCGCACGATTCGTCCCATCTTCCGGGAACGCGGCAAGATCAACGCGGAAGTCACGGGCCGCCTGGCGGAATCTCTCGGCGGTGTGCGCGTGATCAAGGGATATCACGCCGAACAGAGAGAAGAGGCGGTCTTTGCGAAGGGCGTGCGACGCCTGCTCGATAACGTTATCAGCACACTCACGGCCACCTCGATCATGAGCCTTTCTGCCAGCCTGCTGATTGGCGTGGTCGGAACCGTGATCATGTACGTGGGCGCGCACCAGATTCTGGCTGGAACCCTCACTCTTGGCGGCTTCTTTACTTACACGGCGTTCTTGGCCTTTCTGGTGGCGCCCATCGTTCAAATGGTGGCAATCGGCACCCAGATTACCGAAGCTCTTGCCGGGCTTGAACGCACCCAGGAAATTCTCCGGGAGCGCCCCGAAGACCAGGATCCGAAGCGCACGGTGACTCTGCCCGACATCGTAGGCCTTGTGGAGTTCGATCATGTCAGCTTCAGCTACGATGGCAGTCGCACCGTGCTGCAGGACGTTTCCTTTGTTGCCGAACCGGGCACGGTGACGGCTCTGGTCGGTTCGTCCGGATCGGGCAAGTCCACCACCATCGGACTCATCTCCGCCTTCCATGTGCCGACCGAAGGCAAGATCCTGGTGGATGGCGTCGACCTCAGCACGGTCCGTCTGGATTCCTATCGCACACGTCTGGGGGTGGTTTTGCAGGAGTCGTTCCTGTTTGACGGCACCATTCGCGAGAATGTTGCCTTCTCGAGGCCGAATGCGACCGAGGAAGAAATCATGCGTGCTTGCCGCATCGCACGGGTCGACGAGTTCGCCGAGAGCTTTGCTGACAAATACGACACGATCGTCGGCGAGCGGGGTGTGAAGCTTTCGGGTGGACAGCGCCAGCGCATCTCGATCGCGCGTGCGATTCTGGCCGAGCCGCGCATCCTGATTCTCGACGAAGCAACTTCCAGCCTCGATTCGGAATCCGAACAGATGATCCAGCACGGCCTGTCATACCTGATGCAGGGCCGCACCACATTCGTGATTGCGCACCGATTGTCCACAATTCGTCGTGCTGACCAGATTCTGGTCGTAGAACACGGCGAGATTGTCGAGCGCGGCACGCACCAGCAACTCTACGAACTGCAGGGCCGCTACTACGACCTGTACACCAAGCAACAGGGACTGGAGAGCAACCTGTTTCTGGCTCCGGGAGAGGGCGATGCCGTCTCCGAAAATGGCGACGGCCTCGCAGACAGTAAAGAGCCCGCCGATCCAGACGCCCTGCGCGTGATTCGCGGAGAGGTTCGCTAATTCTTCATGATCGATTCCCCCGACCCCAAGCTGCAAAATACCGTACAGGCGATTCGCACCCAAAGCGTCTGCCGGCACTACCCCATGGGCGAGAGCCTGATTCGCGCCGTCGATGGCATCTCGATTCAGGTGCCTGCCGGCGAATTTGTCGCCTTGCTCGGCACCTCCGGTTCGGGCAAGTCGTCTCTCCTGAATCTCGTCGCCGGACTCGACCGCCCTACCTCGGGCGCGGTGGTCGTGGAGGGAAAAGATCTGGCACGGTTGTCGCGCGAAGATCTGGCGCGGCACCGCCTGCACACCGTTGGCATGGTCTTCCAGTCCTTCAATCTGATTGCCGGCATGACCGTCATCGAAAACGTCGAACTCCCTCTCCGTTTTGCGGAAGTGGACCGCAGCCGGCGCGAGTCCTTGGCGCGCGCCGCCCTCGAGCGCGTCGGTCTCGGCCACCGCCTGCGTCACCGCCCGAGCGAACTCTCGGGTGGAGAGCAGCAGCGGACCTCGTTGGCCCGAGCCCTGATCAACCGGCCGAAGGTTTTGCTGGCTGACGAGCCCACCGGGAATCTCGACAGCCACACCGGCACCGAGATCATGAACCTGATTCAGGAGTTCAACCAGTCGCTGGGGATGACCATCGTCATGGTGACGCACGAGCGCGCGCTCGCTGAACAGTACGCCGAGCGCCTCATCTTTCTGGCGGATGGCAAACTCGTGGACGACAAGCCGAATACTCCCAACGTGGCCGCCGTGCCATCCGAAGGAGCCCGGGCATGAAAGCCTACGACCTCGCCGAACTCGCCGTACGCAACCTGCGGGAATCAGTACTTCGCAATTCGTTAACGACAGTCGGCATCTCCGTCGGGGTCGCGTCGCTGGTCGCGATGCTGTCGCTCGGGATTGGCCTGCAGCAGCTGGCGACGAAACGTCTGGTGAAGTCGGGACTGTTTGACACAGTCGTGGTCACATCGCGGCGCGACCTGCGCAACTTCAATCGTGAGGAAGACCGAGGTGGACCAACTCCTGCCGAAAGCCCGGCACTGGACGAGCCGTCGCGACAAAAGATCGAGCAGCTTCCGAATGTGACAGAGACTTACCCGGACCTGCGCTTCATTACGTCCTTCAATTTCGAGGATAAGCCCCACCTGACCATGGTCGCCGGCATTCCCGCGTCGTATCGCACCAACGATGCGTTTGAAGGCATGCAAGGGAGTTTTTTCTCATCCGACACCGCGCCTGAGGTCGTCCTGCAAAAAAGCTTTGCGGCGGAATTGCTCGGCAAAACTGCCAAGCCTGGCTCGAACGAATTTCCGGTTGCAGATCTGTCCAAGCCCCTGCTGGGGAAAGAAATGACCATGCGCTACGCCGAGCGCGTTGATCTGCCTCCGACATCGGGGGCCCTTGCCGACTCGAAGCAGGTTGCGCCTCCCGCTGGGAACGACTCCAGCGAGGCTTCGAACTACTCCATCGTCTCCCACGAACTGAAAGTGAAGATCGTCGGCGTGACCGATCTCGACCCGGACAGCATGCGAGGACCGGTTCGTGCGCGCGTCCTGTTGCCGCTGAAACTGCTCGAGAGCCTTCATGTCGTCCAGCCCACCGCGCTTCGCGATACCACCCAGGCATCCAGCAAAGTTCCCACCTATGCAACCGTCAGTGTTCGTGTGAAAGATCCTGCCAGGATTCAGTCCGTGGAAGATGCCATCAAGAAAATGGGTTTCAACACGTTCTCAATCCTCGACGCAACCCGCAGCCTTGGAGCCTTTTTTAAGGTGCTGGATATGTTTCTCGGGATCTTCGGAAGCCTCGCGCTTGCCGTGGCCTCGATTGGCATTGTGAACACCTTAGTGATGGCGATTCTCGAGCGCCGGCGTGAAATCGGAATCATGAAGGCCATCGGAGCCAGCGACGGCGACGTCAAGAAGCTCTTTTTCGCCGAAGCCGGTGTGATGGGCGCCTTCGGCGGGGCTCTGGGAGTGGCTCTCGGCTGGGCACTCGGACGTGTGATCAACGCCGGAACCAACTTCTATCTGCGAAGCCAGGACGTTGCGCCCCAGCAGATCTGGTTCGTGCCCTGGTGGCTGGTCGGCGGAGCCATTGTCTTCGCGATCCTGGTGAGCCTGGTATCGGGTCTATATCCCGCGGCCCGGGCCGCACGCCTCGATCCGGTTCAGGCTTTGCGCTACGAGTAAACTCAAGACCGATGCGCCGTGGCTCGCGATATCTCCCGATTCTCCTGCTCGTGGTTTCCACGGCCTTTGCCCAGGGTCATATCGACTGCAGTTCGCTCCAGAGCCGCATCCTGAAACGCCCGGTCCATTACTGCGTTCAGACTCCCTCCGACTATGACGCCAAAAATGCCAAGGGCCAGTTACCGCGTTACCCCGTGCTGTATTTCCTTCATGGATTGGGCGACAACGAGCAGACCTTGTTCAAGACCGGCGGCTGGACCCTGGTCGAAGACCTCCGCCAGCATCACAAGATCGAAAATTTCCTGATCGTCGCGCCCGAAGGCCGCACCAGTTTCTATATCAATTCCGCCGACGGCCAGGACCGCTACAGCGACTTCTTCCTGCGCGAGTTCATGCCCTTCATCGAGAAGACCTACCGTGTCCGGCCCGGACGCGCGGGCCGTGCCATCGGAGGCATTTCCATGGGAGGCTATGGGGCTCTCCGCTTTGCGTTCGCGTATCCGGAGCTGTTTTCCTCGGTGAGCGCGCAGAGTGCCGCTTTGATCCTTGATTCGCCGAAAGACATTAACGCTGCGGCCAGGTCCGGTTCTCCAGTCGTCCGTGCCCTGACCGGAGTATTTGGCAATCCCATCAACGTGGCTCACTGGCAGGCCAACAATCCGTTCGTCCTGGCCAAGAAAAACCAAGCCGCCCTCAAAAAGCTGGCCATCTATTTCAACTGTGGCGATAACGACGACTACGGCTTTGAAAAGGGTGCCGCTGCGCTCGATCGACAACTGACCGCCGAAGGCATCGGCCACCAATACCATCCCTACCCAGGCGACCACAGCCTGAACTACTTCCTCACGCACCTGGGCGAGACCATGGAGTTTGCCTCTCGCGTATTCGTCGGCCAATCTCCCGGCACTTCAGAAAAACCCATCAGCTAAATCGAAATTCTGCGTTGTACTTTTAGGGCCCTCCCCGGCTAACAATGCATGATGCCGAACCCGCACTACTCCCCGGACCACGACGCCTGTGGTGTCGGCTTCGTGACCCAGCTCGGCGGCGCCCCGTCGCACGAACTGGTAGAGCGTGCGCTGACGGCACTGCTTCGTCTTGCGCACCGCGGTGGAGTCGATGCCGACGGTCGCAGCGGGGACGGTGCAGGTTTGCTCATGGCCATCCCCACCCGGTTCATGCGGGATCGGGCGCTCGAGATGGGCATCGCCCTTCCCAGCGAGTTTGGGCTCGGGATGGTGTTCCTGCCCTCCGGCGAGGAAACCCCGGCACGAGCAATCATCGAGAGTCTGGCCCGGAAGAACGGTTTGCGGTGCTTGGGCTGGCGGGTCCTGCCAACCAACCCGTCGATCGTCGGCCCGCGCGCCCGCGACACCCTGCCCACGATGCGACAATGCTTCTTCAGTCGCGCCGAAGAAGCCCACGACCTTGAAACTCTGCTGTTTCGCCTCCGCAAACAAGTGGAAGCCGAGGCGCCCTGCGGCACCTATTTCTGCTCGCTTTCTTCCCGGACGGTGGTCTACAAGGGCCTTTTGACCCCTGACCAGCTGCCCGCGTTCTACGCCGACCTGAGTGACCCGGAATTCGAGACCTCGTTTGCGCTCTTTCACCAGCGCTACTCCACCAACACCCAGCCCAGTTGGGCCTTGGCGCAGCCCTTCCGTTTCGTTGCCCACAACGGCGAGATCAATACCATCAATGCGAACCGTCGCTGGTTGCAAGCCAAGCGACGGGACGTCACGGAGTGTCTTCAGCTTCCCGACGGGGTTCGATTACTCGAAGACCGCGTAAGCGACTCCGCCAGCTTTGACAATGGCTTGGAACTGCTTCTTCGCCGCGGCTATAGCCCCTCCTCGGCGATGCTCGCGATGGTTCCTCCAGCCTGGGAGAGCAATCCGCAAATCCCCGCCGACCTCCGCCGCTTTCTGGAGTTGCACGCTCCCCAGCAGGAACCTTGGGACGGTCCAGCAGCCATGGTGTTCACCGACGGGATCACCGTCGGGGCAAAGCTCGACCGCAATGGCCTGCGCCCGCTTCGCTACACCCTCACGTCTGATGGACTGTTGGTCGTTGGCTCCGAGGTGGGAATTGCTGACTTCCGGGGGCGAGAAGTTTCCGAGCGCCAGCGGTTGGGCCCCGGCGAAATGCTGGTCTGCAATCCGCAAACCGGCGACCTCACCCGGCCTGCCGATGTAGGCCATTTGGAGGAGTTCCGCGATCGTGCGCGGACCTCGGTCTCGCTTCACATCGTGCCCACCGAGCGCCTGCCGGAAGCGGTCACCGCCGATCCTCGCCGGGCCATGGGCGCGCTCGGCTGGACCGAAGATCAATACAGATTGCTCTTCCAGCCGCTGGTCCAGGAAAGCCAGGAAGCGGTCTGGAGCATGGGCGACGACGCGCCTCCTGCCTTCCTGTCCCATCTGCCCCGGCCGCTCTGGGACTACTGCAAGCAGCGCTTCGCTCAAGTCACCAATCCGCCCATCGACCCGCTGCGCGAGACCCACGTGATGTCGCTCCGCGTGTATTTGGGTGAAAAAGCAGTCCTCAGCTCGCCCCTGCTCGATGCCGGCCAGTTGGCCCATCTGGGTGAGGAATTTTCGGTTCGGCGGGTGGAGATCACCTTTCCGGTCGCCGACGGCGTCGAGGGCGCCCTCCGGGCTCTCGAGAACCTGCGCATCCGCGTCCTCGAATCGCAGTCAACGACGCCCGAAGTCGTTCTGCTCAGCGATCGCGCTGTTGACCAGCAGCACGCGGCATTACCTGCGTTGCTCGCTTTGGCCGTCGCCTGGAAGTCGCTGAGCGACGCCGGCCGCTGGGATGTCCCCGTCTTTGTCGAATCCGGTCAGGTCATCGACACCCACCACATCGCGCTTCTGGTGGCCGCGGGCGCCAGTGGCGTATTTCCGTACCTGGCGCTCCAGCAGGCCAGCGCGCTCCGGCCTGACGGAGTGGCTCGTTATCGCTTCGCCGTCGAAAAGGGACTGCGCAAGGTGATGGCGCGCATGGGCGTCTCGACCATCGCGAGCTACCGCAATAGCCAGTTGTTCGAGGTGATCGGGATCGACCCGGCGCTGTGTGCCGAGGTCTTTGAGAATGCCGGCTGCGTGCTGGGAGGCAAGACCCTTGAGGGTCTGTTCGAAGATTGCCGGGCTCGCCACTCCGCGGCTTACTCTCCCGAAAAGGCCACCTTGCAGGACACTGGCCTCTATCGCTTCCGTCACCATGGAGAGCGCCACGCGACTTCTCCCGAGATCGTCCGGCGCCTGCACCGCTACATCAAATCGCCGACCGACGAGAATTTCAAATCCTACAGCGCCTTAGCCGATGAACGAGAACCGGTCGCGATCCGGGATCTGCTCACGATCCGCACCGAGAGCCCGCTTCCGCTCGATGACGTCGAGACAGAAGCCTCGCTGCTCAGCCGCTTCAGCACCCAGGCGATGTCTCTGGGCGCGATTTCGCCCGAGACGCACAGCACGCTGGCCATCGCAATGAACCGTCTCGGCGGCCGCAGCAACACCGGCGAGGGCGGGGAAGATCCCGCGATCTACACCCAAAAAGCGGAAGCCAACAATCGCGTAAAGCAGGTGGCTTCGGCGCGCTTCGGCGTGACGACCGACTACCTGGTGCACGCCGACGAGCTCGAGATCAAGATAGCTCAGGGTGCCAAGCCCGGTGAGGGTGGCCAGCTTCCCGCCAGCAAAGTTACACCCTACATTGCCCGGCTGCGGCACGCGGTGCCCGGCATGATGCTGATCTCGCCGCCGCCCCATCATGACATCTACAGCATCGAGGACCTCGCGCAGCTCATCTACGATCTTCGCGCTGTGAATCCGCGTGCCCGCATCGGGGTGAAGCTGGTTTCCAGCGCCGGCGTCGGCATTATCGCGACGGGAGTGGCCAAGGCCGGGGCCGATGTCATCACCATAGCCGGCCACGACGGCGGCACCGGCGCGTCTCCCATTACCTCCATCAAGAACACCGGCCTGCCCTGGGAAGTCGGCCTGCGCGACGCGCACTGCTCCCTGGTCCGCACCGGTCTGCGCAGTCGTGTCCGTCTGCGCGTGGATGGCGGTTTCAAGTTTGCCCGCGATGTGATCGTGGGAGCGCTTCTGGGAGCGGAAGAATTCGGTTTCGGCACGGCGGCCCTGCTGGCGATCGGTTGCGTCATGGCGCGCCAATGTCATCTGAATACCTGTCCGGTCGGAATCGCCACCCAGGACGAAAAACTGCGCGCGCGCTTTGCCGGAAACCCCGGCATGGTCGAGAGCTATTTCCGCGCCCTGGCGGCCGACGTCCGCAACCTGCTGGCCGCCATGGGCGCCTCTTCAATCGACGAAATCGTGGGCGCTGCCGGCCGCCTTCAGCCGCGCACCCCCGAAGCGGCCGACATGCTGGGCAGTCTGCTCGCCCCCGCCGTCGGTCCCGCACAACCAGCGTGTCCCCGCGAATCCGACGCCGGCCTGCACCTCGCAATGGCCGCGATGATCGACGAACTCGACACCCTGAGCACCCGTGGTCATCACTTTCACATCACCAATTCCGACCGCGCCATCGGAGCCCATCTCAGCGGAGAAGTTCTGCGCCGCCGCAACGGCGCCGAAATCGCGGGCGTGGTGGCCAGCGACTTCACAGGAACGGCTGGCCAGAGCTTCGGTGCATTCCTGATTCCGGGGGTGAAATTTCGCCTGCTCGGCGAGGCCAACGACTATGTTGGCAAGGGTCTGAGCGGCGGATCGATCGCGATCACCGCCGGTGAAGAGGCTTCCCTGCGCGGAGACGTGCTCGCAGGCAACACCGTCCTCTACGGCGCAACTTCCGGAGAACTCTACGTTGCCGGCCGGGCTGGAGAGCGCTTCGCGGTTCGCAACAGTGGCGCTCTCGCCGTGGTCGAAGGCGTCGGACAACATGGCTGTGAATACATGACCGCGGGCGTCGTCGTCATCCTCGGCCCCGCCGGTATGAATCTGGGAGCAGGGATGACTGGAGGCGTGGCCTACATGATGCGCGATTCCCTGGCCGGACATGGCTACAACCAGCACTCGGTGCACTCGCGTCCCCTCGAGGTCCGCGAGGAGTTGTGGCTGCGGCTCGTCCTGCGCCGGCACTTCAAGCTGACGGGCAGTCCCCGTGCCCTGCAGTTGCTCAGTTCCGATGCTCCTTTGCCGTTCCTCCGCGTGGAGCCACTCCGTCCGCCCTGCTCGATCACCGAGACCTGGAACGCCACGCTGGCCTCCGTCCGGCGCCACGAAATCGGCTCGATGGAGTCCTTGCAGCCGGTTCCCCCCAAGGAGCCGGTGCTCATGTGATCACTACCAGCTCCCTCGGACACGAGCTCCCCCGGGTCCCGGGCCCAAACGAGTTCCCGGTAGATTTTTCAAGTCTTTCGGTATAATCGCCCTCAATCCATGGACTTTGATCAGCTCACGACTTTTCTGGAAGTTGCCAAACTTGGCAGTTTTTCGCGCGCCGGGCAGAAGGTTTTCCGTTCCCAATCCGCTGTCAGCGCCCAGATCCGCCAGCTCGAACAGGACTATGGCGACAAAATCCTTGACCGCTCCGGGAAAGACGTCACATTGACCCCTGCGGGCCGCGTCCTGTTTGCCTACGCCGAGCGATTGCTCCAGATGCGCGATGAGTCGCTGCTCGCCGTGGCCGACCATGGCACCAACCCCCGTGGCACCATCGTCGTGGGCGCCAACGAAGCCACCTGCCTGTACGTGCTTCCCGACGTCTTTGCCAAGTACTGCAGCCTGTATCCTGGCGTGCAAGTGAGCATTTATCGCAACTTCACCTACAAGATTCTCGAGAAGCTCGAGAACGGATCGATCGACGTGGGCATCGTCACTCTCCCGGTCAAGTCGGCGAGCGTCAAAACGCACGCCATTTTCCGCGACCAGCTCATGTGGATGGTCAATCCTCAAAGTCCACTGGCGAAACTGGAGAGCGTGTCGCTGGCGGAAATTGCCAAACACCCCATTCTGCTCCCGAAGACCGGCTACACCCGCCGCCTGATGGACAAGCTCCTCCGGCCCTACAAATCCCAGCTCCAGGTCCCGATGGAACTCCCCAGCGTGGGGATGATCAAAAGCTTCGTGGCCGCCGGCCTGGGTGTTTCCCTGATCAGCACCAGCTTCGCTCGCGACCAGGTGCTCGCCGGTCGGGTCCGCCTGATCCCCCCTAAGGAAAAGGAGCTCTGGCGGGAACTCGCGATCGCCTACCGTCGCGACCGCACCCAGACCCGAGCCACTGCGACGTTCATTGCCACCGTGCGGCAGCTTGCGACCGCCTCAAAATAGGCCTTTCGGGGCAACCTCCATTTTTTCGATGCGCGTCATTGAAATTTCTGATTTCCATTCCAGCTCCATCGGGCTTAGGGTAGGAGGGTAACCTCAGGCGTCTGCTGCCGAGTGCGGCGGACCTTTAGACCTGGGTAAGCGTCATTCGGGCCTGGTTGGCCCCGGCGGTTCGCCGCCGAATACCCCTGAGGAGTGTGCGTATGACCGATCTGGAGCGCAGTTTGAGCAAGGTTTTAGAAGAGCACCGGCATGAAAGCGGGCTCCACATCATAGGCGGGCAGCAACGATTGATCGACCGGCTGGTTCAGTTCTTCGAAGATGGACTGAAAGGTCGCGGCGACAAGACTTCTCGCGAATTCGACAACTAGATTCCGAACTGGACGCGTTGAGCAAATGACTTCCGTATCCCTGAAGACCAAACCGGTTACATCGCTGGCCACAGCCCACAAGGCCAAGCGAATTACGTCGTCTTCTGGGGGAGGTCGCCTGCTGAACTAGCTTCCAAAGTTCAAAAAGGTAGCAAGACCCACCGCCAGAAGCGAAAGCAAACGGCCGGTGGGTCTTGTTTTTTGCGGCCAGGGAAAGTTTTGGACACAGGAGAAGTGCAATGAATGACGCAGTTGGTGAACAAGCCCTCGAACCAGCTCAGCAAACCGTCGTGCTGAAATTTGGAGGCACGTCCGTCGAAGATGCCGCCGCCATTCGCCGCGTGATCCAGATCGTGAAGCAGCGCCTTCGGCACAAGCCGGTTGTGGTCATCAGCGCCCTCAGTGACGTCACCGACCAATTGCTCGAAGCCGGCAAAATCGCCGCCCTCGGCCAACTGTCACAGGCCCGGGAATCGGCCGATACGCTGCAGCGGCGCCACCAGCAGGTTGTGCTCGATTTGACCGATCCCTCCGAGACCCGGAATCTCCGCCCCCAGCTCGAGTCCGACTTCCAGCAATTGCACCAGGTGCTGCAGAGCATCGCTGCCGCCGGTGAGCTGACGGCGCGCCTGCAGGATCACCTGCTCGGCCTGGGCGAATGCCTGGCCAGCCGAATTGTGCATGCTGCTTTTGCCCATGCCGGTTGCGATGCGGTTTGGGTGGACGCGAAAGCCTGCATCGTGACCGATGCCGCCCACACCCAGGCAACTCCCCTCTGGGAGGAAACTGACCAGCGCCTGCAGGCAGTCCTGCTGCCCTTGCTCGCGCAAGGGAAAATCCCTTTTATCGGTGGCTTCATCGGCGCCACGCGCGACGGGATCCCGACCACGCTCGGTCGTGGAGGATCCGACTTTACGGCATCGATTGTCGGCGCCGCCCTCGAGTCTTCTCGCATCGAGATCTGGACCGACGTCGATGGCATCCTCACCACCGATCCGAGACTTTGTCCGGACGCGCGCCGCGTTCCCAGCATGAGCTTCGAAGAGGCTGCCGACCTCGCCTACTTCGGCGCGAAGGTGCTTCATCCCGCTGCGATTGCTCCCGCCATGCGCAAGAACATTCCCGTCTGGGTGCTGAATTCGCGAAATCCAGAAGGAAAGGGGACCGAGATCGTTGCCCACCCCAGCGATGAGTGCATCCTCAAGGCGATCACTGCGCGGAAAGGCGTGACCGTGGTTGACGTGGAAGCCGTGCGCTGGTTTGCGCCTGAACTCTTGCGGGAGATTTTCGAAGTCTTTGAGCGCCATCAGTACGGTCTCGATTTTCTATCGGCCTCGCGCGGCAGTCTGTCTCTGCTCGTGACCTCAACCGATGCGCTTCCGAAAATTGCCGACGAGCTGAAGGGGCTGGCCACGGTTCGCTGGGAAAATGAAAAGGCCCTGGTGTGCCTGGTGGGTGAAAAGGTCCGACGACAACCTGAAATCGCGAGCCAGGTCTTTCGTGCCCTCGCTGACACCGACCTGCGCATGATTTGCCAGGGGGCGTCGGAGCGAAACATCAGTTTCCTGGTGGATGAGGCGCAGGCGGAAGAGTCAGTGAGGAAACTGCACCGGCTTTTTTTCCAGTCGCGCTTCGACCGCTACTCGGCGGCGAATGCGACTCAGCCCATGTGCCAGGCAGGCGGGACGTGGCAGTAACACCTAAAAACCTGGCAACTCGCGAACTGGCCGCGAAACCGGGGGGCAGCGAGTCGGGTAAGACCTAGCAGCGCAGCGCCCCTTGGTGAGCCCGCACAGAATCAGTGCGGGCTTGACTCCCTGAGGATCGCCTGTTCTTCGGGAAAGGTTCTTTCCGGTAGCTGTTTCAGGCGTGCCGCATGCACCTCGCCTTCAGGCGCTGCGACACGGCGTCCGCCCCTGGGCCGCGTCCGGCCAACCCGTCAGGCACACCAAGGCCGGACCCGGAATATGGTGTCGGTCGGCGCGTGCTTGAGATCAGCTCGGAATTCGATCAGGGAGCTGTGTTATTCAAGCCCTGATAGATGAACATGCCGGCAATTACCAGGAACATGAGCCCCGAGGCTGCACCCAGCACTTTTACGAACGGATTTAGCTTGTTCACCTTGGCGATGAGTTCCTGCTGGTCCAGTTCCATCTGTGACTTGGTGTCGTCCAGGAATAGTTGATCGTCCTCTTGCATCGTCAGTGTACTGCGATAGATGAGGAGGATGACCAGAACAGCGGTGAGTACACCCCACACGGTGAGCATCCAGACCAAAGGAGACATATGCCACCTCGGTACTGATATCGAGCCTGTCCCTGAGGGTCTATTCCGGAGTGCGGGTCTCAAACCTCCCGCAACCGGCTTCCGGGAAGGGCCCATGCGCAGGATTATAGCCCGGTTCGCTAGCCTCCGCGGCAGCCTTTTTCTTGCCTGCCGCAGGCTGCGACCAACGGCCTCCCTGGATCATCTAAGTGGTTGAAGGGATTACCTGAACAGGTAACACGTTTTCTGTGCTATCGGTTGCGTTTCAGGCGAATCTCGATCAAGGGCTCTGATATAATTTTGAAGACTCGTACGCTAAAGGAGAGATGAATGGCAACCACCACGATACCTGTCACCCCGACTCCAGAAGTAAAAAAGGCGCCAATTACTCTCACCCCGAACGCAGTTGCGAAGGTCAAAGAAATCATGACGCAGCAGAACCCGGTTCCCGCTGGTCTGCGCGTGGGCGTGGTCGGTGGCGGTTGCTCGGGCTTCTCCTATTCCATGCAGTTCGACAATGCCGCCGGCATGATGGACAAGGTGTTCGAGTTCGACGGCCTCAAAGTCTACGTGGATGCGACTTCGGTGATGTATCTCAACGGATGCATCGTGGACTACGTCGAAACTCTCGAGGGAGCAGGCTTCAAGTTCGAGAATCCCAACGTGAAGAGCACCTGCGGTTGCGGTTCCTCGTTCAGCGTCTAGGCTTTCTTCTCCGCGAAGAAGCCAAAGGCCTCATCCCCGCGATGAGGCCTTTCGCTCGTGTGCGTCTCGGGCTGAAGGATGTGGGCTTAGCGCATCCCCGACTGCGATGCCCCCGGGCCGACAATGGGCATGCCGACACCCGGATTGGTTAGTCCGTTTTGCCCCTGAACCCCGTTCATTCCCTGAGCCCCGTTCATCCCTTGGACTCCGTTCATTCCCTGAGCGAAGGTCTGCAAGTTCGGTTGATAGGGGCCGACGATAAGGCCGCCGCGATCCGCCGACGGATCGTAAACGAATTGCCAGTCGTTATAGTGGTTTTTCTTGTTGTAGACGCGCTTGCTTTCCTTCGTGCTGATGCTGGCCACGCCCACGATCGGGCCCCCGCCGAAGGTAACTCCGGCCGGCTGGCCGGACGCGGTGACGAACGGCAAACTCGGCGCCGAGCTGCTGTCTGTCGACGGCTGCGATGCAGCGCTGGCATTTGGATCCGACCCTGCCGGCGGCTGCCCGCCGTTGGTCGCATTGGGATCCTGAGTCGGGGCTGCATTTGCATTGGCTGCACCCGCGATCGGCTGCCCCAGATTCTGTCCGCCTGCGATGCCGTTGCCAAACGAGAACTTCACGTCGGTCTGATGCAGAACTCGAAACTCTTTCCCGTTGATGGGATCCTTGTACCGCTTGCGCAGGAACCGCATGTTGTTGGAACTTTCCAGGGCGTCGAGACTGACCGGATAGCTTCCGAACTTGCGGAAGTATCGGCGAACCGCCCGCGAATACTGCACGCCCCGGTGGACCATCTCCTCTTCCTGGTCTCGCTCTCTTTCAAATTTCAGCGCCGGAAGCACCGCTGTGAACGAAATCGTCAGCACCGCCACCAGGAACAGCAAGTAGAGCAGAACGTAGCCCTGCTCCCCTCTGCGCCGCGACGTTCTCCCGATCGTGATTCCTGTTGGCATGCTGCGATGACTCCCGAAAGCTATCCCTGGGGATTCTGCGTCAGGGGAATACTCTGACGGTTGTTGTACAAAACGTCTTCCACTTCCACCGACGTGGGCCCGATGTGGATGACCTTGTAGCGTCGATCCACAATGTCGCCTTCGACCGCAATGAACACGTCCTCGCCTTGGGACAGGAAGACTTTCTTCGGCTCTCCCGGCTTGTTGGCAAAACCGAAGAACTTCAAGTTGATCGGCGGAGGCGGTGGTGGAGGCGGCGGCTGAGGTGCAGTCGCCGGGGGCAGGTCGACGACCGCGGGCGCCACCGGCTTCGGAATCTCGGCGGCTTGCGCTACGAAAATGTTGCGCCCGTTGCCGGTGTACTTGGTGCCCTCGGTCTCCGCCAGTTGCCGCAAATCAAGCGTGGGATCGAGGCGCGCCTCGGTGACCGGGCGATCCTTGCCGCTGCGGGTTCGTTTCGTGGCCGGCCGCGTCGTCGTGGCGGCGGTCGAGCCCGGCTGCGCTGCGGTAACCGGTGCACTCGACGAACCAAAGAATTCGTACACCACCAAAAGCAGCGCCAGCGCCCCGAGCCCGCCCGCCCACATCACCTTTTTCCGGTTCTCGGTTCCGAAATCCACTCAGCTTGCCACCTTCTGGTAGGTTTCCAGTTTCATCTGCAGCACCACTGGACCGTTCTGCTCGGCCAGGCCCACGCTGTTCACGATGAAGAAAATCTTGTTGCGCTCCAGGCCATTCAGGAATTTCGCCAGCGATTGGTAGTCGCCCTGAATCTGCGCCTCGATCTCCACTCGCCGCAACCCAACCGGCTCCGGGTTGCCCCAGGCATACTTGGCGCCCTCGATCTTGACGCCATTCTCCTTGGCCAAATTACCCATTGCCTCCGCCACGTCGGAGTCGTGCGCTGAAAAGCGATCGCGGTAAAACTGATCGATCTGCTGGCTGGCCACTGGGATCTTCTTGTCGAGTCCTCGCAGGGGCTCGACTTGCCGGGTTTTGGCCTGGAGCTGCTGCCAGGCCACTGTCAGCTCCTGCCTGCGCGACTCGGGCGAGCCGACCAGAGGCGAAAACAGGATTCCAGCCGCCAGCACGTCCGCTGCGGCCAGCGCTGCGATGGCGATCTTCAGCTTTCGGCGCGTCTCTTGCAGCTCCGGCATTATTTTGCCCCCCGTTGAGTGTGCACAGGCCGTGGACGTGCCGGCTGTGGGTGGGGTGGCTCAGCGTGGGACGGCTGACCAGAGGCCGGCGCGTCATGGATCGGCACATACAGCGCATTGATCGCAAACTGCACCGTGTCGCCTCCCGCCTGTTGTGAGGCGGCCCCATAGGTTTCGATTCGAGTCTCCCGGAAGTGCTGCGAGTCCTCCATGCGCCGTACCAGTTCGATCGCACGATCGGACGAATCCCCGGCCACCACCATCCTGATCGCCAGTTGATTGTCGTCGTTTAGTTCCGGCTGAATCGATACCAGATGGATCCGCGGAGGCATCACTCGTTCCAGGTCCTCGAACGCTTTCGTCCAGGAGAAGGTCTTGCGGGCGATCAGTTCGTTCAGATACTGCGATTTGTCACGCATCGATCGGTTTTCGGGCCGGTTCAGCAAAGCTTCCGCGTCTGCTCGCTCCTTGTCTCGTTCCGCAATCTTGGACTGCAATTCCGCGATCTTGTTCCGGTCCTGCCGCGCATTGTTCCAGCCGGAAATCGTAACGATCAGCAGGGCGATGGTTGCCATCAGCAAAAGGCCCAGCCCGGTGCCCCAGCGTACCCAGAACTGCTGCGCATCCTCGTACCGGTGGGTCGCGAGATTGATATCGAGCCGCATCTAGGAAATCAGGGCCCCCACCACCCCGGCCATTCGCCAGCGCGGTACGGAACTGCCGTTGCCGCTGCCCAGCTGCGAAGTTTCCACCAGTTCGCGCACGTCCGCGCCCGTCTGCGCTCGCAAGGCAGGGGACGCACCGCCGGACTCGGGCAGCCCGGCAACGTAGATTCTCTCAATGTTGGTATGGTAGGTGTCCTGGAAGAACACCACCGAGGGGTAGACTTCCTCGGCTAATTGCTCACCGGTGATGGTGATCCCGCGTGTGTTTTCGAGGGTGCGGAACAGGAGCAGTTGTCCGGTGTCAAGAATCGCCACACTGGTGGTGCGGGCGTCCACCTTGATCACCAGCGTGGGCCGGTCCGCCTCCGCGGCACCCAGGGCTGCGAGCATCGAGGGCAGCACAAACCCGGCGCTGAATCCCGCATCCCGAAAGGCGGATTCGTAGTCTTCGATGACGGCGGTCAGCGCCACGGCGGCGACCAAACGCAGTCCGCCTAGCGAAGGCTGCACGTGATAGGAAATCTTTGCTTTGTCGACATCAAACGGCAAGGACTTTTTCAGTCGGAACCGCACCACGCTCTCCGCTTCATCGGTCTTCGACGGGAGCGTGTCGAAATCGAGCAGGGCCACGCGCACCGCCGCGTCCGGCAGCACCGCAATGACATCGCGCGAACGCCCGGCAATTCCACCGATGGCCTCGTTGATCGCCTTGCGGACGGCTTCCGGTTGCCGCAGGTTCGGCTCCGTCAGATCCGGCACCACGCTGCCCGGGGCCAGTTCACGAACGGCGCACGCTTCCACCACCGCGCTCTGTTCCGACAGTCTGGCCGCCAGAACCCGGTCGGCGGAGACCTCGCAGGCAATCTTTGACTTTGTTGATCTCCTTCAGCGTGGTGATCCCGAGCCGCACTTTGTCCAGCGCCGACTCACGGAGGAAGCGCATGCCCTCTTCTCGCGCGGCGCGCCGTATCTCCGATGTGGGCTTCTTTGCCAGAATCATTTCCCGGATACGGTCGCTCAAATCCAGCAGTTCATGGATCGCTGATCGTCCGCGGAACCCCGTCCCCGAGCACTCGATGCAGCCCTGACCCTCGTACAGCGACACCTGCGACCACTGCTGTGCATCCAGTCCGCTGGCTTCGAGCGTTTCCGGCGGGTAGTGCACCACCGTCCGGCAGGAATCGCAAATCACGCGAACCAGCCGTTGCGCCAGGATGCAGTTCAGCGCCGACACAAAGTTGTAGGGCTCGACTCCCATGTTCAAAAAACGCCCGATGACGTCGACCACGTTGTTCGCATGAACCGTCGTGAACACCAGGTGGCCGGTCAGCGCGGAGTTGATGGCGATCTGCGCCGTCTCCATGTCGCGGATTTCGCCCACCATGATCTTGTCGGGGTCGTGACGCAGGATCGACCGCAATCCGCGGGCAAACGTCAGCCCCTTTTTCTCGTTAACCGGAATCTGCGTGATGCCGCGCAACTGGTATTCGACCGGGTCCTCGATGGTGATGATCTTGTCTTCGTCGGTCTTGATCTCGTTCACGGCCGCATACAGCGTGGTGGTCTTGCCGCTGCCGGTGGGCCCGGTGACCAGCACCATCCCGTAGGGTTCTTTGATGTAGCGCCGGAACTTCCTCAGATCCTCTCCGTCAAAACCCACCACGTCGAGCGTGAGCGTGCGGAACTTCTCGCTCATCGATTCCTTGTCGAGCACGCGCAGCACGGCGTCCTCGCCATGGATGGAGGGCATGATCGAAACGCGGAAGTCGATCGCGCGCCCGTTAAACCGCACCCGGAAGCGGCCGTCCTGCGGAACGCGGCGCTCCGAGATGTCCAGTTCGCTCATGACCTTGATACGGGAAATGATGGTCGAATGGTGCTCCCTGCCGATCGGAGGCATCGCCTGCGAAAGCACGCCGTCAATGCGGAACTTGATCGCGACCGAATCGTCGCGCGTCTCGATGTGAATATCACTGGCCCGCCGCTGCAGCGCGGTGAAGATGGTCGTGTCCACCAGTCGGATGATCGGGCTGATGTCGCCCTGGGCCGTCAGCTTGTCGATTGAGATGGTTTCTTCGCCGGTGACCTCGTCCTCGCGGATCACATCCAGCGCGAAGCCCTCGCTGGCTTCTTCCAGCACGCGCTGGGATTGCTCGGTCTTCTTGAGGATGTCGCTGATCTGCTTGAGCGTCGAAACCTTGGTGACGATCCGCTTCCCCAGCAGCAGGCTGATTTCATCGATCATCATCAACTGGCTGGGATCGGCGATGGCGATCGCCAGCTTGCCTTCGCGCGTCTCCTCCAGCGGCACGAAGTTGTAGCGGAACATCAGGTCGACCGGCACCTTCTTGAACAGATCATGCTGCAACTGAAAGTCGTTGAGGTCGACGAACTCGCACCGGTAACGCCGCGCGATGTCCTGCGCCCGGTCCATTTCCGTAGCCGGCTTCTCCGGGACGATGCTGCCCACCTTGCCCCCGTTTCCGCCATTCACGATGATTGGTTTCTTTTCCGCCATGCCTGCCACACCCATCTACCTTCTGACGGTTCGCTCAGTTTCCTGCAGCCGCCGCCCACCTTTGTCCACTTTAGTGAACACTGGCACCCAGCGAGAAGATCGGCATGTAGAGGGAGATCAACACACCGCCGACAAAAATCGCCATGAATATCAGCAACACCGGCTCGATCAGCGCCATCGCCGCACCCAACGCCGTCTGCACATCCTCTTCGTAGAACTCGGCCACCGAAGTCAGCATCGCCGGCAGCGCACCCGTTGATTCGCCCACTTCCAGCATTTCCACCGCCAGGTCCGGGAAGATGCCCTGCTCTTCCAGGCTCTTGGCCAGATTCTGTCCTTCGCGCACCCGCGCGGAGGCCGAGGCGACACCGTTCAGAATGCGCCGGCTGGTCATCGAAGATCCCGCGGTCTCCATCGCCGGCACCAGCGGGATGCCGCCTTGCAGCAACGTGGCCAGCATCCGCGAAAAGCTCGACACCTGGTACTTGAGTCGGATGTCTCCAATCAGAGGAAGAGCGAGCAGCACACGGTCGATCCGCTCGGCGCCCGCGTCGGTTTTCTTCCAGCGCCAGAGCAAGGTCGCCATCGCGACTGCCCCGAGGAGGATGAAGGGCGCGTATTTTTGCGCCGCAATCCCGGCCGCCAGCATGAAAACAGTGATCTCCGGCAGCTTCGCTCCCAGGTTGTCGAAGAGCTTTGCAAACTGGGGCACCACGTAGGTGACCAGGAAGATCACCATGATGAAGACCATCGTGATCAGCAATGCCGGATACACCAGCGATACCGCCAGTTTCTTGCGGAACGTCATCGCAATGCGTTGAAAGGCAATGTAGCGGCTCAAAACCTCTTCCATGTTGCCGCTCTTCTCGCCCGCCATCAGCGTGCTCGTGTACATCCTCGGAAACATGTTCTGGGCCGCGAACGCGTCGGAAAGCAGTTCGCCGCCCTTGACCCGCTCGCGCACATTGTCCAGAAGCGCTTTCAGGGACGGATCCTTCTGCCGCTTGATCAGCAACTCAAGCGCGGTCAGAATCGGCAAGCCCGCGTGAATGAGCGTCAAGAACTGCTGGTTGTAGATCAGGAAGGAACTTTGACGGATTCGTCCGCCGCGCCCGAGACCTTTGGTGTTCGTGAACACTCCGCGCGGCTTGACCCAGTACACCAGGTAGCCCTGTTGCAAGACGCGCTCCCTTACCTCATCTTCCGAATACCCGTGCTCGAGCTGCTCAGTGAGATTGCCGCGCTCGTCCGCCAGCTTTACGAGGAATTCCGCCATGTCGTAACCGGTTACCCGCCCCTTACGCCAAGTCTAACATTCAAAGCACCACAACACTGCCAATCCTGCTAACTCTAAAGGACTTGTCGAATGGTACTGACCGCTCCCGTTGGCGCGCTGCCCACCCCAACATGTCAATAACCTCAACCATCATACAGTCAACAAGATAGCAACATTTCTTGAAGCAAATTCCCGATTACTGTCCAAGCTCGCCGTCGATGGTCTCCACCCCGGACGGAAGCGTGAACTGGAACTGGCGGTCGCGGATCTCAACGTTTTCCTTGATCTCGGCAAAGCGATAGTCCGTAGCCGATCCATCCATTTCTTCGATCTTTATCCGGCGAATCCGGTTGTCTGGGCTGACTTCGAGCAGAACCTCGTGAACCCGGTCCGCCATGGCCCCAGGCACGCCTCGCAAGACCAGGTCCCCTGGAACCAGCGGCTTGATGTCAGGGGCGAACCCTAAACTCTGCAATTCCTTCTCCAACCGGGTCTTGCCCAGCAGGAACCCCAGCGGTGAGCGTAAGTCGTCTAGTTTCTTTACCGGTGTCCTTCGCACTTGCTTGTCTCCGGGCAGGTAGAACCAGGCATTGCGTCCGTCGCTGAGAAACAGCTTGTCCCTTGGAGAACGGTATTCCCAGCGCATCTTGCCCGGTTTTTTCAGCCACAGGATCCCGGACTCGGTTCGGTCCACGCCCGAGCCGCTGTAAATTTCCGTGAATTCGGCCTCCAGGCTGCGCAACCGGTTGTAGTGCTCGTCCACCGCCCGGGCCAGCCTCTGGACGTCCGGAGCGCTCTCGGCAGCGACCGCGGACAACAGCAGCAGCAAAACCAGCGCACGTCTCACCATGGAATTCGTACACACAGGTTGTAGTCCTGATGGATGCACTTTAAAGCCGATACCAAAGACCGTAGCGGGTAGGGAAGGAATTGCCCCAGGGGGGGCTCAGCGACCTGCTATTCCCCTATTCTATGCCTCTCGCCGCCTTCTTGGAACTGCCCGCAAAAGCCCCTCCCAACGCTCCTCTACCGCGACCGAAACATCGAATATTGATGCGTTCCGCCCATCTTCTCGAGCATCGGACTCGCCCGCAGCACACCTTCCAGCAAGGGATTGTGGTAGAGCACAAACACCGGCCGCGGATGCTGCCGCAGAGACTGTTCGAGATGACCGATCACCGACGCCAATCCGGCTTTTGGAAGCGGATTGAACAGGTAGAGCACGGTAGGCTCCTCCGGGAAATGAAACTCCCGGGCGTCGCTGCACACCGGTTCCAGCCGGAAGCAGCGCTGCGTCTGGCTCGCATATTTCCTTACATTCTCTGCCGCCACTCGATGCAGCTCCGGCAAGAACTCAACCCCGACAATTCTGCGAAAGGGATACTCCGATGCCATCAGGAGTGTCCGGCCTTTCCCGGATCCCAGGTCGATGAACGTGTACCCGACAAAGTCGATTCCCAGGCCCTCTAACATCTCGTGAAAGAGCCCGGGCTCGGTGGGCTGATAAGGGGAGTGAAACACCCCCAAAAGGCGCGAACGCCAATGCACGGTGGCCGATGTCGTGTCCACCCGATGATCCCAGTCGTAGGCAACATCCCCGTAGCGCCGGCGTCGCTGCTCGGGCGTGGAATCGCGGAGAAAACTCCAGAGCTCGCCCAAGAATTTTCCGATCGTAGTCGCGGTGCCTCGTTGCCGTAGGCTCTCCGCCCACCATTCCTGCAAGGTCTGCTGGAGACTGATGCCTGTCTGCCGGCCCCTGTTCATGGGTATGGATGGTATCGCACGGGGAAGTCCGAGCACGCTTCGCCGCGCGCAGGCAGGAAACTAGGCGCCCAATTTTTCGAGATCCTTCGGCGGCGGCGGGGTGTAGCCCGGAGGAGCACCCTTCTCAAGGAACGGGATGTCGTCTGGAACCTCTACCTCGACGTGTCCGCCCGCGGTCAGCTTGTAAGGACGTCCCGTGGGGTCAAGCGGAATACCCTGCAGCAGACGGGCCGCGACCAGTTCGGCCATGCTGGTCGGCAGCCTTCCCGTGTTTCGACGGTAACGCGCGACCACTTCCTCAAGCGCAGTCACGTCGTCAGCAACCTGCAAGGCGCGCAAGTGGGCGACAGCGTTACCACGAATCTCTCGGTCTTGCGAAGTTTGATACGTGGTGGTCCAGAGCGTGCGTGCCATTTGCGTATCGCCCGCATGTTGCGCCATTTGCGCTGCCATTATCTTCAGAAACGGGTGGGCATTTGGAACTTTGGACCCGCGCTCAAAAGCGTCGGCCGCGCGCGGGTAGTCCTTGAGGTCCATGTAGTAAATGAAGCCCAGATCGTAGTAAAGCCTCCAGTTGTCTGGATTGTTCTGGATTCCGAACTGCACCAACCTTACCGCCTCTTCGGGCACACCGGCTCCGCCCGGAGGGTTGGGAGACAGGAAGTTTGCCCCGAACTCATAGGCGACCACCAGGTGTGGGTCGAGCGTCGTGGTGATGGTCAGCAGCGGCGCCAGCTGGCGATACTGGCTGGCACGGGCCGCATGGCGCCCCCCAAAATACTGGACGGCCCGCGTCCAATAAATGTCAGCCATGAGCCCGTCGTGGCCGAGGCTTAAACGCTTTACAAGCTTGGGCGAGGAGATGTACAGCGCATCTTCCAGCGTCGCGCCGACGCGGACCCGGTCCAACTTACGGAGGACGGCAATGGATCCCACCAGGCTAGCGGCCAGCAGCACGCTGGCGGTGATGGTGACTCGTCGCGACCGGTTCATTTCAGGTTCCGGCGTTGGAAGATCAGAACTGCACCGCTCAGGGCCACTGCCGAGTACAGCAGTGCGTACGCAGTGTTGTACACAATCAAGTATCCTGGGACCGGTTGCGCGTGCGCCACCGAACCAATCACATTCATCGCCGAGAAGTTTGGCACCAGATACGCGACGCCGGTAGCCAGCCAGCCCGCAGGTCCTTTGACCACGGCCGCAAACCCGCGCAAGTCCTCGGAAAAACTGCCGATCACGAACAGCGAGAACGCAAACACCGCCGACAGCAGCGGCGAAGAGAACGAAGAAAAGAATAGGGCCAGCGAGCAGATGATCAGAAACTGCAATATGATGAAATACAAGGCCACCAGGACCCACCCATCCGATCGCTGAAATCGGTGGGCGACATAGAGCAAGGCCGAGAATACCCCGATTGCCATGAAGAACGTGTTGACCACCAGCGTTCCCGCTAGGCCAAAGAACTTGCCGATAATGAACTCCCAGCGCCGCACCGGCCGGGATAAGACGGTGTACAGTGTCCGTTTGTCGATTTCTTTCGAAACCAGTCCGATGCCGATGAAAATGGCGATCACGATGCCGAACAGCGAGACGGTCGTCAGTCCCAGGTTGATCACGACCAGCTTTTCGATCTCGACCGAGATCTGGCCCACGAAGATCGCGGCGCCTGAAAGAAGCAACGCGAATGCGATCAGATTGTAGAGCACGCGGTCTCGCACGGCCTCGCGGAACGTGTTCGAAGCGATGCTAGCAATCCTGGCCATCATGAAAGACCTCCCGCGGTGGTTTCCGCCCGTTTGAGGCTCTCCACAAAATATTGTTCCAGCGTTGCCCGAACCGGGGTCAGCGAAATGAGCCGCAGCTTATCCCGGCGCAAGGCGTCAATCGCGAAATCCTGATTTTCCTCGGGCAGGACCGCGCGCACAGAGTCGCCAGTAACGTGACATTCCGCGCCGAGCGTCTTCAACGCCGCGGGTACGCTCGCGCCTTGCCACACCAGTTCCACTCTCCCATGGACACTCGACGTGAGTTCCGCGACCGCTCCCACCCCGCGCAATTGTCCGAGGTGAATCACTGCCACTCGGTCACAAAGCGCTTCCGCATCCGACAGAATGTGAGTGGAGAAAAAAACCGTCTTGCCTTCCTGCTTCAGTTCCCCCATCAGGTCGCGCACCTCCCGCCGTCCCACTGGGTCCAGCCCTGACATGGGCTCGTCCAGGAAGACAACCCGCGGATCGTGCAGAATGGCCTGCGCAATTCCTACTCGTTGCAGCATACCCTTCGAGAATTTTCTGAGCTGCACGCCCCCGGCCTCCTGCAACCCCACCCGCACTAGCATCGACTCCGCTCGCTTCGAGATAACCTTGCCGGGGACGCCTGATAGCCGGCCATAGTACTCGAGCAGCTCGCGCGCGGTCAGGTAGTCGTAGAAATATGGTTGTTCGGGAAGGAATCCGATTTGCGCTTTCACCCGCGGATCGTCCACCTCCATGCCCAGGATCCTGGCGGAACCGCTCGTCGGAAACACGAGCCCCATCAGCATCTTCAAAGTGGTCGTCTTTCCAGCACCGTTGGGCCCGAGAAAGCCGAAGACTTCTCCCTGTTCAACGACCAGCGAAAGAGGATGCAACGCGCGTTTCGACGTTCTTCGCCAGAAGCCGACGGAATAACTCTTTGCCAATTTATCAATTTCGATTGCGGCCATTGCTGTTCTAGGCAGTGCTGCGAAGGAAGACCATTATAGTGGAGGTGGTTATCCTCTCGCAGCCAATGTGGGCGGAGGCAAGAATCGAAAGTAACCTCCACCAACTTTCCGCAACAGGCCTTTTATGCTTTAATCCGAAATTATGGGGTCCAACAGTCGCGTTCTGAGCTCTGGTTTAACCAGCCCTTCCTTGTTTCAGTCGCCACAAAAAACTCGGTTGATGCTGAGCCTGTTGCTTCTGCTGGCCACCGTAGTCCTCTACAATCCGTTGAGTAGTGCGCCCTTTTTGAACTACGACGATGATTACTACATTATTCAGAACTCTCATGTGCGCTCCGGCCTGAGTTGGAAAACGGTCGTTTGGGCCTTTCAATCGACGGAGCTTTCCAATTGGCATCCGGTGACTTGGCTCTCTCACGCTTTTGATGTGCAGGTCTTCGGAATGAATCCTTCCGGCCACCACTATGTGAACGTTCTTCTGCACACCCTGAATGTGATCTTGTTATTTCTATTCTTGGAGCGGTGTACCGGCTGGGTTTGGCGCAGCCTCGTGGTGGCGGCGCTGTTTGCGATTCATCCGATCAATGTGGAGTCGGTCGCGTGGATCTCCGAGCGGAAAAATGTCCTTAGCATGACGTTTTTCCTGCTTGGATTGATGGCCTACGCCTGGTATGCGCAACACCCACGGTTGCGTCGCTATCTTGTCGTTGCACTTTGTTTTTTGCTTGCGTTGATGACCAAGCCCCAGGTCATCACCTTTCCTCTTGTGCTGCTCCTTCTTGACTATTGGCCTTTGGCCCGAATGACAAAAACTGACACGAACTGGAACCAGCAAACGCCGACCATGTCGGTGCGGCCCATCTCCTGGTTGCTGCTGGAAAAAGTTCCCTTACTTCTCCTATCCGTTGGCAGCGCAATCGTCACGATGAAGGCACAGACCACCGCCATTCATGCGGAGTTTCCGCTTTCGGTGCGTTTGGCCAACGCATTGCTCGCTTATGTGGGATACCTGAAAAAGGTCTTTTGGCCCGCGGACCTTGCGCCTCTTTATCCATATTCGGCGCTCTCCCCGACTGCATTTCAAGTCGGGCTAGCTGCTGTTTTCCTCCTCACAATCACATCGGTTGTGCTGGTGGCGCGACGAAGCCGCTATCTTCTTGTGGGATGGTTGTGGTTCCTCGGGGTCCTAGTTCCTATGATCGGAGTTGTGCAAGTCGGCGTGCAAGCGATGGCCGATCGTTACGCCTATCTACCCTTTATTGGAATATTCATCGTGCTGGTGTGGGGTATAAGCGAGTTCCAATACTGGCGTCCACCGCGCTTGGTCGGAACCGTTTCCAGCAGCGTCGCCCTCTTGGTTTTGGCGTTCGCATGCCAGAAGCAGATCGGCTATTGGCACGAAAACTCGACTCTTTGGGCCCACACGCTGGCAGTCACATCCAACAACTTCGTCGCGGAAGATAGCATGGCCATGGCTCTCATCGTCCAGGGCAGGCCAGTAGAAGCCATTCCCCATTTTCAAAATGCGGTGAAGATCAATCCAAGCGATCCGGTGGGCAACCTTAACCTTGGTATCTACGCAGAAAAACGTGGTGACTATCAGACGGCCATCGAGAGCTTTCGGCGGCTCTTCCAACTCACCAACGATTCTCGACTCCGCAGTACAGCGTTGGCGAATCTTGGGTCCGCATATTACGCGCTCAGGCAATATGGCTCCGCCGCCCAAAGCTTTGAAGCTGCAATACGACTATTTCCTGAAAATTCGCAAGCCCTTCTCGGATTAGGACTCCTGGCGCAGAGAGCGGGTAGTCTTACGCACGCGATCGACAACTACGAACGCTCCACTTACGCCCAGCCAACCGATGTTGGATATTTGCTGTTGGCGCACGCGCTGCAGGCCAATGGCCAGATTGAAGCAGCGCGAGGCGCACAAGTGAGGGCCGAGCAAATATCCCCGAATCTCGCGGCTGCCAATGACGTAGTGGGACAGCTGCTCGAACAATGAAGCCTTTGGTGAGAATATCCCTTGATTCACAAAAACTGATGGCCAGTCGAAAGTCTCAAGGACAAGCCAGAGTCTAAATCGCGGAACTGTTCCAAGAGTTGGTCTAGCCAGTAGAATTGACCGTTCTACTGAGCGATCGGATAGGCTAGGCAGTTTGCTAGCGTATTTGGCGGGACACCGCCGGCGCTTGCTTGGCTGCGCATGACACCATCGTTCACTGCACAAAAATCGCGGGTTCCCGTGCTGCCTTTAGTGATCGGAGTTCCTCCCACCACGAAGGCACTATTAATCCCACCGCCGTTGATCCCGGTCGCAAGGAACTGATATCCACTATGCCCCGATGAGCCAGGGATGGCCTGAGCAATCGCATTGTCCAACTCGCAGGCGCTTGTCGTGGTTGGTGCGCAACCCGACGGTCCTCCCAGATCGGGCAACTGGACTGCGTATCCAATCGTCGGATAGGTATTGAAATATGCGATTTCCGCCACTGTGATCGATCGTACTGCGCTGGCTGCCGAGGACTCGTTCGCCGACATCCGTGCGCGCAGTAGGTTCGGAATAGCGATCGCCGCGATGATCAAAATGATCGCGACGACGATCAGCAACTCGATCAAAGAGAACCCTCTCTGTTTCGCCATAGCTTTCCCCAAGCAACAGCTCGATGCCCGCCTATGCCTTTGCACGCGCAGGGCCGTTTTGAACTAGTCGTAAGTCGTTTCAGGGACGGGGTCGCCGGGCCCAGTCTTGTGATGCTCGTCACACGAACTGACAAAATGCGTCAAGGACACGCCCGTCAAGGCACTGGACAGGTCATCGCTTTTGGAACCCATAACTCACTGCAGAAAAAACAAGGGGAGCATCGAATCGATGCTCCCCTGCTCGTCTTCCTCTTGAAACTTCTTACTGCAACGGACTGACGGTCGCAGCGCAGGTCGCGATGCCACCGCTTGCGGCGACGCGAACCACGGCATCTTCAATCGAGCAGAAGGACCGGACGCCTGTCTGGGCGCTCTGCGGATTTGCTTCGGTGTGATAGCCGGTGGCCGTTCCTGCCGCGGTGTAGCTGTAGCCGCTCTTGGTGCCGCCGGCCAGGACGCCATCGATCAAGCAAGCAGTAGCCAGTACTGGTCCGCTGGCTGGGCAAGCCACGGCAGGCCCTCCCGGGCCCAGTGCACTCAAGCTAGCCGAGTAGGTCTGGTAGCTGGAGAAGTACGAAACTTCCGCCGTGTTGATGGTACGAATACCGCTGGCGGCGGACGACTCATTGGCCGCAATACGCGCGCGCAGCAGGTTCGGAATGGCGATCGCAGCGATGATCAGAATGATCGCGACTACGATCAGCAACTCAATCAGTGAAAAGCCCTTTTGTTTCCGCATCTCTTTTTTTCCCTCGTCTTGTTTGTTTGACTATTTTAACCTGGTCAAGATCGACCGACAGCCTGTTCAATCGCACTTGCCGTGCCAGATCTATCAGTCACTGTGCCTTTCCTGGACGGAAGGCTTAAGGTGTGCGTTTTCAAGTACGTTTCATTCTTCGGTAACCCGTAACTTTCTGCGTTCGGTGCAATTTCTGTCGCGGTCTGACAAATTGCGTCAATGTCACCCTTCGAACAATGCCGTTTTCGCGCAACCTGCTTCTAATTTATTACCACAACAGCTGCTCTGGGAACCAAACGGCGTCTTCAGAACAAAAGGCGTCCAGGTCGGCCCCCAAAAAAAAGCAGCGGAAGTTTCCTTCCGCTGCTCTCCGGCTTATACCCTCCCCCAGGTACTTCGCCAACTTGTTTAAAAGACCTCGAACAACTCCTTTACTACCAGCATTTCCGATGCCAAGGCGTTCGCGGCGGCGTCCATCCCCTCCGGTTGACTCCTCGGTCAAGAAGAATCATCACGTTAGCAGGGCGTCCCGCATCCGCCCTCGCTGTTCGTACTCAACTCGTGATGCCTAGAAACGGCAAATCTGACAATTTCCGTCAATCAAAATCTGTCGGTCAGTCCCGTAAGCGGTCATCCGACCCGCTTTTCAGGGGAGAGCTCGACCAATCTCCCGGCACGGCACGGAGACCGCTCAAGGACGAACTGAACCTTCCCGGAACGAATGCCGATGCATTCAACACCACATTCGACACAGAGGAGGGCCTGCACCTCGGGAATCTAGCAAGCCCATACCTGGAGCGGATACCTTCTTTCCTAGCAATTCAGGAAGCGTTACTTTGGAATACCCACGACCGCGACGCATCCGGACAGACGGACTAGGAATCGGGGATTAAGAAGGACAAGGGCGATGCAAACAGAACAAGCTGCTGAAACCGTCGAACCAGACACCAAGATCCGGGACCGCTTTTCTCCACGGCTTGCCCCGCTCGTAGGTTTCCTTATTTTCTTGCCCACTCTGTGGTACGGCTTCGTCTGGGACGACCGCTATGGAATTGTCGAAAATCCTTCCCTGCGGTCGTGGAAGACTCTTGCACTAACTCTCTGGGGTAAGATGGACCCGACGGTTGCCATGTATCGGCCGGTCACCGGGGCGGCCGTCTTCTTCATGTTTCAGTTTTTTGGGTTGAACGCTTGGGGCTACCATCTCGCAAGCATCAGCCTTCACGCTCTCGTTTGCTTCCTGACCTACCGAATTGCGCTCCAGCTCTCAGGCAAACGACCCGTCGCGGTTTTTGCCAGCCTTCTGTTCGCAGTTCACGCCGCTCATTTGGAGGCTGTTGCCTGGATCTCGGCGGTTGCCGAACCGCTGGTCGCCTCAGCCGTACTGAGTGGACTTCTGTGTTACCTACGCTATCGCCGCGCCAGGCAAAACAAGTGGCTGGCTGCCACCTGTCTATGTTTGTTCATCGGTCTGCTGACAAAAGAGACGGCGATCATTTTGCCGCTCTTGCTCCTGGCATTGGAGTTCACTTTCGCAAACTGGGATTTTGGTAATTTGCGACGGGACTTACCGCTGATCGCCTCGTTAGCAGGCACAGGGCTGGTGTATGTCACGATGCGGCATTTCGCTTATACGGGTTTTGTCTACAACGAGTCGAAAATACCGTTCTCCACGCTATTGCTCACGTGGCCGTCATTGCTGCTGATTTACTGTCGCCACTTGGTGATACCCACTCCGCTCAGTCCGTTTTACGACAGCTCCTACGTCACGACGGTCAATGCGTCTTTGTGGGTGCCGCTTCTCGCGCTAATTGCAATCGCTGCGATCGTCTATTTCGGGACAAAGTTCATCGGGAACGATAGCCTCATCCGCTTTTGTGCGCTCGCGATGGCGATCTCCATCATCCCTGCTCTCGACCTGAATATTTTTCAATTTCGCGAGATCATGCACGACCGCTTCTTGTACATTCCTTCTATTTTCTTTTCGATCTTGGTCGGGCAGTTGTTGTTTGGCTTTCATGGCAAACGGGACCTTACGCAAGAGGTTTCCGGCAAGAATTCGCCCGGAACCATTCCGATCGCTTTGGGGGTCTGCTTGATTCTCCTGAACGTCGCGGCGTTGTTGATTCAAAGTCCAGTCTGGAAAAACGACATGGCCTTGATGTCGTATGCAGTGCGAGTTTCTCCAGGTAATCCTCGCCCAGTTTTCACGCTTGCGACGATGCAACTGGAACGGGGCGACTTGCCGCAGGCAGAGCTGTTGCTGGAACACGTTGTGCAACTGGCACCGGCCCCTAAGGCGTGGTTTCTATTGGGCCAGACTCGAATGCGCCTGGGGCACCCGGACTCTGCCGAACAGCCGCTGCGTCAGGCGATTGCAGCAGCACCGGGTCGGTCCGGTTACCACTTTGCACTTGGTCAGTGTTTGCAAGTACTGGGACGGACGGCGGAAGCAAGAGCTGAATTCGAGGCTGAAATTGGCGTCGGGTCCGACTACAAGGATGTCGCCTCCCATGCGCTCATGCGACTGCAGCCGGCAAACTGAGTGTCGCTGGCGGCCAGGCTCCCCGCCTCAAATAAAGTTGCGGAGCGAGCTCTCCCTGGCGAACCCTTCAGGTCATGTCCTCCGGACGAAGTCCCGGCCCCTGACTTACAATATCTCGCTGAAGATAGACCATGATCTCACTGGACTTCCAGAACATCGATTCCAACATCGCTCGCGCTTGGACTCTTCCCGCAGGTCTCTACGTCGATCCCTCCGCAGCAGCCGAGGAAAAACAGAAAATCTTCTCCCGCACTTGGCAAGTCATCGGACACCACGATCAGGTCGCAAAGCCAGGCGACTACTTCACCGCTCAGCTCATCGGCGAGCCTCTGCTCATCGTTCGCGGAGCCGACCTTCAACTCCGCGGTTTCTACAACGTCTGCCGCCATCGTGCCGGACCACCCGCCGAAGGTTGTGGCTCTCGCAAACTTTTCCGCTGCATCTATCACGGGTGGACCTACAACCTCGACGGCACCCTCAACCACGCCACCGAAATCGAGGGCGTCGAAGGGTTCAAGCCCGAAGACTTCGCGCTCGCCCCTGTCCGCTGCGAAGAGTGGTTCAACCTCATCTTCGTAAATCTTGACCCAAACGCCCCGCCCATTCTCGCGGCCTTTGGCGAACTCCCAAGTCAAGCCGAACGATTTCCATTCCAGACGATGAAGCTCTTCGAGCGCCGCACCTATGACATGAAGTGCAACTGGAAGACCTACGTCGACAATTATCTGGAGGGCTACCATCTTCCGACCGTCCATCCCGGCCTGAACCGCGAGCTCGATTTCAACGCCTACACCGTCGAGCTCCACGCGAATCATGTCCGCCAATGGAGCCCAATCCGCGGCGCTCAGCCCGGTGATGCCACCCCGCGCCGCTACCTGGAGGCTGGCCAAGGCCTCACCACCGACTACTTTTGGGCCTTTCCCAACTGGATGCTCAACTGCTATCCCGACAACGTATCGCTCAACATCGTCGTTCCGCTCGAGCCCGAACGCAGCCTGGCGATCTTCGAGTGGTACCTGCCCGAAAAAGATCTAGGCAGCGCCGTCGCCAAAAATTCCGTGCGTTTCAGCGACGAGATCCAGCAGGAAGACGTCGCCATCTGTGAAGCCGTTCAGAAAAATCTGCGCTCGCGCAGCTACCAGCGCGGCCGCTTCAGCGTGAAGCGGGAAAAAGGCGTCCACGCCTTCCACCGCATGTACGCCAAAGCGATGCAATCATCCGTGTAGAGACGCGGCTTACCGCGTCTCCTGATGGCTCGGCCTCTCCCGACGCCATTGGCAAAGCTCACGTGGGGACCGGCCCCGCGTCTGTCCGGCCGAGCAGGGATCGGAAAGTTTTTAGTTTCAAGGAGCAAAGGACCTTTGAAGACCATCCTGACCATGATCGCAAGCTGCTTCCTGCTGGCAGCATCCGCACAATCCCAGATCCCCGACCCCATCGACGCCTACATCCACGCCGAAATGCAAAAGCGCCAGATCCCCGGCCTTGCCCTCCTCGTCATCCGCGACGGTCAGATCGTCAAATCCCAGGGCTACGGCTTTTCCAACGTCGAGCTGCAGGTCCCCGTCAAGCCCGAGACCATTTTTCAATCCGGCTCGGTCGGCAAACAATTCACCGCCACCGCCATCATGATGCTGGTCGAGGAAGGCAAGCTAAGCCTCGACGATCCTCTTACCAGATTCTTCCCTGATGCTCCTCCCGCCTGGAACGATGTCAAAATCAGTCACCTCCTCAGCCACACCGGCGGATTCACTGACTACCCCAAGGATTTCAACTTCCACCGCGACTACACAGAAGACGAACTCCTCAAAATCGTCGAAAACCTTCCGCTCGCCTTCCCGCCCGGTTCCAGGTGGGCCTATGCCAACCTCGGCTATCTCACGCTGGGCGTCGTCATTCAGCGCGCCACCGGCCAGTTCTACGGCGACTTCCTCCGCGACCGCATCTTCCAGGCGCTCGGCATGAACACTCGTATCATCAGCGAAGCCGACCTCGTCCCCAACCGCGCCGCCGGCTACCGCCTCGTCAAAGGCCAGCTCAAAAACCAGGAATGGGTTTCGCCCACGCTGAACACCACCGCCGACGGCAGCCTCTACTTCAATATCCTCGATCTCGCCAAGTGGGACGCCGCGCTCTACACCCAGAAACTCCTCAAGCGCTCGAGCCTCGACCTCATGTGGACGCCCGTCAAGCTCAGCAACGGCCAGGTCAACTCCGATCACTACGGTTTCGAATGGTTCATCGACGACATTCGCGGCCATCGCATCATCGAGCACGAAGGCTCGTGGCAAGGCTTCAACACGAACATTTCGCGCTACCTGGACGACAAGCTCACCGTCGTCGTTCTAGCCAACCTCGACGGCTGCCATCCCGACGACATCACCCACCACGTCGCTGGCTTCTACCTTCCCGCGCTAATGCCCATGCCATCGAAGGACTCCGCAAAATGAAAAACCCTTGCGTCCCAGCAACGGTTCCGCAGCCTTGGCACAGGAAACTGCCTCAGCGTTCGCGCTATAGGTGAATTGATGCGTGGCAAGAATGCGCTAACCTGGTGACGGTCTACATTCGAAAATGCAATGTGAGTCTCCCACAGCGAATGAAATGCTGGAGTATCAGGGTTCCGCACATGCGTGTTTCCATCGTCTATCGAAGATACGGCTCATAACGCAACTGCTCCCGGATGAGATTGTCGGGGCAGCGTCGATGCCACTGCCAGCACCCGGACTTGGGCGCTTCTGGATTAAAACGCGAGCTGTCATCGAGTGGGACGAGCAGTTGGCATCGAAATAGCATCGACACTATGTGTGCACGATCGACTCTGTCGTGCATGAGAAATTCTTCGACCGTCAAAGGGGTCGGCTCGATCTCCACTTGAGCTCGTAGTTCCAGTCGAGCGACCTCTTGAATCCGGTGTAGTACCTTTTCTTTGTAGCGCACGATACCACCTGGAACGTGCCAGCCGGGTCCATATGACTTGTCGTGGCGCCAGGTTAGCAAGGTGCTACCAAGCGCGTCTTTAATCAGCAGGTCTACGCCAAGGAGAGGCGTAAGGCGGCTCAGCAGGCCGAATACTGGTTCTGGCAACCCTTGCTCGGGCGAAAGGACCAGCGATTCCAGATGCTCAACCACGCGCTCTAGATCCGAGAGTCTGTCTGACAAGCCCTTCATCTCCCTTCGGCTGGAATAAACATTGCCCAAGCCGCCACCAATGTGTGATCCGCAAAGCTCCACCAATGAGACGGCATGTGTGTTTTGCGTGCAGCCTGCTCAGTTGTCCGGAAACAATTCTTCGTCAATAAGCTCGCAAAGAATGTGTCCGGTCAGGATATGGGCTTCCTGAATTCGAGGAGTCTGGTCGCTGGAGACACAAATGCAGTGATCCACGATATCCCGCAGCTTCCCTCCGGTCTTCCCCGTAAGCCCGATCGTAAGCAGTTTCTTCTGCCCCGCCTCACTGACGGCCTTAAGCACGTTGGCGGAGTTTCCACTCGTGCTGATGGCAAAAGCCACGTCACCAGCATTTCCCATTCCCTGGATCTGGCGTGCAAACACGTCGTCAAAGGAATAGTCGTTGCCGACGGCGGTCAGGGTGGAAGCATTGGTGGTCAGGGCCCAGCCCGACAGGCTTCGTCGTTCTTTGAGGAACCGTCCGCTCAGCTCCGCCGCCAGATGCTGGGCGTCTGCCGCGCTGCCGCCATTTCCAAAGAAGAGAACCTTTTTGCCGGAGCGGAGACACGTCGTCATCGCTTCGGCTGCCTTAACCACTGCGCGAAGGTACTCTGAGGATGTCAGCAGACTCTGCATTACCGACGCGCAGTCCCCAATCCTGGCGATCGCCAGAGACTGCGCCGTATCCGCCTTCATAGAAAATCTCCGCCCCAACGTAATACGAAATTCTGGTAGCTGTTTCGAAAAATGACCGGGTGCAGCCCAGCCCGCGGCTTAGTGCGGACATTCAGGAAGTCGTGCTGGGTTGGGCCGAATTGTCGCGCAAGGGTGCACCGGGGCCATATTCAAAGTTGATCCTCTCCTGCTCCACCACCAGCGGCCGTTTCTGCACAAGGGTATGGATCGTGCCGATATATTCCCCGACGATTCCCATGAACAACATTTGGATCGACATGAAGAAAAATACTCCGATCACCAGAGGCGCAATGCCGACCGAAAATTTGTTCCAGAAGATCAACTTGTAGGCCAGGTAGGCGAAGGAGACCAAGACCGAAAGCAAAGCGCCTGCAAAGCCCGAAAAAGTCACCAAGCGCAGAGGCACCTTGGAGAGATTGGTGATCCCGAGCATTGCAATGTCATAAAGCGTATAGAAGTTATTTTTCGTTATTCCACGCTTTCGCGTCGGCTGGTGGTACGCGATATCGAAGTGACGGAACCCCGCTTCGGCGATCATCCCACGGAAGTACGGATACGGGTCGTTGAACTGCCTTATGACATCTACCACCTGTCGGTCGTACAAGCCGAATCCGGTGAAATTCTCGTACGTTTCGACCCCGGAGAGGCGGTTCACCAGTCTGTAGTATTGTTTTCGGATCCAGAACGTCAAGCCGCCTTCATCGCTAGCCGCCTTGACGCCAATCACAACCGGGTAACCCTCTTCCCACTTGCGGACCATATCGACGATCATTTCAGGGGGGTCCTGAAGGTCGGCCACAATACCAATGACTGCGTCCCCGCTAGTCTGATAAAGCGCGTGGATGGGGGAGCGCACATGGCCGAAGTTGCGAGTGTTTCGGATTACCTTCACATTCTTGTCGTGGGCTGCCAACTTTTTGAGTTCACCAAGAGTGTTGTCGCGGGAAGCATTGTCGATGAAAATGTGCTCATAGCTGTAACCGCCAACAGTAGCAACGGCAGAACGCACACGTTGGTAAAGTTCGCGCACATTGGCCTCTTCGTTATAGCAGGGAGTGATGATTGAAATTACCCGATTGGGGGCCGGTTGCAGATCAGCCATGCGACACCATGGAAGTGTTGATGTCGTAGAGCAGGATTAATTCATTCGGGAGCCGCAGTTGGTTCCGTATTTCCTCGCTAATCTCCTTCTGAAAAGCATACGAGGAGATCAGAATGGGTTCGCGATAGCCTGTTAAATGGGCGGGAGAAAGCACAGGAATTTCGACGAGCCGCTGACCTTGGTACTTGGGGTCGGCATCAACGAACGCGGAAATGTCCTCAGGCCGTAAGGTGTGGTTGGCCAGCAGACGTCGAGTGTGTGTTCCAACTCCCCATACGACAACCTTTCGACCATTGACCGCTTGTCGAATTCTTTTTCCCAATTGCTTATCCAGGGCGTCGCATTCATGGATATACCGGACCAATCCTCTTTTGGTGGTGTCGTCGTATGGGAATTCTGTCCGTGAATTCTTCGAATGCTGAAACACACCACAGACTGACGGCGTCAGCACACCGCGGTGGAGTTCAAGCTTCACCGAAGCGCAGGACACAGCTCGGAAGCCAGCACCTTCCATCAGATATTGCAATGAGGCTGGTGAAAAGAAATTGATATGTTCTGTGCTGAATTCCTGAAACGGAGCATCCTGCGCTGCGATCAGGTTACTGGCATCGGGAACGCCGACGAAGACCCGACCGTCTTTCGAAGCTAGCTCACGGATATTCTGCACGGCCAGCTTCAAATCCCGAATGTGTTCGAGCACACCCAGGGTCACCACGACGTCATAGCCGGTATCAGGCTTCCGAACGCTAAAAATTGTTCCTGTCTCGACTGGGATGTCATACAGCAACCTGGCAGCGCGACCACAACCGGGCGAAGGATCAACGCCGGTCACGTTGCCATAGCCCGCTGACTTCAGGTAAGCAAGCATGCGGCCATTCGCACATCCAATCTCCAGAATCCGAGAGTCTCTATCCGGGATGATTGTCTGAAGAAGTTCGGCCAAGATCTTCAGGCGATGACTGTCGTCTTCCGACTCTTTGCCAGCCCTGTGCTGGTACTCGTACTTGGAAAGTTCGCGGTAATACTCATCGAATTCCGCTTGAGACGGTATTCCGCCCGCAAATGACGTGCCGCAGGCCGTACACACAACGATGTCGTATTTGTCGATCGGGCCACCTCTCTCGAGAGTTTGAAAGGATTGGTGGAACAACGGTTCCGCAGACTTCCCCCCGCACACAGGACAGAGACGGCCTACCTCCCGCCCATCGCTCTCCGACGAAAAGTCTTTAGCGTCTCTCACCACGGAATAAACCCTCACTTCCTGGAATCCGCATCCACAAAAGCTCTCAGGAATCACGTTTTCTGGCCCACGTCGTCATGAACCCGAATTCATTGGAAGATTCTGCCACGTATCCGCAGTCGGCGAACAAGGCTTCTACTCTGGAGCAGGTTAGCGCTCCGTTAACCCAGTGGTTGGTATCGAGAACAAACTGAATCGAGTGTTCTCTGAGGAACGCACGCGAGGATGAAAGGACCTCGATCTCCGAGCCCTCGATATCGATTTTCACGAATGCTGGAACTCCGTAACGTTCACAAGCAGTCTGCAACGAGATTGTGGGGACCTGCTCAACGTGTCCAACGGTTGCTCTGGACATCTGCCGGGAGAGAGATGATCCGAGAGTCCCCTCGCTGCAGAACTGGGCGACGCCTTCTGAGTCTGCAACCGCGACTTGGAGAGGAACGACATTGATCAACGCATGCCGTTCAATGTTCCGCTGGAGCAGTGAATAATTGATGGGATCGGGTTCGAAGGCATACACCTTACCGGTCGCCCCGACAAATTTTGAGAAATGATAGGCCGAGACACCACAATACGCACCCATGTCGAAAACCGTGTCCCCCGGCTTTGGGCGATACCAGCGGAAGTAGCCGTCAATAGCCTCCTCTTCCTCGGGAAAAGATGCGAGTTCGAACTCCAACTTTCCCTTTGAATATCGCTGCAAGTGAGGGTAGGAATAGTCCACGGACAGTAGGCCGTTGCAATCGGTAGGGACCACCTGTTCGAAATATTCGTCGAACCAGCGCGCCATATCGGTCGCATACACAAAATGCTTGGCTGAAATACGAATGACCCGGTTACCCTTGCAAACATCCACAGCGTTCCCCGAGAATTTCAATGCAGCACCGTGACGTCGACATGCCAGGCGCAGGAGAGAGCGGATCAGCGGATTTCCCACTCCGAGCGAAATGGCCAGGCGTGTAGCTTGAAAATGAGCCCCCTGTAATCCCATATTCCCCCTTTTCCACGCCGAATTCAGCAATGCGGCACCGTCGAAACTCCAGCGGAATCAAACAGCAAAGCGACCGAATCGATCTCGCCTGACTCCGCGGCATACCGAGCGTACAAGTCGGCAATAGAATCTCGTGGATCCCAGAACTCATGTTTGCCGATCTCGGCCAGCATACGCGAGTTGTCGGCGGTATACTCGGCTCCCATTCCGGCGGTGGTCACGGTCACCTGGGGATTGCGTCCTGAAACGTCCGCCACGATCCGCGCCAATTCCCCCAGTGCAACGCGGCGTCCGCTGCAGACGTTGTACGCCTTGTGCCGAGCGTCGTTCTCAATGAACCACATCGTGATGCAGGCCAGATCCTTGACGTAAAGGTAGTCAAACACAACATTTTGCCGGATCGCAATCGGCAACCCTTTCAGCGCGCGGCAGCAGGCGTTGGAGATGAAACGCACGGTATAGTCCTCATGGGCGCCAAACACTCCGAACAAGCGCAAATCAACCAGACGGTCGGAGTGCTCAATATGCTTGGCGCAGATGTACTTGGAAAATCCGTAGGCGTCGTTTGGCACCCGGGTATCGAAATAGTCTTCCTGTACCCGCGCCGGCAGCTGAACCCGGTCGTACTCCGCGCCGGACCCGAAGTGAATCATTTTTCCGAATCGTCCCTGGTTGCGTACGAGGTTGAAAAACATACGGCAATTTCGGTCGAGCAGGTCGACAGGGGCCCCCAGACGCCGGTTCGAGCGCGTGGTTGCGGCATGCACCACCACGTCGAAGCGGTGGTTCGTGAGGTATTCGCGCACCTCTCGGTCCTTCAGCAGATCCAGTTCGGTCGATGACGGTGCCGACACTTCATAGGTTGGAGCAATGTGCTCGGCCAGATTACGTCCAATGAACCCCGACCCGCCGGTGATGAGTATGCGCATTATGCAGGCGACCGGAAGGAAAACTTTTTATGCCCCAGGAAACTGTAGAGCACCATGAAAAACATTAAGAGCGCGCCCGCAATGTAGGGGGCTTGGGTGTCGAACCGCGTATTGTGCCGGATCAAGAGTACCAGCACGGGAAGCGCGATCAGACCGAAAACAATGCCACCACTGTACACCGCGACGCAGCGCATCCACTCGCGCAGGTAGTTGCCTTTTGTCTTGAAGACAAACCATTTGTACCCTAGGTAGGCCACCGTAATGTTTAGGAGGCTGGAGAGCAGGGAAGCCCAGATGTAGCTGTGCGGCACAATAGGATTCAGAACAGCCGTGAATAGCGCAAAGGTGCCGTACCCAAACAAGGTATTCCAGGCGCCCACCAGAAGGTATCGCCCGAACTGGGCTGGCGGAATATGCCGCGTGAGGTCTGCTATCCATCTGGTCGCAAAACTTGAGAGGCTCATCTCCGCACACGGCGCTCATAGCTCGGGGTTCGTGCGATCACGCTGGGGCGACGCTCCTCAGCCGGTTCGCTGGAATGGCATAGCATACCAACTGCCATCCATCGACATCATGCGGACGCAAAAACAGACGGTAGTCGCCCACCAGCGAGCGGATGAAGAGCGGGACGCGCCAAAGATCGTTTTGCTTGTGGTAAACGCAAATGGAAAGAATCGGGCGGTGCGTTTGGATCGAGCGCCGGGCGCCCTCGAGAGCGTCGAGCTCGGCACCTTCGATATCCATCTTGATGAACGTTGGTCCATTTTCAAGCGCCAACTCATCAATCGGAACACAATCCACGATGAAGTTACCGTCGGTTGCGAGGCGGGCGCCTTCATCGCCCCTCGCCTGAAAGTGCAATTTGCCGCGTTTGGCGCCCACGGCGACGTTCAGCGGGTCGATCCGGGAGGCAATCGGCGTCGCTAAAGTGCCGACCCACCTGATAAGGCGCTCGAAGTTCGCCGGATCCGCCTCAATCGCGACAATCTTGGCAAAGTTCGGATCTCTGCGGATTACTTGGTCAGCGGTGTCGCCGATATAGGCCCCGCAATCCACAAAAACTTCACCATCGTCGAGCCTGTACAGGCTATCAAGGAAGTACGATTCTTCACGGACCGGTGGTTCCAAGGCATCCTGATCCCCGAGCGCACGCCATCTCACGTGGTTCAGGTATTCCCTACGCGAAGCGTCATCCGCCCACAAGGTCGCTGCAGTTCGCACTTCGTCCGCCTGCTCGTACAGCTTGTTGGGCAGATCCTGGCAGAAATCGGGCAACAATCGGTCGGCGAATTTCCAGCGTAATGACGAAGTGGAGGCAACTTGGGCGCACCCCAAACGCTCCAGCATCGCTCGGCTTTCTGGGTAAAAGTGCCCCAGCGACCATATGGTAACCACAAATAATGCCGACGCCCCATACCGCTCTGCCGCGGATTGGGGCGACAAGACTGGAATACCGTCAACCTGCGATCCCCATTTGGACGCGCCGTTGTCGGCGAATGCCAGCGGTTCTACCCCAATGCTATGAAGGCATTGCAAAACTTTGCGTCCCAGGTTCCCTGCCCCAAAAAGGATTACTCGGTTCTGGGAGCCAGCCAGCAACTGGTCGAAGGCCGACTGCTCGCGCTCCTGCACGCTCGTAAGCGGCTCGCTGAGCAGCTTGTCCAGCTGGCCGAGGTAGTCGCCGTTCACTCGCGCACCGGTTCTACGATCATGTTCTGTGCGAACTCGCTGCGATCCAGGAAGGGCCACAGATCCTCCAGGGGCTTGGAAACAAATGATCCATCAGCACGCTGAATCGAGGTCACGCGCGGCGCCCTGATCTCGTCAGGAATGACGTGCACGTCGCAAACCACCGGCCCACGGCTTCGCAAGACTCGGCGAACGGCCGCCCGCAAATCCGATTGATCCTCGATGACCGCCGTTTTCAAGCCGTACGCACGAGCCACCTTATGATAATCGGGGACAGACAACCCAGTGTTCGAATCGCATCCGATGTTGGGTCCTCCGAAATAGTTCGTTTGAGTGGCCCGAATGGATGCGTATCCTTCGTTGTTGAGAACAAACAGCTTGATGGACAACTGGAGGTGGGCGATGGTAGCTAGCTCCTGGATGTTGAGTTGAAACCCGCCGTCGCCGTCAACACAGATCGTCTTCCTCCCGCCGCTACCGAGACACACCCCAATACTTGCGGGGATGCCGAATCCCATAGCCCCCAGCCCAGCCGTATGAAACACCCTCTGCGCTTTGCGCGCGCGGTACGCCAGCAGGAACACTTCAATGGCGCTCCCTGAGCTTCCCGAGACGATGCGATCGTCAGGCCGGACCTCCTGCCCGATCACTTCAGCCAGATGGTACACGCTCACCAGTCCGGGAGCGCGATGCTTTGGTAGAACAATGGGATACCGCGCCTTCCAGTCGTAGCACCGCTTGACCCACGGGCCGCGTTCCTTGCGAAGCACAGCATCGCCCTGCTGAAGCACAGTCTCAATGAAGCTCCGCGCGTCTGCGCATATCGGACGGTCGATAGCTCCGTCCAGCTTTCGCAGCTCCGCCGGATCGATATCCACCACAGCTTTGTGAGCTCCGCGCGCGAACTGGTGAGGATCCCAACCCATGAGCGGCGGATCCAGACGAGCTCCGATCACGAGGACGAAATCAGCATTCTGCAAGGCGAAGTTTGCGCCACGGGACGCAACAGTGCCCGGTCGGCCGACGAGCAGCGGATCGTCGTCGTCCAACAAATCCATCGCCATCCATGTCAACCCGACGGGGACGTTCAAAAGACGGACGAGTCTTTCAAACGCCGCAGCCGCGCCGGAAGCTCGAACCCCGTTCCCAGCGAAGATGAAGGGCCGCTCGGCCCGGTTCAACCGATCAAGCACTTCGCGCACGTGAGCAGGTAAGTCTTCCTGGGAGCGGTTCGAAAGCTCCGCGGGATCAAATCTGCCCATGGAATCGGGCGCAACGGGCGCAGCCTGGACGTCGATTGGAATGTCGATCCACACCGGGCCCGGTCTTCCGGTACGAGCCAGGTGGACTGCCTTTTCAAGATGGTAGCGAATGCTCTGAGGATCCTCAATGGTCAGCGCGCATTTCGTAATTGGCTTGACGATCGAAACAATGTCGACTTCTTGACTACCTCGCTGTCTCACTCCGAGAGGTGTGCCGTCCGGGCGATACATACGGTCGGCACGCTTCACCTGTCCGGAGATGAACAGGGTCGGAGTCGAATCGAGCCAAGCGCCCGCCACACCCGTAACGGCGTTGGTGCCGCCAGGACCCGTGGTGACCAGGGCGACTCCGAGGTTGTTGCTGGCTTTTGAATAGTTCTCCGCAGCGATCGCGCTGGCCTGCTCGTGGTGATTGCAGACATAGGTCAGATCACTGCACCGAGCGAGAGCGTCATTCAGGTGCATGGCCCCTCCGCCGGTGACAAGGAAGACGTGTTTCACGCCCTGCTGGGCAACAAAGCTCATGACGTAGTCAGCGAGTCTCATGCTCTCCTAGCGTGCGGGCAGAACTCATTAAGATGTCCACAACTTCCCGGACCGCACCATTTCCGCCGGAGAGTTTCGTGACCACCTGGCATCTCTCTCGGACCGAAGGACGCGCGTCCGCAGGACAGGCGCTGACGCCAACGATGTTCAGAGCAGGCAGGTCGTTCACGTCATCCCCGATAAAGCAAACTTCCTGCAGGCTCAACCCGTGACGTTCCGAGAACACGTGCAGGGCCCTTGCCTTGTCTTTGCAGGCTTTGTGTACGTCGCTGATGCCAAGCTTGGTCGCAAGCCGGTCAAGCAGCGGGCTGTCCTCGCCCGAGATCAATGCGATGACCAATCCGGACTTGCGTGCAAGCGAAAGACCCATGATGTCAGCAAAGTGAAAACGCTTCCATTCTTCGCCGTTTGGTCCCCACCACACGCCGCCGTCAGTGAGCACGCCATCGACGTCCATAGCGATGGCCTTGATCTCCTGCACTAGGCCGCTCCCACGCGCCGTAATTTCTTGATAATCGGCTGTTCGCGCTCTAGCACTCGCTTGATCCCGTCCCCCATCGCCTTTTCGATTATGCGGATGTCTCGAACCAAGCGCGTGATTCCGTTGGGTTCAAGCGACGCCGCGTGATCAGAACCCCACATCGACCGATCGAGCGTGATGTGCCGCTCGATCACGCAGGCGCCCATCACCGCAGCCGCGACACTCGAAGGCAACCCTGTTTCGTGGCCGGAGTAACCGACCGGCGCGCCGTATCGATCTCTCAACAACTCAATGACCTGGAGATTCAATTCTTCGTAGTACGCTGGGTACGTACTGCACGCATGCAGCAAGATGAGATCTTGCTTTCCCAAGATTTCCACTGCATGATCGACTTCTTCGATCGTACTCATCCCGGTCGACAACATGATCGGCTTACCGATTGCACGAGTGTGGCGGAGGAGATTGTCGTCGGTAAGGGACGCGGAGGCGACTTTAAAGCACGGAACCTTAAACTGGGCGATGAAATTGACCGACGCCTCATCCCAACAGGACGCGAACCAGTCAATCTTGACCTCGCGACAATAGCGGTCGATCTCCTCATACTCCTCTAACTCGAATTCGAGGCCGCGCTTCAGATCGCCGTTGATCATACCAAAAGGGCTTTCTCTAGGCTTGGCCAGTTCCTCGGCGGAGTAGACGACGTCTATGGTTCTTTTCTGAAACTTGACGGCGTCACAACCGGCACCCGACGCCACATTAATCAGCTTTTTTGCAAGATCGATGTCTCCATTGTGGTTGATTCCGATTTCAGCGATTACGTAGCAAGGTTTGCCAGATCCGACCACTCTGGACCCCAATCGAATCTCGGGAAAAGGACCGGAGGAATGGTCGTTATTTTCTTGCGGCATCGGAAAGGACCCCCTTTAGAGCAGTTTCCTTCATCGTGTCCAGAACATAATCCAACATCGCCTGCCTCAGTCCGGGATATACCCCAATCCAAAACGCCTGGTTCATTACGCGGTCACTCGCCGGCAGATCGCCGACCACGCGATGGTTGACCCCCGCGTACGCGGGCTGACGGACGAGGTTTCCGCCAAACAATTGGCGCGTACCGATTTTTCTCGCATTCAGGAATTCCATCAGCGCATTCCGCGAGAACGGAGCAGACTCCCGCACCAGCAGCGGAAAGCCAAACCAACTGGGATCGGAATTCGGAGTCGCCTCTGGCAACACGAAGAACTCTTCCAGGTCTTTCAATCCCGCCTTCAAATACGCGAAGTTCTTCTTTCTCGTCTCAATGAACGCCGGTAATTTCTTCAGCTGTGCTACCCCCACAGCAGCTTGCATATCCGTGGCTTTCAAGTTGTAGCCGACATGCGAATAGATGTACTTGTGATCATACCCGCAGGGCAATTCTCCCATCTGCCAATCGAAACGCTTGCCGCAGGTATTCTCTTTGCCCGGTGCACACCAGCAATCCCGCCCCCAATCTCTAAACGATTCGGCCAACGTCGTCAACAACGGCTTGTCGGTCAGCACGCATCCTCCCTCGCCCATCGTGATATGGTGCGCGGGATAGAAGCTGGTGGTGGCAAGATCCCCAAACGTGCCCGCTTTACGCTGCTTGTAGGTCGACCCCACGGCGTCGCAACAATCCTCGATCAACCACAAGTCATGGCGACTGGCAAAGCCCGTGACCACTTCGACGTCAAAGGGATTCCCCAAGGTGTGCGCCAGGACAACAGCGCGGGTACGATTGGAAAGCGCGCCTTCCAGTTGTGCGACGTCGATATTGTACGTAGGAATTTGGACGTCCACGAATACCGGCACCAGGCCGCACTGAATAATCGGGTTTACGGTCGTCGGAAAGCCGGCTGCGACGGTGACGACTTCATCGCCAGGCCTGAGCCGCCGCTCCCCCAATCGCGGCGAAGTCAAGGCCGAGAGCGCCACCAGATTTGCCGACGATCCGGAATTCACCAAAGACGCCGACCGCACTCCGATGAAATGAGCAAATTCCTTCTCGAACTGGTCGGCGTACCGTCCAGTGGTTAACCAGAAATCAAGCGCTGCGTTCACGAGGAACTCTAGTTCTTCCTCATCGAACACCCTGCCGCTCACAGGGACCGGCGTCTCGCCGGGCACAAACTCCCTTTGGGGAAACTCCGCATGGAAATATTCAGGGAGCAGTGCACAGATCCGTCGTCGTAACTGATCGGAGGCGATACTCACAGAGCGTCTGCCGGCCTCCCCGCTCGGGAGGGCTTACCTTCATGCAGTCGACGATACCATGCAATGGTTCGCTCAAGACCCTGATCAAGTGTGTATTCTGGGGACCAGTTCAGCAGTTCCCTTGCGCGCTGCGCGCTCAGGTATTGGCATCGAATTTCCTTTAGTGGACGGTTTTGCACGTCAGGAGCAAGATTCGAGCCCATCTTGTCCAGAATTCTCTGGACCAACTGCAGAACGGTAAGTTGGATCTCGTTTGAGAAGTTGAAGGCCATACCAGCCAGTTCAGCATTGGACACCAAACGCTCCCCGAGCACCATATAGGCAGCCGCCCCGTCTTCGACGTAAAAGTAATCGCGAATATACTGCCCATCCGACCGAATGACCGGTCGCTCTCCTCGAAGAACGGAACGAATCGTGCCTGGAACTACCCGGTTCCAGTTCAGATCGCCGCCCCCATAGAAATTGCCGCACCGCGTAATCCCAACCGGTAAATCAAATGTGGCGGCGTAGGTCTGCGCGATCAAGTCCGCGCAAGACTTGCTTACATCGTAGGGATGGCGGCCTTGCAGGGGCATGCCCTCATGGTAAGGAAGCTCGGTCTGGTCTCCGTATGCCTTGTCCGAGGAAGCGACGACTATGCTCTTGACGCGCGGGGCCCGCCGACACGCCTCAAGCATGTTCCAAGTACCACGTATGTTGGTCTCGAAAGTCGAGACCGGGTTCTTATTCGCGATGCCGACGATAGTCTGGGCCGCGAGATGAAAAACGACTTCGACCTCATACTCTCCCAGAGCGCGCTCCAGGACCGAACGATCCTCAACATCCCCGTGGACGACGTTGACGTTGTCGCTTTGGCCGGTGTTCACGAATTCTGATTGCGGTACCCAATCGCGAAGCAGGCAAACCACGTTTGCGCCCTCAGCCACCAAGCGCCGTGTGAGCCAACTTCCGAGCAATCCGGAGGCGCCGGTGACTAGTGCGGGCCGGTCTTGCCAAAATCCCTCCGTCGTCACCACACTCTCCACGGGGCTTGGTTATTGGACCAGAGTTCGTTTAGAAACTGATGCTCCCGATAGGTATCCATCGCGTAGAAGAACCCTTCGTGCTGGAACGCCATCAACTGGCCGTCAGCGGCCAATCGTTCGAAGGGTTCGCGTTCCAAGACGCACTCGTCGCCACCGAGGTAATCAAATATGCCCCGGCTGAACACGAAGAACCCAGCGCTCGCGAAGCTTTCGGTGCGTGGCTTTTCGAGAAACTTGTCCACCTGGCCGCTGTTGGAGATCTGCAAAACCCCATACCGAGAGGGTGGTAGTACCGCTGTCACTGTCGCTAGCTTCCCATGATGAAAGTGGAAATCCAGCAGCTTGCGTACGTCCAAGTCTGTCAGGCCATCGCCGTAAGTTAGCATGAAAACTTCGCCGTCAAGGTATCTCTCGATCCTCTTCAAACGCCCGCCCGTCATCGTCGCCAGGCCGGTATCGGCAAGGGTCACCTGAAATCCCTGCTCTTCATGCACGGCGTTGTATTGGATTTTCGACTGCTGTCCGAGGCAGATTGTGAAATCGTTATTCATCGCCTCGTAGTTCAAAAAATACTCCTTGATCATGTAGCCCCGATAGCCCAGGCAGAGGACGAAATCAGAAAAACCTCTGTGCGCGTATAACTTCATGATATGCCAGAGGATGGGTCGACCTCCGATTTCGACCATAGGCTTCGGCCTGTACTCCGTCTCTTCGCGCAGGCGCGTACCGAGTCCACCGCACAACATAACCACTTTCACAGGATTCTCCAGGGCAGGTTTGGTTAACTTGTTCCGTGGATTTTATTCATTCTTCATGAGTACGGCAAGGAAGCCAGTGGTGCTCACGTTTCCAAAACAAGATTCTCGCCGTAGCACAATCCTACCCGAAGCATCAAGGTGTGACCGTAGAAGTTTTATCATGCTGTGGCGTGTTGCCGACGAACCCATCGAGATCGAACATGATCCGACGCATCATCTGGGCCGGCGTCGTCTGCAAGCCTGCGGCCACTGCAGCCAGCAGACGTGGTTCGCCGTACTCGTCGCCGCGCGTGTTCATGGCCTCGACCACGCCGTCGGTAAAAATCACCAGCCAGTCGCCGGACGCAAGCACCACGCTGGCTGACTGGTACGGAGCTTCTGCTTGGATTCCGATGGGCAGGCCGCCCGCGTCCAGCCGTTCGAGAGCGCCCGATTTGCGGCAGAGCATCGGCTGGTTGTGTCCGGCATTGATGTAGGTCAGCGTGCGCGTGGCGGGATCAAGCTCTGCAAGAAAGGCCGTCGTGAAACGCAAGCCGCCCTGACTGTTGGTGCAGGCGTAGCGGTTGATGCTCGCGACCAGTTCCGGCAGCGACGACTGCGTGACCGAGAGAGTTCGCAGGCTGGCTTGAAACGTGGCCATCAGCATCGCGGCGGGGATGCTCTTGCCGGCTACGTCGGCCACCGCGAGCAGCACACGATTCTGCTCGAGCGTGGGGCCGGGGCGCGCGAACACGTCGTAGTAGTCTCCCGCCACGGTATTGGCGGGGCGCGTCTCGAACGCGATTTCCGCTCCTGGAATGGCAGGCGGCTCGTTCGGCAGCAGCCACGTCTGGATCTCGCGCGCGATCTCGAGGTCGCGCTTCATCACCACCCGGTCCGCTACCTCGAGAATCAGCAGCAGGAACAGCAGAAGCCCGCCCAGCAGCCGGAAGTCGAAGCTGACGATGTGGATATTGCTCGACTGGTCGTGCCACTCGAGCTGGGGATTGAAGATCAGCAGCACCAGGGCGATCAGCAGCAGGACGCGCCGCGCCGGCGTGAGTTTTTCCAGCACCGCCCAGAAGAACTGCTGCGCTACGTGAAAGAACTTGCGCCCAGGCTGCACATTCTCGGGCTGCCTCGCCTCCAGGTCTTTGGAGTATAGGCGGTAGCTGGCGCGCGCGTCCTTTTCGAACTGCGACCACAACTGGTTGAGCGCGAGCCCTTCGGTGACACGCAGCCAGAATCGGTTCACCCGCGCCCCGAAGGTGAGAGGCGGGGCGGGACGCGACGCGGTCGAGGGTGGATAAAGAGGGGACATATGTTTTCGCGAGGCGACCAGGAATTGCGATTATAGACGGTTGTTCCTCAGCGCGACCGTGACAGTTGTCATGCTCGGGCGACGACTCTCAACACCACCAGCGTCATGTCGTCATGCTGCTTGGCGCCTGCCACGAATGCATCGGCGGCGGCGAAGATTTTCTCCAGGACTTCCTGGGCCGGCAAACCGTCGCAGGTCTCAATCGTGTCCATCAAGCGATCCTCGCCCCACTCTTCATCGGCATGGTTCATCGCTTCGCTGATGCCATCCGTGTAGGCCACGAGAACATCGCCTGCAGCGAGCGGGATTGAACCCTGCTGGTAAGCGTAGCTCTCGATCAACCCGATCACGGTGCCACCGATCTCCAGACGCCGGACGGTCCACTGCCCGTGCGCGTGATGAAACAGCATCGGTGGATTGTGTCCGGCGTTGACGTAGTCGAACTTGCCCGTCGCGGGTTCGTACTGGCCATAGAAGAAGGTGGCGTAGCGGTTGTCGGCAGACGCTTCGAACACCAGCCGGTTGACGTTGGCGACGGCGGCAGCGAGATTCTCGGGCTCGCGCGTGGCTTCTCCCCGCAACGATGCCCGCAGGCTCGCCATCATCAGCGCCGCCGCGATTCCCTTTCCGGAGACATCGCCGATCGCCACGCCGAGATGCCCTCGCGGCAGGGCCAGGAAGTCGTAGTAGTCGCCACCGACACCGAGCGCGGGACGGAAGTGGCCCGCGTAGTCGAGCCCTGCAATGGCCGGGAGTTTCTGCGGGAACAGGCGTTCCTGCACTTCGCGCGCGATCTCCACTTCGCGGTTCAGGCGCTCGCGCTGCGCGACCTCGTCGGCGATCTCCCGCATCAGGTTCGCGTTTTCGAGCGCCATGCCGGTCTGGGCGGCGACTGACTTGAGCAGGCGCAGGTCGGAGCCGGTGTAAGGCTCCTCTGACTTCTTTGGACCGAGCGAGATGAAGCCCAGCAACTTGTCGCGCACCGCCAGCGGCAGCAGCAGCTCAGAGCACAAGATAGCCAGTTTGCCGCGCTCCTCGTCACTTACGTTTTCCTCGCGATACAACCACGAGTCGAGATCATTCAGATAGACGCGCGCCGGTTCCTTTTGCTCGCGCAGCACCTTCGCAGTCCCGGTGGTGCGCGAGAAGGAAACGTCTGCCAGTTCCGGGTATCCCAGGGCGAGCGCGGGGCGGTAGGTCTCGCTCCCCAGCAGGACTGCGATCTGGGGAACATGCATCGTGTCTGAGATGTGGGCCGCCACCGTTTCCAGCAATGATTTTGGGTCACCCATCGCCCGCACCTGCTCGCTCAGATCCATCAAGACCTGTTCGGCGTCGTAAGCTTCCCGAAAGAAACGCCGGTCAACCCAGGTGCGCAGCCACTCTCCCCCGCGACGACCGAGAACACAGCCGTGACAGCGATGGCGATGACGGCGATCTTCTGCGGCCGGTTGCGGCCGGGATTGCTTGCCATCGCCACGGCCGCGACGATCGCCGCGGCCACGGCTCCCCGCTGCAGGAGGCGCACGCCTCCACGCGCGAGTCCGTATTGCAAACCTTGTCGCAGGACGACGCCCACACCCATCGCTTTCTGCACCACGATGACGTAGGCCAGCGTGAGCGGAAACAGAATCAGGGGAACGAGCGCCATCACGATCGCCCATTGCGGAAGGACTTCGGCTGCGGTCTTGCCAAAAAATCTTGGGTAGAGCACCAGGACGATTAGAGCAGGAGTCCAGGCGAGGGTGGCGCCCCAATACAGGATGCGCAGGCGGCGGCCAGCATCGGGCGACCGGCTGACACCGTACTTGGTGCCCATCGCGGCGAAGAAACTTCCTATCAGCAGGTAGCCAAAGACCTGCAGGACGCGGTCGAAAGGATGAGTTGCGTGTTCGAGCGGAATGGCGGAGCGGTAACTGCTCAGGTCAATCGCCGATTCAATGGCGCCGAGGATCGCAAAAACAGCAAAGGGAGCTGCCAGCACCCATTGTTGAATCTTCCAGATCGTGTCGAGCCGACCAACCGCAGGGAAAGGCTCCGGGAAGAAGCGGCCGAACAGAAACATCACGGCCGGCAAAATGCCTCCGAGCGAGACATGGTAGAAGACCGCTGCCTCGCGCCAGCCCGGAGGCCAAGCCTGCGCCTTGTAGCTCTCAAAGATGTGCGGAAAGGCCAGCATCAGTGCCAGCAGCAGCCATGCCATCGGATCGCGTGGCCGCTGGACTGCGACCCAGAAGCCGAGCACAATACAGACCCCCGGCAACAGAAAGTACAGCGTAACGTCTCCGATGATTTGCCAGGAGTCGGCCCGTTTGGCCCTGACCGGCAGCACGACGGTTCGTTCAGGACTGGAGGGATTCGAGCGCACGACCACCGCGATGTTTTGTCCAGCGGGCGTATGGTCGAAGGCCTCGGCCCAGTCGCTCAGTCCGCGATAGGCACGCCCCTTGATGGAGAGCACCTCGTCGCCCTTGTGCACGCCTGCTTGAGCCGCTTCTTTGGACGCGATAGCCACCTTGTTGCTGGCGAGCTGCATGGTGAAGAAGGGAACACTGGTCTTGTCCCACAGGATGTCGTGGAGATATGGCACCTCGTAGGCGACGGTGATCGCGAACAGGAGCGCGAGCAAAGCGTATCGGAAGATGGGACGCTTGACGGGCACGGGCTATACAAGTCTCGCAGCCGCAGTTGGCCGAGACGATTCTACCTTCTTGGGGCACTTTTCGGGGCAGGCCCGGCGGTGAACAATGTCATCTGCTCGTCGTCCTCGGCGGGCGGCGCCGGGTGCGTGTCACGCGCATAACGATCGTAGTCATTGCGGATGCCGTGTTTCTGTCTCAGGCGCGCCATGAGCTGCGACAGCCGCTGTCCGTACGCCGGTGGCAGGAATGCGTGCTCCGCGTACCGTTCCCGATAGCTCTCGACCAGTTGCGGGAATTCTTTTTCGAGGAAGGGAAGGAACACCGACGCCGAACAGGGCTTCAGAAAAAGAGGATTGGCGAAGATAGATTTCGCGCCTGCGTGGGCAGCGGCTCCCACCAGGGTCTCGAGCTGCTTGGGTGAGTCGGTGATGCCGGGCAGCACGGGCGCGCACAGGACGCCGGCCGAAACGCCGGCAAGATTGAGTTGCCGAACCGCTTCGAGACGAAGGTCGGGTCGGGGAGCGCGCGGCTCGAGGATGCGGGCGAGGTCAACGTCCGCGGTAGTGATGGTGAGATGGACGAACAGGCGATTGTGGCGACCGATCTCGCGCAGCAACGTCGCATCGCGCACCACCAGGTTCGATTTGGTCACGATGCCAAGCTCGAGGCCGCGGTGACGCGCAAATTCCTCGAGGATGGCTCGCGTAATTTCGTAGCGCCGCTCCGCAGGCTGGTAGGGGTCGGTGGCGGTCCCGATCGCGATCGGCTCGCCTTTCTTCACCCGTTTCAGTTCGTGGCGCAACAGGTCGGCGGCGTGCTGCTTGACGAAGATCTTGCGCTCGAAGTCGAGGTCGGTCATCTCCATGAACTCGTGCGTATAGCGCGCGTAGCAATACTTGCAGGCGAATTCGCAGCCGCGATAGGGATTGATCGCCCACACGAAGGGAAGCCCGCGCCGGCTCACGCATCGATTCAGCAGCGAGCGCGTGGGCAGGGTGAAGTATTCGATGTTGTGGCCCTCGCGGATGGACTCGCCCTCAGCCGCGAGGCGGGCTATGCCGACAAGCTTGGGCCGGTCGGAGTCGGGGAGCAGAGGCAGGCTTGACATATTCGCTTTTTGTTCGCCTCATAGCGTAGCCCTCTCCGGCCGGTCGTGTCAAGCCCGGAAACGACCCCTAACGACAGAGGCCATGCAGAACAGAATCTTCACAAAACTTTACTGGCCGGACCACAACATTGGGATTGGTTTAGAGTCCTATGATCGGCAAGGCCGGTACGCAGGAATGCTGGCGCGGTCGGTTGGAGCGAGATGCAAGATGTTCCCAGGAGGAACCATGCTGAGAATCCTGAAAATCGCGGCTGTGGGTGCAGTTTTCTCGTGGGCAGCATTTTGGGCTTGGGGGGCCCAAACGGGTGCGATGCTTTCGGCGCCCGTCCCGGGGCAAATTCTGAGCGCCAGGAGAGTATTCATCTCCAATATCGGGGTCGACGGGTTTTCTCTGGCTGCTTTCAAGAAAGAGAACGAGGTGGATAAACCTTACAACCAGTTCTACGCGGCGATGAAGGGATGGGGTCGCTACGAACTCGTGGACAATCCCACCGATGCGGACCTGGTACTTGAGATACGCTTCTCGGCCCCAATCGCGAGCGCGGGCGAAACCCCGGCGTATGCGCCCCAGCTCGGGTTGTCGATCGTGGATGCCAAGAGCCACTTCACGCTATGGAACTTCGTCGAACCAGTGGGGGGTGCATTCCGGAGGGCAACCTGGGATAAGAACTTCAATGAGGGGATGACCAATCTGATCGACGACTTGAAGAGGCTGACCACCCCGACGAGCACGGCCCCTCAGGCCACGAACAAGTAGGGCCGCAGCCGATCCCCGGGGAACGGTCAAGCCGATTGCGATCGAGGAGGAGAACGCAGGGCAGAGGCTGTGTTGAAGTTCATGAAGCGCGAATGTGGTCGGGTTCGCCCTGCGCGAACCAATTGTTGATCGGGCGATGAGGACCCTGGGTGAAGGGCCTGAGGAAGCTCATGACTGCCGCCCAGGGGAAGGGGCGCGCAGGCGGAAACCCACAACGGCCGGTAACACGACGGACGGCGTTCCTTGCATTGCCAGACGATTGCCCGGCAACCTCGATTGTGAGGTGCGTACCCGTCTGCGAGGTCGGCGGGTTAGGCGTGGATTGGAGGACATGTTTGCTGTTCAGTAAAGCCGGAAATCGACTTCGACCGAAATCGCGACGGGAACCGGCTTTCCGTCCTTCTGGGCGGGTTGAAATCTCCACTGGCTGACGGCGGCGATGGCCTTGTCGTCAAGACCGGCGCCCAGGGGCCGGGTGATCTGAAGGTCTCGCACCGAACCGGACGGGTCGACGATGAACGAAAGCACGGCGCTACCTTGGAACTTGAGCTGGCGCGCTGCCTCCGAATACTCGGGATCGGGGCTGAAGGTGGCGCGCGGTGCGGAAATCTCTCCGGGCTTCCCGTGGGTTGACGTCATACGAAAAACGCCCGCTCGAACAGTGGACACATCGGTGGTTCCGTCAAGTTTCGCGAAAAAGTCGCGATAGAAGGGCGGAGCGATTTTGGTCACCGGCTCTCCTCGTGCCAGAAAGACGGCGTGGAGGGCCTCGGGGATTTCCTTCGGATCGGGGGCGGGGGCCATCTGAATCTCAATGGTCACCTGCCGCCTGCGTAGGGCCTTCTCGATATCCTTCTGTTGTTTGCCGGGGAGGTTTTCGATGGTGGTGAGGGCGTCGACGAACTGCCGGCTCTTGGCATCGTAAACCTGGCAGATCCGCCGGGCTTTGATGGTGAGCACAGAGCGCTCCAGGGTGGCGTCGCGGACTTCCACTTGTCCATCGGTCGTGAAAGTGCCCGCGGGCGCATCTTCGACCAGGCTCCCGTCGGCATAAAAGCGCAGGCGCTCTCCGCTGAAGAAACGACGCAGGGTGACGATCTTGTTCGGGTACTCCGAGGTGATGACGCCATCGAGGTTCCCGGCCCGGGCGGGCAATGCGGACGATGCCACCAGCACCAAAGGTGCGACCAGACAGACGATCCGAATTCGATTCAAAACGAGGTTCCTCGCTCGCGATGCGAGTGGAAAGCATTGTAGCGCGAGACGGGCGCTTTCGCCGCAGCCGGGATGGGCGGCCGCGGGCGAGGCGCCCGCGCTAGGAAAATGCGCCCGCTACTGCTGCGGACTTGGCGGTGCCGGGGGCTTGTCGAACAGCTTGGGATCGATCTCCGGATTGAACTTCACCTCGGTGAAGGTCACGATGCTGGTGTCTTTCCCGTTCTGCTTGTTTACGTGCTTTACGGGAAACAGGATGCCGTCGAAGGTCTTCCAATCGGAGAGTTCGGTTTCGCCCTGGAATGGTCCGGAGGAGCCGACAGCGCTGTAGGTCTCCCGCAGGACACGACCGGTCTTCGGATCGACGTACCAGCGGATCGAGGTGCCGTCGGCATTGACGTCGACGATCCTGGCATCCACGTCACCGATTTTCTCGGAGCCGGTGGCGGTGAAGGTGAACTTGGGATCGTCCACGTGCTGTGCGATGAAGGTCAGGTCGCGCTTGATCTGCTCGAGGCTTTGCTTGCTTTGCGACGCGGGGATCTGGCGTACCTCGCCCTGCGCCGTCATGAACGCAAACGCGGGAGTGAACACGACCGTCATCGGACCCATGGGAGACTCCATGGCGAGGTGCATGTGGTCGGGGAACAGGATGGTGACTTCCATCGGCGGAGAGGTCTCGTCGCCCCCTTGCTGCTCCATCCGGGCGCGCAGGGCGTGAATGGATTTCAGCTTCGCCGGCCCACCCATGGAATCGGCAACCTTGGCGGCGAGCGCTTTTCCTTCGGGATTGGAGGCGGCCGGAGTCGCTGCCGGCGCTGCCCCGGGGGACGCGTCCGCGCCTTGCTGCTCGGCCGGAGGCGGCGGGATGGCAATATCGACGTTGGTGACCGGACCAAACGCCGAAAGCGGCTTGTCGAAGTCCTTGGGATTGCCGACCACCAAGACGGCGAGCTGGTCCTTATGCAGGTATTTCGCGGCGACGCGGTTGACGTCCTCCTTGGTCGCCTTCTCGACGCCTTCGCGATACTGCTCGAGGAAATTCAGTGGATAGCCGTAGAACTCGTAGGCCATTCGCTCGTGCAGGACTTTGTCAGGGGTGTCGAAGTTGAAGATGAACGAGTTGAAGATGGTGTCCTTGGCGCGCTTGATCTCGTCGTCGGTGATGGGATGTTTCTCGAGGTCGTCAATGTCGCTGTAGAGCGCCTGGATGGCTTCGGCCGTGGTCTGACTCTTGGTGCCGAGCACGAAGCGGACCACGCCCGGATGATCAAAGGCAGTGCCGATGCCGCCGCCGACCGCGTAGGCCAGACCGCGCTTGGTGCGGATGTCCTGGATCAGGCGCGACGAGAAGCCGCCGCCGCCGACTTCATTGAACACTTCGATGGCGAAGTAGTCAGGATTCCTGCGCTCGGTGCCGAGCGCAACCATGCGGACGTTCGACTGGTTGACGTCATCTTTGGTGACAAGATAGTAGCCCGGCTTGGCCGGAGTGAACTTGATCTCTGCTTTCTTCGCGGCGGGACCCCGGGGCCAGGAGGCGAAGGCGGTCTTGAGTTTGGCTTCCATGGCGGCCGAGTCGAAGTCGCCGCTGATGCCGAGGATCATGTTGTTGGGGTGGACGTAGGTCTTGTGCCAGTCGATGAGATCGTCGCGCTTCACGGCGGCGATGGTCGAGTACTCCGCTTCGCGGGCGTAGGGATTGTCAGCGCCATAGGCGAGCTTGGCGGATTCCCGTGCAGCAATGGATGCGGGGTTGTCGTTGCGGCGTGCGATGGCTTCCTCAAATGATTTCTCCGCGAGATCAAGCTTGTCGTCGCGGAACTCGGGGGCGTGGAGGAGGTCGACGACCAGCTTGAAGACGTCGTCGAAATCATCCTTAAGGCACGACCAGCCGATCGAGGTGGAATCGACACTACCGCCGGTTTCAACCTTGGCGGCCCGGGCTTCGAGGAAGTCGTCCATCTGGTCACCGGTCTGGGACTTGGTGCCACCGGTGCGCCAGACTTCGCCGTAGAGATCGACCAGGCCGACCTTGGCAGCGGGCTCGTCACGCGAACCGCCCCGAATGCGGAGGGTGCCATCGATCAGCGGGAGCTCGTGATCTTCCTGGAGGAAGATCACGAGGCCGTTCGGCAGTTCGATGCGCTTGGGTTCGGCCGGATGGAACGCGGGCAACTTGGGAATCGGGATCTGCTGCCAGTCGGTGGCTTGCGCACCGGCAAGCGGGACCGTTCCGAAAACGGCGAGCAGCGTGACGGCAAGGGCTGCCAATCGCGGCGAGTTCCGGAGCCGGCGACGGAAGGCTTTCATTGCGCACCTCCCTTGGCCGCCGCGGCAGCTTTGACGGTTTCGCTGATGCCCACGGTGCGATTGTTTTCCGTGAACGTCTCGTTGGCGACGCGACGGATGTCGGCCTTGCTCACCTTGTCGATGCGATCGACGGATTTGAACAGTTCGCGCCAGTCGCCGTAGCGGGACTGGTGGAGGGCCAGTTCCTGTGCCAGGCCTGCATTGTCAGCCAGGCCCCGGATGAGATCTGCCTTGGCGCGGGTCTTGATCATCTTGAGCTCTTCATCGCTGATGTCTTCCTTCTTGATGCGGTCGATCTCAGCATGGATCGCCTCGCCCAGTTCCTGCGGAGTGTGGCCCGGGACGGGGACGGCGTAGAAGGAGAACAGGTGCGGATACTTGTTGCCGGGAAGTCCGGAGAAGCCGGCGGCGAAGGCGGCAATCTTCTTGTCGCGGACCAGGGCGCGGTATAGACGGGAGGTGCGTCCGTTGGACATCAGGTCGGAGATCGCCTCGTAGATGGCGTCGTCAGGACTGCGGTAGTCGGGGCGGTGGTAGCCCTCGATATAGAACGGCTGCGCGGCCTGGCGCAGGATTACACGCCGCTCGGAATTCTGCGGTGGCTCGGTGGTGGTGCGTTCATCGGGCGTGGGCTTGGTGGGCAGGCGGCCGAAATACTTCTCGATCAGTGGCACAGTCTCGGGTGCCTTCACATCTCCCACCACGGCCACAACCATGTTCGAGGGGATGTAGTACTGGTCGAAAAATTGCTGGGCGTCGGTGGCCGAGAAAGAGTTCAGGTCGGAGATCCAGCCAATGCCCGGGCGGTGATAGGGATGCGCCGCGAAACTGGTGGTGATGAATTGTTCGACCAGGCGTCCGATGGGATTGCTGTCGGTACGCATGCGGCGCTCTTCGATGACCACGTCGCGCTCCTTATAGAACTCGCGCATGACCGGGTGCAGGAAGCGTTCCGATTCCAGGTAGGCCCAGAGTTCGAGGCGATTCGACGGGAAGGAATAGAAGTAGTTGGTCTCGTCTTCGCTGGTGTTGGCGTTCATGCCCTCACCGCCCTGGCGCTCGACGATCTCGGAAAAGGCGTTTGGGACGACATATTCCTGGGCGGCAGCAATCGCATCTTTCCAGGCCTTCTCAAGTTCCTTCACTTTATTTTCGTCGTGTCCGACCGTCTTGTCGCGCTCGGCGATGTAGGCGGCATAGGCGCTTTCCACTTTCGCCAGGGCGGCCTTTTCGGCGGGGTAGTTCTTGCTGCCGATTTTATCGGTGCCCTTGAAGGCCATGTGCTCGAACATGTGGGCCAGTCCGGTCTTGCCCATGGGGTCCTGAACCGAACCGGCGTCGACGTGCGTGAAGAAGGAGAACACGGGCGCCTCGGGCCGCTCGAGGATGACGACGGTCAGGCCATTGGGGAGCGTCTTGACGGTGGTGCGCTTCTCAAAGGAAGCAACGTCCTGGGCGGCGGCGAGACAAACCCACAGAGCGCTAGGAAATAAAAGGACTGCAAGCGTGCGAACAGCTACGTGCTTCATCGGACCTCCACTGTCTTTGCGCATGGCGTGCCGGACAGCATCCGGGTTGGACGGGCCAGAAACCGGGAAGAAATCCACAGTACGTGGGGCGAAATGCAGTTGTCAAACGGCGGTCGTTGGTCGTTGGCTGTTGGTCGCCGGCCAAACAAAGCCTGGCCTGGCGAACGGGAGAACATCACAGCTGAGAACGCGCCTTGCCGGTCTTCCCCACTATACTGACTGCGGTATTGCGGAACGGAGCTTCGAGGAGAGGGAGAGTGGCGAATTCCCCCGTTGTGGAAGTCGAAGGCAAGCGGCTGAACCTGTCGAACCTGGACAAGGTGCTTTATCCCGGCACGGGATTCACCAAGGGGCAGGTCATCGACTACTACGCGCGCATTGCACCTGCCCTGCTGCCGCATCTGGCGGGCCGGCCGGTGACGATGAAGCGCTATCCCAATGGCGTCGATGGCGAATACTTCTACGAGAAAAATGCCCCCAAGCACCGGCCGGACTGGGTGAAGACCGCACCCATCTGGAGCCGGCACAACCGGCGGCACATCAATTATCTGATTGTCGGCGATCTTCCCACGCTGACCTGGCTGGCGAACTTGGCCTCCCTCGAGATTCATCCGTCGCTGGCGTTGGCCTCCGACATCGACTGCCCTACCATGATGGTGTTTGATCTGGACCCGGGCGCGCCCGCCAACATCGTGCAGTGCGCGCAGGTGGGTCTGTGGCTGCGCGACATTTTCGAGCATTGGGGACTCGAGAGTTTTCCGAAGACTTCCGGGTCGAAGGGGCTGCAGATCTATGTCCCGCTGAACACGCCCACCACCTATGACGTTACCAAGCCGTTCGCGCATGCGCTGGCCCAGTTGCTCGAGCACGAGCATCCGGAGCTGGTGGTGTCGGACATGAAGAAAGAAGTGCGCGCCGGCAAGATCTTCGTCGATTGGAGCCAGAACGACGAGCACAAGACCACCGTGTCGGTGTATTCGCTGCGGGCTCGGGAACATCCGACCGTGTCGACACCGGTCTCCTGGGAGGAAGTGGAGCGGGCTCTGCGCAAAAAAGACGCGAGTTCGCTGGTGTTCGAGGCCGCGCAGGTTCTCGAGCGCTTCGAGAAGATGGGAGACCTGCACGCGCCGGTATTGAAATTGAAACAGAAGTTGCCCGATCTGCGACGAGCGACGCCGTCGGCCGCCCAGCCGGGCACTGTGGCTCTGGCGGCGCAAGCGGAGGAGCCGCAACCGAACAGCGGAGCACCGGGCGGAAACAAGATTACCAGGAAGAGCGCGGAGGCAAAGGCGTCGCCGAAACCAGCTGCCTCGCGCAAAGCGATCGCCAGGCCGGCGGGCAAAAAGACGTCCGGGAACAAGAAGCGCCGGGCGGTATAATCCGCGAACGCCATGGCGCAACTGTTCGCAGGCACGTCGGGATGGGCCTATCCGAGTTGGAAGCCGGACTTCTATCCGCAGAAACTGGCGCAGAAGAAATTTCTCGGTCACTACGCGACCCAGCTGAACGCCGTGGAAGTGAACTTCACCTTCCGGCAACTGGTGAAAGAGGCGACCTTGCAGAACTGGATGTCGGAGACGCCGGCGGCCTTCCGGTTCACGATCAAGGCCCACCAGGTCATCACCCACATCAAGCGGCTGAAGGGGACGGAGGATTTTCTCCCGCGCTTTCTGGGAACCATTGAGCCGCTGGCGGCTGCTCAAAAACTGGGTCCCGTTTTGTTTCAGTTACCGCCCAACCTTAAAGCAGACCACGAGGTCTTGTGTGGGTTTCTGAAGACCTTGCCGCGCCGCTTGCAGGCGGCGTTCGAGTTCCGCCACGCGTCGTGGTTCAGCGAGGAAACCTACGCTGCATTGCAAGAGCGGAATGCCGCGCTGTGCGTGGCCGAGACTGAACAGATGACCACGCCGGAGCTCGCCACGGCGGACTTCGCCTATTACCGGTTTCGCAAGCCCAACTATCCGTCGGATGAGCGCAAGGCGTGAGCGCAAGGCGATGATTGACCGGATCCAGCAACACTTGGGAGCTGGACGCGACGTTTTCGCCTACTTCAAACACGAAGAGACTCCCGAGGGGGCGCTGTACGCGCGGGAGTTGCTGGGAAGCTTCCCGCAATAATTGTTGCGCAGGCACTCCCGCCGGCATGACAGAGCCTCCGGATCGGATTCGAGCCATGCTTCTGTTCCTCCCGTTAAATCATTGACGACACTGGCAGTTCGCGGACCATGGTGTCCGCGCCACATGGCCGGGACCAGGGGTGGCACTTTGCAGGGTCCGAGAATACTCACTAAGCTTCCAAACAGCCGTGGACAGCAGTGTCTGGGCACACATGCCTTCTGAAGCGAATGCGCGGGTGATGTCGGACTTTCTCGACTATCTCAGAGTCGAGAGGGGACTGGCCCCGCTGACCATCTCGGCCTACACCACCGACGTCTGCCAGTTTGCGGAGTTCCTGGAAACCGACAAGCGGGTGCTCCTCAATGCGCGGCGTGATGATGTGCGCGATTTCATCCAGCAAC
>WNFP01000078.1_pt1 | contig 63065 bp, 60 predicted proteins | sample 5400201 | NCBI WGS metagenome assembly WNFP01 (sample SAMN13153355, study PRJNA577476) | soil metagenome | isolation source: 115 cm saprolite under Madrone tree | place: USA:California | collected 2016-06-14 | reverse complement strand
CCTTATGTTGAAGGTAGTGAGGGGACCAATAGAGTTCCGCCGCGGAGCGAACTGTATTTGTGCTTAAACAGCTTGGCTTAACGTCTGAGCTCAAGGGCGGCACCCGGTGTTGAAAATTCGCGGTACAAGGACGGTACAACCAAACCGTGTTCCATCGTGCTCTCAGCCGTACCCCTACAGGGCGTTGCGTTGCGACCGCTGCCTTGTAATTACAACGTGATCCAGTCCGTCAGCGCCCTTTCACGTCGGTGGCAACGCCCGCGATGGCTACTGTGGCGGGTATGGGCACACTGCATTATTCGTAGCCCACAAAAAAGCCCACAAAACTCTTGACCTGGGGTGATCTTCAATGACTTACGGTGTCGTCCGTGCGTTCCAAGTCATTGTAAACACTCTAGAGTCTCTGAAAAGGCTGGCGTCGGCGGTTCAACTCCGTCCCTGGCCCGGGCGCAGCCAGCACCAAGCGCTGGACGCGCTCTACACGGGACTGCTGACGAGGAAAGTGAACTGGGTGCTCGATCTGGATATTGGCAACTTTTTCGATGGGCTTTCCCACGAATGGTTGGTGAAATTCATCGAGCACCGGATCGCAGATCGGCGCGTCGTGCGACTGATCCAGAAATGGCTCAACGCCGGCGTGCTGGAGGATGGGAAACGGATAGGGGTGGAGGAAGGGACGCCCCAGGGCGGCAGTGCCTCGCCGCTGTTGGCCAACGTCTACCTTCATTACGTATTCGACCTGTGGGTCCAAGCATGGCGTCAGAAGCGGGCGCACGGCGAGGTCATCGTGGTTCGTTTTGCGGACGATATCGTGGTTGGATTTAACAGCCAAGCGGATGCCGAGCAGTTCCGGGCGGAACTCACGGAACGCATGAAGAAGTTCAACCTGGAGCTGCATCCCGAGAAAACGCGACTTCTGGAGTTCGGTCCGTATGCGATCGACCAGCGGCAGTGGCGTGGAGAAGGGAAGCCGGAGACGTTCAACTTCCTCGGATTTACGCATATTTGCGTAAAGAAGAGGAGCAATGGACGGTTTACGGTGTTGCGGCAGACGATACGGAAAAGGTTGCAGACGAAGCTGAATGAGGTGAAAGCCGAGCTTCAGCGGCGCATGCACGAACCCATTCCCGAACTGGGCAAGTGGTTGCAAGCGGTGGTGCGGGGTCACAACCGATATTACGGGGTGCCCATGAACCGACCGGCGCTGTGGCTCTTTCGATTCCAAGTAGGGTGGCTCTGGCAACGTGCGCTGTCGCGCCGCAGCCAGAACGGCCACGTACTGTGGGATCGTATGCGGCGCTTGATCAACCGTTGGCTGCCGATGCCTGTGATCTGTCATCCCTATCCCTTACGCCGCATGGGCGCTATTACCTAAGGCAAGAGCCGGATGCGGGAAAGCCGCTCGTCCGGATCCGTGGAGGGGGTCATGAGCAATTGTGATCCCTACTCCGACTGGCATAAGCGCTTCGGTTTGGGATTGCAGGCTGGGACGGTGATGTCAATGGCCGTGTGATCTATCCGTGCAACCCATTTCGGCAGAGCCCTCTGAGGCAGTCTGTCGCACGTCTTTTCCATGACAACTGTGAGGGGAGTTCACGGTGCCCGGACTTCATTGCACGTGGAGATCCACGGTGCCTTTGGTTCGTTAAGGTCTTCCCAGAGATCTCTGTCAGTTCGCGAAGGATCTGCGCCTCGCGTTTCCGATACGGCGTCCCGTCTGCGTGCAGCACATCGTGGAACCACACCGGCGGCTGCGTCTTCATATATGGTCGATCCCATGAATCCCAAGGCAGGTATGTCTGGCTTTTGCCCGCCACGAATCCCCAATTGATGGCGGCGACGCGGTGCGTCTTTGCAATCGGCAGAATCGTGTCGAACGTACTGCCCATCGATCTTGCCATGTACTCAGAGCACAGCAAGGGGCGATGGTATTGCTCCAGCCCAGTTACTTCCTTTTCGAAGTTTTCGGGCCAAGAATAATTGTGAAATGAAATCACGTCCGACTCAGCGATCTGAATTGCCGTTACCGGCGTAGGCTCGTCCTCTGGCGTGAAGTTGTCCTGAAAGATACCGCTTGTCAGCGGTTGTGAAGGATGCGCCTCGCGTGCCCAGTCGAATACTCCTGGCAGCAATGCAATCACTTCTTTGCTTCCCGCCGGCTCGTTCCACACATCCCATGCCACGATGCGCTTGTCATTCGCAAACGCACCCACCACGCCTTCCACGTAGGCCTTCAGCCGGGGATACTGCGAAGGGTCTTGCAGAGCAGGCTCTCCCGGGCTCTGCACCCATCCCGAGTTGTGCACCCCTGGAATGGGTGGGTGCTGTGGCCCGAGCTTCGGTGCCGGTTCCCAGCAGGAATCGAACAAGACAAACATGGGTCGGATATGGTGCTTGTCGGCGATTTTTAGAAACGCATCGATCCGGCGCTGAAACCCCGGCGCGTCCTGCTGCCAAAGGAGGTCGTGCAGAAAAACACGCATGGTGTTCATTCCCAGCTCTTCCGCCCATCCAAGCTCCTTATCAATCTCTTGCGGATTAAACGTGTCCGCCTGCCACATTTCAAGCTGGTTGATCGCATCTGCCGGCACGAAATTGCTGCCCACCAGCCAGGGCTCTTCCGTATACCACGCGTTTGCCTGCACCTCAGACCATCTTTGAATGTTGGCGTACATCGACACAGGCAGCAGTGACACCAGCAACACAGTAAGTACTACCGAGTTTGATCGCATCCAAATGCCCTCCGATGTCTTACGTTCCTCTGATGGAAAAAACCGCGCACGGCGCTCAGCAAAGAGTGGTTCCCGGCTGCATATCCTGAATGGTTCCGCACTAATGCGTCACAACCCTCTTTAACGGGAAGCAAGTTGGAATGGAGGCTTGTATCAACATCCTTAGCTGTCTTTCGGACCTCAAGGCAGTGTACTTTTGGAAGTCCTATGCGTTCCATAGGCCATCTGTACTATTATTAATATGTTCATAAGTAAGTAGACATAGGATACAATGGAGGGCATGAAACGACGCGACGCTCGTGCCCTCGACCATAAGACGTTGCAGGAGATTCGGATTCGTGCGGTGGAAAGAGTGCAAGCGGGCGAGAGCCCAGAAACGGTGATCCAAGCGCTGGGCTTTACCCGAAGCTGCATTTACACCTGGCTGGCGAGATACCGCAGCGGGGGTTGGGGTGCACTGAAGGCCCGGGCCCTGAAGGGTCGGCCGATGAAGATCAAGGCCGCCCAGATGCGGTGGCTCTATCGTACCGTCACCGGCAAGAGTCCGCTGCAGTTGCGCTTCGAGTTTGGCCAAGGGCAGAGTCAACGGTGCGGTCTTTGTCGAGTTTCTGAAGCGCCTGATGCATAACGCAGCGCGGCCGATTTTCCTCATTCTCGACGGCGGTAGCTATCATACGAGTCAACTGGTGAAGGACTACGTGGCCAGTCTGGACGGGAAGCTGCGATTATTCTTTCTACCGCCCTACTCCCCGGAACTCAATCCGGACGAGCAAGTCTGGAATTACCTAAAACGCCATGGTGTCGCCAAAGCCGGACTGCGCAGCGGGAAGGAACTAAAACAATACGTTCGCGCACGCCTTCGTTCGCTGCAACGGCTACCCTGGACCATCCGCATGTTCTTTCTTACTCCCGACACTCAGTATGCGACGGCTTAACAGCAATCTATGTATATGGCTAAGCCGCGCGTGCTCCAATGGGTTTGTCCGCGGGGCGTGCTTTCCAAGGTCTGAATCACCACCTGCTCGACCTGGGCATCGCTTACTTGGCGGGGCGCTCCTGGCCGGGGCTCGTCGTAGAGTCCTTCCAGGCGAGCTTTCAAAAAGCGGGAGCGCCATTTGCCCACCATGCCCAGCGAGGCACGCATTTTTCGCGCCACAGTTTTGTTATCGAGTCCTTCGGCGCAAGCCAACACCAGGCGTGCGCGCCGAGCCAGGAGCGGCTGGCTACGAGCACGATGGGCCAGCGACTGCAACCGATCGCGTTCTTCATCGGTCAAAATCAGAGCCTGTTTGGGTCGCCCGGTTCGCATCTAAGCCTCCTTCATCTTAGATGCACGCCCGCCAACTTAGATCACATATTTCTGGGACAGGAGACTAGGGATTGTTGGACGCGAGGTCGAAGGCAGTGAAGGGAGATCTTGCGTTCCACGACAACAGATTGCACCACTGGCGCTCGGCTCAATAGGTGATACCCATATTGTGGTCAGACTGTCGCGGGTGCGAGTGACCGTAGTGAATGTACCTTTGTGATGATGCATTCTGCCTGGCGCCATCCTGTTTAGTGCAACAATGATGAAGAGACGCTCTTGGGCAATTTTCTTTTGCTGTACCTTGGCAAGGTAGGTATTAATGGTGGGACAAAACGCGGCGAGCCGAGCAAAAAGCATAACGCACGAGGAGTTGCTTGACGCATTCCTTGAACACATCCCTGACCACATCTACTTTAAGGATCCCGAGAGTCGTTTCGTCCGGATCAGCCGGGTCTTGGCAATTCATTTCGGGCTGGCTGATTCCGCGGAGGCGGTGAACAAGACAGACTTCGACATGTTCACTGCGGAGCACGCGGAACAAGCGTTTGCTGATGAGCAGGAGATTATTCGTACCGGGCGGCCAGTCGTAGCCAAAGAAGAAAAGGAAACCTGGCAGACGGGCGCGAGAGTTGGGCCTCTACCACCAAAATTCCGTTGCGCGATCGAGACGGCAACATCATCGGCACTGTCGGGATTTCCCGGGATGTAACAGAGCGCAGACGTGCTCAACAGGAACTCCAGGAGTACAAGACTCACCTTGAGGAACTGGTCGCGGCAAGAACGGCCGAGCTTACCCGAGCCAACGAGGCTTTGGCTTCTTCCAACGCAGAGCTTGAAAAATTTGCTTACGTCGCGTCTCACGACCTTCAAGAACCCTTGCGGATGGTGGCCAGCTATACGCAACTGTTGGCGCGTCGTTACAAGGGCAAGCTCGATGCAGATGCGGACGAATTCATCGGCTTTGCCGTGGATGGTGCGACCCGGATGCAACAGCTGATCCAAGACCTGTTGTCCTACTCTCGTCTTACCACCCAAGGAAGGCCGCTCGAACTCATCGGATGCCAAGACGCCTGCAACATAGCCATGGTGAATTTGGGTCAGTCCATCGGGGACTCAGGAGCGATCGTGAATGTCGGAGCCTTACCCGAAGTACGCGCAGACGCCACACAGCTTGCACAGTTGTTTCAGAACCTCATTGGCAATGCGATCAAATACCGAAACGAGCGTCCGCCAGAGATCCAGGTGTATGCCAAAACCGAGGGCGAATACTGGGTCTTCTCTGTCCAGGACAACGGGATCGGCATTGAACCACAATATGCCGATCGCATCTTTGAGATGTTCCAGCGACTCCACACTCGCCTGGAATACTCGGGAACCGGTATCGGTCTAGCGATCTGTCGGAAGATTGTGGAGCGCCACGGAGGCAGGATTTGGGTGGAATCAAGGCCCGGGCAGGGATCAACATTCTTGTTTACGATTCCCCGAGCGGAAAAGATGACACCATGAATTCCAGGACGATCGAAATTCTCCTCGTGGAAGACAATCCGGGGGACGCGCGTTTGACCCGGGAGGCCTTCAATGAGGGCAGATTGCTGAACAATCTCACAGTCGTTGGCGATGGGGTCGAGGCGCTCGCATATCTGCGCCAACAGGGGCAGTATGCGAAATCCGGGCGACCGGACTTGGTTTTACTTGATCTTAATTTGCCCAAGAAAGATGGCCGTGAGGTACTCGCGGAAATCAAGGAGGACGAGCAGCTAAAGATGATTCCTGTAGTGGTATTAACCACTTCCGCTGCTCAAGAGGACGTTGCACGTGCTTATGGCAGTCACGCCAACTGCTACATCACGAAACCGGTGGACCTTGATCAGTTTTTACGAGTGGCGCAGTCCATTGAAAACTTCTGGCTGTCTCTCGTCAGGCTGCCCTCGTAAAATGAATTCCGACAAGTCAAGGTCTATCACTAAGATTTTGCTCGTGGAAGACAACCCGGGAGACCTGCGGTTGGTACAAGAGGCTTTCCGAGAGATTGCCGATCTTCACTCCGAGATTATTCATTGCGAAACCCTCACGCAGGCCCTCGAATCTCTTGAGGGCAGCAAGCCGGACGTTGCCTTGATTGACCTAGGACTGCCGGATGCCCAGGGTCTAGAAGCTGTGCGCCGGATCTATAGCGTTGCGCCGTCGGTGCCCATTGTCGTCCTGACCGTGCTAAACGATGAGAGTTTAGGAATGCAAGCTCTGAAGGAGGGCGCACAGGACTATCTCATCAAGACGCATATTGACTGGAGAACAATCTGGCGTGCACTCTGCTACGCCATCGAGCGTCAGCGTGTGCAGGTAGAGCTCTTCAACCTTTCGTTCAATGATGATTTAACGGGACTCTACAACCGGAGGGGATTCCTCACTTTGACGCAGCATCAAGTAAAGCTGGCGTATCGAACTGGAAAACCTTTCTTGGTCGCGTTTATCGACTTGGACGGTATGAAGCAAATTAATGATACCTTTGGCCATCAGGAGGGCAACCACGCACTGGTGGAGACTGCCAATATCCTTAGAGACTCCTTTCGGCAGTGCGACATCCTGGCACGCCTGGGAGGAGACGAATTCGCGGTGTTTGTGGCTGATGCAACCGAAGATAACGCTAACACGGTCAAGTACCGCGTGCTGCAGAAACTAGAGCTCTGCAATACGGATCCAAGTCGACGCTACCGGCTCTCTTTCAGCGTAGGCATCGTTGCTGCCAACAGCAGCCAGAAGTGCAACATTGAAGAGATATTGGTGCAAGCAGACGCGGCCATGTACCAACAAAAGCAGACCAAAGTCCTCTCCCGCAGGCCGGTTACCGAACCGGCGTAGATTACAGATCAGATCGTCGTAAGCACTGGCCCGTCGGCTTGAGCCAACCTGATTTTCAGGGACCTACAAAGGGGAACCTGGCGATACGCCAAGCCATGCTGACTCAAGGCTGAGCAAGCGGGGCTTGCGGTGTTCCGGGCGATTGCACCGACGGCGGCTCGAGCCGGTTGAGGTTTTCCCGTTTCCACCGCATGGCGGCCGTGATGCGCGTGCGTCCGCCGGGATGGTCGAAGAAGAGGAATTCTTCAACCGGACCGGGATCAAGTTTTCGATAGTCACCAAGTTTCAGATCGATGGCGGCTTCGCCATCCGGCTGCCGGGCCGCGTTGAGACCGAAGATATCCGCCTCGTATTCCTGGGTGCGGGTCCAGGCGTTGCTCAGCGGGGTGGTGACAAAGAAGAAAATGGATAACAGCAACGCCGCCAGGGGAAGCACCGCGACATCCGTGATGCCCCGGATCTGCCACCGCTCTCCCCAGCGCGCGAGGGAGCAGTTCAAACTCCAATGGAGAAACGCAAAGGCTCCCAGGAATAGGACTCCGAAGAACAGGATGTCTTTATAGATATGGTGCAAGACGTAGTGACCCATCTCGTGGCCCATCGTCGTCTGAATTTCTTCGGGGGTGCAGCGCTTCAGCAGGTTGTCGTTGAGCGTGATGCGCTCAGTGCCCAAGAATCCACTGACGTTGGCACTGACGCGCGTGGACTGGCGGGAAGCGTCGTCCTCATAGACGTCAGCCGCGGGAATGCCATTGGCGCGCGCCATGCTGAGAATGGGGTCCTTTATCCTGGGATCGTTCAGTTTCGTGTAGGTGTTGAACAAGGGCGCAATATAGACAGGGGCGATGAGCGCCGTAATGGCTAGCAGGATCACGCTGGCGATCGCTCCCCATACCCACCACCGCGCGCCCAGGCGGCGAACGATTGCGAACAGAACCATGACCGCGACCGCGCCCAGTACCGCGGTGACCGCCAGCCCGACGATCTGATCGCGGAACCACGGTCCGAAGGTCTGCGTCGAGAGTCCGTAGTAGTGCTCCCGAACATATCCCTCGTACAGGGTGAGCGGAAACTGGAGGATGGACGTGACGAGAAGAAAGGGAACGAAGTACAAAAGCGTCTGGAGATTCTTGCGGGCGGTCAAGCGCTCCGCCCACTCACGGATGCGGGCCGAAAAACGGCTCTGCAACAGCCCGAGCATAATCGCGGCGCTCACCAGGAAGTCCCAAAGTTGCAGCCAGTATCCACCCTCAAAATAGGCGTCGGAACGGGCTTTCTTGTCGGCGGGCACGGTGGCCAACCAGGCGTCGGTGGCGGCTTTAACGTCGAAGTGTAGGCTGGGACGGGCCGCCGCAGGAACGTCCAGGACAGGAACTGGTGTCGGCGATATTTCTGCGAGGCCAGAGAAGGTGCACGCCAAGAATGCGAAAAACAGGACGAGGTAGCGAAAGGCTGTTGCCATCGATGGCTCCAGGAGAGTTTGACTGAGATCGTCGAAAGGATGGGGAAAGATAACACAGCATCCAAAGCAACGCGGTGACGCTTCCGACCCAACCCGCGCTTCGAACACAAAAGAAAACGCCCCCGCTCGGGAGGGCGTCCGTGCCAACATTTTCCTACTTCCTACCAGACAAAGCTCAGCTGCCTGGGTGCGTGGCTCACTGTCTGCGGCCGTTGTGTTTCTTGTTGTAGATCTGGTTCGAGACGCGGTTCTGCTGGCGATTGACCTGGGCGCGCTCTTGCGGGGTCAGCTTGCCACCGTTGGCGGCACGGTCGTTGCGGACTTCCCGGTTGATTCCCGCCTCTTTGTGTTCGAGGTTTGAGGCTTCGCCCGCCGTTAACTGGCCGCTCTTGATGCCTTGCGCGATGCGGTCCTGCTGGTTCTCGGCACGCTTGCCGACTTCGCTCTTCGGGTTGGTGTTCTGGACGGCAGCGTTGTGCTTGTCCCGGTAGATCTGGTTGGAGAGCTGGTTCTGCTGCTGGTTGAGGACTTTGCGATCGGCGCCCGTCAGTTTGCCGTTGTCCTCGGTGCGCATCAGGTGCTCTTCCTTGTTGAGGTTCGATTCCTTCTTCTCGAGGTTGGCGGTTTCGCCCGCGGTAAGCTGTCCGCTGGCCACCCCGTTCGCAATGCGGTCCTGCTGATTTTCTTTGCGTTGGTTGATGGTCGCGGGCGGGTTGGCGGGCGGGTTGGCCGGCGGGTTCGAGTTTTGAGCGACCGCGGGCAACATCGTGACCGCCAGCGCTGCGCTGCACAGAGCAATGCGTGTATTGATCTTCATGGATATCTCCTCTGCCGATCTTCTGAATTGCGACCGGCCTATCCGCTCAGGGGCTTGAACACTGGGGAGCGGTGAATGTTGCGCGAGAGATAAGGCCTGAAGAGTCAGCAGGTTCGAAGCATGGAATCCACGACATACCGGCAGAGCCGCGGCTCGCCGTGTCTGACCCCAGCCAGACGGGTCTAGCCCGGTCTCTACCGATCAGGATTAGCGGGGCCTGGTTACAGGCCGGCTTCGATGCGGGAGCGCGGGTCCAGGAGGTCGCGCAAGGCGTCTCCGATGAAATTGAACGATAACACGGCGAGCATCACGGCGACCGCCGGGAACAGCACGAGGTGCGGGGCGTCGAAGAGGTGGGCGCGTGCGTCGTTCAGCATGGCGCCCCAGCTGGCGGTGGGCGGGGGAACACCGAGCCCGAGGAAGCTCATGGTGGCTTCAGCAAGGATCGCGCCCGCCATACCGATGGCAGCCTGCACAATGACGGGCTGAATGATGTTGGGAAGAATGTGGCGGACGATGACGCGGGCGTCAGTGGCGCCGAGGGCGCGGGCGGCCTCGACGAATTCTTTTTCGCGCGTGGCGAGCACCTGGGCACGGACCAGGCGGGCGTAACCGACCCAGCCTCCAAGAGAGAGCGCCAGCACTAGATTGAAGATGCCGGGGCCCCGGAAGGCCACAAAGGCGATCGCTAGCAGGATGCCGGGGAAGGAGAGGAAAGCATTCATCAGGACGATGTTGACGAAGCGGTCGATGCGTCCGCCGTAGTAACCGGCGATGGAGCCGATGACAAGACCGAGCGAGAGCGAGGCCAGCACCACGCAGCTGCCGACCAGCATCGAGATGCGCGCGCCATAGATCAGGCGCGAGCAGATGTCGCGTCCCAGTTCATCGGTGCCGCACCAGTGGGAGGCGCTGGGCGGCGCGAGCCGGGTGGGCAAATCGATGTGCGCAGGATTGTGGGGCGCGATCCAGGGAGCGAAGATCGCGCAGAGGACGAAGAGGATGACGAGCGCGACCCCGATGGCGGCTAGCGGGTTGTGGCGGGCGACGCGGGCACTGCGCGCCAGTCTCCAGTTGTGAGTGGTCAGTTGCCAGTTGGTCGCCATCTGTCTCCAGCCTACTGCCGGATCCTCGGATTCACCACCGAGTACAGCAAATCGGTCAGGAAATTTACCGCTACATAGGTCAGACCGATGGCCAGAATGCAGCCCTGAACCACGTAGTAATCGCGGTTGGAAATGGCGTCGATGGTGAGCCGTCCGATGCCGGGCCAGGAGAAGATTTTCTCGGTCACGATGGCGCCCGCGAGCAGCGCACCGAATTGCAGGCCGAGCACGGTGATGACGGGAATCATGGCGTTGCGCAGGGCGTGTCGATAGACAACCGTCGTTTCGCTGAGGCCTTTGGCGCGGGCGGTGCGGATGTAGTCCTGGCTGAGTTCCTCGAGCATGGAGGTGCGCACCATGCGGGTGAGGATGGCGGCCAGCGCGCCGCCCATCGTGATCGCGGGCAGCACCAGGTTCGCGAACGTTCCGGAGCCTGAGACGGGCAGCCAGCCGAACTTGATGGAGAAAATCAGGATGAGAATCGGGCCGAGCGCGAAGTTCGGGAAAGAAAGACCGAACAGACTGACGACGCTGATGACGCGGTCGTCCCAGCGATTGCGCTGCCGGGCCGAGCGGACGCCCGCGGGAATTGAAAGCAGAATCGCGACGATGAGTGCCGCAACCGTGAGCTGCAGCGTGTACGGATAACGCTGGGCCAGCAACCTGGTCACGCTCTGGTTGTAGCGGAGTGAGGTACCGAGATCGCCCTGCAGCACCCCCTTCCAGTAATTGAAGTACTGCTGCCCAAGCGGAAGATCGAGCCCGTAGGCGTGTCGCGCCGCTTGCAGGTCTGCCGCGGGTGCGCCCTCGCCGAGCATCTGGGCGATGGGGTCTCCCGGGACGAGGTGGATCAGCAGAAAGACGAGCGAGACTACCAGCCAGATCACTGGCAGGGTGTAGAGCACGCGGTTTGCTAGATAGCGGAGCATCGGTTGCGAGTGGCGACTGGCCAGTCGGTGGTCGCTGGTCATGGGCCGTTGGTTAGATTAGCACTTGTCCCCACCTGAACGGCCTGGCGAGCCCCCGAACATCGCATCCCCTGGCGGAGCCAATTGTCGGAATTGTGTCGCATGCCCGGGCTTCCATCCTGCAGTTGATTGAATTGGCGGCCGTCTTATAGGGTTGTGTGGGAGCTGACTCTTGGAAGTTTATCTGGTGGACGGTACCTACGAACTGTTTCGGCACTACTACGCGCTGCCATCCGCGCGGGATAAGGACGGTCGCGAAGTGGCTGCCGTCCGCGGCGTGCTCGCGTCGGTGCTGGGGATGATGAAGGGCGGGACCACACACGTGGCGGTGGCGACCGATCACGTCATTGAATCCTTTCGCAACCAGTTGTGGCCAGGCTACAAGACCTCCGAAGGCGTCGAGCCTGATCTGTTGGCACAATTCCCTCTGCTCGAGGAGGTCCTTTCTGCTGCAGGTGTCGTGGTTTGGCCCATGGTGGAATTCGAGGCGGACGACGCTCTGGCTGCCGGAGCGATCGCGGCTGCTCGCGATGCGCGCGTGGAGCGCGTGATCATTTGCACGCCTGACAAAGACCTGGCGCAATGCGTTAGCAGCGCACGCGTGGTTCAACTGAGTCGTCGGACCGGGGTCACGATCGACGAGCTGGGAGTGGTGCAGAAGTTCGGCGTCTTACCCAGGTCGATTCCAGATTACCTCGCCCTGGTGGGCGATTCGGCAGATGGGTATCCGGGGTTGAAAGGCTGGGGTGCGAAATCGTCGGCCACGGTGCTGGCCAAGTTCCTCCACCTGGAAGCCATCCCTGCGGACAGCCGCGAGTGGCACGTGAACGTCGCCAGTTCCGGCACGCTCGCACAGACTCTCAGCCGCGAGCGGGAACGGGCTCTGCTGTTTCGAACGCTGGCTACACTTCGGACCGACATCGTGCTGTTCGACAACGTCGACCAGTTGCGCTGGAGCGGACCTACTCCCGAATTTGCCGCGATCGCGGCACGGCTGGATGCAGCGGTTACAGAGGGCCGACGGGCGCCCCGCAAGAGCTAACGGAAGAACTGAAGTCTGCGATCCGATTGTTTCCGTCCGCCAATTCCAGTCCGCCGTCAGTAAACGCTCGTTTTTGGCGGTGTTGCCATCTCTAGATCGGGTAGCGGGCGAACGGGTTAACCTGTCAACCGTGGAGTTGGTCTGACGCTTACAAAGTAGAAAAGGACCCAGAGCAGGTTCTCTCCGGGTCGGTTCCTCGTTCACTGGGACAGCATTGGTTTGTGCTGTGCATGACGTCGAGCTTAGTCTCAAGCGTCTTGCCTACCTGTGATCGTAATCACACATCGGTTACCTCGGTTACTTCGGTTACTTCGGTTTCTTGCGACTCCGGTCGGCAGTTGTCGGACACGAGCGTTACAGGTTCTGCGGCACAAGCGCAGGAACAATCCACTCGCTCAAGGGATGCAGTCCGCCACAGTCCACGCACTGCGTCGTCGGAAACTGGGCCGCGCAGTGGGGACAGACGGCCAGAGTTTGGAACGTGTCAAATGGCTGTTGGCACTGCCCACACTTCCAGAAGTTCCCGACTAGGGGTGCTGTTTTGCACTTCGGACATGCAAATCCAACGCGACGCTGCAACTTCTGCAAGCGCGACAAGGCTTGCGCATGTCGCAGTCCGCTCCAGCAATTCATGAGCATGAAGACCGAGAGAACTCCAAACCATGCGGAATGCATCCGCAGAGCCAAAATGATGAACCCGGCCACGCCCAGGAAGCCAAGGATCGTGGCTACCATCAGACTGCGGGCGCGTCCTATCACAAACCACAGCAGGGACCGAAGGATCTGACCGCCATCCAGCGGGTAGATTGGCAACATATTGAAAATCAGCAACCAAAGGTTGATGAGCCAGATCGTCCGCAGCAACGCCTGAACATCGGGCATCGCCTCCGCCCACCCGGACCAGCGGCTTAATAAGCCGAGCCCGGATAGGACCGGAACCAGCACCACATTCACCAGCGGCCCCGCAGCTATGCTCCAGAGCGTAGCGCCTGGACGTGGGGGTGGGTGAACATAAGCCACTCCACCGAGCGGCCACAGCACGATCTCATTTGCCGTTCCCCCAACTTGGCGGCACGCCAGGGCGTGTCCGAACTCATGAAGCATCACAATCGAGAATAGCGCCAGATACTCCGCTACATTCCAGGTGAGGGAAGAATAGCGCCGGGTGCGACCGCTGATTTCATACGCAGCCACAAGAAACCAAGACAAATGCAGAAACAAATCAATGCCAGCGAAACGAAAAAGGCGGATCGAACCTTGGCGGGCGCTCGGCATGTGGGCAGTTTACTTCATGCGGGGCTAAACGAGTCTGCGGAGTCGTGAGCGGTGATCAGAGAATGCGAGCCATCCGGCTGCGCGCGTTCACTCGTCGAAGGCAGGCTAAAGCGACACGGATTTCGGAGAGCTCGCACGTGGTTTCATTTTGTCTAGCAAACGTCGCGCCGTAGTCGCAAGCATCACAAGGCTAAACGGGTTCTGCAAATATGCGGTCGAGGGGTCCAAACCTTGTGTCGTCGCAGCATTGTCGCTGTAACCGGACATGTAAACGACCTGGATTGCCGGCCGCTCCACTGCAATTTGTCTTGCCAGCTCTGTCCCTGTCAACCCGGGCATCACCGAGTCGGTTAGAAGGAGGCTGATCTCTCCGTTGTGAGTCGCGGAAATCTTTAACGCTTCGATCCCATCACCGGCCGGCAATACGTGATATCCCTTCGACTCAAGAAACTCACCGGTGGCAGCGCGAAGGGCAGCTTCGTCTTCGACGAGCAGAATCGTCTCAGTACCCCTTGTCTCAATCTCCTCGACAGGAGCTGGTTCAGACTCGACGGCTGCATTCACCTGCGGGAAATACACTTTGAACGTCGTGCCCCTTCCGACTTCGCTATACACCCAGATATATCCCTTGCTTTGCTTGACGCTCCGAACCAAGGACTTCGACCACAGGCGTGGCAACGTGCGAACGCAGGCCGCATCAGCAATGATTGCGCACCAAGCCGAACACCGGCGACCCGCGCCCGCCTGGGCAGTCCGCTCTGCCGGCATCGAAACGGTGTGGTCGATACGGCGCTGACCGTTGTGGTCCACGCGGTTGGTCGCACACTTCCGAGGCCGGATGCATCGATGCAAGGCATAACGCCTGTTCGTGTCATCCCGGTGGGCCGAGTTCTTGGGTTGGACGAGTCAGCTGTGAGGAGTGCAACTTTGGAGCAGCAGAATCGGGTCGGGACATGGCGCCAGGGCGGCTTTGTCGAATCACGTTCCCATCCACGCTTCGACCTGGACGTCGAAATCAAGATTGATTCACGAACGGCCGGTCTACGGTCGAGTCGGACCGTGGAGATCGGTGAAGGCGGAATTTCAGCCATGCTGAAGATTGAGGTTCCGCTCGATGAGCTCGTTCAGCTGGAGTTCAGGGTTTCGCTCGGGTTCGTAGTGCTTCGTGCGCTCGGGCGCCACCGAAACGCTTTTCGCTACGGTTTCCAATTCCTCGAACCCGACCCCAGGACCCGACCCCAGGACGCAAGAACTGATCAAGCGCACCTGCTCCGCGCTTGCCCTGTCCGCTCCTGTTTTCCTCAAGAAATGAGAGTGGGGAGCGGCACACCTCACAGTGCGTTGTAGTTTGGTGCGGGCGCGGCCAGCTCTCAATCCCCTGCCTGCTCCAGGGGCGCCGGCTCCAGGTTTTCGATCTTCACCTTGGCGATGCGGTGGCCTTCCATCTCTTCGACGGTGTAGCGGCGGCTTTCGAATTCGAAAGAGTCGCCGACGCGCGGGATCTTCTGCAGGCGCGAGAGGACGAATCCGGCCAGGGTCTCGAAGCCGGCGTCGCGGGGGAGGATCAACTGGTATTGCGACTCGAGGTCGCGGATATTCAGCGAGCCGTCGAGGGTGAGGGCCGTGTCTTCGTCGAGTGTGGGCTGCTCGCCGGCGGGAATATCGAATTCGTCCTCGATTTCGCCGACCAGCTGCTCGAGCACGTCTTCCACCGTGATCACCCCCGCGGTCGAGCCGAACTCGTCCACGACCACGGCGAGATGGCGCTTGCGCTGCTTGAACTCGGCCAGGAGGTCGGTCAGGGCTTTTGTTTCCGGGACGACCAGCACGTTGCGCATGACCTGGCTGACTTGCATCTTCGCGATGCGCGAGGTGACAGCCTGGTTCGTGCTCAGGCTGAGGCGGAGCCGCATCCAGCGCATAAGGTCTTTCGAATAGAGCACGCCGATGATGTGTTCGCGGCCGCGCTGCGGATCATAGACCGGCACGCGTGAGTGCTGCTCTTCGACCACCCGGGCTAGAGCCTCGTCGAGAGTGAGGTCTGCAGGGATGGAGAAAATGTCGGGGCGCGGGACCATGACTTCGCGGACCGTGATGCCATCCAGTTCCAGCGCGTTGTGGATCATCTCTTCCTGGAATTCGGGAATCTGGCCGACCTGGCGGCTGGCGGTAACGATGAGCTTGAGTTCGTCGGGGGAGTGGACCGAGCCCCGGCGGACCTCGCGCGAGCCGAACAGGCGCAGTACGAAGCCTCCGGATTTCCGCATGATGTAGAGGAACGGCTTCATCACGGTGAGGAAGACGTCCATGGGAGCCGCCACGGCGAGGGCAACCCGCTCGGCCTGTTGCAGGGCCAGTGTTTTGGGAACGAGCTCCCCGAGGATCACGTGCAGGTAGGTGATTAGCGTGAAGGTCAGAGCGATGGCGATGGTGTGCGAGTAGATGGGCGCGTGGGGCACGCGGCCGAGAATCGGCTCCATGATGTGCGCCAGGGTGGGCTCGCCGACCCAGCCGAGGGTCAGGCTGGTAAGCGTGATGCCGAGCTGGACGCCGTTGACGACCTCGTCGAGGTTCTGGTGGAGGCGCTGGACCGTGCGCGCGCCGATGCGATGCGCTTCGATGAGCTGTTGGATGCGCGTGTCGCGCACGCTCACCAGCGCGAATTCAGCGGCGGCGAAGAACGCGTTGGCTGCAACCAGAAGCAGGATCAGAAAGACCCGGAGCAGCACAAAAGCAATCATGGAAGGCTAATTTTAACATTCCAAAGGGCTAAAAGACGCCGGGACGGGGGCTTTGTGCGGCGAGCTCCGGGCTTCCGGCTCTTCCCAGCTCCAGGGGTCTAACGGTTGGAAACGGCGCCCGGGCTTCGTTGTATGCAGTCGGAAGTCCCCTGAAAATCCACAACTTGCTTGCTTTCTTTTCCTTGGCGTCGGGGTCTAACGGTAGACCGATGTTTTGTGAGTTGGACCATTCGGGGAAAACGCGGATGCAATTTTCTGAATCTGAGCATTGAACGGGAACAAATCCCGCCTGGACTGCGTAACATCAACTGCAGGACATCCAGGGCTCAGCTTTTCTCAGCGGCAGGAGGCAGATGTGAACGGCAACGGAAACGGCAACAATAAGAAGAAGCGACGCAGACGGATTACTTATATCGTCATTGCTGTGGTCGGCGTCCTGGTGCTGGCAGGCGCGGTGATCGCCGCCACGCGCGGCGGGACGAAAATCGATCCCTCGAAGCTGGCGAAAGTCGAGAAGGGTGACCTGGCCAAGAGCGTAGTAGCGACCGGGAAGGTTGAGCCCATCACCAAAGTCGAGATCAAGTCGAAGGCCAGCGGCATCGTGAAGAAGTTGTATATCGACGCCGGGGATCGTGTGAAGAAGGGCCAGCTGCTGGCCGAACTCGACAAGGAAGAGATCGAAGCGCACGTCGCACAGGCCAAGGCCCAGATGGAAGCGTCCCAGGCCAGCGCGAAAGCGACCGAGGCGGACCTGGAACGGGCGAAAGTGGATGCCGAAGGCGTGGATGTGCCCATGCTGAAGCGCGCCTATGACCGCTCGCAGGGAATGGCAAAGGAAGGCGTCGTCTCTGCGTCGGCGCTCGATGACGCGCAGAAAAATTACGAGCTTGCGCTGAACAAGCAGAACGTCGCCAAGGCGCAGTTGCAGGTTCTGAAGGCGAAGATTGGCCAGGCGCAGGCGCAGGTCTTGCAGGATCAGGCCAACCTGAAACAGCTCGAAGAGCAGCTGGGTTACACCAGCATCACGTCGCCGATCGACGGGATCATTCTGTCGCGCGATGTGGAAGTCGGGGATGCGGTGAGTTCGATCCTGGTGCTGGGCTCGTCGGCAACGCTGATCATGACCGAAGGCGACACCAGTGAGGTCTATGTCAAGGGCAAGGTCGACGAGAGCGATATCGGCAAGGTCTATATGAGCCAGCCGGCGCGCATCAAGGTGGAGTCGTTCAAGGACAAGACCTTCAACGGCAAAGTGACGAAGATCTCTCCGATGGGCGTTGAGAAGGATAACGTCACGACCTTTGAAGTGCGGGTTTCAATCAACAATCCCGGGGGCGAGCTGAAAGCAGCCATGACGGCAAACGCCGAGATCATCCTGGAAGAACACAAGAACGTGCTGCAGATCCCGGAAGGCGCGATCCTCTACGACAAGGACAAGAAGGCATCGGTAGAGGTGCCCGACGAGAAGGGGAAGGAAGGCAAGCGCAAGCTGACCGTGAACATAGGGATTTCCAATGGCGCCAAGACCGAGGTCCTGGGTGGACTGAAGGAAGGCGACCAGGTGGTTCTGCAGTAAAAGTGTGGTTGAAGCCTCCGCCCGAGGATTTTCAACCCAACCTGGGGTGCAGACTTCGGTCTGTACCCCTTTTTGCGCGTTCGACAGCGCCCTGGAGTGTGGAGCTCAGGAAGAGAAGGGAGGCGCCGGGCCTGAAATGCGGATCGGCGGTGAAACGGAGCGATCATCAACGGAGCCGACTTTGTGCGACTTCTCTGGCCGAGGGTTCATCACATAACGACCATGGCTGAAACGCATGACCTTACCCGCTACGAGCGTGTGTTTGAACTGCCGAGCCGCGCTGGCAAAGTGGAACTGAAGGTCCAGCAGGGGGGCGCCGGGCGGTTCTACATCATCGCTACACTGCCGGCTGCGCCTGATTCGCGGGAGATCGTATTGTCGATCCCGACCGAACTGGCCGACTCCTTGAACAACGCAATTGGCAAGGCTGCTGACTATTCCGGGGAATGAAAACCGGGCCTTGGGTCCGGGTGTCAGGCCCTGAGACTTACGTCTTGGGTGCCAGGTCCCAGGAATTGGTTCACAGGTCGCTCTTGTCTGTCAGCCCGCGCCAAAGCGGGAATGCAGCGTATCGGCAGATTCCATGAAATGAACATTTTCCGGGCACTGTTCGTATAGTCCCTTGCGGGCGAAACGAAGCGGGTGGGCGTCCGTCTAAGTGATGGAAAAGACCTTCTCGTTGTCGGCGACCCAGCCCCTGGGACCTCCATGAGCCTGTACGAGATCTTTCGCCAGACGATCGCGACGTTTCGGGCGCACAAGATGCGGATTTTCCTCACCATGTTTGGAATCGTCTGGGGAATCTCTTCCGTCATTCTTCTGGTTGGTTTGGGGCGGGGTTTCAGCGCGGATCAAAAACGGCGTATGCAAACCCTGGGCAAGGACCTGGTCATCGTGTGGGGAGGCCGGACAAGCTCGCAGATCGGCGGCCTGGCGGCGGGGCGGGAGATCACGCTGACCATCGACGATGCCAGGTTGATCCGCAACGAGTGTTACCTGATCAAAAACGTCAGTCCGGAACTGCGGCGCACGATTCCGGAAGTGAGCCAGTTCAATTCGGCCAACCGGGGTGTGGTCGCGATCTGGCCTTCGTACCAGGATTTCCGGTCGCTGCTGCTGAGCGAGGGACGTCTGATCACCGACGACGACGAGCGCGATTCGAGCCGGGTGGTGATTCTGGGTTTTGCGGCCGCACGGCAGCTGTTTCCCGGACAACCGGCGATCGGGGCCACCATCCTGATCAAGAGCGTGCCCTACACCGTGATTGGAGTGCTCGCGGAAAAGAAGCAGAATTCCAACTACGACGGTCCCGACAACGACTACCTGTTTGCGCCCTACTCTTCAGTGGCTCGGGACTTCCCTCCTCCTGAGAAGAAGGGAATCGTGCGCGGCTATCTGAACAACATCGTGTTCGAGGTCGAGGATGCAGAGACGCACGAGGAAGCTGTGCTGCAGGTGCGGCGTACGCTCGGCCGCGTGCACCACTTCGAGGCGAAGGATAAAGACGCGCTGTTCATCTGGGACACGATGGAAGGCGCGAAGCTGGTGGAAAACATCTTCAACGTGGTAACGATTTTTTTCGGCTGCGTGGCGATTGTGACGCTCGGCCTGGGCGGCATCGGCGTCATGAACATCATGCTGGTCTCAGTGACGGAGCGGACCCGCGAGATCGGAGTGCGGAAGGCGATCGGGGCGACGCGCGGCGACATCCTGCGTCAGTTCTTCGCGGAGTCGGCGCTGCTCACGGCGGCCAGCGGGATTCTTGGCTTGACTCTCGGCATGGGGGCGTGTTTGGCGCTGTCGAATTTGCCCTTGCCTGATTTCGTTCCCCATCCGATCATTTCTCCGGTCTCGATCGTCGTTTCGGTCATTACGCTGTCGGTGATCACTTTGACTGCCGGAATGTATCCGGCACAACGGGCGGCAGACATGACTCCGGTGGAGTCGCTGCGCTACGAATGATTTTTCAACGAGGAGAATGCCCATGCGTCCTGCAATGCTGAAGTCCCTGGTGGTGATTTCGTGTCTCCTGTCTGGAACCGGAGTGGCGGTTGCGTCCTCAGAGCAGGGGCATTTCGAGAAAACGCTCGCGGTGAGTGGTGCAGTCGACCTCGAAGTGCTGACCCGCTCGGGCAATGTGACGGTTCATAACGGGCCCGCCGGCACGGTGTCGATCACCGGCCGGATTCACGTGGGGGATCGGTGGTTCACCGGCGGGAGGAAAGAAGAAGTCGAAGCAGTCGAAAAGAATCCTCCCATCACGCAGACCGGCAACAACGTGCGGATCGACTACATCAATTCCCGGGATATTTCGGTGGACTACGACATTACGGCGCCTGCCGACACCAAGGTGCGCACCAAGACCGGGTCAGGTGACGTGACAGCCGAAGGGATGAAGTCCGGTCTCGACGTCGAAACCGGTTCCGGGGACGTGCGCCTGCGCGACCTGGCAGGTGACCTCCGCATCCATACCGGCTCAGGCAACATCGATGCGAAGGGGGCCGCGGGGCCCTTTGAAGCGCGCGCGGGCAGCGGCGATATCCGCATTGAAGAGACCAGCAAGGGCGACGTGCGCGTGGAGACCGGCTCGGGCAACGTCGAAGTGCGCGGGATCGACGGTGGGCTTCGCGCGAGCACCGGCAGTGGCGACATCCAGATCGATGGAAGACCGACCAGCAACTGGGCAGTAAAGACAGGGTCGGGCAATACCGACCTTCGGCTGCCGAGCGAGGCTGCCTTCGACGTGGACCTTTCGACCAGTTCGGGAAGCATTGTCGTGGGACAGCCGGTGACAACGACCATCCAGGGCCGCGTGGAAGATGCGCACAAGACAATTCGCGGCAAGGTTCGTGGTGGCGGGCCCGAGATCGCGGTACATACCGGGTCCGGGGACATCCGGATCGATTGAGGACTGCCGATTGCGGTACACCTGAAGAGGCTGCGGAAAAAGGCGGATTCATGGTCCGCAGCCGCCGGAAGGCGCACTGGCTTGCACTGAAGATGGATTAAGGGCTCGAAACCATGTTTCTGAGGGAACTGATCTCGCAAGGATGGCAGGCGCTGATGCGGAACCGTCTGCGCTCAGTGCTCACGATGCTGGGCATCGTGTGGGGACTGGCGTCGGTCGTCATCCTGCTGGCCTACGGCCAGGGACTGGGCGGGAGCGTGCTGCACGCCTTCATGAACATGGGCAACAACGTCATGGTGATGTGGCCGGGTCAGACCAGCATGCAGGCAGGTGGCCAGCGCGCGGGCAAGAAAGTGAACTACGAATATGAGGATGTGGAAGCGGTGCGCGACCAGGTTCCCATCGTGCGCGCGGTGAGCGCCGAATCCACCAGCAGCTTCGGCTACAAGGTGGGCACGCGGGTGGTCTCGATCCAGACCCGCGGGGTTGAGCTTCCCTACGGACAGATGCGCAAGCTCGTTCTCGAAGATGGACGCTACTTCAATGAAGGCGACTTCGCCGATCACCGCAGGGTCGTGATCCTCGGCTACAGGGCCGTCCGAAAAGCGTTCCAGGGCGCGCCCGGCGTCGGGCAGGGGGTCAACATCGGCGGGCAGGAGTTCGAGGTCATCGGCGTCCTGCGCAACAAGATTCAGGACTCGATGTACCAGGGACCGGACAACGAAGACGGCTTCATTCCCTTCCCGGTGTTCCGCGATCTCAAGCAAGTTCGCGATCCGGACATGATCGTCATCCAGCCGCAGGCGCCAGAGCTGAACAAGAAGGCGCTGGCGGCGGTGCGCGAGGTGATTGCGCGGCGCCATCACTTCGATCCCAGGGATGACAAGGCCACACCCACGTGGGACACGATCGAAGACCGGGCGATGATCAACGCCTTCTCGATCGGTCTGCAGGCAGTGCTGGGGCTGATCGGCGCCGTCACTCTGGCGGTGGGCGGCGTGGGCGTGATGAACATCATGCTGGTCTCGGTGACCGAGCGCACGCGCGAGATCGGGCTGCGCAAGGCGCTGGGCGCGCGCCCGAGGCACATCCTGATCCAGTTCCTGCTGGAAGCGCTGGTGCTCACCTTCGCGGGCGGATTGATCGGAATGGCAGTGGCGGTCTTGCTCACGTGGATGATTCCGCCGATGCCGCTCTACAGCGACCTGTACAAGACGGCAAATCACGAAGGCGACATCTTCCTGCACGCTTCCGCCACCGTAATGATGGTGTCGTTCATCATTCTGTCGATGGTGGGGATTGTGTCGGGATTCTTTCCTGCTCTGAAGGCGGCGCGGATGGATCCGGTGGTGGCTCTGCACTACGAGTAGTGGGAACCGGAACCGCCCGAAGGTCTGCAAGCCCGCGTCGGCAGAAGGCTCTCGAGGGAAGGGATTGCGGGAACGTATTCCGTTTGTCTGGCGCCGCGACTTGCGGCCAGCAGTGGTACTTCAGTAACCAACCCGCGGTTACGGACTCGCCATTTTCTCGCGGGTCTTGCGGATGCTAATGTCAGTAGCGAACTCAGGATTGACCTCCCCGAATTTCAGCATCGAAACTGAGTTGTGACCGGGGACGCCGTTACGGCGGAACCCGCTGGAGAGGAATTCTGAATGCGTATTTCCCGGATTTTTGCAGGTCTTTTGCTGGCAGGGCTCGCAGTTTCCGCGCCTGCGGCGCTGGCGAATTCGAATAACGTTTCGATGACTTTTCTTGGACCTGCCGGCAACAACGCGGGCGGCGTTTATACCTATCCCTACAACTTTTCAATTAATGGCGGGGCTTCGACCGCGCTGATCTGCGACACCTTCAACAACGAGATCACCACGGGGGAGCACTGGACGGCCAACGTGTCGGGCCTGCTCAGCGGCAAGGGATTGTTCGGGAGTCAGTTGCTCGACTATAAGGCTGCAGCCGTGATCTTCCAATCTGTTCTGCAGGGCAACCTGAGTGCGACCACCGGGAATTTCGCCATTTGGGCCTTGTTCACGCCGGGCGTCAAAAGCAATCCGTTCTTCACGGGCAGCGGTGCCGGTTCGATCGACACCTGGGCACTGACGTATGCGGCCACTCTGCCCAATAGCGCGTTCAAGGGTTTCGTGCTGTACACGCCAATCGCCGGCACGCAGAGCCGGGGCGGCACTCCGCAAGAGTTTATCGGGTACAACCCGACCGCAGTCGTGCCTGAGCCGGGCTCGCTTCTTTTGTTCGGAACCGGTCTGCTGGGGCTGGCCAGCATGACCCGCAGCAGGTTAGCTCGCAACCCGGAGTAGCTCGGTCCGGCTTCCTGTCGGCCGGGCTGCGCTTTTATCTTCATCCATTACCTCGGTGCCTTGACCCCTCTGGCCCCGCAGGTTACTTTCGTCCTTTGCGGCAGAAATCTGCGCCCGGGTAGACGTGTGTCCCGGAAGCGAGGGACCCTTGGCTCGAAAACCGATCATCACGCTGACTACCGACTTCGGACTCAACGATCATTTCATCGGAACCATGAAAGGCGTCATCCTGGGCATCGAGCCGGAGGCGCAGATCGTCGATCTCTGCCATGCCGTGCAGGCTTTTGATGTGCTGGATGGGGCGCTGACGATTTCGCAGGCCTATTCGTACTTCCCTTCCGGCACCGTGCACATGGTGATCGTGGATCCGGGTGTGGGCACGGCTCGGCGGCCGCTGATTGTCACCGGCGAACGGCATCTTTTTGTGGCGCCGGATAATGGCGTGCTGTCGCTGGTCTACCAACGCGAGCAGCGCCTGAGCGCGCGCCATGTCACGGCCCAGCACTACAACCTGCAGCCGGTCAGCAATACGTTTCATGCCCGGGACGTGTTTTCGCCGGTCGCGGCCTACCTGGCCAAAGGCGTCGATCCGGAGAAATTTGGGGAAGAAATCACAGATTTTGTGCGCTTCTCGGCGCCCAAGCCGAAAGCGGCGGACGAAAACACGCTGCGCGGCGTGGTGCTGAAAGTCGACCGCTTCGGAAATCTCATCACCAACATCACGCCGCAGGACGCTCCCATGCTCTTCACCGAGCAGCCGTCCGGCTTCAAGATCGTGGTCGGCCAGCGTGAGATCACCGAGATCAAGTCGGCCTACGCGCTGGGCGCTCCGGGAGAGGTGTTTGGCATCCTCGGCAGCATGGGGTACCTGGAGATCGCCGCGAACCGTGCCGCCGCCGCACAGGTTCTGGGGGTGGGCCGGGGAAGCGATGTGAACATCGTGCTGGGCGAAGCGGCCGCGGCTACCAACGGGCAGTAGGAATTTGAAGCGCGACTGGCTGCGTTATCCGGTTTTCGGCTTGGGGTGTGCGTAGCGCTCCATTTCTCCCGTCCACTTCAGGAAGCGCCACAGGTTGTGCCGTTCGCGCCAGCTGAATTCCCAGAACTCCAGGAAACCAATCTGGGTCATCTTGACGCCGGTAAAGGTCTCGATGCGCCACAGCAGGTAGGGACTGCGCCAGGGCGTGAGGTGATGGCCCCGGGTTGCGTTCCACAGAAAACGAAAAATATGGCGCATGGATTCTGCCGGTAGTATAGCGGTCGCGGGGCCGCCGGGGCCGTGGAAAACGGTGCTAGAATCGAGCTTCTACCGAGGGATTTCTGGTTTCATGTCCGACGAAAAGGCTCGTGCGGCGGCCGAGGAGCGCTACTACGCGGCGCTCGACCTGGTGGCCGAGGGCCATCATGAGCAGGCCGTGGATAAATACCAGCAGTCGCTCGCGGCCGACCCTGGCTTCACCGAAGCCATGCACGGACTGGCACGCGCCCTGCAGGACCTGAACCGGCTCGACGAAGCCATCGCGGTAGCCAACCGGATCGCCGAGATCGATCCCGACGATGTCCTCGCACACACCAGCCTGTCGGTGCTGTATCAGAAGAAGGGCATGATCCCGGAGGCTGAGGCCGAGGGGAACAAGGCCCGGGTTCTGGGGTGGAAGCAGCAGTTGAAAAAGAGCGGGTCGTAGGTCCAAGTCTTAGGTCTTAGGTCCTAAGAACCTCTAACAAAACCTCTCCGGCTGCGATTTCTTATGCGGAGGATTCTTCTGTCGATTGCAACTAGGCGAAAACCGGGGTACGCTGGTTTTACCTCAAACGGAGCACAGTTTCCCTTTCGACGGCCTACTACCCCTGTTGAGGCAGGCCGACCCCGAAACACAATCCAGCACGGTCTCCCTGGGCTCAGCTTTCAGCAGAAACGTGCTCGCAGCAGCGAACGTACGCACGTGAAACTGCTGCGTTGTCCACCAACGAAGGAGATGAAACATGTCGCTCATGAACCGTTTTTTCGCGGCTGCAGCATTGGTTGTGCTTAACCTTGCCATCGTGGCCAAGGCTGAGGACCAAGGAAATTGCTCGAACGGCAGTCTGCACGGCAACTTCGGTCTGCGTGCCACTGGAAGGACGCTTGCTGGCGGGGATATTATCGTTCTTGGTCGCTTCACATACGATGGAAAAGGGAACCTCACCGCAACACTGTTCAACCGACTTCCCAACGCCGCTAATGAAACGTTCACCATTACGGGTACCTATTCTGTAAGGTCGGACTGCACAGTGTCGGACGTTTGGCACCCGGACAACGGCGGGGCAGACAGCACGCACGAGTCGGTGCTCGTCAATCAGGGGAGGGGGTTCTTCATTCTCAACACTACCGTGGGCGCGCCGGTGGTGATAAGCGGAGAGGCCAAGAGGCAGTAGGCTCGGCGAATGGCAGCCAGCGGCTGACCCCATTTGTCACACCCGTGGGGATCTCTTTTTGCACTGCAGACGCTCGCTCTGTATCACCTGCACGGCGAACTAGCTGGAAGCTCGGGACTTTGGGGCAATGAGGGTTTTGTGAGAGTCTCTAAGCTCTTTTACAAGCTCGGACGCCCGGCTCGTGGCACCCGCCTGGTCGGACTCCCCTTTTTGTAAGGCCCACGACCTCGTACCTGGGACCTCCGGTTTTCACAGTTCGTATTTTTTCATCAGGTGCCGGAACGAGCGGTAGGAGATTCCCAGAACGTCGGCGGCCTTGGTCTGCACGCCGTGGGACTGGCTGAGCGAGGCTAACAGCAGGGATCGCTCGATCTGGGCTACATATTTCTCCATGTCGAGTCCCTCGGGCAGAATCGCGCCCCCAGAGACTTCGGGAACACCGGGCACGCCGGCAGAGGCCGCGGCGGCCTTGGCTTTCGGCCGTTCTGCAGGCAATTCCACGTGCAACTGATCGGTCGTTTCCAGCGCCACCGCTCGCTCGACCGTGTTCTCAAGCTGGCGCACGTTGCCCGGCCACTCGTAGTCGCACAGGCTGTTCAGGGAATACTGATCGACCTGCACGATGCTCTTGCCCGCCGCGGGCGCATATTTTTTCAGAAAGTGGTTCACGAGCAGCGGGATATCTTCACGGCGCTCGCGCAGCCCGGGAACGCGGATGGGGATCACGCTCAGCCGGTAGTAGAGATCTTCGCGGAAGGTGTTGTCGGTCACCTGCTTGTCGAGGTCCCGGTGGGTGGCGGCAATCACGCGCACGTCGATGGGAATTTCAGTGGCGCTGCCGACGGGTCGCACGGTCCGTTCCTGCAACACGCGCAGCAGCTTGACCTGCATGGCCAGGGTCATCTCCCCGATTTCGTCGAGGAAAATGGTGCCGCCGTCGGCCACTTCGAACAGGCCCCGCTTGTTCTGGTTGGCTCCCGTGAAGGCGCCCTTCACGTAGCCGAACAGCTCGCTCTCGAGCAGGGTCTCGGGAAACGCGCCGCAATTTACGGAGACGAACGGTTCGGTGACGCGGGGCGAACACACATGCACAGCGCGCGCCACCAGTTCCTTGCCGGTGCCACTCTCGCCATAGATCAGGATGGTGCTGCCCGTCGAAGCGACCGTGCGAATGGTCTGCTTCAGCTTCTCCATCGCGGGGCTGCCGCCGATAATGTTGTCCAGCGAGTTGCGGGAGGCCGCGTCGCGACGTAGGGCGAAGTTCTGCTTGCTGAGCGAAGCTTTCTCGAGCGTGCGCTTGATGGCCAGCTTGATTTCATCCACCAGCCCCGGACTCTTGCGAATGTAGTCGGAGGCGCCACCCGCTTTGACGGCCTGCACAGCAGCTTCGTAGTCATCGACGGCGGTGATCAGGATGACGGCGGACTCCGGAGAGGTTGAGTGGGCGTGACGGAGCACCTCGATGCCGTCGATGTTGGGCATCTTGATGTCGGTGATGATGACGTCGTACAACGCGCCGTCAATCTTGCGTTTGGCAGCTTCGCCCGAATTGACGGTCTCGACCTTGAGCCCCTCGCGGCGCAGCGCGATGTCCAGCATTTCGCAAATGGAGCGCTCGTCATCGCAAACCAGAATATTAGCCATGCGCTCTCCCTCCTGCCGCAGTCGCGCCGGAAACTTCCGCTTCCCGAGTTGCCAGGGGAAGCACTTTCTTTCCTGCGCCCGCCGGGGCAGGCGGCCCAGCTCCGACACCCAGGCGCCGGAGCCGCAGCACAAAGGTGGTGCCCTCTCCCAGGCGGGAGCGCGCCCAAACCTTGCCTTCGTGCGCCTGCACGATCTGGTACACAATCGCCAGACCCAGACCGGTTCCACCATCAAATCCGGACTGGAAGGGCTCGAAAATTTTCTCCGTCTGCTGCGGGCTCATGCCGTGTCCGGTGTCGGCAAAATTAACCTGCCAGTCGTCTCCGCTCGGCTCGAGCGTGACGGTGAGCGTGCCACCGTTTTTCATCGCACGCACGGCGTTTTGACAGAAATTCCAGAAAACCTGCTTGAGCTTGTCGCCGTCGGCGAGCGCCAGGGCTGCGCGCACCTTGAAGTTGCGCTCGATATGGATGCCGGTCTTTTCGGCCACCATCCGATTCTCGAGCAGGGTAAGCGTATCTTCGAGCAGGGGCATGAGGTCGACCCGGTCGAAGCGATACTGCTTGCCGCGCGAGTAGGCCAGGAAATCGGTGATGATGTTATTCAGGCGCTCTGATTCGCGCGTCACAATCTGCAGAAGCTGGCGCTGCTCGCCGGTCATCTCGGCTGCGCCCGAGAGCATGCTGACCGAACCGGCAATCGAGGTCAGGGGATTGCGGATCTCGTGGGCGATGGCGGCCGCCAGACGCCCCACCGCAGCCAGCCGGTCCTGCATGCGGACTTCGCGCTCCAGGCGCCGGATTTCGGTCAGATCGTCAAAGGTATACACGCGGCCCAGCTCGCCGCGTCCGGGCACCGTCAATGGGGAAACGATCACGCGAAAGGTCTTGCGGAAGTTGTTGGCAGGCTGAAAGCGCACTTCCCCGTGCATCCGCTCCGAGCCCACGTTGGGCAACGGATCGAGGAAAACCTCGTTCACCGATTTCCCCACCAGTTCGTTACCACAACCCAGCAGACGTTGGGCCGCCGTGTTCAGCAAGGTGATGCGACCGTCGAGACCGGTGGTGATCAGGCCGCCGCTGATAGCCTGAACGATGTTTTCGTGTAGGGCTTGCAGGCTCTCGAGCGCACCGCTGGTGTCCTTGAGCTGTACATCGACCTGGCGCAACTTGGTGGCGAGCAGCCCCGCGAGGTAAGCCACCGCCAGGTAGGCGAACAGGTTGACGAAGATGATCGCTTCCAGGACCTTCAGTTCCGGGTGGGTGGTGGCAAACGACGGCACCATCCCGTAGAAGTTCAGATCAAGGACGGCGCCGTAGAGGATGAAAGCCAGGGCGGCCGTGAGATAGGCCCAGACTTTGGGCAGCAGGATACAGGCGACAATGATGACCAGCGGGTAGAGAAAGTTGAGCGAACTGTCCCATCCGCCGGTGAAATGGACCACCAGGCTGACCAGCGCGAGGTCGGTCACGACTTGCAGCAGTGCCTGAATGCGGCGATCCTCCCAGAACGAGAGCAGCAACACATAGAACAGGGAGAGCGCATACCACAGCAACATGACGCTGACGAAGGAGCGCAGGGGCAGCGGGCTGTCCGCCAGGCGGGCAACCGCGAGCTCGATTCCCAGCAAGAATGTCAGGATGATGATACGGATCTTCACCAGCCACGCCAGCCAGTTCCGTTCATCGAAGGTCGATTGCATGCTTCAGCCCCGCTCCCGGACCCGGCTCGCATTCCCCGGAACGCGTGGAAGGGGAAAACTTGCGCGAGGCCACGGGAGGATCTTGCTTGTGATTGCCGGAAACGTCTCCGGTCATGCGGAAGGCCGGATCCCCGATGCGCCGGCCTCCCCGAAGGTGGTTGCTAACCCGCCAGTTTGGCGATCATCGAGAACAGCGGCAGGTAGAGAGAAATGACGATGCCACCGACCGATACGCCGAGGATGCCGATGATGGCCGGCTCGAGCATGGCCATCATGTCGCGGGTGGCGGCGTCGACCTCGTCTTCGTAGAAGTCGGCAATTTTCTGCAGCATGTTGTCCATGGCGCCGGTGGCCTCGCCGACACCGATCATCTGGGTCACCATGTTGGGAAATACGCCGCTTTCCTTGAGGGGATCGACGATGGTGCGCCCTTCTTCGATCGCCTTGCGTACTTTCATCAGCGCCTCTTGCAGCACGGCGTTACCCGAGGTGCGGGCGGTAATCGCCAGCCCTTCGAGGATCGGTACGCCCGAGGTGATCAGCGTGCCGAGGGTCCGAGTGAAACGGGCAACCGCAATCTTGCGCAGCAGGCTTCCGAGAACCGGAATTTTCAGCAGCAGCTTGTCGGTATAGTACAGGCCCTGGGGATGCTTGCGGAGCTGCTTGATGCCATAGACAGCGGCCACGCCGCCCACGATGAAAAACCACCAGAAATGCCCCACGAAGGCGCTCAGTCCCATGACCATGCGGGTCGGCAATGGCAAGGCCACTCCCAGGCCGGCAAACAGGTTGGAAAAGATGGGGACGACCCACTTGAGCAGCGCGCCCACGATCAGCACCGCGATGCTGACCACGGACACGGGATAAATCATGGCAGACTTGACAGCCGCTCGCAGGCGAACAGCCTTTTCGACATAGAGCGCAAGGCGCTGCAGGATGACGTCCAGAATGCCGCCCGTCTCGCCCGCCTCGATCATGTTGGTGCTGAGATCGTCGAAGACGTTGGGGAACTGGCGCATGGCGTTCGCCAGGGTCGCGCCACCCTCGACCGTGGTGCGGACCCCGTTGAGGGTTTTCTGGAAGGTCTGGTTTTCCTGGTTGGCCGCGAGAATCTCGAGGCACTGCACCAGCGGAAGGCCGGCGTCAATCATGACCGAGAACTGGCGAAAGAAAATCGCGATGTCCTTGGTCTTGACCTTGCCGGACCCGAACATGGGCAGGGAGAATTCCTTGCCCTTTTCCCGGACCGAGCCCGGCGTGATGCGCTCTTTGCGCAACTGTTGGAGAACAACTTCCTTGTTCGCGGCCGTGCGTTCGCCGGAGATTTTCTCTCCGGAAGAACTCTTCCCTGAAAATGTGAACACTGGCATGGTAAACCTCTCCTCGGTTCCCTACTCGCTTTCCGGTGCGCTGCTGACGCCTCCGGAGGATTTCTCTGCGGGCCTTTCGACACCCAGCCCGCCGGTTTGGCTAACGCTTTGCGGGAGCGGCCGCTTTCGCCATTCCCGGCGTGGCGCCCGGCCGGTTCATCAATCCGGCACCACGATTGATCATTTCCTGCAATTCGTCCTGATTGCTGGACCGCAACAGAGCGGTTTCCAGGGTGATCTGCTTCTGGAAGTACGCGGTCGCGAGCGACTGGTTAAAGGTCTGCATGCCGAACTTTTCCTGACCGGACTGCATGGCGGAGTAGATCTGGTGGATCTTGTCTTCGCGGATCAGGTTGCGGATGGCTGCGTTGGGCACCATGATTTCCATGCACATCGCACGGCCTTTGCCGTCAGCCTTGGGCAGCAAGCTTTGACACATGATGCCTTCGAGCACCAGCGAGAGCTGCGCCCGGATCTGGGGCTGCTGGTGAGCCGGAAAGACGTCGATGATACGGTTGATGGTCGACGACGCCGAGTTGGTGTGCAGCGTGCCGAAGGTCAAGTGGCCGGTCTCGGCAATACGCAGGGCGGACTCGATGGTTTCCAGGTCGCGCATTTCGCCGATCAGGACCACATCGGGATCTTCGCGGAGTGCGGCCCGCAGCGCGTCGCTGAAGCTCTTGGTATCGGCATGCAACTCGCGCTGGTTCACCAGGCAGTTCTTATTCATGTGTACAAATTCGATCGGATCCTCAATGGTGAGGATGTGATCGTGGCGCTCGGTATTGATCTTGTCGATCATGGCCGCCAGCGTGGTTGACTTTCCCGATCCCGTGGGGCCTGTGACCAGCACCAGCCCGCGCGGCCGGTCGCACAACTTGCTGACCACCGCCGGCAGTCCCAGCTGGTTGAACGACTTGATCTCGAAGGGAATGACACGGAACACCGCCCCGGTCGCGCCCCGCTGGTTGAACAGGTTGGCGCGGAAGCGGGCCAGTCCCTTCAACCCGAACGAGAAGTCGAGCTCGAGATTCTCTTCGAAGCGGTGCTTCTGCGAATCCGTCATCACGCTGTAGCCGAGCTGCTTGGTCTCGGCCGGCGTCAACTGCGGCAGGTCGAGCGGGACCAGGTGTCCGTGCACGCGCACCTGGGGCGGTGAATTGGTGGTGATGTGGAGGTCGCTGCCTCCCATCTCCAGCATCCTTTTGAGCAGATCGCTTAACGAAAGCGCCATATTCTTCGTTCCTTCCCCTTATCCAAATGCTTCAGTGAATCGTTTCGCGGGCGACTTCCTCCAGTGTGGTCTGGCCCAGACTGACCTTGATCAGCCCGCTGCGCCGCAACGTGATCATGCCGCGCTCGATCGCCTTTTTCTTCAGTTCAAGGGCGGAAGCTCCGACCAGCACCAGTTCCCTGATTTCATCGTCCACTTCCATGACTTCGTAAAGACCCGTGCGGCCTTTGTAGCCGGTGTTGTTGCAAACTCCGCATCCCTTGCCCTTCTGGATCTTGACCGTCTTGGCTTCCTCCGGCGAGTAGCCTTCTTCGATCAGGGTCTGGTACGGGACTTCAAACGCTTCGGTGCACTCCTTGCAGATGCGGCGCACCAGGCGCTGCGCACAGATGAGGTGAACCGAAGTCGCCACCAGGAAGGGCTCGATGCCCATGTTCATGAGTCGCGTGATCGTCTCGGGCGCGCCATTGGTGTGCAGAGTGGAAAGCACCAGGTGCCCGGTGAGCGCGGCCTTGATCGCGATTTCGGCCGTTTCGAAGTCGCGGATCTCGCCCACCAGAATGATGTTGGGGTCCTGCCGGAGGAAGGCGCGCAGAGCGGCTGCGAAGTTTAGGCCGATCTGCTCCTTCATCTGGACCTGATTGACACCCCCCAACTGGAACTCGACCGGATCTTCGGCGGTCATGATGTTGGTGTCAGGCTGGTTGAGGCGGGCGATGGAGGAATAAAGCGTGTTGGTCTTGCCGGACCCAGTGGGCCCGGTCACCAGCACCATGCCGTACGGCTTCAGGATCGCTTTCTCGAACTTGACCAGGGACTCGGGCTCGAAACCGAGCTTGGTCATGTCGAGTCGCAGGTTCTCCTTGTCCAGCAACCGCATGACGATCTTTTCGCCCCACAGTGTGGGCAGCGTGCTGACGCGGAAATCGAGCTGCTTCTTCTTGCCGCCGATCGCCATCTTCAACATGATGCGGCCGTCCTGCGGCAGACGCTTCTCGCTGATGTCGAGTTTCGCCATGATCTTCAGGCGGGACGTGATGGCATCCTTGAGCTTGAGGGGCGGCGACATGATGCTCTGCAGAATGCCGTCAATGCGGAAGCGAACGCGGAATTCCTTTTCGTAGGGCTCCATGTGAATGTCGCTGGCCCCGCGCTTGACGGCATCGGTCAGCACCAGGTTGACCAGCTTCACAATGGGAGCTTCGTCGGCGGCCTTCTCGAGCTCGCCGAGGTCCATCTCCTGCTCCTCGGCCTGCAACTCGACATCGGCATCGCCCATTTCGGTCATCGACTGCATGACCTGCTCCAGGTCTTCCTCTTTGCTGGAGCCGTAGGCTTTCTCGATCCCCGCCGTAATCGAACTCTCCGACGCCACCACCGGCTCGATGTTGAAGCCGGTCATGAACTTGATATCGTCCATGGCGAACACGTTGGTCGGGTCGACCATGGCGATGGTGAGCGACGCTCCGACGCGGCTCAGAGGCAGGATCTGGTAACGCTTGGCTGTCTCGAACGGAATCAGCTTGACGACAGCAGGATCGATTTCGAAATAAGAAAGATTGATCGCGGGCACGCCGTACTGGCGAGACAGGAAATTCGTGACGTCCTCGTCCGTGAGGAAGCCCAGCTTCACCAGGGCCGAGCCCAGGCGACAGCTGGTCTCCTTCTGGACCTTGGTTGCCTGCACCAACTGCTCTGGGGTAATGACCTTCTCTTTCACGAGAAGATCGCCCAGCCGTTGCGACATACGTTCGATCTCCTATCGATCGACAGACAAGTGGCGTTGAACTGCCTGGTTACTTACGCGAAAGCGCTTGTTTTCTTGGGGGGAGAAGCGCAGCGTATTTCGCGTTGACATAAATTGTCAACGCAGATCGATTACTGCACCAGTAACTTAAGTACTTGACCCTTATGGGATGTTTTTGAACTTCGAATCCAAATGGCGGATATCACGCGTTCCTGAGCCTAAATGCTGGATTGTTGCGGGGAATCGTCTCCGAGGGACATGCACTTTCGTACAATGCAACGGCTCGCCCCCCGGGCATTTCGCCCGCAGCAGGAGCGCGGACGCCTTTGGTCAGCAGACGGTTACAAAATCGGTCTGATCATTGGCTGCGTCGCGCACCCCCGGATGCCCCGCACACGGCGGCAACCTCATGAATGAAGAACCCTTCGGGCGTGCCTGGTGTCTCATTCCTGTGTCGCAGCATGGGTGGGTAGAGTGATGTAAAGGCTCGCCCCACCCGGCCCACGCACCCTGGTAGCAACCCGGAAGTCCGCCTCTGTTGGCTATAATGAGCGTCAGGCTTGGCGTCTTGGGGGCTGCGAACCAAGACCCGGGCCCTGAGCGCAGTGTCCAAACCAAAAACACTCCGGGACAAGGAATCGAGCCGCAAGAAGCTTCTTATACCGCTGGCGATCGGCATTGCCCTGCTGTTTGGAATCCTGCTTTCGCAGTCTTCCTTCGACCAGCCCGCGTTCCTGAACCCCGACAACAACCAGCAATTGCTGGTGTTCGCGGCCCTGTCGGCCCTGATCTTTTTGCTGTTTGTCGCACTCACGTTTGTCCTGTTCCGGAATTTGCTGAAGCTGTTTGCCGAGCGCCGGCTCGGAGTGCTGGGATCGAAGTTTCGCACCCGGCTGGTGGTGACGGGCCTGCTCCTCTCGTTTCTGCCCGTAATCGTGATGTTCTGGTTTGCCTACGGGCTGATGAACCGCACAATCGTCCTGTGGTTCTCGCGGCCGGTGCAGGAGGTACGTGAGGACACGCGTGCGATGGCCTCGCTGCTGGCGACCTATGCGCAGCAGAACGCCATCGCCGAGGCGGCTTCCATCGCTCATTCTTCCGATACTCAACACGCCTTCACCACTCACAACTTCTCGGCGCTGGAGAGCGAGTTTCAGCGCCACGAGGCGACTCTGCAGGGGGGCTTTGCCGTGGCCTTGCTGAAGGGCAACGAAGAAGCCAGCTTTCGAACACCTGCCCCCTGGGCCACGATGAGATCGAAGGCGGCGCTCGATCAGTTGTCCGGGCCCTCGCCCTCGCCCTTCATGTGGCAAACGACGGAGTACATTCTCGGCACCGCTCCCGTGGGCGACGACGGCCTGATCCTGATAGCCATGCCGCTGCCGGAGAAGTTCTCTGCCGCCGTCAAACAACTCGAAGCCAGCCAGAACCGCTACTTCGATCTCTACCGGCAAAGACGGCTGTTGCGCCGCACCTACATGAGCCTGCTTTTGCTGCTCACGGTGCTGGTTTTGTTTTCGACCACCTGGCTGGCCTTGTTCCTTTCAAAACTGGTTACCCGTCCGGTTGCGGCCCTGGCCGAGGCCACGCAGGAAATTTCGCGCGGCCGGCTCGACTACCGGGTCGAGGTCACCGCCGCCGACGAAATCGGCGATCTGGTGCGATCGTTCAATCGCATGGCGGAAGAGCTGGAATCCAGCCGTCATCAGATCGACGCCTCCAGCCGCGAGCTGAGTGTCGCCAACACCGCCCTCGAACAACGGCGCCGTCATATCGAGACCATCCTGGAGAGTATTCCGACCGGAGTGCTTTCGCTCGACGCGGGCCGCCGGATCACTCACGTCAATCACGCTCTGCTCCGGATGTTTGACCCCAACCGGCCACCGGACGTCAAGGCGTCGGGCATGATCACCGCGGAACTGGGGTCGGTTTTCCCGCCCGACGTGGTGGACGATCTCGTGGTACTGCTGCGCCGCGCCGACCGCATGGGCATCACGACCAGTCAACTGGAGATCACGCTCCCGCGCACCAACCTGAATGCCGCGCTTACCGTTGCCACCTTGCAGCACGAAGGTGAGCGCCTGGGATACGTGCTCATCTTCGAGGATCTATCCGACTTGTTGAAGGCGCAGAAGCAGGCGGCATGGCGCGAAGTAGCTCGCCGAGTGGCCCACGAGATCAAGAATCCCTTGACCCCGATCGCCCTGTCGGCGGAACGCATCCGACGCCACCTGGAGCGCGTAAGCGGTCCCGACGCCACCTCCCTGAAAGTAATTGACCAGTGCGCTGAAACCATCGCAGCCTCCGTGGACACGGTGCGCACGCTGGTCGACGAATTCTCGACCCTGGCCCGCTTCCCTGCATCGCGGCCTCATCCGGCGCACATCAATCCCATCGTGGAGAGCGCGCTCGGCATGTTCGACGGCCGGCTCGATGGCATCAGCCTGGAGACTCGACTCGCGCCCGACCTGCCCAACATCCTGGCAGACTCGGATGCGATCAAACGGGCCGTGGCGAACCTGGTCGACAATGCCGCAGAAGCAATGGAAGGAGCGCTGGTGCGGGAGATTCACGTGAGCACGAACCTGGTGACCAGTCGCGACGCGATCGAAATCGTGGTCGCCGACACCGGGCACGGCGTGACCCAGGAACTCAAGGAGAAGCTTTTCCTGCCCTACTTCTCCACCAAGAAACGCGGCACCGGCCTGGGCCTGGCGATCGTCAATCGCATTATCGAGGACCACCACGGATCGATCCGCGTGGAAGAGAACCGTCCGGTGGGCACGCGCTTTATCGTGGAACTGCCGCTCGCGCCTGACTCGGTCAACGCGCCCGCGACCCAGCATGCATAACATCCTGATCGTAGACGATGAATCCGGCATACGCGATTCCCTGAAAGGCGTGCTGGAAGATGAAGGCTACCAGGCCGGGGCGGCTGGCAGCGGCGAGGCCGGTCTCAGTCTTCTCGAAAAACGTGACTTCGACGTCGTGCTGCTCGACGTCTGGTTGCCCGGGATGGACGGCCTGGATACGCTGCAGAAAATCCGCGCGCTCGACAATCCTCCCGAAGTCATCATGATCTCGGGACACGGAACCATCGAGACGGCGGTGCGCGCCACCAAGCTTGGCGCCTACGACTTCCTCGAGAAGCCGCTTTCGATCGACCGCACTCTCAATCTCATCAAGCATGCCATCGACGCGAAGACGCTGCGCCGCGAGAACCGGGAACTGAAGCGTCAACTGCAGGCCAAGAGCGTGATTGCCGGCGACAGTGTTCCCATGAAGGCGCTGCGCCAGCAGGTCTCCATCATGGCCCCTACGAACGGACGGGTGCTGATTTACGGGGAATCGGGCACCGGGAAAGAACTCGTAGCGCACGCCATCCACGCGCAGAGTCTGCGCAAGGAAGAGATGTTCATCGAAGTGAACTGCGCCGCGATTCCGGAAGACCTGATCGAGAGCGAACTCTTCGGGCATCGCCACGGCTCTTTTGCAGGAGCGACTTCGGAAAAAGAGGGTCAGTTTCAGAAAGCGAGCGGGGGCACGCTCTTCCTCGACGAAGTCGGGGATATGAGCCTGAAAACTCAGTCCAAAGTGTTGCGCACGCTCGACGAGCAACGCTTTACCCCGGTTGGCAGCGCCGACCCGATCACGGTCGACGTGCGCGTGATTGCCTCGACCAACAAGGATCTCGAAGAAGAGATTTCCAAGGGCAATTTTCGCGAGGACCTTTTCTACCGGCTGAACGTGATTCCCTTCTTTGTGCCTCCGCTGCGCGAGCGCAAGGAAGACATTCCGTTGCTGGCGCGGTATTTTCTGAAGGAATTTGCGGCGGCCTATGGAAAACGATCGCGCGAGATGACCGACGACGCGATCCAGACGCTGACCCGCTACGCCTGGCCGGGGAACGTGCGGGAACTGCGGAACGTAATCGAGCGCATCGTGATCATGAATCCGACCACCACGAAGTTTGAGCGCAAGCACCTGCCACCGTTGGTCTACCGCGACGGCAGCCGCCGCGCTGCCGGGACCGAGTTTTCCACCTTGCACCAGGCACGCGACGCCTACGAGCGTGATTACATCCTGAAGAAGCTCGACGAGAACCACGGCAATGTCAGCCGCACGGCCGAGATGCTGGGCCTGGAACGCAGCCACTTGTACCGCAAAATGAAGGCTCTGGGAATTGCAGCGAAGGAATAGAAGGCTCGAACACTGGACGCCTGCGGCGGAACCGTTCCCTGGTCAGCGCTTGAGCATGTGAATCTCTTTCCCGTTGTTCTTGAACTGAACTTCGTCCATCAGTTCGTTGATGAGAAAGATACCGCGTCCGTGGTTGGAGTAAATGTTCTGGCCGACAATCGGGTTGGGAATCGCCGTGGGATCGAATCCCGGACCTGGATCACGCACCACAATCAGCATGCCCCGGGTCTCGTCGCAGGCTACGTCACACTCTACGATCTTCTTCGGGTCACCCTTGGCACCATGCACCACCGCGTTGGCAAGCGCCTCGGTCAAGGCCAGTTCAATCGCGTCTTCTTTTCCGGTAGCACACTGGGTCTCGCGCACCACATTCATGATTCCCTGGACCACGGGGTCGATGGCGTTCTTGTCAGCCGCCAGCGAGACCTTCAGCTTCAGCACGAGCTTGTCCGGATCGAAGTTGCTATAACCGTTGGTTGGTTCGCCGGCCATATTTGCTCTCTTACCCTGAAAGTTGGATGCGGGCCCAATGCCTGTGATACCAGCTGTGATTCTATAGATAGAACGAAAGCATCACAATCCTTGGATTCCCTAGTCCTCCGGCGTATCCCGGCCAGGGGGCCCCGCAAGGCCCTCGAGCTGCCGACGCCAGTCCAGTTCATCGACGAACTGCCGCGAATCCCGCCAGCCCGGCTGAACCTTTACATAGAGTTCCAGGAAAACCTTGCTGCCTAACATGCGCTCGATGTTGAGCCTGGCGGCGGTGCCGATCTTTTTGAGCATCTGGCCACCCTTGCCCACCAGAATGGCCTTCTGCCCCTCGCGCTCGCAATAGATGGTGGCCGCAATGCGCGTGACCCTGGCACCCTCCTCGAACTGTTCGACGATGACGGTCGCTGCATAGGGGACTTCTTCCTTGGTCTCGAGCAACACGCGCTCGCGGATGATCTCGGCCGCCATGAAACGCGCCGGCTGGTCTGTAATTTGATCCTGCGGGAAATAGGCGGGACCGATCGGAAGGGCCGCAACGACTTTTTCGAGCAAAAGCTCCAATCCGTCCTTCTTCAGCGCGGACAGGGGAATCACTTCTTTGAACTCGTGTCGTCGCTGGTGTTCCTCGATGACGGGCAACAGCGTTTTCTTGTCCTTGAGCAAGTCGATCTTGTTGAGCAGCAGAAACACGGGTGTGCCGACTTGTTGCGCCATTCTCAGAGCAAAGTTGTCTTCGGGACTGAGGCGCCTGGTAACATCGGCGAGCAGCAGGATCAGGTCGCAGCCCTCTAGCGCCTCGCGCACTTCTACCATCATCTTGCGTCCGAGAGAACTGTCCGGCTTGTGCACTCCCGGCGTATCGATCAGGACGACCTGCCCGCCCGGACGCTTGCCTTGCTTGGGGAGATGGAGAATGCCTTGAATACGGTTGCGGGTGGTCTGTGGCTTAGGGCTGATGATGGCGAGTTTCTCGCCCACCAGCGCGTTGAGCAAGGTCGACTTGCCCGCGTTGGGGCGGCCGAGAATGCAGACGAATCCTGAGCGGTGAGCCATCTAGATGAGCTTCATCTGCCGTGGCTCCACGGTGGCGATCCGCACGCGCTCGACCCGGCGATCGGTGGACTCCAGCACTTCGAAGCGCAAGCCATCTTCCTCAATCACTTCACCTTTCTGCGGGATTCGCCCGGCAAGTTCGCTCACCAGGCCCGCGACGGTTGCCGCTTCCTTGCCTTCCGGGCGCACGCCGAACAGTTCGTCCAGATGATCGACATCCATATTACCGGGAACGATGTAGGAGTGATCGTTCTCCTTCACAACCTGGGACTTCTCGTGCTCGTCGCCAATCTCGCCCACGATTTCCTCGACCAGGTCTTCGATCGTCACCAGCCCGGCAACGCCGCCATATTCATCCACCACGATCGCGATGCGAATGTTGTTTCTCCGCATCTCGCGCAGCAACTCGCTGCCCAGCTTGCTCTCGGGCACAAAATACACATCCTTGCGCATCAGGGTATCGACCGTGCGGGCGCGCGCCTCGGTGTCGGGCACCTGGAGCACGTCCTGCGCGTACACGATGCCCACGATGTTATGAATGGAATCCCGATACACCGGGACCCGCGAAAACGGCTTGGCGCGCAGCAGCTCGACGAACTGTTCCACGGTCGTGTTCACCGGCACCGCCACCATCTCGGGGCGCGGCTTCATGGCCTCGCGCACGGTCTTGCCGCTGAATTCTACGACCGACTGGATCAGGTCGCGGTCACTGGCCTGGATGATGCCCTCTTCCTGCCCCGCCTCGATGAGCGCATCGACCGCCTGGGTGGGGCTTTCCGCCTTCTCCTCAGACGGCTGCCGGGTCAGGGACGTAACCGATTGCAGGAATCCCAGCACCATCGTCACCGGCAGCACGGCGAAGATCATGACGCGCAGCAGCGGCACCCAGCGCGCCAACCACTCGCCGTTGGTGCGCGAGAAGAACACGAACGGCAGGAACCGGTTGAACACAATGACGATGAGCACCAGGCTGAGCGTGGCCTGAAGGATTTCCTGAATGCTCCACGCGTTATCGCTGAAAACCGTGAAGCCGACCAGCATCGCGATGGCCGCCATCGTGAGCTGCACCAGAATCGCCATCGACAGCGAAGCGCGTGGCCGGCTCACGCGCAGTTTTGGCTCGACCTTCTGCTCGAAGGAGTCAATGTTGTCCTGGAATTCGCGCGACAGAAACTTGCCGATCTCGGTGTACAGGCGGTCCACGTAGGAGACCAGCGTCAACACACCCACCAGCAACAGAAGCACGAAGCCCACGGCGTAGTTCATGGCGCACGCCTCGCCCGGGATCGTGGGGCGCGCGCGCTCCTGGCGGCCGCCTTCCGCCGGGATGCGGGCGGCTTGCCCGTCGGACTCAGGTCGGCCGGAGGCGTGCGATCGGTTCTTTCAATCAGACCGACCGGGAGCCCCAGCTTCTTCCGCAGTTGCATTTCTCTCCGCGCCATTTCGCCCCGATCGGCTTCGTGGTCGTACCCCGCCAAATGCAGGATGCCGTGCAAGGTCAGGATCTTGACCTCCTCGGCGGTTGAGTGCCCGAGTCGCCGGGCATTGCGGGCGGCAATTTCCGCGGAAATCGCAACCTCGCCCGTAAACCGTCGCTTCGCAACCACTTCCGCGGGAAACGACAACACGTCCGTGGGCTGGTCTTGGCCCCGAAAGCGACCATTCAGAGCCCGCATTTCGCGGTCACTGGTGACCAGCACGGTCACCGCTCCGCGCAAGCCCACGGCCCGTTTCGCACGCACGAGGAAGCCATCCAGCCAGTCCTGGTTCGCTCCGGCCACGCGCTTGTGAAAAATGACCATCGGCAATTCGTCGGTCCCCGGTGAACAGCGTCCACCAAAAAGAGAGATAGGAGGGCCGCTTGCGCGCCCTCCCAGGCTTTCGATCGATTTTATTCCGCGTTCGGATGTCCCGAAAACGACACCACGTTTTTACCCGGAGCCGGCAGCGCTTCAGGCGCTTGGGTCTCGGCAGGCTTTGTTTCCACGCTGCGCGCCTCGGCTGCCTTCGCTCCCAGGGACAGGATCATCTGCTGTTCGGCCACCCGCACCTTGTGATCGTCGTAGGCGCGAATGATGCGCTGCACCAGATGATGCCGCACCACGTCCGACTCGTCGAAGTATACAAACGCCAACCCGTCCACCGGTTTCAGGATGTCGATGGCCTCGACCAACCCGCTGCGCCGCGCGTTCGGCAAGTCGATCTGGGTGATGTCGCCGGTGATCACCGCCTTGGAGTTGAAGCCCAGACGGGTGACGAACATCTTCATCTGTTCCGAGGTGGTGTTCTGGGCTTCGTCCATGATCACGAACGAGTCATTCAGCGTACGCCCGCGCATGAACGCAATCGGCGCGATCTCGATGACGTTTTTCTCCAGGTAACGATCGACCTTCTCCGGATCGAGCATGTCATAGAGCGCGTCGTACAGCGGACGCAAGTAGGGATCAATTTTGTCTTGCAGCGTTCCCGGCAGAAATCCCAGCCGCTCGCCGGCTTCCACCGCCGGACGCGCCAGGATGATCCGGTTCACGCGCTTGGCGAGCAGGGCGGAAATAGCCATGGCCACGGCGAGATAGGTCTTGCCCGTCCCGGCGGGACCTACGCCAAACACCATGTCGTGCTTCTCGATGGCTTCCAGATAGCGGCGCTGATTGACGCTTTTGGGTTGCACGGTGCGGCGTCCGAACGAACGCTGCCGCCCAGCCTCTGCCAATCCGCGCAGCGTCACTTTCGGATCGGCCGCGAGCACGCGCAGCATGCTGTTCAGATCACCGTTGTTGAACGTGTACCCGGAGCGTTGCAGGTGGTCGTAGTCGGCGAAGACTTGCTCGGCCCGGGCCACATCCTTGGGAGCGCCCTCGACCTCGAGGCCGTTCGAACGCAGATCAATGGTGATGTTCAGGCCGTCTTCGAGCACGTGCAGGTTTTCGTCCCGCGTGCCAAACAGGGTCTCGATGTTGGAGCTGACTTCAATACTCTTCTTCATTCGAAAGCTGAGCTTTCCTCCCGAGGGGCCCGGTTAGGGCGACAGGCACCCCGCCCGTCCATGCGACCAAAAGGTCGGCTACCTCCGCCCTTGCTTAACCACGCAAGTGGCCGACACCATCACAGTTACCCAGAAACCGGACAGCCCGGCCTCCGACCTCGCTTCAAGAACGAACGATTGTTGCTTGGAGATGGAACCACCCGGTGAATGCTCGCTCCTGAAGCGCAAGCGACAGCCATTACGTTAAGCCTAGCGCGGGTGGGGGTGGGAGTCAATGGGAGCGGCGCGGGTCGCGCGGGTCGAATTTCCCCGCTCCACCGGGGAGCGACCAGCAACGCTGTGCCCCTCGGAGCGCGGCTCGTGAGGTCTTACTGTCCCCGCACCAGCGCCTTCTGATAGTCTTCGGCAGTCGTGCGGTAGCAAGGCAGCCTGCTGTTGCGGTCGGCGCCCGGGAACGGGTTGCTATCTCCAAAATCCTGCTCGCTGTCAGACCACGTCATCTGCATCAGGGATTCATCGCAACTGGTGTCCCGCGTCACCCGCAGCGTGTAGACCCGCGCGTTGCTCTGGATGTATTCCGACAACCGCTTCTGATACGGCAGAAAGACGTAGACGAGTTTGATCAGTTGCGCATGGCCCTTGGGTAACCGCCGCTCGGCAATGAATACCTCGTAGTTCGAGAAGAAGGAAGAACCTTGGGTGGGCAGCGCCAGGCTCACCAGACGCAGGGGAAATTCTTCAGCCGGTCCTGGAGGCGGACTGTCGGCGGTGGGCGGCAGGTCGGCACCCGGGGGGATGTCGTCGTCCATCTGCTGCAAAGGTCCCGTCGGCCCCGGGCCGCCCCCACCCGGCGGACCCGCCGGAGGTGCCCCCACTGCCGGTTCCCCGCCGGCCAGCGAAGCCATCTGACGACCCTCTCCGTTGCCACCAGAACCCGAGACCGAGGGTGGCGGCGGCACAACCGCCGTGCCGGTGCCCGAGAGCGAACCCACACGGCTTGCGGTTCCTCCCCCACCTTGAACCGACGGTGGTGGCGGGACGACTCCGGTTCCGTTACCCGACAACGAGCCGATGCGCCCCCCGCCGGATCCTCCCGTGCCCGAGACTGAAGGAGGCGGCGGGACCACCGATGGACCCGGTCCAGACAACGCGCTGGTTCGTCCGCCCGCGCCACTGGAACCGGTTCCCTGCAAGGACGGCGGCGGCGGCACAACCCTTGTTCCGGGTCCTGACAGAGAGCTGCCGGGCCCGCCCGAGCCCCCCGCACCACGCATCGAAGGTGGCGGGGGAATGATTGGCGCACCATTGGCGGATAGTGAATGCAAGCCCCTGCGGCCACCGCCTGTCGCTTGCACCGAAGGTGGTGGCGCGACAACCGAGCTATTCGATCCCGCCAGCGTCCCCAAGCGCCCCCCCGGAGCCCCAGCGCCGGCAGCGCCTTGTACCGACGGCGGTGGTGGAACCACCGAGGTGCCGCTCCCGGCGAGCAAACCGCTGCGCCCCTCTTTGTCCCCGGTGGCAGGGATCGAGGGAGGCGGCGGCACCACCCCGGCACCCGCGGCGGACAACGATTTCGTTCGGCCGCCGCCCATGCCCTGAACCGACGGTGGCGGCGGAACCACCTGGGTGCCCGCAGCGCCCAGCGAACCTCTCCCACCCACTCCCGTACCTGCAACCGACGGCGGAGGAGGGATGACTTGGGAACCCCCACCGCCCGACCAGGACGCCACACCTGTTCCGCCCGTCTCCGGCACCGAAGGGGGCGGTGGTACAACCTGGGAACCGGTTCCCGGGAACGAAATCAGGCGCCCGTTGCCGCCGTCGGTCCCCCGTGCCGCCGGGGGCGGTGGAACGACCTGCGATCCCGCGCCCGACCACGAATCTCCAAACAAGCTCTCGATCTTGCGCATCCACCCCTGCAAGGTTGGAGGAGGTGCGACGACGGAAGCACTCGCCGGGGGCGCGGCGGCGCGCCGCGCCGATATGCCCGACGCATCCGGAGGAGGCCCAACCACCGAAGTCGGAAGTCCGCCCCCCGGACGATTGCCACTGGGGCTCACGGTCGGCGGTGGTGCGACCACCGACGTCAGCCCACCCGCAAGCGGAGAGCGGCCGCGCTCGGTCGCCGAAAGTGGCACTGGCGGCAATGCCGGAGAGGAAGGCCCCAGGTTGGGGCGCGATGCGGTCGCCGACTTCAGGTCCGGGGGCACGACCAGGCGCGCGGCCCGACTGGCTTGGTGTGCGACCTGCAAGGGACGCGGGTGTGCCGCGACGGGCTGGGGATGGGTCCGCACTCGGGTCTTCGGATGGCTGCTCGCGCGCGCTGAATAGGTCTGCGAAGGCGGGTAATAGGTGATGTGCGACTCGCGCGCAGAGTGCTGGCGCACATGGGGTTCCCGATGCAGAACCCATTCCTGCCCTGACAAGCTCCATAGGAGCAGGATCGACACCAGGTGCCAGATGATCGACTCCTGCATGGACCGCCAAGGCATGCGGCCCCGAACAAACACGTCCGTCCAGAAAGTGCCGGGGGGCGTGGTCGTTTCAAGCGGCGGCACCTTGGGCGGAGAAAGCAGGTCGGCCAGATTGTCGAGAAAGACCTCATACCGGGGGGGCAGTTCGAACAACAGTTTCAGGCGGGGATCGGCCTTGATGGGGATAGCAATAGTCTCCGAACTCAAAAGCCCCAAACCTTTGTCCATGGATCCACACTGGAGGGGGAAAACTTTCGCCTATTATAGGCCAGGTCCGGCCCCGCTATTGTCTAATTTTCGATTGGTCCGATCCTCATCACGGATGTAACACGTGCGCAGAAAAGGACTTCCGGTCTGTCGACTCAGAGGTACATGTAAGCCAAAACCAACCGGCGGATGAAACGCCTGCCGAAGCTGCCGGGTTATGCGCGCACCGCCCGCGCTTCGGGTGTGGACGCCGGCACGGCACGTTTCTCGGCCCATTCCCGCAGGGCTTCGATCTCCTCGGCCCGTGTGGTCGACAGCGGAACCGTCGACCGGATCGCCTCCAGCAAATGCTCGGTCCCCAAGGGCAGCTTCTGCGAATAGGCCGCGTACAACGCCGTCTGCATGACCGACTCGATTTCCGCTCCGGAAAACCCTTGGGCGGCGGCCGCGACCGGATCGAGTCCAAACTCGGTCGGATTGCGCTTTCGTTTGGTCAACTGAATGGTGAAGATCTGCTTCCGCTCCGACTGGTTCGGCAAATCGACGAAGAAAAGCTCATCGAACCGCCCTTTGCGAATCAGCTCCGGCGGCAGCGCATTCACGTTGTTGCAGGTGGCCGCGACGAATACGGGCGCCTTGCGATCCTGCATCCAGGACAGAAACGACGCCAACAGCCGCGAGGACACACCCGCATCCGCGGACGCGGAGTCCGGGCCGCTGCCCGCGAAGACTTTCTCCAACTCGTCGATCCACAGCACGCAGGGCGCCAGGCCCTCGGCCACCTGAAAGACTTTCTGGATGCGCTTTTCGGTTTCACCGATGTACTTGTCGTACACCGCCGCGGTATCGAACTTCACCAGGGGCAGTCTCCACTCGCCCGCGATGGCGCGCGCGCACATGCTCTTGCCGCAGCCCTGCACGCCCAGAATGATCACGCCCCGTGGCGGATCGAGCCCAAACTCCCGGGCCTGTTCCTCCCACGATCCGCGCCGCTGCGCCAGAAAATGCTTGAGGTTGTCGAGGCCGCCCACGCTCGCCAGCGTGTCGGAAACCTCGACGAAATCCAGCATCTCGGAACGCTTCAGCAGCGCCTTCTTGGCTTCGAGCACATCGGTCACGGTCTCCGGACACAGGGCATACCGCGCCACCAGCGTCTGCGAAATCGCTCGCTCGGCTTCTTCTTCGGTCAGGCCGCGCAGGTTGTCGGCCATCGCGTCCAGCCCGCCCGGTTCGAGCCGGCGCTGCAGGGTGTGCGTCTTCGAGATCCGGACCAGCACCTCGTCGATGATCAGTCGCAACCGTTGCCGGTCGGGCAGCGGCAGTTCGAGAAATTCCACCAAGCTCGCCAGTTCCGGAGGAATCGAAATCTTCGGGGCCGTCAGCACCACCGTCCGCCGGTTGGTCGCGAACTTCTGTCCTACGTCACGCAACCGCCGCACCACCACGGGATCGTCCATGTGGCGGTGCAGATCCTTCAGGATGAACGCCGCCTCGATCGAGATCCCTTCCAGATTGGCCAGCATCTTGGCGGGTTCGCGGCTGTCGTAGAGCGCCTTGGCGTTCTCCACCAGATCGTTCACCTCGCCCGCCCGGTAACCTCCCGGCGCAAACGCCCCTCGCTCAACCAACGCTTCTACCGGGCCACCGCCCGACCGTGCCAGGCCGCTCGCGATGGTCCATTCAAACGCTGCCAGGTTCAAAGCAGCACACGCCACGCGCACCATGCGAACGGCGCGCATTTCCTCGACCGTCTCCATCACCACGATGGGCGTGGAGGAGTCGATCAGCACTTTCAGACGATCCAGGACTTTGTCCATATCCGTTTGACCAGTCAGGAGTTGCTCCCGTACAATAACGTATTCGGTAGCCACCGGAACACCGCTGGTAGAAACGAAGGTAATCACAGGGAATGGCCAATCATTTTTCGGCGCTGAAGCGCGCCCGTCAGACCACGAAACGCACCGCCACCAACCGTGCCAACACGTCGCAGCTGCGCAGCGCGCTGCGTGAAATCCGCGAGACCATCGCCAAGGGCGACAAGGCGGCCGCTGAGACCAGCTATCGCGCGACCGTTTCCGCTCTCGATAAGGCCATCCAGAAGGGCGTGCTCCACAAGAACACCGCCGCCCGCTACAAGTCCCGCCTGTCGGCGCGGGTGCGCGCCGTCGGCTCCAAGTAAGCTCGGCTTTCGAGATTTCTGAGTAAAAACGGCAGGCCGTGCAGGCTTGCCGTCTTGCGTTTGGGAAACCGATGTCGCCCCCGCTCAATGCATGCTCTGGCTGGCAGCGATGTTCGAGACGCCCCAACTCAGGCGGACGCACAGCAACGAAGTTCGATTGCTCCCGGAACCCAATCAGGGCAGTGGCGTCGGACCCACCTTCGGGCAGGAATAGTCCCCATTCCACAACAGGGCTTCGATCTTGCCCGACTTGTCCCGCCTGAAGCCGACCTTCACATAGAGCTGCCTGTAGAAGAAGGATTCCTGGCCCAGCGGTTCGAGCGGGAGATAATCGCCGCCCGTGCCCCGCAGGTAAAGATCCGGGCCTTCTGCCTTCACATCCAGGAGGAAGGCCGGGTTCACCTCGTACCGACCCGGATACTCGTTCACCGATCGAACCGGTGATGTCGTTCTCGCCCGGGCTGGCGGTGGTTGCACACTCTCCCCCAGCGCCAGCTCCGCGAGATCACTCGCCATGACGTTGACCGCGGCGTCCTCCAGGTTGCCCAGCACAATCACCACCAGGTCATCGTTCGGGAAAGCGGAAATGTGCGACGCAAATCCCGGGTCACGCCCGCTCTGCTCGATGTATTTGTGCTTGCCTTTGGTCTCGCCTGTGCCCCAACCGTAGGGGTGCGCCAGCTTGCCGATGTCGAAGAACCGCCGTGCCTGAATGGCACGATACCAGGCATACAGATCCTCCGTGGTGGAGTAGAGCGAGCCCGAGCCAGTCAGGATCGTCTTGTCATAAAGAGGCGCGTTGCGCATCCCCGCGTCGCCGAGCGCCGGCTGGTATCCGCTCGCGCGGTTGCGGATCAAGGCTTCATCGCGGAAAGTGCCGGTGTCGTTCATGCCCGCAGGTTTCAGGATCTCGTCGGTGATAAACCGGTCGTAGGGCTTCCCCGAAACCTGTTCGATGATGTAGGCGAGAAACCCGTAGCCGGTATTGCTGTAGCTGCTCTTCGAGCCGGGCAGGAAATCCAGCGGCTTGGTCTTCACCCAAGCGATCAATTCCGGCAACGTAACCCGCTGGTATTTTTTGGTCGCATACTCCGGCAGCGAGTAGTAGTCCGGCAGTCCCGAGGAATGCACGAGCATCTGCTCGATCGTGATGCGATCGCCGTTGAGATAGTCTGGAACATACTTGCTGAGCGAATCGCTCAACCGGAGCTTCCCTTGCTGCTCGAGCATCACGACGGCGGCTGCGGTGAACGTCTTGGTCACAGAGGCGACGTGGTACTTTGTTTTCTCCGTGTTCGGAATGCCCCACTCGGCATTCGCCTGACCGTAGGACTTCTGAAAGACGATGTGCCCGTGCCTGGCAACGAGAATGGAACCGCTGAAGTCCCCGTTGCGGACGTAGGCTCTGACGTACTCGTCGAATCTGCTGCTGGATGTCTGCGCGGGTGAGCATCGGGCACAGATGAGAATGATGACGAGCGCAAGCGGCGGCGCGCACCGGATCCCCGTAGCCTGTACGTTCACAACTTCACTCCGAAATCCCTTTCGAGGACTGCCGTCCACTCTGCCTCGCCGCTCAAAACACGCTCTTCCCGCACGGCGTCCCGGGTGCGAATGAATTTCAGGTCGGAAAGCGTAATCCGGCCGTCGGGTGTGGCCAGCGTGCAAATCCTCTGCTGGGTGAAATGCGAATCGGGCGAGGTCTGGTGATAGTGACACCTGGCCGCGAACTCTCCCATCTGGCGCGGCACCAGGCTGAACTGGTACTGCGGGTTCCACCGGCCCGTCGGTTTCTGTCGCTCGACGATCATTGCTCCATCCACATCCCTGATACGGAATTTGTGCCCGCGTTGTTCCTGCTCGAGGTCAGCTCTTAGACGGAGTGGCTCTGAAAAAGAATCGCCGAACCCGACGTCCACCAGCCACGGCTCCTCGAGATCGACGCGCAGCGCCAGGTGATCAAACTCAGGAGAGGTGCTGCCGTCCGCACCCGAGACACGCGCTGACAGCAGTGTCACGCTGTACCCCAGCGCGCGCAAAAGGGCGGCAAACGCGCCATTCAGCTCGTAGCAGAAGCCGCCCCGCCGCAGGTCCACGATTTTGTGCAGGAATTGCGCCTCCGCGCACACGATCTTTCGCCCCAGCGAAATATCGAGATTTTCAAACGGCACGGTGCACAGGTGGGCGAGATGGAACCGGCGCAGGGCCTCCGCGTCCGCCGCAGCCGGCTCAGTCTGACCGATACGGGCGAAGTAGGAGTTGAAATCAAACACGGTAGCAGGCTCGGTACCACCCACGGCAGGAAGCGCGAGCTCACAGCGAACGGCTCAGAGCGGAAAGCGGAGACGTCATTGCAGCAACTGGTCCTGCATCCATCCCGGCTCGGACGGCGGCTCGGCGGTCAGATCGAGCACCAACTTCTCCAGAACCAGGCGCTTGGTCGGAGGATTGGAGCGCAGAGCCAGGTCCGATTTCGCAATCAGCCGGATGGCCGCGGTCAATTCCCTCTTCGACTTGTAGCGCCGCGCCTGCCGGATAATGTCTTCCGCCGCAAACGGAGGTACCCGGAAGCCCTGCCACAGGGCCGCCCACAGCGCCCGCTGATCGCGCACGTTGCGTTCGAGAATCACCAGCATCTGGCGGAAAGTCTTCGCCAGCATGTAGAGATGTCCGATCGCGGCTTCGTCCCCGTCGCCCGTCGAGAGAATCGCATCCAGCACTGCGAGCGCCCGCACCCGGTCTTTGGCCGAGATGGCATCGGTCAGTTCATACAAGGAGCGCTGCTTGGCCGCCAGCACCATGGTCTCGACGTCGCCCAGCGTGATCCGTTTTTTTTCGCCCACGTACAGGATGAGCTTCTCCAGTTCATTGGAGATCATCATCATGTCGCCGCCTAGCGCATCGACCAGTTCCCGCGCGCCGTCGGTGTCCATTTTCACGTCGCGGCTGGCGCAGTACTCCCCAATCCAGCGCACGGCCTCGCTCTCTTCGACGCGCGCCAGTTCCACGATCCCGCAGAACTGTCCCATGGTCTCGCGGATGCGCTCGTAGCGTTCCCTGTCGGTCATGTCGATGCGGCGGACATCGGCCGGAATGCTGATGTGGTCGGCGACGAACACCACGAGCGCGTCCGGATTGGGATTCTTGCAGTACTCCTCGATGGCTGCCAGCTTCTCTTCATTGGAGCCGCGTCCGAACAGCGTCTTGACGCCGCGCACAAAAAACACCTGGAAAGGAGCCATCAGCGAGGGCGTGCGGGCCCGGTCGAGAACCTCGGTGAGATCGGTGTCGGCCAGATCAAATTCAAACAGGCTGAAATCGCGCAGGTCACTCGGCACCAGGTGTTCCAGGATCGCCTCCCGGAAGCGCTTGCGGAAGAAGACCTCGTCGCCCACAAACACGTAGGCCGGACGAAGTTTCTTGCCCTCGACTTCCGAGACAAAACGCTGCGCCTGCGCGAAGGCCTTCATCAGAAGCCCTCCAGGACGTTGCTGACCAGGGTCTGCGCGAAGTCCCGCGACAGCCGGCCCATGGCCGGCGTATCCTCTTCAAAGAAGCTGGAGAGTTCCTGCGACACCTGGTACTGCGCGCGGAAAATGTAGGACGGGTTCTGGTACAGGATCTTCCCCTCACGGTCCACCAGCGACACCTTCATGCTGACCACCACCAGGACACTTTCGGCTCGCCCGGTCTTCGAATCATAGGTCAAGGGAGAAGCCGTGGTGGTGAGCACGGTGCCACGCAATGTGGCGTCGGCCGCGTCGGTTTCACGGCTCACAATCTGGTAGTGCGTGCGCGTGGTGAATTCCCGCACCACTGCAGCCGTCAGCGTCTGCTCGACCCGGTAGGTCTGGGATTGATTGACAAACGCCGGAATCGCCAGCGTCTTTGCGTTTTCCGGCAATATCGCGTTATGGCCTGCGGTGTGGTAACCGCAGGCCGCAAGCAGGAAAACTGGAATCAGAACCACGCCCTGAACCATGTCCCGTCGGGTCCGCCAGCGACTCATCGGCCGATCCCTCGCTCCATCTTCCATGCGCGCACAGGCAACCCGGAAATCACTGAATCTTTCCCCGCGGGCGGGTCGGAGTCATGGTCTCGGCACATTCGACCGCGGTCACCGCCGCGATCCTCAGATTGTCGGCCGCCGCCCACAACCACACTCCATTCGGAAAATTCTCGTCCCGCGCCAGTGACAGCAGGATATCGCCTTGTCCGGCTGCGTTGACGTTACTGGGAATATCCTCCGCCTGGCGTGCCACCGTGACGTGCTCTCCGCTCAGCGCCTGCGACAGGTCACCCAGAGCGACGGCTTGCTCCATCTCCAGGTAAATCGAAAATGCATGCCCGTGGAAAATCGGAGCCTGCAACAGGCGCACCGACGGCTGCAATCCCTCTTTGCCGACCAGGCGCTGGTAGTGCTTCAGGACCCTCTGTTCCGACGATTGCAGGGTCGGGAGCGAATTCGGTCCGTAGCTCGCCACCATGTTGAACGCGATCTGCGTATCGAAGACGCTTTTGGGCAGTTCCTGGAACGAGAGCAGGTTGACGGTCTGCTCGTGCAGCTCGTCCATGCCCTTCTGCCCGTGCTCGGACGCGGGCTCGAGCACGGTCGCGACCACCCGGCGAACCTTTGCCACTTTCTGCGCGCGCAGCACCAGCAGCGCCAGCGCCACGGCTGCCGGGTGCGCGACCACGCACGGCCCGGGCTGCAGTTCGAGCACCGGGGTTTGTCCCAGTTGACGCTCGATCCAGGGCGAGCGGATCGACGAGCCGGGCTCGTCTTCGAGCGCGTACGACAGATCCACGATCGCGCTGCCCGCATCCCGCGCCATCTTCCAGTTCTTGCGGGTGCAGTTCTGGTCGGAAGCGAAGAAAGTAAAATCAAGGTGATCGAACTGCTCGCTGCGCACACTCTGGATGAAAGTAATTTCGTCTCCCATGGTCTCCAGCTGGCCCAGCGATTCGTCGTCATCCAGCAATTTCACGTCGACCGCGGGAAAATTGCGGTCGTTTAACACCTCGGCGATTTCCTTGCCTCGGAGCGAACTTGCACCGACAATGGCAACGCGGTAGAGATTTCCGCGAATGGTCTCCGTCCCGGAGGTGGCAGCAGCAGGTCTGTTCTGAGAACTCATGAGGGCTGGGAAGCCTCCTTGTACGCGGGTGGTGACGGAGGGCTAGGCCGGCGCCGGATAATCCATTGCAGGCGCCAGAGAACGCCCGAGGACATGTAGATGATGGCAATCGCGAAAAGGACCCAGCGCGACCAGAACCAGATCGACACAAAAATCGCTGCCAGCAGCATGATGATCCGAAACGGCTGGCGCGTGTTGAAGTGAATATCCTTGAAACTGTAGAAGCGCCAGGTACTCACCATCAGATAACCGACTGCAATCACCAGCAGAAGCCAGGTGATCGCCATCCAGGCCGATGCCAGCGGGTCTCCCTGCGTGCTGTGCACCACCGCCGCAATCACTCCCGCACCGGCCGGAATGGGCATGCCGACGAAATATTTCTTGTCTGGCCGGCCCGGATTTGAAGGCTGCGGATTCACCATGATGTTGAAACGCGCCAGCCGGCTCGCGCCGGCAACCAGGAAGAGAAAACTCGCCACCGCTCCGAACTGGAAAAGCTTGCTGCGAAACTCCGGGTTCGTGAGCGCCGGCAGCAGGTGGAAACCCCACATGTAGGCCAGCAACGCCGGAGCCACGCCAAACGTGATCACGTCCGCCAGCGAATCCAGTTCCCGGCCAAAATCGCTGCTGGTCTTGGTCATGCGCGCAATCCGGCCGTCCAGGCCGTCAAACAGCACCGCAAAACCGATCGCCTTGGCTGCAAAATCGAAATGCCAAGGCTCCCCCAGGCTTCCGTGCATCACCTGCAGGATCGCGTAGTAGCCCGCTGCCAGGTTGGCCGTCGTAAACAGGGAAGGCAGGATGTACATCCCCTTGCGCAACCGCCGCACCGGACGATCTTCCTTGCGACGCTTCGGAATCTCTACCACCATGCGTTCGCCCATATCGTCCATCACCGCGCCCCCGCGCCGCCCGTTTGTTTGCCGGCCAACGCCAGCTCCGGCGCGGCCCGGGCGTGGGCCAGCACGCTGGAGGCACCCTTGACGTGATCTCCAACTTTCACCGCGATCTGAACGCTCGGTTCCAGCACGACGTCCACCCGCGATCCAAACTTGATCAATCCGACGCGCTCCCCCCGGGCCACATGATCGCCGACTCTTTTGGTGAACACGATGCGCCTGGCGAGCAGACCCGCGATCTGCTTGAAGATCACGGTCTGTCCCTCGCCCTCGACGGTCACAACATTCTGCTCGTTCTCGTCCGCGGAATTGGGACTCATCGCGTTGACGAACTTTCCCTTCTGATAACGCACGTCGCGAATGATGCCGCCGATGGGCGCGCGATTCACGTGCACGTTGAACACATTCAGAAAAATACTGATGCGCTTGCGCGGGGCGCCGTTCACCATAAGGTCTGAAATATCGGTGACCTTGCCGTCACCGGGCGACACGATCGCTCCGGGTGCGTCCGGCACCGCTCGCTCGGGATCGCGAAAAAACCACAGGAAAAATGCGGCCAGCAGCCCTGCCGGCAGCGCCCACCAGGGAGTGCTCAGCCAGCCGATCAGCAGTGCCGCCAATACCAGAGGCAGCGCGTAGAAATATCCGTCACGAACCATGGGAAGAACCTGGAAAATTATAGTGCAGCCCGGGCACTGAGCAGATTGTAACCTAACTGCAACAAAAATCGGCGCTTAGAAGCGCCGTCTTGTGGAGACATTTCACCCTTTGCGGCTATGCCGTGCCCCGTTGGGCGGGAGTTAAGCTACCTGAACCTGCTGACGGAACTGCCGCTCGATGGACTCCATCTGGTCCTTCAGGCGCAGTTTCAGTTTCTTAAGCCGGACTTCTTCCAGCTTCTCGTCTTCGGTCAGATAGCGCTTTTGGGTGAGTGAATCGAGCCGTTGTGCGTACTGCGTGTGCTCTGAGGCCAGCCTGCGGAATTCATCGTGGCTGGCCAGGAGTTGGTCTTTCGGAGTGAGCATCCAGCAGACCTCCTAACCGGGTTGTGCAGCTAAAACCTACCACACGCGTTTGGGCGCTTCAATCCAATTTTCCATCTACGGTATTTTTGTTGTTACATCCGCGGACGACCTCTGGTTTGCACCACCGGTGATGCAGTGTTACGGGAATCCAAGCCGGTACACAATCGCATCTTCGTCCGGTTGCGAGTAGTAACGTGCACGCCGGCCGCCCGGTTCAAACGCCCATTTCTCGTAAAGAGAGCGCGCGGCGCGGTTCGATTCGCGCACTTCAAGAAAAACCGCCGTGGCACCCTCGGCTTGCGCGTGATCGAGAAATTCCCCCAGCAGCCGCGTCCCCAGCCCGCGCCGGCGGGCCTTGCCCGCGACCGCAATGTTTTCGATCTCCCACTCGTCCCCGACTGAATGAGACACCAGGAAACCCTGCACATCGCCGGCCTCTTCAATCACCAGCGCCACGCGCTGCGGCGAATCCCCGCCAAACACACGATCATACTGCTCACGCGACCAGTGGGCCGCGGTGGCCGAATGCTGCATCAAGCGCATCATCGACGGGATGTCGGCGGGGGTGGCGGGACGGACTCTCATCTCGATCACTGCAGGCAATACCTTCGCCACGAACCTGGTCTCAATCCCGTGCCCGGCGATCCGGCCGCCAGTCCGGCCACGGTATGGCGACGCCGTTCATGCGCAAATAGGCAATCATCTGACCCATGTGTTGGTGGGTATGGACCAGCATTCGCAGGTAAACACGTCGCACCGCGGTTTCCTCGCCAAAGAAATGCAGGCTCCGGTCGAGTTGGGCGTCGCTTGCCTGCCCGATCGATTCCTGCAAGGCCTGGAACGATCGGCGCAACAGGTGGAGGACCGCATCTTTTTCCGGGACGCTGGCCATGATTTCGTCGCTTCGCTGAACCAAGGCCCGGAACCGTTCCCGACCACCCTCCGGGACCCCGCCGTAGAGATCTCCGGGAGCCACGATCCCGACAACGTCCAGCAACATGAAACAGCCCACCGCCACGTGCCGGAACACTTCGCTCACGGCACGGGCTTGCGGGTCAGGACGCCAGCCGTAGGTGTCGAGCGGAAAGGCCTCGGCTAAAGCGATGCTCTGCCGCGTCGCAATCTCCAGTTCCCGGAGATACTCTCCGCGGAACCCGGCAATTCGAGTGGTCGAAGTCATAAGCTCGATCTCGCAAATGCGAAGGCTAGGGACTGCTCTTTGCAAAAATCTCTGCGTCCGAGCGCCGGATATAGTTTGCCTCCAGCTTCTCGGGCGAAATCGTTTCCCCGGCTTGAAGCTTTCCCCAACCAAGCCGGGCAATCACGTCACTGCGAGGCTGCTCGATCTCGACTACTTCCAGTCCGGAACTGCGGGCCAGGCTCGAGAGTCCGGGATCCGGGGTTACGACCACCGAACCGCGAGCTTCGGTCACGAATTCCGCGCGCGTGAGAAGACGCTCGCTCAACATCCGCGCGCCCTTGCCCACCTCGTATTCCCCGGCATACACTTCGCCGCGCCCCGCGTCCAGCACGCCGAGCACCTTGCCCTTCGCCTTTCCCATTCGCGCCACCGCCTCGAGCAGCGAGACGGTTGCAATCGGTTTTCCGAGAATCTCCGCCAGCGCCTTGACCGCCGACAGGCCCACCCGAAGACCGGTGAACGAGCCCGGACCGGAAGCCACGGCGAATGCGCCAATCTCCCGCTTGCTCAGCCCGTGTTTGGTCAGCAGGGACGAAATCTGCGGCACCAGTTGTGCTGAAAACGTGCCCCCGGCAAGAGGCACCACCTCGAGCGTCTCCACTCCGGCACGCAAAGCTCCTGCCGGGTTCGCACCGTCAGGGACACGCACCAGCGCAATGCTGCCCTGCTTTCCCGAAGTGTCGACGGCAAGAATCAGCATCAGGATTCAAAACAGAATTTCGGATCGCGAACACCAGATCAGGACCGCCCGCGAGAGTGTCAGGGCTCCTCCACCAGCTCCAGCAACACCCCGCCCGCGCTCGCCGGATGCACAAACACGTACCGGTGCCCGCCCGCGCCAACCTTGATCTCATTCGACACCAGCCGCACCCCATCCTTGTTCAACTTCTCCACCGTCGCCGCCAGATCGGGCACGCGCAGGCAGACGTGGTGGAGCCCCTCTCCCCGCTTCGCAATGAACCGGGCGATGGCCGAATCGTCCGAGGTCGCCTCCAGCAACTCCAACCGGCTTTCGCCCACCGGAACCATCACCAGCCGCACCTTCTCCTGGCCCACCGTTTCTTCCGGCGACACGCTCAAACCCAGCTTTTCGTAAATCCCCCTCGCGCGACTCAGCGACTTCACCGCGATCCCCAGATGGTCGATGCGAAACATCACTTCCCTGCCTTTCGGGCGATCTCTTCGACCAGGGTATAGGGATCGCGCTTGTGCTCGGCAACCTGCGCCGCATACTGCTCCACACGCCCGTCGCCCAGTTCCGTGCGCGCTTTTTCGAGCATCGCGTCCCGCAACATCTCCAACAGCCGTTCTCGCCAGTTCTCGATGTTGCGCTTCAGGACCAGATTCTCCTTCTGCAGGTATGCTTCGTAGTTCGCGATCGCCGCCACCAGTTCCGGCACGCCCCTAGCCTCGCTGGCAACCGTCTTGACCACCGGGGGCACCCAGCCGTCGGGGCGGGTGGCCAGGGATTCGAGCGCGCGAATCTCGCGTTCCACTCGCTCGGCTCCGTCGCGGTCGCTCTTGTTGATCACGAAGATGTCGGCGATCTCCATGATGCCCGCCTTGATGGTCTGCACATCATCGCCCATCCCGGGCACCAGGATCACAATCGTGACGTCTGCCAGCCGCACGATATCGACTTCGTCCTGTCCCACGCCCACGGTTTCAACCAGGATCAGATCGCGTCCCGCGGCATCGAGCACGGTCGCGACGTCCGCCGTGGTCCGCGCCAGTCCGCCCAGCGAGCCACGCGTGGCCATGCTGCGAATGTATATCCCCGCATCGGCATGATGACGCTGCATCCGGATCCGGTCGCCCAGAATCGCGCCCCCGGTGTAGGGGCTGGTCGGATCCACCGCGATGATCCCGAGCGTTTTCCCGTCGTGGCGATAGTGGCGGGCCAGCTGGTCGACCAGCGTACTTTTGCCCGCGCCCGGCGGGCCCGTCAAACCGAGGATGTGCGCCCGACCGCTATAGGGAAACAGGGCCTTCAGAAGCTGCCCCGACTCCGGCGCACGATTTTCCACCGCACTGATCGCGCGCGCCAGTGCACGCGCATCCCCGGAGCGCAAGCGCTCCATCCAGACTTGCAGGTCGTCTTTCAAACGTTTAAGTGTAAAGCAGGGGCAAAGCCGTTGGGAAACCCGAGGGCTGCGAGTTCCCCGCCAGCCCCAGCCACGACCGTCAACCCGTTACAATCTCCACCATGGCTGACGTCACCCATGCCCGCCTGGACCGGGTCCTCGCCCAACTCCGCCTGTACGAACATCCGTTAATGACCTTTGACGCGCGCGCCAAGGGCGAAGACGTCGAAGTCAGCATCCAGCTCACGCACTGCACCGTGCCGGTGCACACCTATACTTTCGATCTGCACGCCCGCGACCTTGACCATCCGCAGTTCGAATGGCAGTTCCAGCGGCAGCTTTACGACGCGCTGCACGACTATTTCGTCGAAATGTTCATCCGCACGCCGCAGGACCGGGCCGATCGGCGCGAGCGAGGCTTGTGAACCTGCGGCAGAAGATCGAGCAGGAGATTCGCGAGCATGGTCCGATTCCCTTCTCCCGCTACATGGAGATGTGCCTCTACGACTCCGACCTGGGTTACTATGCGCGCAAGGCCGAGAAATTCGGCAAGGCTGGCGACTTCTACACGGCCAGCGACGTCCACGCCGTCTTTGCCCGGCTGCTGGCCCGCCAGTTCGACGAAATGTGGCGCACCCTTGATGCACCCGCGCACATCGAACTTCGGGAACTGGGCCCCGGACGCGGCCTGTTCGCGCAGGATGTCCTCGATTGGTCGGAGAAGAAATTTCCCGGCTTCTTCGGCGCACTGCGCTACACCCTGGTCGAGAGTTCGCCCTCGCTCAGAGAGCGCCTGAAAACCAGGCTGAGCCGACACATCTGCGATGGCAGAGCAGCCGTGCTCGATCCCGGCGCAACCCTACCCGCTGAAAGGACCGAGGTCCCGGTCATCGTATTCGCAAACGAATTCTTCGATGCGCTGCCGGTCGAGGTGCTCTCCGCGAAGGGAGCCTTGCGCATCGCTGCTCAGCAGGGCGGCTTCGTCGAAACCTGGGCCCAGGCCTCCGCCCAAGAACTTGCCTTCCTCGACCGCTATGGCATTCATCCGCAGGCGGGCGAGCGCGTGGAAGCCTGCCTGGCGGCGACCCGCCAGATGTCCCGGATCGCAGCCACTATCCCGCGCGGCTTTTTGATCACCATCGACTACGGCTACACCCGCGAAGAGCAACTCGCCGGACGCCACCTCGATACCGTGCTGGCTTACCGCCAGCATTCCGCCAGCCCCAACCCCTACCAGGCTCCCGGCGAACAAGACATCACCGCCCACGTCAATTTCACCGCACTGGCGGCAGCCGCCCGGCAGGGCGGAATGAGTCCCCACAAACTCCTCACGCAATCGCAGTTTCTGATGGGAATCGGCGAAGCCACCCGGTTCGCCGACGCGTTCGAATCATGCCGTCTGCCGCAGGAAAGGGCGAAAGTTGCCCTCCAGCTCAAACACCTCGTGACGCCTGCGGGCATGGGCGAGACCTTTCAGGTGCTTTTGGCAAGCAAGGGAGTGGACCAGGCGCGCGTCCCGAACCTGAGCGGGCTCGGCTTTGGTCAGGGCCTGGAGCTGTGAGGAGTGGAAGGCCTGACCCGAGACCCGGGACCCGGGCTCTGACGCCCCGGGGTCTGACGCCTGATCCCTGAGGACAGCTGGGCCCACTAGTTTCCAGGCGTGGCCTTCTGCTGCTCGTAAGGTTTCTGAATGTAGCGTCGGGCCTCGTCCTCAGCACCCTGGGTGTTGTCGTTGGTCTGCAGCGCCTGGCGGTATTCATTCACCGCGCGTTCCCGCTGCCCGGTGATATCAAAAATCTTGCCCAGCTGGATATGGCTCCACACCTCGGTCCAACGCGGCTCCCCATCGCCATTCAGGCACTCGCGATAGGCATTCGCCGCCGACTGGTAGTTGCGTTGCAGGAAGAACACGTCCGCCACGCGGTAGTGGGCCAGAGAGCTGTTCTTATTGGCTTCGAGCGCCTTGTTGAACTCCGCCAGCGCACCCGCCAGATCGCCCTGCTGCACCAGAGACTGCCCGCGCGTGATCGAGGCCCGCATCCGGACCTCACTCGAATTCTTCAACACCTTGTCATCAGGATCCACCACAATGCGCCGCGGCTTGCCGAACGTCTCGATGCTGAACGGTGAATTCGTGCCCACCACCTCGATCCGCTTCTGCTCGGTCTTTCCATCCGTGTCGATCTTCAGTTCGACCGGCATGCGAAACAAGTCGAGATCCTGCGCGATCTCGCCCACCACCCGGAATCCCTTGTTATTGCCCAGCCGATACACGGTGTACTTGGTCTTGAATTCCGGCGCCCCCGTCGAATCCAGCCATTGCGTGAAGAACCACACCAGTTGCTGCCCGGAGGCCTGTTCTGAAATCGCGCGAAACTGCTCGACGCTTGCGGATTTCCCGGCATACTGGGTCGCGAACGTGCGCATGATCTTGTAGTAGTTGACATCGCCCACCACCCAGCGAAGCATGTGGAGGATCATCGCACCCTTGTCGGTCACCAGGGTCTGGAACTCGGGTGAAAAGACATCGAGCTTGTTCGCGCTCGACAAGGGCATCGTGTCGTAAGCGAGCGCTCCCACCGACATGTCCTTGACAGCTTCTTCCATACCCATCGTGCCTGCAGCCTGCTCCACATACATCGCTTCCGAGTAGCGCGAGAAGCCGTCCGAGATCCACCAGTCATCCTTGCTGGTCGGACTGACCGAGCAGCCCCACCACTGGTGCGCAATCGTGTTCGCGAGCAACCGGTAGTTGGTTTTCTCGGTGACGGTTCGCCCGGCGATTGCGGCCATTTGTGGCGCCCATGCCGTGGGCACCGTATCATCGGGCAACTCCACCACGCGCAGGGTGGGCGACGGCATCGGACCGAACGTCGACACGTAATAGGTGAACTCCTTCAGGGCGGTGGAGGTGTATTCCGGCGCCAGCTTCTGATGCACGGGCTTGAAGAACACGTGCAGATCCACGCCCGCGTCATCGCTCTTGGTCTCCTGAAAGATCCCCGCAATAATCGTGCCGGGAAAACTCGGCCGGTCGCTCACGAACGTGTAAGTCTTCTGCTCCAGCGCTGCTGGACTTTTCTTGGAGGGCGCGGCCGTCGCCACTGTCACGTTCCCGCTTCCAATCGCGACCATGTGCGCCGGGATCGTGACGTTGATGGTCGATGTGAACCGATTCAACCCGTAGGCATTCACCGGAAACCACCGGCTCGCATACAGCAGGTAGCTGGTGTCGTCGCCGATCAACGCCAGCTTCAGCCCTTGCACAGGACTCTCGTCGGCCGAATCGAGCATGCCTTCGTACTCGAAGGTCATCGTGCTGCTCGAATCCCGGGTCATGCCCCCGGTCAGGGGAATCCGCACACTCGAATCCTGGGTCACGCGTTCGGCCGACAGGGTCTTGCCGTTCGCGTCCGATACTTTGGTCAGGCGCAGCGCGTTATTCAGCTCAAACGTGGCCACGCTCAGATCGTCGAGCGCGGTGAACTTCACCCTGGCCTTAGCGCTGATCTTGTGGGTATGAGGGGTCAGCTCGGCATCGATCTGGTAGTCGTCAACCCGCAGCCGCGTCTTCTCCGCGGACCAGGCCGGGAGCGAAACCGCCAGAAGCAGCAGCATGAACAAGCTGGATTTCGGAGCCGGACGGCAGCGCCCACGATAAGAACCCATCAAGAACAATCTCCTGACCATCAACCTGATCCCTATGATGAAGATTTTGACGCAAAAGATGCTGGAGGGACAAGGGTAAGCGACGTTTTGCGGCGGTTTATTTTGGGAACTTGTCCGCCGACTTTTGGGGCCCTGTTACTAACCTTGGACGGCAATTTCGTCCGTGGGGTTGCCACCCGTCGCCCCCCCGGGAAGCTGCGCGCGGCTCGGGCGCTTCGGGCCAAGCAGCACGGTCAGCTTGGCCGGGCCAGCAATGCCAGTATCGATCCCGCCGCCCGCTCGGCTGCCGAGCCCGAATCGGCGGCAGCGGGCGTGCGCAACCGGGTCCGCACTCGACCCAGCCCTTCGAGCATCGCGCTGCGCGACGGTCCGTCCGGAATAATCTCCTTCAGCCCAGCCGCGACCTTGTCCGCCGCGAAGTCCTGCTGCACCAGTTCCGGAACCACTTGTTCGCCGGCGATCAGGTTCACCATCGCGAAATGCGGAACCTTGATTCGCGGTTTGCCGAGCGCGTAGGTGAGCGCGGATACGCGATACACCATCACAAACGGTGTCGACATCAGGGCAGCTTCCACGGTTGCGGTCCCGCTGGCCACGATCCCCGCCCGCGAATGAACAAGCGCCGCAAGCGCCTCGGTGACCAGCGTGATCCCGCGGCCGTTTGTGCGGGCGGCCAGAAACTCCCGGTCAAGGGTGGGCGCAACCGGCAAAAGGAACTCGAAGTCGGCTCCCAGCAGCGACGCCGCCTCCAGGATGGTCGGCAGATTCATCCGGACTTCCTTCACCCGGCTGCCCGGCATCAGCGTGATCCATTGTTTGCCCGCATTGATCCTGTACTGGGCCGCAAATGCTTCCCGCGTAATCGCCGGCAGCGGAAGCCCGGCCAGCGGATGCCCCACGAACGTCGCATCGACGCCGCGATCCCGGTAAAATTTCTCTTCGAAGGGAAAAATCACCAACGCCTTGGACACATACTTCCGCAGCAGTTTCACCCTCCCCTGCCGCCACGCCCAAAATTGTGGCGCCACGTAGTACACCACGGGAATGCCGCGCTTGTTCATCTGCCGCGCCACCCGCCAGTTGAACGCCGGCGAATCAATCACGACCGCCAAATCAGGCCGCCGCCGCTCCGCCTCGGCGATCAGCTTGTGGTAGAGCCCGTAAATGCTGGGCAGGTGACGCAGAATTTCCGTGATCCCCACCACGGCAAGGTCCCGGGCATCGACCACTGTCTCGCAACCCGCATCGCGCATCCGCTGACCGCCAACGCCGAAAAACTCCAACGACGGATCGCGGCGACGGAGGGCTTGAACGAGCTGCGCACCATACATTTCACCGGATGCCTCCCCGGCGGAGATCAGGATTCGCACCCGGACATTGTGACTACGCCCCATAGCAAAAGCTAGGGGCTTCAAGAGCCACGCCCGTTATGGCCGGCGTTTCGGTTCTTAGGTGCAGTCCGCGCCGTAGAATTTCCAATGCTGAGGCGTGGTCGCGGGTTGTGTTTAGACCACACGAACACCGATGGAGCCGATTCCAAAGTTTCTTCGGAGCAGGCTTTCCACCAGGGCATGGTTGCGAGGTTCCTCTCTACTTTCACCAGCACTCGATCGGCACTTTCAGCCTTATCGAGCAGCTTGGCGAGGAAGGATGACCATGCGGCATCGTGTACCGATTTGGCAAGCATACCGCCGGCCAAGCCTTTCACATTGAAATCTTCCACGGCGATTCGACCGGAGTGGTTCACCAGTTTACGGGATAGTTTGTGTTGAAAATCATTGCGTTGATGGGAACACATGGCGGTGCAGCTTGGCGGTGAGCCTACCGGCCTTGCGCCAGCCCGAAAAACGTTTGGTACAGCGAGACACATGACGTTGCTTACGACGCAATTCCCTTTGTGCCCTCCGATAATAACGTGGGTTGTCTCGTGATTTCCCCATCACTGGTGACGGCGAACGATTCCAAGCCCACATCAATGCCAAGCACTGAATCATGGACCGGCAAAGGCTCTACGTCCACCATGCAGGAGAAGCGAGGCATACCATTTGCCCCCTTCGTTTTTTAAGGTGAGTGTCTTGACTTCACCCGCCAGTGGTCGGTGCAGCTTGACTTTAACATTGCCAATCCTCGATCGCGATATTTGACTGCCAGTCACGTTGAAACCAAGCTGGGGATAGGTGAAGGAATCAAACCAGCCTTTTCCTTTGAAACGGGGAAATCCCTTGCCCCGGCGAAAGAA
>WNFP01000345.1_pt1 | contig 63349 bp, 55 predicted proteins | sample 5400201 | NCBI WGS metagenome assembly WNFP01 (sample SAMN13153355, study PRJNA577476) | soil metagenome | isolation source: 115 cm saprolite under Madrone tree | place: USA:California | collected 2016-06-14 | reverse complement strand
AACGGGACTTGAACGCAGCCGCCCGGCGGCGGACGCTTCGCGTGAGGCGACCTGAGCGATGTTTGCTTGTCGGTTGAGATAAATTTGGGTCACAAGGAGGTGTCCCTGTGACCCATCTCAGAAAAATGATGCTGGAGGAACTCCAGCGTCGTAATTACGCAGAGACTACCATAGATTGTTACCTTCACGCCGTCGAAGATTTTTCTCGACACTTCAACTGTTCCCCCGATCGCTTAGGTCCTCGACACATTCGTGAATATCAAGCCGCGTTGTTTCAGGAGCGGAAGTTCTCGCCGAACACAGTGGCGCAACACCTGGCGGCGCTTCGCTTTTTCTACGTCAAGACGCTCAAGAAGGCCTGGAGCATCACGGAGACTCCCTACCCGAAGAAGGCCGTTCACCTGCCAACGGTCCTCAGCCAGGAGGAAGTGGCGCGACTCATCGATGCGGCTCGCCCTCCCTTCCATCGCACTCTGCTGATGGCGCTCTACGCCACCGGACTCCGGCGTGCCGAACTCGCGCGTCTGAAAGTTAGCGACGTCGACAGTCAGCGCATGGTGATTCACGTCCAAGGCGGCAAAGGTCGCAAGGACCGCGATGTGCTGCTCAGTCCAACTTTGCTCGACGAACTCCGGCGACACTGGCACCGGCTGCGGCGTAAGCCCAGCGTATGGTTATTTCCTGGCAAGAGCAGCCATACCAGCGATCGCCCCATCACTCCCAAGGTGATCTACCATGCCTGTAAACGAGCTGCCCGACGGGCCGGTCTAGCGAACGGCGTTCACCCGCACACGCTGCGCCACTGCTTTGCCACGCATCTCCTCGAAGCGGGCGCAGATCTGCGCACCATCCAGATGCTGTTAGGCCATAGTGATCTCGAAGAGACCACCATCTACCTGCACCTCTCCGAGCGTCATTTGAACGCGACCGTCAGTCCTCTGGACTCGCTGAAGCTAAAAGACAGGTCACCACAGGACGAGTAGATGGACCGGCCACCGCTCGAGGTGGCCGATCTCGTCAGCGCCGCGGGAGACGCATTCATTGAACGAAGCCGTAAGTGGATCACCTGGAAGCACGTCAAAGTGCTACTGGCCATTCGGCGGTGTCGCACCGCCGCGCTCGGCGGCCACCTCGATGAATGCACTCGCTGCGGACATCGCGCCATCTCGTTCAACTCGTGTAGAAATCGGCACTGCCCAAAGTGTCAGGCGGGCGCACGCGATCGTTGGCTGCAAAAGCGTCGCAGGGAACTTCTTCCGACGCCTTACGTGCATGTGGTCTTCACGCTTCCCCGTCATCTGGCCCCGCTGGTCTTGCAGAACAAGAAGGTCATCTACGATCTCCTGTTTCGCACCAGCGCCGAAACCCTTCTCGAAGTCGCGCGCGATCCCCAGCATCTCGGTGCAGAAATCGGCTTCTTCAGCGTCCTACACACTTGGAGTCAAAAACTCGACATTCACCCGCATGTCCATTGTGTCGTTCCCGCCGGCGGGCTGTCGCTCGATCGCACTCACTGGGTTCCCGCATCCGAGCGGTACTTTCTTCCGCGCGCGGTGCTGCGTGAGGTCTTTCGCGGAAAGTTTGTCGACGCTCTCAAGCAAGCCTTCCGTAACGGCCAGCTTTGTTTCCATGGAAACCTTACACTCCTCGCTCAGCCGAAAACTTTTGCCGCCTGGCTGCGACCCCTGTACCGCAAGGACTGGATCGTCTATTTGAAACCACCCTTCGGTGGCCCACAGTTTGTACTGCAATATCTCGGCCGCTACACCCATCGCGTGGCCATCTCCAACCATCGGCTGGTCGCGTTTGCTGACGGGAAGGTCACTTTTCGTTGGCGCGATTCCGCCCACAACAATGAACAGAAGTTGATAACCCTATCTCTCGATGAGTTCTTGCGCCGCTTCCTGTTGCACCTGCTCCCGGAAGGTTTCGTGCGCATCCGAAACTTCGGTTTCCTCGCCAATCGCAAACGTGCCACGACCTTGCCACTTTGTTTTCAGCTGCTCGGCTCGGCACCGCAAACCGAGCAGGCGGCCTCATCCGCCCATGACGCAAGTCAGCTTTGGCTCTGCCCCAAATGCGGTGGACCAATGCTGGTCATCGAAAGGCTTACGGCTGCTGAAATCCAGCTCCGTTCTCCGCCCCTCATGATCACCGCTGCCGCATGAAACGACTCTCCACAGCTCGGAAACGCTGCGTGCTTCTGCACCATTCGTCGTTCTCCGCCTTGCCGCCGAACAAATCTCTTCCTCCCGCTTCTCCGCAGTCTCCGTTTGCGGCTGTCTTGCTCTTCGGCCAGCTCCAGCCCAAGTGGTGCTGCCCTTTGCGCTTCGCCGCCCAGCTTCGGCGCACCTCGACGCCCCACCTTCCCTCTATTGAATTTGCATAGCGTCCGCGTCCGCCGCAACCGCGAGCGGCTCCCTTCAAGTCGATGTATCGAAAGCGCGCCAGAGCATCTCGGTCCGTCCGCACTCTTTCGTTGATGCGCGCTTCCGATACATCACTAGGACTTCTGGCCCAGAATAACTTCCGGTTAGCCCGGCATCAAAATGAATGTGCGGGTCTTGCCTGACCGCTTCGCTTACAATCAGATTACAAAGACAAAAAGTTCCGATGATCGAAGGACGAGTGACAGTGGGGTTGTGGGCGCTTACGCGCGGGCCGACTTGACGTCTATTGATGGAGAAGTTTGGAGACCGGGATGGCGAGGGCAAGGATCGTGCTGCGGCTGGTCGTGTGTTGCGCAGTTGCGCTTGCATCGTCCGCATCACCTGTAGCGACTCACCCAGACACAGACGTCCTACAACAGGCCTCGGCTCCGGTGCTCGCCGCTGATAATGTCCAGCGTCTGCGCGACGAAATCAAGGCAGCGGAGGAGATATTGCCACAACTGGTTGACCGCGCAGCGGCGCTCTATCTGTTGGCCCATCATTACGCGCGGCTTGGTGAGCATGCGAAAGCGTTGTCGCTGCTGAAGCAATGCGTGGCATTGAATGAAGAGTTCGATCCGGCACGTGTCAAGGCGTTTGCCCCTCTGCAGAGCGATCCCGAATTCCGCGATCTCGTCGAACACGCGCACAGGAGAAATCCACCGGTGCACCGGGCGCGCGTTGCGTTCACAGTGGCACAAACGGACCTATTTCCGGAGGGACTGGCCGTGGACGCTCCGAAGCGCGTCTTTTACATGGGAAGCGAGTACCACAATAAGATCGTCACCATTTCTGAGGCCGGTGAAGTTACGGATTTTGTGAAGGAGGGGACGTTCGACTTGATGCCGGTCGGGGGCGTGCACGTGGATCCCACGGACCACGGGGTGTGGTGCGCCACCGATCCCGGCGCGAAGAATCGTTCGGAAATCGTGCACTTCGACGCGCAGGGCAAACTGCTTGAGCGTTATGCGCCGACGACACCCGGGCCGCACGCGCTGAACGATCTTGTACTGCGCGGCACTAACGAAATCTATGTAACAGATACCGAAGGAAATCGAGTGTTTCGCTTTGATCGGGAGTCGCACCGCTTCACGGAATTGAATCTGGGCCGCCCGGTGTTCGGCCCCAACGGTATCACTGTTTCTGATGATGGCGACGTGCTCTATGTCGGCGACGACTTGGGAGTGATTCGCATGGATCTGCGCACCAATCAGGTGCAGGACGTAAAGCCTGCGGCGCGTGACACTATGGCGGGGATCGACGGTTTGTATTGGTACAAAGGCTCTTTGGTGGGCGTGGAATACGGCACCGGCGCATATCGCATCGTGCGATGGAAGCTGTCGGCAGATGGAGGCGAGGCGAGGTTCAGCGAGACGTTGGAGCGTGGAACGGAAATGGTTCGCAATCCGACGACCGGGGCGATCATGGACGGGAAATTCTATTTCATGGCAAACACCGGGATCGCAAGTCTTGAGAACGGTAAGATCGATCCAAAAAAGCTCGAGCCTTTGCACATCGCGGTTGTGACGCTGAGGTAATCAGCAACCGGAACGTTCAATTTTCGAATGCTCGGCAAGCCGGAAGTAATGGCGCGGTCCACTCTATTTGAATAACTTCCGCACAGCCCGTGATCCGGCCGGAATCGCTGTGACTCCAGAGACGGATACGCCGCAAGAGTCTAAAGCGGGGTTTAGGCGCGATCACGCCCGAAACTCTGCAGCGTTATCGGTTGCCCAGTCGAGGAACGTCTTTGCAGGTGCTCCCGTGATCTCTTCGACTGTGGACGTCACATGCGCAGGTTGGCCGATGGCGGCAGCCCAGGCTGCGAGCAGCATATTCACTGCAACTAACGGCCCGATTGTGAGCAGCTCACGCCGCGCCTCGTCTGGCGAGATCTCTTCGATGCGCAACGAGCGGCCGATCACGCGACCGATAGCAGACACCTGCTCGAATTGGCTCAGCGATTGAGGCCCGGTCAGAACATATTCCGCTCCGGCGTGTCCGTCCTCACACAACGCGCGGACCGCGACTGCAGCGATGTCACGCTCGTCGATCGGAGCTGTAGGAGCGGCGAGATACGGCCAACGCACGACATCGCCAACGCGAATCTGCGGCGCCCACCAGTTCAGGGCGTTTGCGGCGAACATTCCAGGTCGCAGGAACGTCCACTGGAGTCCTGAGGTCTCGATCAACCGCTCAATTTGCTCGAACATCGCTCTGAGCGGATTGGGCTGTTGGAAGAGCGGGTGTGGCGTTTTGAGCGGGGCTGAGAGGTATACGATGCGTCGTGCGTGCTTCGTGATCCGCTCCAAAGCGGGAGCAACAGTGGCTGGCGGGGCGGTCCACACCAGGAATACCGTATCAATGCCATCGAAGCATCCATCAAGCGTCTCGGGAAGAGTCAGATCTCCGCGAACCACCTCGACCTGTGGTGGCAATCGAGCCGCGCCCGGGGTGCGCGCCATCGCGCGGACTTGCGTGCCCGTGGCGGCCAATCGAAAGACAACCTGGCGGCCGACGGTGCCGGTCGCTCCAATAACGAGTATAGGATTCATGCAGAACCATCCTACGGGCGCAGTTCCAAGGGAATCAAGGTAGTGCTAGGTGCCCCATTTGACAAAGCGTCCGTGCCGCTCCAGTTCGTCGACCATGATGGAGTCGGTCTCGTTGGGCACGGCGCATCCCGACTACATTCCAAATGTCCATCCATAAGATGCCGGCCGGTTTGTCGGCAACCCGGATTGCTATCCAGAAATGGTTCCGGTACCCAATGGAACGACGACGCGATCGGTCCGCAACGATGGTCGACTCATGCGGAAATGACTGGCCTAAGAATTAGCCAGATATTGAGCCCTTACTGGCCGCACTTTTAGATATCGCAATACATCTCTGAACTGTGGCCAATGAAGTTCCGACTGTCTTGGGTAGAGCCCGCAGGCTGGTTTTCTCCTTCGCATAGGAACCAGCAATGGTAGTCCGCGTCTCTATCGATAGCTGAGTGCGGGGAGGTCGACCAATGCGTTCCCCTTCGCGCGCGCGTTTCGCATTCCGGCTCTCACGCGTTCCACAATAAGCGAACGTTCGAGTTCTGCCACGGCGCCCAGGACGGTGAAGACCATCTTGCCCGCCGGAGTCGAGGTGTCCATTTGTTCGGAGAGGGAAACGAAATCGATCCCCAACGCCCTAAATGCTGGCGAATGGGTTGCGCAGGATGACCTGCTCGCCTTAGTCGGCGGATCGCGCGGATCGTTGCGCAAGGTGCTCGCAGGTCTCAAAGAAAAGGCCTACGAGATAAAAAAGGGAATTCTGCGTTAGGCCCGCGCGGGTTAAGAAGAAGCCTGCCTTTACGACGAAGGCGCAGGGCGAGACCTATACACGCTTCAATCCCCACCCAAAGAAATATTCCGACAATGCCGGGAAGCAACGTGCCTATCGCGCTCGGCTTGCTAGGGGCTAGGTTTTTCGAGAACTCGGACAGTTCTCGGACAATTTACCTTCGGGAGAAAAACAAAGGGTTGCTCTGGAGCGAGCAACCCTTTTCGTTTCAACTCTAAATGGTTGCGGGGGTCAGATTTGAACTGACGACCTTCGGGTTATGAGCCCGACGAGCTACCAGGCTGCTCCACCCCGCACAACCACTATATCGCGCGCGCGCGCTCCCGTCAAACAGGCGCAACCTGCCAACAAGCTTCTATCTTGATTTCGGCCGGAAGGCAGGGACCGCTACCACTCGTTGTAAGGCGTATTCTCGAACGGCGAGACCTGGGGAGAATTGGAATGGATGTCAACCATACCCGTACTCGATTGCTCCGGGCTCAGCACCACGCTGTCGTACTGCGGCACCCAGTCCGCCGCGCCGGTCATCGGGTCCGTCGGAACCTTACGCAAATAACCCGCCTGCGCCAGATCTTCCAAAGACTGCGGCGCGGCCTGTTTGTCGAGCGTGTAGTTGTCGATCGATTGGCGCATGGCTTGGAGATCCTGCTTCAACGTCGCTTCCCGTGCGCGCTGGACACTTCTTTGGTATTGCACGGCTGCGATTCCAACCAGGATCATGATGATCATGATCACGATCATCAACTCGATGAGTGTAAATCCATCTCTCCCAAGCCCCGAGCGGCGTTTCCGCATGAATGACCAGCCAGTCCAATTGTGCGACAGCATTTTCAATTCAATCCCTCGCCCAAACTACCAATCCGAATACTTCGTTCCATCCAGCGCCGTACCCGTCGATTTCGAACTTACGTCCACAATCCCCGGGGCGGCTCTATCTGGAAACAATGACACACTGCCATACCTTGTCGACCATTCCTTTGTGCTGGTTATGGGATCAACCGGGAGTTCACGCAGATAACCAGCGCTGCATAAATCTTCGACCGACTGTGGCGGCGTCTCCTTGTCCGCGGTGTAATAGTCGATCATTCCTCTCATCGTCCGTAGGTTGTGCTTCAAGACAGCTTCTCTCGCACGCTGAACAAACTTGCCATAATTCGCCGCGGCCATCCCGACCAAAATCAAAATAATTGTAATGACAATCATCAACTCTATCAGCGTAAACCCTACTTCCAGCAGCAAGCCATCGTGTTTCCGCAACACCGATCTGTCGTTCTGAACTCTCGATACCGTTCTCAATTCAACTCCTTGCCCAACTACCAATCCGAATACTTCGTTCCGTCCAGCGCCGTACCTGTAGACTTCGAGTATACGTCGAACACGTTCTTGCCGCCCCAGCTCGTCGAATCCGGATCGTCCTGAACCGCACGCAGTCCCCATTCCGCACGTCCGGTCATGGGGTCCACCGGAATCTTCCGGAGAAAGCGAATCTTCCGGTCGCTGCCTGCGCCGAGTTGCACTCCCTTGACCAGCGTCTCCAGGTCCGGCGGATAGCCCTCGCTCCCGATTTCCACGCGAATCTGGTTCCGGTCCGCCGCGTCCTTGTATCGGTCAATCGCATCCTTCATCTCCCGCAGATCGCGGCGGAGTTCCGATTCCTTCTGACGGATGACGGTGTGCTTCGCAATGGGCAAAGCGGCCGACGAGAGAATCAGAAGAATGGCGCAGGCAATGATCAACTCCAGCAGCGTCATCCCCATTTCCGTGTGACGCGAATCGCGGAGGATTCGTCCGGTGGTTCGTCGGTGGCGTAAAGTTTCGCGCAACTTTGTTCACGCAAATTGGCTATGGCTGGACTTGCAGAGTCGCTTCATTGGTAATCAACGGTATCAGCTTCTGCTGTGAATCTTTCGCATTCACCTGCACGATCGAGAGGTTCGATGAGCCCGGTGCCAGTGCCTTGACGACAATTCCGATCAGCGTTCCACTCCCGCTCACTCCCGGCGTGTTCGGTTTGCGTGTCGCGGAGATAATCGCTTGCCCCTTATCCTTGAAGACCTGTTGCACGATGGCGATTTCCTGCGTTCCCCCGGAGAGAAATCCACCGTGTTGCACTTCTTCCACGCTGATAACTGCAGGGTTGTACTGCAACAGCAGCGGAATGGAGAAGAGATCATTCACGTTGTCCACTACCACGCCGATGGTAGCCGTTTGCCCCGCCTTCAATGATAAACTCTGCGGCTCAAATCGAATTTTGGCCGTGGGAGTTCCCTGAGCAGGTGCCGCCCCGCCTGCTGAAGCGCCGGGCGCGGGCGTCTGCGCAGCTGCCCCCATGTTTTGATTCGAGGGTGGCGCCTGTGTAGGCGCTGGAGTAGGCTGCGGCGGTGCGTGAATCTCGCTCTCCCGCCTTACTTGCACGTTTGTTTCGGAGCCCGAATACAACGGCCTCAAATTCGCCTTTGTCCATTCCGGAATCCGCACAATCCGCGGCGTCAGCACGATCAGCACTTCGTCTTCCTGGTGATCCGTCCTTTCGTGCGAAAAGAGATACCTCAGCAGCGGCAGCCTCGCGAGACCAGGCCAGCCTTCCAGAGTTTTGCTATCTGTCCGCTGAACCAGCCCGCCCAGAATACTGACCTCGCCTTCCTTCAAGCGGATTTCATCCTCAATGACGCGCTGGCTGATGATCGGCTGTAAGATTCCGCCAATCGGCTGATCGCCGGTATGCGATGAGACTTCCACTTTCAACTTCAGGCTGACGTCGCGATTCGGATGCACTCTTGGAGTCAGATCGATATTCACGCCGACATCCAGATAGGTGAATTGTGTATTTACAAGCGGATTGATGCCGCCCGCCGTTCCTCCGGCGATTCCGATTCCCGAAGAAAAACTACCCGTGGCAATCGGGATTCGATCGCCAATTCGCAATTTGGCGGTCTGGCCGTCCACGGAACGGACTTCCGGGTTCTGGATAATCTTCGTGTTGCTGTCAGTCAGGACCGCATTCACCGTCAGGCTCGGCAGGGTAACGTCGTAAGCATTTCCACTCAGGTGACGCAGTTGGTTCAGAGTGATTGGTGTGTTTGTCAACCCGGAGCTGCTGCCCGAAGAACTGCTCGAAGTGGTGTTCGGGTTGATGGAAATGCTGGCAGTCTGACCGGGGAGGATGCCTAGGTCCCGCAGCCGGTCGGAGCGCGCCTCCAGCACTTCGACTTGCACCACCACTTCCGGTTTGGCCTTGTCAATGTCCCGGATCATCTTCTCCGCAAGCTGAAGCTTGTCCGGTGTGTCTCGCATGATGATCGCGTTCTGCGAGTTGAGCTGCTGGATTCGTTTCACATCCAGCAATTGCCGCAGCCCGGTCACGATCTCCGTCAAATCCTGTGGTTGCACGGTGTTGGACAAGTAAAACGTCTTGACTACCTGTTCTTCGTAGTCCCGCCGCTTCTGTGGCTGATCCGGAATTACAAAAATAATATTTTCCGTGACCGTCTTCACGAAAGTCTTGCTCTCCATATTGACGATTTCCAGTGCCTGCTCCATCGTCACGTTGTTTAATTCCACCTTGATTCGCCGGGCAGGAAAATCCGGGTCGAAAATCACCGTCAGCCCGGCGAGTTTCCCGATCGTATTGAAGACGATCTTGGCGTCATCGGACATCGTCAAATTAATGGGCGCGCGCGAGAAGGGCTTAATCTCCGGCGGCAAGGAAGCCAAAGCCTGCTCGTTTGGATCGGACGGCGGCTCCGCGGCGGCATCGGCCGCTCGGTTTTTCTCCGCGATCATTTCCACTGTCGCGCGGAGCTCCTGGTCCGCCACGGGACTTGCGGGATCAATGGTCTGCGCACGCTGGAATTCCGTCGCTGCGCCCTGGAGGTCGCCTTTTTTCCGCAATTCCACGCCCGCTTTGACGTGCTTCTGGCTCGCCTCGAACCGTATCGCGTTCAGCTTGATCTTGTAACCGGCATTGTACGGGTTAGCCTTTACAGCTTTTTGGTAGAAGACAAATGCGGCATCGTAATCCTGAATCGTCTCCGCTTTCTTGCCCTGGTCGAAATCCGGCTTGCCTTTCGGGCATCCTGCCGTCAGCAGTCCGAAACCAACACATAAAATGAGGCTTCCCCAGCGGCGCATGCACTCTCCGAGGCCTCGACATGAAGCCTACACTTGCACAGTCTAACATTCGATTTAGAGGCCCGGCAAGGATACAGGGGTTGGCTGCGCCCTCAGAATAAACGGATCCGTTTGTCGAGAGTGACAAGAGTTGGTCGTGCAGTTATGATGGCTAGTTGTGGCCAAGCCTTCGAAAAAAACTGATAAATCCGCTAAGTCTGGCGAGCAGATCGTCGCACAGAACCGCGCCGCCTCCTATAACTACCATATTCTTGAGAGACATGAGGCCGGGCTGGTCCTCCATGGCACTGAGGTGAAAGCCCTCCGCGAAGGCAAGGCCAACATTCGCGATGCTTACGTTGACTTTAGGCCTTCCAGCGCTTGGCTCGTTAACGCACACATTGCACAGTACTTACCAGGTGGCCCCTGGAACCACGAACCTCTGGGCTCCCGCAAGCTCCTTCTCCACAAGAGGGAGATCGACAAGCTTTCCGGCCGAACTGAATCCAAAGGTTTGACCGTCATACCTTTAAAGATTTATTTTCGCAACGGCATCGCCAAGGTTGAGATCGCCCTGGCGCAAGGCAAGAAATCCTGGGACCGGCGCCAGGACGAACGCACCAAGGAAGCTCGCAGGGAAGTTGAACAATCTATGTACAACAATCGGAGGCGATAGGGGACCATGCAGATCACGCTCGTAACCCAGCCGTTCGCGGCACTCGAAACCGATGCCTTGGTTTCGTATGTAATCGAAGAGACCAACCCCGTTCAAGGCCGCGTCGCCGAGCTCGACAAGGCCGCCGCGGGCCTGCTGCAAAAGCTTGTTAAGAGCGGCGAACTCACCGGCAAGACTCTGGAATTCACCCTTGTCCACGCACCCGCGGGTCTCAAGGCCGCGCGGTTGCTCCTTGTCGGGGCGGGGAAGCGCGAGCAATGGAATAGCGCAACGCTTCGCAAAATCGCCGGCGCCGCTCTACGCTATCTGAAAGCCCGCTCTGTCAAAAATTTTGCGCTTCTCGTTCGCGAGAGCCACGCCACCGAGGAGTCCGCCCAGGCCGTCGCCGAAGGCGCTCTCACCGCCAATTTCGAAACCGACAAATACAAGACCGACAGAAAAAACGATAAGAACATCGAAACCGTCTCCGTCCTTGGCTACTCCGACGCGGAACGCGCTGCTGGCGACAAAGGTCTTTCGAAAGGCCGCGTCATCGCCGACGCCCAAAATTTCGCGCGCGACCTGATCAACGAGCCTTCCAACAAACTCACTCCGCGTGTCCTTGCCGAGAAAGCCGAAGCTATGGCCAAACAAGCCGGCCTCGCCGTCGAAATCCTCGACGAAAAGAAAATCGCCGACCTCAAAATGGGTGCGCTCCTCAGCGTCTCCCAGGGCGGCCCGGAACCGCCTCGTATGATGGTCGTAACCTACACGCCTGCGAATCCCAAGCCCGGCGCGCCGGTCATCGGTCTCGTTGGAAAAGCCGTCACCTTCGATACCGGCGGCATCTCCATCAAGCCCGCCGATGGCATGGAAAAAATGAAGTACGACATGGCTGGCGGCGCCACCATGCTTGGCGTCATGCGTGCCCTCGCTGCGCTCAAGCCGAATGTAAAAGTGATTTGCGTCGTTCCTTCCACGGAAAACATGCCCGGCGGTACGGCGCAGAAGCCCGGCGATATTCAGACCGCCATGTCCGGCAAAACCATCGAAGTCCTGAACACCGACGCCGAGGGCCGCCTCATCCTTGCCGATGGGGTCCACTACGCCAAGCAATTGGGCGCCACTCATCTCGTTGACGCCGCGACCCTGACCGGTGCCATCGTCGTTGCCCTTGCCAACGTCAACGTTGGCGTCTTCGGCTCGGACCAGCCTTTCACGGACAAACTTCTCGCCAGCGCCAAAGCCACCGGTGAAAAAATGTGGCAGATGCCCATTGATGACGACTATCGCGATTTCATCAAGGGAACCGTCGCCGATATTCAGAACATCAGCAGCGGCAAAGGCGGCGGCGCCATCACTGGCGCCATGTTCATCAAGGAATTTACCGGCGACACGCCGTGGATTCACCTGGATATCGCCGGCACTGCCTGGAACGACGACGCCAAGCCCTGGCTCGCCAAAGGCCCCACGGGCGTAGCCCTGCGCACTCTCGTCCACCTCGTCCTGTCTTATTGAGGCTACTGAAGGAGCCGCCTCCGGCAGCGCGAGGCGCACGTTGTTTACTGTTTTTTTCGTACAGGCAGGCTTACGGCCCGCCGATGCGTCGAAGCTAGGCTCCAGTTCGAAATCCGCCAACGCATTTCACTCTGCGCTCTATTGCGAAACCATCGCCGCCCAGTCCGCCGCTGAAACAGCAGTGCGCGGTACTCGCGATCGTGCCAGCTTGTACGCCATTTTCCTCCACCCTTTTACGCGCCCCCCATCCTTCACAAACGGCACCATCCGGCGCGCTCGCCGTTCCAGATCACCTCGCTGCTCTCGAAACTCGGCTCCATCCTCCGGCCGGAATTGTCCCCAGGCTGTTGACTGCACCACTCCTGCCGGACCGAATCGGTCAGAGCGCAGGATCTCCTCTACAAAAACCCGAATCGGCCCCTCAAATGCATTCAGCGTGTCGTGCAGCGCCACTACCCCTCCTCGCACCAGATGCGCGGCAAACAAATCGAAATCCTCTTTCGCCCCGTGATACGTGTGATCCCCGTCGATCCACAGCAAACGAATCGGCCGGTTCCATCCTTTGGCAATTTCGCGCGAATAGGCTCGCTGAACTTCTACGTGTTCTGCGACTCCGGCATTCCGCACCGACGCCACGAATTCCTTAAACGTTGACGCCCCGGCTGCAATGCCTGGGTCTGTCGCCGAAGGCGCGGTGTGCGGATCAATCGCTACAACTGGCCCTAGCCCATAATGCGCGGCCACCGTCGCTAGCATGACGGTGGACTTGCCTTTAAAACTTCCGATTTCAACAATCGCTCCGTGCGCCGGCACGCACGCCGCCAGCATGCCCAGGAATCTCGCTTCGTTCTCGCCGAGAAATCCCGTCGTCCGCTGCGCGCTACGCCACGCCTTTTCGATAACCGCTTCGAGATTATCTGGAATCACAACCAATGCATCTTTGTTCGTCACTCTACATCTTTTCCGGCGCCTCAATCCCCAGCAACCCCAAGGCCTCCACCAACTGCGCCTCCACCAACTCCGTCAGCCGCAGCAGAAACGCCCGCTTCTGCTCATCCGCTTCCGACAAAATGTGGTGCTTGTGGTAAAAATTGTTAAACGCTTGCGCCAATTGAAACGCGTACTTCGCCGCGAACGCCGGCTCTTGCGTGGCGATCGCCGCATCCACCGCGTAATCCAGCGAACCAGCAGCGACCACTAACTCCCAAAGTGAATTTCCTTCCGGACCCGAAAGCATTTGCCCCGCGGATTCCTTCGTTATTTCCACGTTCGTCGCCCCAGCCTCCGCGCCCTTCCGCCGAATGCCCCGTATCCGCACGACCGCATATTGGCAATACGGCCCTGTCTCCCCCTCAAAACTCAGCGCATCCTTGAAATCAAACGCGATAATCGCATTGCGCGTGAACTTCAACAGAAAAAATCTTAGTGCTCCCACGGCGATCGCCTTCGACGTCCGCTTCTGCTCCTCCGGCTTCATCTCCGCGTGGCGCTGTTGTACTTCCTCGAGCGTCGCCGCTTCCAGCTTGTCCAACAAATCGTCCGCTTTCACGCCAAACCCTTTGCGCCCGCTCACTTCCACGTACGGCTTCTTCGCCTCTTCCGGAGTAAGCTCGTAGCCCATTTCCGCCGCACATCGCGGCGTCAGCGCCACAATCTCATACGACAAATGAATCGACTGCTGCGCTGCCTTCCCATGTCCCAGCGCCCGCAACCCCGCCGCCACCACTTGCTGCAAATACGCCTGCCGCGCATCAATCACGTTGTAAACGCTGGAAGCCGCCTCGCCAAAGTGTGGCGCCCCCGGATCATTCGCCCCGCTGGTAGTAGCCCAAACCGCCCGCCCTTCTGGCGCATTCGGCCACTTCCGGTAATGAAAGTCTTTGCCCAGCAATCCAAATTTCCAGAGTTGGTAAGCAATATCCTTCCCAACGTAAGTCACCGTCCCATTCGACCGCACGATAATCTTGTCCTGCGAATTCTCCTCTTCCTCCTCCGGAGTTTTTTCCTTTACTTCCTTTACTTCCTTTACTTCCTTACCCTCCTTTACCTCCTCTTCCCAAGGCATGATCCAGCAACCCGCCATCTTCCCGCTAGCCGCCAGTTGTATCGCCCCAGACTTCTTCAACATCTCAAACGCCGCATCCCAGAACTTCAAGTGCAGAATCTCGCTCTCCCGTGCCAGCAACTCGTACGCGATATCCAGCCGCGCCATCGTCCGCAAGTGGCATCCCACAATCGCATTCGCCACCACTTGCGCCACTTCCGCATCCTCGCCTTTACCTTCCTCAATCGCCCGCAGCGTTTCTCCTCGCAACTTCGCCGCCCGCGCCTTGTCCTCCTCAAAGAAATGCGTTGCCTTCGCATACAAATCCCAGCAGTAGTAGTCGAATTTCGGCTCCTGCGCCATCATCTTCACGCCAACAGCCGACCGCCGCTCCATCTGCAAGAATCCGATCACCACGTCCGCTACTTGCACGCCCGTATTGTCAATATAGTTTTGGATCTGCACCCGTTTTCCCGCATGCCGCAGGATCCGCACCATCGTGTCGCCCAGCACCGCATTACGAACGTGCCCGATGTGCGCCGCTTTATTCGGATTGATGCTCGTATGCTCAACAATGATTTTGTCGCCACTCGCCACTCGCCTCTCGCCACTTCCCTCCGCTCTGGCGTTCGTCCAAAACGCTTCTCGATCGAAGTACGCATTCAAATAGCCGCCGCCGGCCACTTCTACTTTCGCGATTCCCTCGATCTTCCCCAGCCCGTTCGCAATCTCCTGTGCAATCATCCGTGGCGCCTTCTTCAGCTTCTTCGCCAGCTCAAAACAGACTGGCGAGGCCGCCTCCCCCATCTCAATTCTTGGCGGCCGCTCCAGCGCAATCGCCAGCTCCACTTCATATTTCTCGCGAATGTGCCCCGCCAGCGCCTCGCGCAATCGCTCCGTCAGTCGCTGATACATAATTCTCCGTTCTTTTCCAAGGCCATCGAGTATAGGAGACTCGCCCAACCGAACACCAGTGTCCGAAAGCCGTTCTTCTTAATTCACGTCTCGCACGACTTTCTGGTCTAAGTCCATTTTGCTGACGATGACTAGCGTCAGGACGCAAGTATTTCCCGATCGTCTTTCCTTGACGATCCTTTCCTAATGTGTCGTCATTCTCAGCAATTCAAGAGATAGCTGTACTGCGGCCGGTTAGTGGCCGCTTCTTTTATTTCTGTCTGTGCCGTCAAGCATTTTACAAGGCGTTCATTCCTCGCGGAGCCTAGCGCCAATAGATCCTCCGATTTTGCACCGTTTTGTGCAAAGTAAGTCCCTTTAGAATCAACACTTGCAAAATTGCATCAAAACAAACCGCTATAACCGCCTTTAGAATGAACACTTGATGAAAACCAGGCGGGTTGGGGGAGGGTGGTAACAGCCAACTATCATTCCAATTTCTGCAGCCATCGTTTGGGCACTTCGCCGGTTTGCGCCATGAAATGACTAACCTGCCCAGGCCGCACTGTCGTTTGACACACCCTGCCTCCGCCGATAGTATCAATCTGAATCCGGCGAAGAGAGGCTTCAAGCAGCATTCCCACCCGCGCGGCGGCATCCCATGAAACTGGCTTATTTCGATTGTTTTTCAGGCATTAGCGGCGACATGACGCTCGGCGCCCTGGTGGACGCCGGCTGCGGCGTCGAACATCTCCGCGCCGAACTCCGCGGCCTCCAGGTTCCCGGTTGGGATCTCATCGCCGAAAAAGTTTGGAAAAACGGCATGGCTGCCACCTACGTGAAGGTCAAGACCGAAGACCAGTCGAAGCACCGCTCGCTCAGCGCGATTCTCGAAATTCTTCAGAAATCGCAGCTTGCGCCCGAGGTTCGTCACCGCGCCGCGGCGATTTTCGTCAAGCTCGGCGAAGCCGAAGCCCGCGTCCACGATGTCCCCGTCGAGAAAATTCATTTCCACGAAGTCGGCGCCGTGGACGCCATAGTGGACATCGTCGGTGCCTGCATCGGCTTCCACGCTCTCGGGATCGAGAAATTCGCCTGCTCCGCGTTAAACGTCGGCGGTGGCACCGCAAAAATGGCTCACGGCGTTTTGCCTGTCCCCGCGCCCGCCACGGCAAACTTGTTGCAAGGCAAACCGACCTACTCCAACGGCGTGCAAAAAGAACTCGTCACGCCTACTGGCGCGGCCATCGTCGCCACACTCTGCGATTCATTCGGCCCGCAGCCGCCCATGAGCGTCACCGCTGTCGGTTATGGCGCCGGCACCGCCGATCTCGAGGGCCAGCCCAATGTTGTTCGCATCATGATCGGCGAAGCCGCGGAAAAAAGCGTCGCCGACTTCGATGAAGAGATCGCCGTTATCGAAGCTAACCTGGATGACATGAACCCGCAAATCTATGGCTACTTCATCGAGAAGGCTTTGGCCGCTGGCGCTCTCGACGTTTACACCACGCCCGTCCAAATGAAAAAAAATCGGCCCGGCACGCTGCTCAGCGTTCTGTGCAAGCCGCAAGATACGAACGCGTTGATGTCGCTCATTTTCGCCGAAACGACTACCTTCGGCGCGCGCACCTATCGCGCCCGGCGCCGCACCCTACCTCGTGAATTTGTAAACGTTGCCACAAATTTCGGCGACGTGCGCATCAAGATTTCCCGCGTCAACGGCCGCATCCTGCACGTCGCGCCCGAATACGACGATTGCCGCAAACTCGCCGTCGAAAAAAATGTCCCTCTCCAGCGCGTGATCAACGAAGCACTCCGCGCTTACGAGGCCGGCGGGAAAACACATTAGACATGCCAGCGAATAAGCCCAAGTTCTATCTCACAACGCCGATCTACTACACCAACGGCTTGCCGCATATCGGCCACACCTATTCGACCATCGTGTGCGACACCATTCGCCGCTACAAACGCATGCGCGGTTACGACGTGGTCATGACCACTGGAACGGACGAGCACGGCGTCAATGTTGAGCGCTCGGCGAAAAAAGCCGGCGTCCCCGAATCTGAATTCGTCGCGAAAATGGCCGCCGAGTGGCGCGCCCTCTGGGACGAACTCGGCGTCCAGGGCGACGAATTTATTCGCACCACCGATCTCAAACACGCGCACACTGTGCAATGGCTCTTCAAGCAGTGCCGCGACAACGGCTTCGTCTACCCCGGCCACTACACCGGGCAATACTGCATTTACGACAATGCTTACGTTGACGTAAAGCCTGGCGAAAACTGTCCCGATTGCGGACGTCCTACGGAAACCGTCACCGAAGCCAATTTCTACTTCAAGCTTTCCGCATTTCAGAAGCCGCTTCTCGATTGGTACGCCAAGCATCCTGATTTCATCCAGCCCGAAGCCCGTCGCAACGAAGTTCTCAGCTTTGTCGAAGGCGGCCTCCGCGATCTCAGCATCACGCGCAGTTCGATTCGCTGGGGCATTCCCGTGCCCGGCGAAGAGCCGCACGTTTTTTATGTTTGGTTCGACGCGCTCACCGCCTATCTCAGCGCCGTCGGGGGCCCGCAATACGAGAAAACCGGATTCTGGCCCGCCGATCTCCATCTTGTCGGCAAAGAAATTATTCGCTTCCACGCCGTCTACTGGCCTGCATTCTTGATGGCCGCCGGCCTGCCGTTACCCAAACAAATTTGGGCCCACGGCTGGCTGCTCATGGACAGCGCCAAAATGAGCAAGTCGCTCGGCAACGTAGTGCGCCCTCGTCCGATTGTCCACGTTCTCGGCATGGACGCTCTTCGCTACTATTTGCTGCGCGAAACCGTCTTCGGCCAGGACGGCAATTTCAGTTATGACGCACTCGTCCAGCGTTACAACAGCGATCTCGCCAACGGCCTCGGCAACCTTGCCAGCCGCACTGCAGCGATGATCGAAAAGAACACCGCGGGGAAAATTCCCAAGCCTGCCGCGTTTCAACCGCAGGACACGGCACTGGCCACGAAAGCGCAAGAGGCGATCGGAGAAGTCCTTGAGCAGTACGACAAATTGGGATTTTCGCTTGCGTTGGAAGAGATCTGGTCACTCATCGCTGCAACAGATAAATACCTCACTACCGAACACCCTTGGTCGCTTGGCGAGAGCGAAGCCGAGCAGCAGCGCCGCGCCACAATTCTCTGGACGACCGCCGAAGTCCTGCGAATCGCCACAGCCTTGACGTATCCCGTTTTGCCGGAGAGCACAACCAAAGTGTGGGTGCTGCTCGGACAGCCAGGTCAGCCCGGTTCTGTTGCGTTGGATGGCTTGCGATGGGGACAGCTTGCGCCAGGCACGCCGCTCGGCAAGTCCCAGCCGCTTTTCCCGCGCATTGAAAAAGCAGAAGCAATCGAGAGGATGGAATCCATGGAAAACGAAGCACAAAAACAGCCGTCGCCTGTTACCGCACCCGCGGCCGTGCCCGCGAGCACACCCGCCACCGGCGGAACCGCTGCTGCCGCTGTGCCGCAAGCCGCCCCGGAGAAAATCGGCATTGAGGACTTCACCAAAGTCGAGATGCGCGTCGGCCAGATCAAGACCGCCGAACGCATCGTCGGCGCGGACAAACTGCTGAAGCTGACCGTCGATATCGGCACCGAAATTCGGCAGATTTGCGCCGGTATCGCCCAATTCTACGAGCCGGAGAAATTGATCGGCCGCAAAGTCGCCGTCGTCGTCAACCTCGCGCCTCGCAAACTTCGCGGCGTCGAATCCAACGGCATGATCGTCGCCGCTTCCGTCGGGCCCGAAGGCCGCCCCGTCCTCGCCGGCTTCCCCGACGAAGACGTCGAAATCGGCGCCCGCTTGAAGTAAGTATTTTCTATGTGGGGGCGCCCGCCGCGGCGGGCTGCGCCCATACTCGGCACATTTCGCTAATGGAACTGATCGATTCACACGCGCACATTGACTTCCCGCAATTCGCGGAAGACCGCGAAGCCATGCTCGCACGTGCTCATGCCGCAGGAGTAACGACGCTCCTCGCCATCGGCACGGGCCCAGGTCCGGACAAACTCGATGCGGCATTGCCTTTTGCTGAACAGCACGACTGGATTTATGCGACGGTGGGAATCCATCCACACGAGGCAAAAGAAGTAACGCAAAATCATTTAGATGAATTGGCCCGCCTGGCGAAGCATCCCAAAGTTATCGCCTGGGGCGAAATCGGCCTTGATTATTTCTACGATCATTCCCCGCGCGACGTGCAGCACCGCGTCTTCCGTGATCAAATGGCGCTCGCGCGGCAAGCGAAGCTGCCCCTCATCATTCATTGCCGCGATGCCTGGCCCGATTGCTTGAACATGATCGAAGAATATTGGCGGCCGACGGGGCTCGGAGGAATCTTGCACTGCTTCACGAGTACGCTCGACGATGCGCGGCGCGGCATCGAAATGGGCTTTATGGTTTCCTTCGCAGGAAATTCAACTTATCCGAAAACGCAGAACATTCGCGACGTTGCGAAAGCTTTGCCACTGGAAAACATTTTGATTGAAACGGATTCTCCGTACCTCGCGCCGCAACCGTACCGCGGCAAGCGCAACGAGCCTGCCTACGTTGCGGAAGTAGCGCGCACGCTCGCGAGTGTGAGAAACTTGTCGCCAGACGAAGTCGCCGCAACCACAACAGGGAATTTCCGGCGATTCTTCGGGCTCGCCCAGCCGGCGGGTCATGCGTCTTCCAGTTTCTCGAAAAGAGTTTAGGCAGGAGACACGCCATAGCGCTGCTCACAGCCAAAGAGATTTTTGATTTAGTCCGCGACGACCTTGTCCTGGTCGAAGAAGAACTCGCGCGCCAAAGCGACGCGGCTTTTCCCCCCGTCTCCGAAATCACCCAGTATTTGCTGGGAGGGGGAGGGAAGCGCATGCGCCCCGCGCTTCTGCTTCTTTCGGCAAGTTATGCGGGCCGCAAGGATCGCAGCGCCATTCGCCTCGCCGCCGTTGTTGAGCTTCTGCACAGCGCCACGCTAATTCACGACGACGTCATTGACAGCGCCGACACGCGCCGCGGCCGCCCCTCCGCCAATTCCAAATGGGGCAATCATCGCAGTGTCCTTACCGGTGACTGGCTGTACATGCAGTCGTTTCAAATGGCTCTGGAAGAGCGCAACTTTCGTATCCTCGACGTTCTGATTGACCTGACCCAAAAAATGGTCGAAGGCGAACTGATCCAGCTCGCAAAAATCGGCCGCATTGACGTGACCGAAGAGGACGCGCTGCGTCTTGCCACCTACAAAACCGCCTGTTTGTTCAGCGGCTGCGCGCGCCTGGGCGCCGTGCTGGGCGGTCTTGAGGGTGAAGAAGAGCAAGCGCTCGCTGACTACGGGCGTTACGCCGGGCTCGCGTTTCAGCTTGTAGATGATCTGTTGGATTTTACGGCGTCAGCGGAACAACTTGGCAAGCCGGTTCTCAGCGATTTGAAAGAAGGCAAGGTTACGCTGCCGCTGATTTACGCGATGGAAAATGGCCACCGTGATGCGCGTGAACTTGTCGCGCGGGTGCTCGCGGAGAAAGAATTTATCTCCGTGCGCCCCGAAACAATCGTTTCGCTGGTTCGCGAATCCGGCGCGCTCGGCCGCGCCCGCGCGCTCGCACAAGACTATGCGTGCCGCGCCAAGGCTTGCCTCAACGGCAGCACTGATTCCGAAGTTGCGCGCGCTCTCGCCACGCTCCCGGATTTTATTTTGGAGCGCGAGAATTGAAGCCAGTTGACAGTCGACAGCTAAAAGTTAAAGTAAAACAAGAAGAGACATTAGAGCAAAGCGCAAGAATAGTATTTCATATTCCGATTGATGAAAGCTCTCCTTCCATTCAAGCTCGTGTATCACGAGCGGTATGATTTGAATCTTGGCCCGCACGTTTTTCCATCACAGAAATTTCGTCTTATTTACGAGATGCTACTGCGCGAAGGCATCGCCACGCCGGAAGACTTCTTCCGTCCCGATCCGGCAAGCGACGAAGATTTGTTGCGCGTGCACACGGCGGATTGGGTGCGCAAACTCAAGACAGGAACGCTTACTGCCAGCGAAGTGATGAAAATGGAAGTGCCGTATTCGAAGGAACTCGTTGAGGCAGTGTGGCTGGCTGCGGGCGGGACAATCCTGGCAGGGCAATCGGCGCTACGCGACGGATTTGGTTCGAATCTGAGCGGGGGATTTCATCATGCGTATCCCGGGCACGGAGAAGGATTCTGCGCGATTCATGATGTGGCCGTAGCAATTCGAAAGCTGCAGGCGGATGGGGCGATTAAAAGGGCCATGGTCGTGGATACGGATGTGCATCACGGCAACGGCACTGCCGCGATCTTTCGAAGCGACCCCACGGTCTTCACGATTTCGATCCATCAGGAAAATAACTATCCGGCGCACAAACCGCCTTCGAACGTTGATCTCAACATGGCGGACCGTGTGGATGACGACGAGTATCTGGGCGTGCTGATTCCGGCAGTGCAGAAAGCGCTCGACGAATTTCAGCCGGAGATACTCTTTTACGTTGGCGGCGCCGATCCTTACTGCGAGGATCAACTCGGTGGGCTGTCACTTACTTTAGAAGGATTGAAGAAGCGCGACCGGAGCGTCTTCGCAGAAACGCGGCGGCGCAAAATTCCGGTCGCAACGACCCTTGCAGGTGGCTACGCGCGCAGAGTTGAGGATACTGTACGGATTCACGTGAATACAATTTTAGCGGCGAGAGAAATTGCCGAAGAGAGCCGCAAGGCGGGACACTCGACCGCATAGGGAGTATCCAGATGGATGCCGGGGAGCGCAGACATCTGGATTTGTGCTGCTCTTAACGGATCCCACAGGATCCGCCCGGCCACCAGCCCGCCGCGCCTCACAAAATGTCGGTTATTGTTGTGTCGACGGTGATGCGAGTCGCTGAAATATGCCCCACAATGTGAGCAAGAGTGCTTCCGTGGAGATCGAACTGATCGATAGAAAATGTCCCGCTGTAGCCGTTGCCGCTGGCATCCAGGGTCACGTCCTCGCGAATGTTTGCCGGGCCAACCAGATTCCCATTAAGGTCAGAGCTCAGGGCAAAGTGATTCAATTTGTACGTGGAGCGTCCCGTCTTTTCCCACACGCCGAGGCAGAAATTGCTGGTGGCGGGAGGCCGTGAAGAGTTGAGGATTTCCGTGCCATCGCTGTGCCATTGAGAAAACCCCATGTCAATGACTGTTCCGTCCGGGATACCAGTCGTACCTTCGGAGACGAATTTGACGTGCCAAAAACCCACGATGGAGGCATCTTCATTCTTGTTCTCCCGGTTGCTAGCTAACCGAAAAGAAGCATGACTTGCGCCGCGCAGCGACGCAGATCGCGCCAGCAGATTGGTTGCGGAAGCGGACGGCCCATCAGACGGGCCGCACTGCGCATTTGCATTGAGCCCGGAAAAGGTAGCCAGCAGGAATACACCGAATACAACAGATAGCGTTCGAATCATCGTCCTCATAAAGTTCCCCTTTTTGCCGACAATGGCCGGCAGGCGGGAACTCTGCTTCCTGACGGGCGGCAACACAATGCATGGAATCTGTAGAGGTGGTAAAGGATTGGTGAAGCTCTAACGGGTTGAAAGCAAAGCTGTTTTGTTGTGAGCTCGGAAGCTGGGTGCTATACTGCGCGCCAAGACAGGGCCAAAACTTTGCCTCCAGGTGTGATCAAGTTCGAACAATTTGAGTTGGATTGTGCCCGCTTTGAGCTACGCCACAAGGGGCAAGCCCAGAAGCTCGAAAAAATCCCGATGGAATTGCTGATGTTGCTTGCGACGGCGGAGGGCCGGCTTGTCGGCAGAGAGGAGATCGAAGAACGGCTCTGGGGCAAGGGAGTTTTCGTAGATACAGAACATGGCATCAATACGGCGATTCGAAAAATACGGCAGGTTCTTCGAGATGATCCGGAGCACCCGCGGTTCGTGCAAACGGTGCAGCGGAAGGGGTACCGATTCATCGCCGATGTGGCTGGTGTAGCGGGACTACAAAGCCGGAATGATGGCGCCGCGAGTGGTAACAGCGCCGTTTCTTCCTTGAGAAGCGAACAAAGCCAGCTTAATCCATCGGAACCCGTAGCTATGGCGGCTGGCGATGGGGCGGTTGCTGAGGGAAGAGTTAAACGCCGATTCGTTTGGATTGCCGTTGCGGCGGCTCTCGTGCTCGCGTGGCCCGTGTACAGGTTCGTGCTGCCGCGATTCGAACGCCACGGAGCGCCACTGGTAGCAATCCGGTCCATCGCGGTGCTGCCCCTGGAAAACATGTCCGGCAATGCCGCAGAAGAGTATTTCGCGGACGGAATGACCGACGAGCTGATCACCACGCTCGCCAAATACCGGTCCTTGCGAGTCATCTCCAGGACCTCGGTGATGCAATACAAAAAAGTGCGGCGGCCGTTGCCTGAGATTGCCCGCGAACTGGGAGTAGACGGAATTGTGGAAGGGTCCGTGGTGCGCTCGCAGGATCGCGTAAGAGTCACCGCGCAATTGGTCTATGCTCCGACCGACACGCACCTCTGGGCGGAAAGTTACGATCGTGATTTGCGGGATGTGCTGTCCCTGCAACAAGAAGTTGCCCGAAGTATTGCGGAACGCGTAACGGCCGCTTCCTCACTCTCTGCAATCAGCAGGAACTCGGTGCGCGCGCCCGCCAACGCGGAGGCGCGAGACGCTTATCTTCGGGGAAGATTTTATTGGTTTTCGGATAGTTATGAAAAGAGCCGCGAGCTTTTTCAGGAAGCCATCAAACTAGATCCTTCGTATGCCGCGGCCTATGCCGGCCTGGCTGATAGTTACACAGCCGCGACGGTTTCCGGAGAGAGTAGCTCGGCAGAAACGATGCCAATGGCCGAAGCGGCTGCGAGGAAAGCGTTGGAACTGGAGGATTTGCTTCCGGAAGCCCATCACGCGCTTGCGGCCGTCAAACTCTTCTATCGCTGGGATTGGGAAGGTGCGGAGAAGGAGTCCGAGCGCACGATTGATCTCAACCCGAGTCTTGCGGAAGCGCATCATTTACACGCCTACATTCTGGAAACAAGGAATCACACGGAAGAAGCTCTTCAGGAAGATAGGCTCACCGTTGAGCTGGATCCCTTCGCGCGGCCATGGGCCTATGGATATGCCCTGATCCGTGCACGCCGGTTTGATGAAGCATTGAAAGAGTTGAGCCAGCGATCCGAGGCGCGGCCTGACGCCGGGTCATTGCATGCGTTTCTTTCAACTACCTATTTACATCAGGGAGATTACGCAAGGGCGATGGACGAATTAAGGAAAGTACTGACGATCGAGGGAAATGACTCGACCGCGAGCGCCGTTGACAAGGCCTACCGCAATGGGGGCTTCCAAGCTGTCAACTTGGAATTCCTGATGAGGTTGAAGCGCAAAGCAACAAAGGAATATGTCTCGCCGTTTTACTTGGCCGAAGTCGCCTCGAGAGCAGGACAAAAAGAACAAGCAATTCGGTATCTGCAGCAGGCATTTCAGCAGCGGGATCCAATGCTCATACATTTACAACACGAACCGAATCTTGACCCCCTGCATTCCGATCCGCGCTACTGGGCCATCGTAAAGAAGATGGGCATGCCGCCACTCCAGTAGGCTCTCCGGTCGGATTGTGGGCCAGTTCATATTTGCCCTCGGCGCGGTGGATAACTGACTCAGTTTTCATTTAGGAACAGTAACTTGGGCCGTGGGTGTTGGAACCGCCAGGACGCGTCTGACGGCCGCGGTTAAGTCGGGCTCGAAGGAATCGGGATCGAAGCCATCGGAGCGAAAGGCGATTTTACCAGTGCGGTCAATGACCAGCACGGTCGGGTAGGAATTGACAGTAAAGAAGCGGTCAAGGCCGTCGGCAAAAACGACCGGCGTGTGCGGCTTGTGATCTTCCAAGTAGCCATTCACCAGAGATTCATCTTCATCGCAATCGGCGGCGAGGAAGAGCGCATCGGGATTCGATATGAATTCCGTGGCGACGCGAGCAAACATCGGTTCGAGCGCGTGGCACGGGCCGCACCAGGTGGCCCAGAAGTTGATGACCAGGACTCTTCCCTTGATGTCCTTCAGCGGATAGGCTGTTCCGTCCGGAGCTTTTCGCAGAATAAATTCCGATGGCGCACGGGCTTCTGCATTCTTTTTTGGTCGAGAGGAAGTGGAGGTCTGGGAGACTTCATCAAAAGTGAGGAGAAGATATTCGCCTAAACCCAGATCGGAGCCGTGTGTGAGCCGCCAGACGTTACCGAGTTTCTGACGAATCTCACGGCGGCTGGCGGTTCCGTTCGTAGTGTCAGCCAGCGCGAAGGCGCGGGCGTATTGCAGGATTGCGCCGTTCGAATCCTTTTTCAGTTCGGCAATTTCGCCGAGTTGCTGTGCGGCTGTGGTGTTGGGAAGAATCGCATAACTGGCTTCAAAGTCCTTCTGAGCGTTAACCAGGTCCTTCAATTTCAGTTCGAGTCTGCCGCGCAAAGTGAGGACAGACATGCGATCACGTCTTTTTTCGGCGGTCCAGTCTTCTTCGGAAATCTTTGGCGATTTTTCTGCAGCGGAACTGCGCTCGACAAATTGGAGAACCCGGGTGGCGTAGTTAACGGCGCGGCGGAGAGCAGCTTCGTCGCCATTCCGTTCGAGCAGCTGAACGGTCAGGATGGTCATGGAGATATCGTCGGGGTTGAGTGCGACGATGCGTTCCGCGTAGTTGGCGGCGCGCGTGTTGTCCCGCAACTGGAGGCTGGCTTCGACGAGGGCGCGATAAATCTGAGGGCGTTGCCGTGATTCAGGATATTCCTTCAGGAATGCTTCGAGATTGCGCACCAGCGCGGCGCGGTCGTTTCCGGCATTGTTGATGGCTTGCTGCAATTCTTCTTCGGGTGAAGGTTGTTTAGAGGGAGCGGCGGCTTTCGGTGACGAGTTCTGACTCTTTTCATTTTGGGACGGGGACAGGCCGCAGACTGGTGAAGCCAGCGCGCCAAGGAGAAATGAAATGGCGAACGTAAAGGAGATCCGGGAAAGCATACAAACGGGATTCTAATGGTATCGGGAAGAATTGTCGCTAGTTCTTCGATGGTTTGTCTTCCGTGATTGATAAATCAGCGCGAAGGCTATTTCGAGCCGCTGACGTGAATTTCGCCTGAGACAGTGTGAACTTCCACGCGTCCCCCGCCATTGCCAAGACGGGCGCGAAGTGAATGCTTGCCTTGTTCTTCGATGACGATGGGGATATCGGTTCGAATCTCACCGGAGGCTGCTTCGGCCGAAAGATGAAGATTCGCGGAAGCCGGGACCACCAGTTGCACGCCGCCCGAAATCGTTTTCAATTCCCAGTAACTATCAGCGCCGGGATTGCCCTGCACGGAAACGCGCCCCGAGGCGGCATGCGCCTTTACGTCGCTCGCAGCACCATTAACGTCGACGTCTCCGCTCGCGGTGCCTGCTTCGACGCGCCCTCCTGGCTTGGAGATCCGAATGACTCCGGCGATGGCATTCACGATCACGTCGCCGCGAGTGTTAGAAACAGTTACGCTGCCCGAGGCAGACGAGACGTGAACTTCGCCGCCGATGTCCATGGCCGACACCGAGCCGCTGGCGGTGGATAGTTGGGCGTCATGCTCGATTTTTTCAACACGGATCGAGCCGGAGGCGGCCTGAACCTTCACGGGCCCGCGCACGCCGCGAATGGTCTGGGCGCCGGAAGCGACGTTGGCACTGACTTCCGTGTCGCGAGGAACTTGAATGGAGTATGCAATGCTGACGTTGCGCATGCGAGAGTAATCTTTTCCGATGCGGATGGTATCGCCCTTTTGTTCGACGGGAGGATTCGCGAGCGTATCTTCGAGGCGTTTTTGCGAACTCTCGGAGCCGAACCCGGAAGCACGGACGCCACCGTGGACGTGAACTTTGCCGTCGGCGCTGGCGGTGATATCCACGTCACCGGAGGCGTTGTTGAGTTCCACACGGATGGGGCCGGAAACGGTGTAGTTGCGATCAAAAGCGCCGGTAACCGGAGGTCCGCCCTGGCATGCGGCGATGAGAGGCGTGGCCGAAATGAGAGCGACCGACAAATAGAAATTGCGATGGCGCTGCATTCATCCTCCGTGACGGCGCAGAACTCTGCTCCTGGCCGTCTCATAGATAGTTACGCAAGAGCAGGGAATTATGTTCCCGCAGCAGCCTTGGCTGAACGCTGGCTTGCGGTAGATAGAGTCTCGTTCAGAGAACCCTGACGATATCCCTCGAGGTCCAGGGCCACATAAGCGAAGCCCGCGGCTTTCAGGCGGCTGGCGATGGAAGTTGCCATTTCCGGCGCGAGAGCACGGGGCATTTCTTCGAGCGAGATTTCAACGCGCGCGAGTTTGTCGTGGAGACGCACGCGGAATTGGCGGAACCCAAGCTCGCGAAGCGCAGCTTCACCGCGCTCAATAAGGCCAAGACGTTCAGCCGTTACTTGCGTGCCGTAGGGCAAGCGTGAAGCGAGGCAGGCAGAGGCGGGGCGGTCCCAGGTCGGCAAACCAGCGCGGCGCGACAGGAAACGAATTTCCGACTTGCTGAGGCCGGCTTCGAGCAACGGCGCAAGAACCTGGTGTTCCGTGGCGGCGCGATGGCCGGGGCGAAAATCGAGTGTGTCGTCGGCGTTGACACCATAGGCGACGGCTGCAAAACCGTCCGCCCGTGCTAGTTCGTCGAGCGCGGAAAAGAGTTCGTCTTTGCAAAAATAGCAGCGGTCGGCGGCGTTCGCGCGGTAGGAAGGGTTTTCCATTTCGTGCGTTTCGACAAATTGGTGGCGCAAGCCCAGCTTGCCGACGAACTCTTCGACGACAGATCGATCGTGGGCGGAATAGCTTGGCGAGAGAGCCGTGACGGACAGAGAGCGGGCGCCGAGCGCTTCGCGGGCGGCCCAGGCCAGATAAGCGGAGTCCGCGCCGCCAGAAAGCGCGACGATGACGGAAGGCAGCCCGGCGACCCGAGCGAGCAAGCGGCGCTCTTTTTCTTCAGAGGGCACGGTGCTGCTTTTCGTTTCTCGAATATGAATGAGCTGACTCATCTAAGGGGTGAGTATATCTCAGAGTGTGGCTTGCGTCGCAGATTACGAAGCACGAAGAGTCACTTGAAATCCAGAAGCACGTCAACGGTGCCCTTGCTGGGATCGGTTTGCAGCCAATGACCTACGGTGTCATAGTGCACCGGTAATTCACCGAAGACCTGTTCCTGGTGGGTTTGCAGCTTGGTGAGAAGTTCTTCGAATTTTGCTTTGTCAAAGAGTTCACCGGCCACGATTGGCCAGGAGGCGTGGATCTTCCGCTCCGCACCGGGAGAGATTCCGGTAAGGATCATTTTGCCGAAGCGATACTGCGGGCCCTCATGAATGGTGACCGCATAAGAAACGGTACGCGCCTGATCGTCGTAAGCTGGAACAGGATCAAGCTTGGCTTCGAGGTAGCCGCGATGAGCGTATTCTTCACGAGCGCGATCCCAGCCGGCTTCGATCTGCATGCCGTCGGCGATATCGCCGCGCTTGATACCGAGCAACCCGCTCAGCGTGTATTCGGATACGAGGGTATTTCCCACCCAGCGGACTTCCTTCCAGTGATAGACGTCGCCTGGCGTCACCGGAACATAGGCCGGAATTTGTGAAGGCAGTTTCAGATTGGGATCGCCCGCCAATCGCACCTCGGGAGGACCGAGTTTCACGCGCAGGTATCCCCGCTGAAGATAGATTGGTCTTATCGCCTCGGAGAGAAAAAGATCGATGGTCATTCGGGAATAAGGCTTTCCCAGTATCTCGGAGAGATGCTGTTGCACGGCTTTGGAGTCCGAGAGCGTCGGATCGCTGAATTCCAGCTTTGCGGTTTGGAGGGAGGCGCCTTCGATGTGGAATTCCTGCACGTTACCTTCGCCATTCGGATTGGTAATGACGGTGTGCTCGAGAGCTCCCTGAACTCCGCGAGAAGTAAGCAACGTGGTTAGAGCTTCAGCGGCCTGATCCACGGCTGCGCCGGCTTCAGGCAACGTTCGCGGAATCGTTGAACCAGGGAATGTTATCGAAGTAGACCGGAATTCGAGGAGATTCTTCCACGTGGTAGGTCACGAGGACGCCGGCAAGCTTGGTTTGGAAGTTGAAACTTACTTTGGCGAATAGACCGCTTTGAACGAGCTTGTCAGCGGCGGTTTGCAAATCATTCCGGCCAATCTGGGCGCCCGGAATCAGGCCCGTGATGGAGATGACTTGGGCTTCGGTGAGAAATTTCTCTCCGTCGACGTGGATTTCGCGCAGAGGCGAAGTGGCAGTGGGCTCCGGGGTTTGGGCTGACGTGGGAAGAAGGGCGGGCGTTATGAAAAGCAAGACCACGCCGAGCCAAGCGCGGAAAGAGGGAAACATATCCCTAGTGTAGCGGAAACAGGGCCAGCTACTCCACGGTGACGGATTTAGCCAGATTGCGCGGCTGGTCGACATCACAACCGCGGCGGACGGCGATGTGATAGGCGAGCAATTGCAGAGGAATGATTTCCAGCAAGGGCACGAGCAGTTCCGGCGCAGGTGGAAGCTCGATGATGTGGTCGGAGGCTTCGCGCGCGAGATGATCTCCGTTGGTGACGATGGAAATGACAATGCCGTCGCGCGCCTTGACTTCCTTGATGTTTGAAACGCTTTTTTCATACCGCGTCATGGCTTCGGGATCAGATTCGTCGCGCGTCGCCAAGACCACGACGGGGAGATTTTCGTCGATCAAGGCGTTGGGGCCGTGCTTCATTTCGCCGGCAGGGTAGCCTTCCGCGTGAATATAGGAAATCTCCTTGAGCTTGAGCGCACCTTCGAGCGCGATGGGGTAATGGATGCCCCTGCCAAGATAGAGAAAATCGGTATAGCGAAAGAATTGACGCGCCAGATTTTCGTAGAATCCCGATTCATCGGCTTGCAAAACAGTTTCGATTTTGTGGGGGATACGGGTGAATTCCTGCATAAGGGTTCTGGCGGCGTCTTCGGACAATTTGCCGCGAACCTGGCCGAGGTAGGAAGCGAGCAGAAGCAGCGCGGTCAATTGTGAAGTGAAAGCCTTGGTGGAGGCGACGCCGATTTCGGGGCCGGCATGCGTGGGGATCGTGCCGTTGGCTTCGCGTGTAATCATGGAGCCGATCACATTGCAGATCGCCAGCGACGGCGAGCCTTTCGATTTTGCTTCGCGCTGGGCCGCTAGAGTGTCGGCGGTTTCACCGGACTGGCTGACGCAGACAGTCAAAGTTTTTGAATCGACGATAGGGTCGCGATAGCGGAATTCGCTTCCGTAGTCGACTTCGACTTGAAGACGGGCGAGGCGTTCAATCATGAATTTCGCGGCCAGGCCGGCATGCCAACTGGTGCCGCAGGCGACGATGCGAACCTGTTGAAACTCGCGGAATTGCTTTTCGGTGATGGCCATTTCATCCAGGAAAACTTTTCCGGTATCCTGCGAAATACGGCCGAGGAGAGTATCGCGGACGGCGCGTGGTTGCTCGAAAATCTCCTTTTGCATGAAGTGCTTGTAGCCGCCCTTTTCCGCCATGATGGGGTCCCATGCGACGTGGTGAGCGGGGCGCTCGACGGGGCGGCCGTCGTGGTCCATTACGCGCACGCCTTTGGCGGTGAGCACGGCAATGTCGCCATCCGCGAGGAAAAACATTTCGCGAGTATGCTGGAGCAGCGCGGGAATATCGCTGGCGACGAAGTATTCTCCATCACCAAGACCAATTACCGAAGGCGGCCCCAGGCGCGCGGCGACGATCTTCTGCCGATCGTTGGCGGAGAGAAAAACCAGCGCGTAAATGCCGCGCAATTCCTTCAAAGAGCGGCGGACCGCTTCCTCAAGGGGAGTGCCGCCCTGAGAATGTTTCTCCACGAGGTGGGCGACAATTTCGGTGTCGGTTTCCGTGACGAACTTGTGGCCTTCCCTCTGCAGTTTCTCCTTCAGCTCGAGGTAGTTTTCGATGATCCCATTGTGGACAACGACAATCTGGCCGGTGCAGTCGCGATGCGGGTGCGCGTTTTCTTCCGTGGGCCGGCCGTGAGTGGCCCAGCGCGTGTGGCCGATGCCGTACGTGCCATCGAGGGGGGACTTGGCGATGACTTCCTCGAGATTGCGAAGCTTGCCGGGAGCGCGGCGCATTTCCAGCTTGCCGGACTGCGGCACGACGGCGATGCCCGCGGAATCATAGCCGCGGTATTCGAGCTTGCGCAGGCCTTCAATGATGACGGGTACAACTTTTTTGGGCCCGATGTAGCCGACTATTCCGCACATGCGCGGGAGCTCCTCAGAGAGTCTCTAGCAGCGTAGCATGCTGCCTGTGTTGCCGAGACGAATTCGCAAGGAAATATCACTGAGTCTGATTACGGCTGCGAAGAGGTTGCCGGAGCGGGCACGAGCTCGTAGGTCTTGAGCTTGTTGCCGGCGTCAAAGTGAAACGTAACCCGCGCCGTTGCGGGCTGGAGAGTGTCCGTGTCCACGTGGTGAACGATGGCCACGACGTCGTGGGCGTCAGTCGCGTTTTGGAGTGGGAAACCCTGGGAGCTCAGGTAAAAGGTCACGCGCGATTTGGGAGTGCCGGTGGGAAGCTGGGAGTCCAGCATCTCGTCGATCCGCCGCAGGTTCGGATCGGAAGTGTGTCCGTGATGCTGGCAGCCTGCAAATGCGAACGCGACGAAAATGCTCAACAAGCAAAGGCAAGACCGGAGAGAAGATAAACGTTCTGCAGCGTTCTGAAGTCTTTTCATAAGCAGGGCAGCTCAGTCGACGATTTCAAAGCGATACTCTTCGATGACGGTGTTGGTGAGGACTTCTTTCGAGATGTGCTCGAGCTGTTTCTGGGCTTCGTCGCGACTCCAGCCATCGAGATTCAAAACAAAGAATTTTCCCTGACGGACGTCGCGCACGGCGGAGTAGCCGAGCCCGGAGAGAGCGTGCTGGATGGTTTGCCCCTGAGGATCAAGTACCGTACGTTTTGGCATTACCCAGACGTGTGCTTTCATGCAGTCAGTATAGCATCGCCTTCCGGGGGCTTCACGTTTGGCGGCGGCCGCCGGCGGGGAGAAAGGCGTGTTCGAAGCCCATCTCGACGATGCGGGCGAGTTCGTCTTCTCGCAGGCCCATGCGGGCGGCGTTTGCATATTCTTCGTTAAGCGTGGTGTGAAACATGGCTGGGTCATCGGTAGAGAGCACGATGGGAATTCCGTGGCGCAGCAGCCTGGGCAGCGGGTGATCTTCGATTTGCGCGCTCTCACGGCGAAGTTGCCTGGCAAGGGCGGCGGTTTTCATGTTGCTCGCGGGGCATATTTCCAGAGGGATTTTTCGCGCTGCGAGCAAGTCCATTAGCTGCGGATCGTTGATGGCGGCGATTCCGTGGCCGATGCGCTCGGCGCCGAGCAGTTCGATGGCTTCGCGAATGTTCTCCGGGCCGCCGACCTCGCCGGCGTGCATCAGGCGGTGCAGACCGATTTCACCGGCGCGGTCATAGACGCCGCGAAATTCTTCCGTCGGGATACTAAGCTCATTGCCGCCGATGCCGAAAGCGACAATCGCTTTTGAATGGCAGCGTTTGGCGGATTCGACGACTTCCATCGCGGCGTCCACGCCGAATTGGCGCGCGGCGTCGAAAACCCAGCGGAAGCGGAGCCCGCGGCTTTCGAATGGCTCGGTGGCGCGGAGGAGAGCCTCGAAGTGTTTCTCCGGCTGCTGTTTTCTCAGCAGCATCACGCCGACGGACAGGGTCACTTCGGTGTAGATGACGTCTTGGGTGAGCAAGTGCTCGGCGAGGTCGCGGGCGACGAGCGCGTAGTCCTGCGGTTCGCGTAAGAAAGAGGTGACCCACTTGAAGGCTTCGATGAATTCCGGGAAATCGCGGTAGGCATAACGCCGGCGGACTTCCTGCTCGGTTATGACGACGCCGTGACGGGCGGTCAGCGCGCAAACGGTTGCAGGTTGGATGGAGCCTTCGAGATGGAGGTGCAGCTCGGCTTTGGGCAAGGAAGCAATCCGGTCGGAGAGCACGTGCGGGGTCATCCGTGAGGGTTCAGCGCGGCAACTGGGGGCTGCCGGCGTTTCTCCAGGCAGTAAGCCAGAAGGAGCCCACATCCGTGGCCGCATCGGAGAGTTGGCGAATCAATATTGCCGCGGCTTGATTGTAGAAGCGGTCGTAGTACTCGTCGGTGAAAGAGTTTTCGCCATGGCGCGCGTTGCGATCGGCCATGAGAATGGTTTCCAGCCAACTATGTGAAGTGAGGCAAGCTTCGAAGGCACGGTCGGTGGGATCGCTGACAAATACTGCGTCGTTGGGACGCATGGGGAAAAAAGAGGAAAAACGATCAACGAGCGTGGTCCCGAAGCGTTCGTTGACTCCCGGCTGGCCGCTCAGGCGGCCGTCAAAATTATCGGTGGTGTTGAACGGATCGTGCGCCTCCGCAACGTAGTTTGCCAGAATGGCGGCGTCCAGTTTTGCCTCTTCCCACTTCCCGTCCTTCAGCGCTTCGGTCAATTTCTTACTGTACACGCCAATTTGCCACGGAAGGAGGCCGTTCGCTTCAAGCCTGGACTTGCCAAATTTCGTTACCGCGGATTTGTAATCGCGGGGGAGCGGCTGGAATGGAAATCGCCCATATTTGTCGAGAGCAATGAAGTGATTGTGCCGTTCGGCGGGAGTTTTCGCGATTACATCCAGTGGATCGGTGACATGCAGCAGCAGAAAGCTGCGATTTGTGTCGAAGAACTCCCGGACATTCTGCGGGAGTGTCTCGATGGCTTTATTTGCGATCAATCTGTGGCCGTTTTTCCCCCAAGCGCGCAAGTTCTGCGGCGAGGAAAGAGAGACCACGAGGCAGGCAAGCGCAGCGATTGCCTGCCTCCACGTTTGCCGAAAAGACGAAAACTGCATTCTGCGATTCCTTTATGCGCGATTCGCGGCCCTTAGAGTGCTGTGCTTCCGGCCATAAAAATAATAAAGCACCAGGCCCAGGATCATCCAGACAAAGAAGCGGATCCAATTCATGATCGGCAAGCCGGCCATGAGCAGGACACAGGTGACAATCGTAAGGACGGGCGCCAGTGGCCCGCCGGGAGCACGAAAAGCGCGAGGCCGGTCCGGTTCGCGATAGCGAAGGATTAACACTCCGCCAGCCACCAAGGCGAAGGCGAACAGCGTACCGATATTGGAGAGATCGGCAAGAGTTCCGATGTCGAGCAATCCGGCGGGAATGCCCACCACGAATCCGGCCATCCAAGTGGAAAAATCCGGCGTCTGAAAGCGCGGGTGTACACGCCCAAAAATTCTCGGAAACAGGCCGTCACGCGACATCGCAAACCAGACGCGGGCCTGACCAAGCTGGAAGACCAGCAGGGAAGAGATCATGCCCATAAGCGCGCCGATGAGAACGACCAGCCGGACACCCGTGAAGTGAAGCTTCTTGAGCGTGTTGACTACCGGGGCGGCGTCATCCACCAACGTGTCCCACTTCACCAGCCCTGTGAGCACCACGACCACGGCCACATAGAGCAGCGTACAGGCGACCAGGGTTGCAATGATGCCAATCGGCAGATCACGCTGAGGGTTTTTGCACTCCTCGGCAGCAGTAGAAACAGAATCAAATCCAATGTAGGTAAAGAAGACGATGGAGCCGCCAGTCAAAATTCCGGGCCAGCCGTTTGGCGCAAAGGGATGATAGTTTGATGGATGAATAAGTTTGGACGCAAAAGTTACGAACACCAGGATGGCGACAATCTTTAGAAATACCATGATGTTGTTGGTTCGCGCCGACTCCTTGATTCCGCGCACGAGAATCACGGTGAGGAGCATGACGATGATGAAAGCGGGCCAGTTAAAACCAAAATGCCAGCCAGCGTCGTAGATGGAGTTTCCTTGCAGGTCCGAAAGGCCGCTGGGCAGGTAGGCGGGGGAAATCCAGCGGGGATTCGGATTCACGCCGAACCAGTCCAGCAAATTGACCATGTGCTGCGAAAACCCAACGCTGACGGCCATGTTGCTGACGGCGTATTCGAGGATGAGGTCCCAGCCGATGATCCAGGCGATAAGTTCGCCCATGGTGGCGTAGGTATAGGTGTACGCGCTGCCCGCAATGGGAATCATCGCGGCGAGCTCGGCGTAGCACACTGAAGCGAATCCACAGGCGATGGCCACGAGAATAAAGGAGAAGGCGATCGCAGGCCCAGCGCCGGGGCGTCCAAAGGATGCGGAGTGGTGGATGAGATATTCGAGGAGCGGAGCGTTCAGAATCGAGGAGGCTTTAAACTTTTGCCCGGCGATCGCCGTGCCAACAATGGTGAAAATCCCGGATCCAATGACGGCGCCGATTCCAAGCGACGTCAGGCTCAACCATCCCAGGGATTTTTTCAAGCGGACTTCAGCGTTTTCCGAATCCGACAGCAGTTGGTCGATACTCTTGCAGCGGAAGAGTCCTGATGCCACCCATGCTCTCCGATCGCATCCGGGTAAACCGGAAGTCTGAAATTACCCCGTACGCTTTTGAGGAATCAACGCGCCTCAATGTACCCCGAGAATCCCCATCGTGCAACCTGCTGCTGCGACAGGCCTAGGCCTGTTCGAGCTGCGCGTAACGTTCGATAAATTTCTTCGTACCACGTCCGGGGAAGCTCACGGAGACGCGGCGGTCTTCGTCGTCGCCCTCGACGCCAACGATTGTTCCGACGCCGAAACTGGGGTGACGAACCTTGCGTCCCAGCATGGGATTGGCGTCGCCGCCGCGCTTTGCAGCGGTACGCCCGAAGGAACTTTGAGCCGGCTGGCGGCGCGGGGCCGCTTCTGCCTGCTTCGGACCCCCGCGGACACGGCGCAGGAACTCTTCGGGGGAATAGGAATACTCGGGGTCAGGCTCGTAGCGGCGCTTCTCCCCTATTTCCGCCATGGATCCGCGAACGGTTTCCACCAGTTCGCTGGGAATCTCGGCAAGGAAGCGCGACGGCAGGGAAGCGCGCAATTGCTGTTCATTGCCGAAGACACGGCGGTAGACGGCACGCGTCAGCGTGAGCGACTGCCGCGCACGGGTCATTCCAACGTAAACGAGGCGCCGCTCCTCTTCGATTCCTTTTTCTTCGGTGATGGCGCGGCTATGGGGACAGATGCCTTCTTCCATGCCTGTGAGGAACACGTGATCGAATTCCAGGCCCTTGGTGCTGTGCAAAGTGATGAGAGTCACGCCGGGTTTACCTTCGAATTGATCCGCGTCACTCACCAGCGCGGCGGCATCAAGGAAATCGGTGAAGGACTCTCCGCCTTCCATGCCCTCGGCGAGGGCGCGTGCGAGCTCTTCGAGATTTTCCATTCGCGCGACATCCTCGGGAGTGTTGCGGTCCTTGAGCATGTCCATGTAGCCGGACTCTTCGAGAACCGCATGCAGGAAGCCCGGGGGTTCCTGGGTCGCGAGGGCATCCTGCAATTTGCGGATGAGTTCCTGGAACGCCCGCAAAGGAGTTACGGCGCGACCGGCCGATGCGCCAGCGATAAACTTTTCGATGGCCGCCCAGAGCGGCGTTCCGTCAAGGCGAGCGGACTCGCGTAGCGCGTCCACGGTGGTTTTGCCGATACCGCGTGGGGGAACATTCAATACGCGGAGAAGCGAAATGTCATCCTCCGGATGCATCGCCAGGCGCACGTAGGCGAGTGCATCTTTCACTTCAGCGCGATTATAGAAGCTGAATCCTCCGACAAGTTTGTAGCGCAGGCCACGGCGGCGGAAGACTTCTTCGAAGGCGCGAGACTGAAAATTCGTGCGATACTCGACCGCGCAGGTCTGGTCCGCATCGTCGTTGAGAATACGTTCGAGCTCACCCGCGACAAACTCCGCTTCGGCTTGCGCATCCCGGCCTTCGAAATATTTGAGATTTCCGCCCAAGCCCTTCTCTGCGCTCAGCGATTTGCCCAGGCGCTCGGGATTGTTCGCGACGACGGCCCCGGCGGCGTCGAGAATGTTCTGCGTTGAACGATAGTTGCGTTCCAGCTTGACGATTCGCGCGGCGGGAAAATCACGGGAAAAACTCAGGAGGATCGAAACGTCGGCGCCACGCCAGCGATAAATAGATTGGTCTTCGTCGCCTACGACGCAGACGTTTTTCCTAGGCCCAGTCAACAACCGCATCAGCTCGTATTGCACGCGATTGGTGTCTTGATATTCGTCAACATGAATGTACTGGAAACGCGATTGCCATTTCTCGCGCGTGGCCGTGGATTCGCGCAGCAGCCGCGCCGAGCGGAGGAGCAGGTCATCGAAGTCCAGGGCTTTGCTGTCGTGTAGGAGCTTTTCGTAGGACGCAAAAATATCGGCAGTGCGGCGGCCGTTTTGATCGAACGCTTCGGCGCGTAACTGCTCCGCGGTCTGGCCGTGATTTTTCGCGTGGCTAATGCGGCTCAGGACGTTTCGTGGCGTTGGATCTTCCGAATCGATCTGCAGCTTGTTCATCGCCAGCTTGACGGCGGCGAGCTGGTCATCATCGTCGTAAATGGCAAAATCCCGCGGCAGGCCGGCGGCGGAAGCGTCGCGCCGCAGCAACCGCGCGCAGAGCGAATGAAACGTGGAAAGCCAGGGCTGCGCTGGAGGGATCCCCGCGCGCAAGAGAAGGTTCGAGACGCGATTGCGCATCTCCTCCGCAGCTTTGTTGGTGAAGGTGACTGCGAGGATGGCTTCGGCGGGTACGCCACCGGCGATCAGGTTGGCCATGCGAAAAGTAATTGCGCGCGTTTTACCGGTGCCCGCTCCGGCAAGAATCAGGACCGGGCCATCGATGGTTTCGACGGCCAGCCGTTGTTCGGGGTTCAGTTCTTCGAGAAGACCGAGCATTTTTCCGGGATGGTTGGAGAAAGTTTGCACAAGTCATGTTAGCCGACGGCGCCGATGCGCGCAAACTCGTGCGATTGGCATTTTGACAAAAGCAGCTTAGCGTTCGGCGGATCGGCTCAGGTCAATCTCGAAGTACAACAGGCCGCGATTCTTTTCGATCGCTACGATTTCGGGCACGTAGAGGTGAGCGGCGTTGAGCAGGTCAAACTGGCTGCGCAGGTCGAAATAGAGTAGCCCTTGCACCGCGCGATGCGGCGCGACGATGCTCGACTGCACCGCGGCGTCCTCCATGGCTTTCTCCACTTCAGCCCAGTGTTTGTCGTGCCCGACCTTCGGGGCTCCCGTGGGAAAAGGAAACTTTTTGCGGTTCTTCGTTGGATCCTTCGCACCCGGGTTCATGATGACGTCCGCAGCCTCTTCGGGTGAAAGCGGGTTCAATGCCTGATGGTCTTCTTCCGAAAGCGTTACGTTCAGCCGTATGCGCTCCAGGTTGACCTTGAGACTGTCGTCGGAGTCATTTCGGAATACGACCTGGACGGCAACGATTCCCGCCGCAAATGGCGACTTCTTCGGGAACTTTTCTTTGTAAAGAGCGGGGTCGGTCCACGGCCGCGCCGTGATGGTCATGCCCTCATGAGATTCTAAGGATGCGGTCTTGAGCGAAGTCTGCTGCTGGGTCACTCGAGGAGGACCGGCCAGGAGGGAAGCGGCAAGAAAGGGAACGATGAGGGTTAGTTTTCGCATCAGGTTATAATAGACTTTTCTCATCTTGAGGCCTTCGATTCCTGGGGGTAATGCAGGGTTGCCCTGCGTCGCGCCGTTGCTGATGGCAAAAGCGCGTACAGACCGGAGCCACGCTTAGTGTATTTCATTTATAGCTTTCTTTTGGGCTTCGCGGCCCTGTTGCTGGTGCCCTATTGGCTTGTGCAGGGTCTGCGGCACGGAAAATATCTTTCCAATCTTGGAGAGCGGCTGGGATTCTCGTTCCCGGCGCTCGCCAAACTGTCCGCGAATCCCACCGAAGCGATCTGGATTCATGCCGTCAGCGTCGGCGAGGCACTTTCCGGGATTACTCTCGCGCGGCGGTTGAAGGAAGCTTATCCCAATCGGCTTCTCATTGTTTCGACGACAACACAAACCGGACAGGCGCTGGCTCGCGAACGAATGCCCTTTGCAGATGCGATCATCTATTTTCCACTCGATTGGGGCTATTGTGTCCGGCGCGCGTTCGATGCCGTGCGTCCTTCGGTCGTGCTTGTTCTGGAGACGGAGATCTGGCCGAACTTTCTGCGAGAAGCAGGGCGGCGCAAGGTTCCTGTGCTTTTTGTCAGCGGACGCATTTCGGACCGCTCGTTTGAGCGCTACCAACGCCATCTTGGAGTTTTTGGCTTTTTCCTGCGCCCGTTCCTGAAGGATGCGCTTTCCAACGCCAGCGCCTTCCTCATGCAAAGTGAGAAGGATGCCGAGCGCATCCTTGCCCTGGGGGCGCCCGCGGAGCGTGTGCTGGTCAGCGGCAATTTGAAATACGACCTCGAACTTCCCGCGCCCACGCCGTTATCGAACTGGCTCGCCAACGAGCTCAAGCGTAGCGGCCGCTCACCGCTTATCGTCGCCGGCAGCATCGTTGCGGCGGAAGAGCCTCACGCGCTCATCGCTTTTGGAACTTTGCAGGGCGAGTATCCGAAGGCGCTCCTCGTGCTGGCGCCGCGCAAGCCGGAGTGCTTTGATGCTGCCGCGGAGTTTATCGATGAGTCTCATCGAAAGTTCATCCGACGGTCGAAATTGCCGATTCCGGAGCCGGCCTCAAAACAACCGGATAGAAACTCGAACGATGCCACGATATCCGACGATGTCACCGTTCTTTTGTTGGACAGCATTGGTGAGTTAGCTTCGTTGTATGGGCTAGCCGACGGCGCCTTTGTTGGAGGTTCTCTCGTCTCGTCCGGTGGGCACAATATTCTTGAGCCGGCAGCCTTTGGGACAATACCGGTCTTCGGTTCCTCGATGGAAAACTTCGCCGAAATCGCTTCGCGATTTGTTTCTGCAGGCGCTGCTATTCAAGTGGAAAGCCCGGAAGACGTCGGCGTTGCCTGGATCGAATTGTTTCGCGATCCGGAGCGAATGAAAAAAATGAGCGAGACGGCACGGCACCTGGTCGCCGACTCGCGCGGAGCGACGGATCGCGCCGTGGCAGAGATTACGAAGCGTCTGGACGGCGCCGCGCGATGAACAGTTCGTCTTTCCTGCGGACCCTCCTTTGGCCGCTGTCTGTGCTGTACGGCGCCATCGTCCGCTTGCGAGTCTCGCTGTATGCGCATGGCTTGGTGAAGCCGAAACGTCTCAAAGGAACGGTCATCAGCGTGGGAAATCTAACGGTCGGGGGCACCGGCAAGACCCCGATGGTGATCTGGCTCGCCGAGAAATTCCTGGGGGATGGCAAGCAGGTGGCGATTCTGAGCCGCGGCTATCGCGGCGCAAACGGAACCAGTGACGAAATCGAGTTGATGAAATTCCGCCTTCAAGACCGTGTGTCGTTTGGTGTCGGCAAGAACCGCTTCGCTGAGGGGCAGCGCCTCGAATCGCAACAGTCCATCGACGTTTTTCTTTTGGATGATGGCTTTCAGTATCTCCAACTCGCGCGCGACCTGGATATCTTGTTGATGGATGCCTCCCGGCCTCTGGCGGGGGAGTCGTTACTGCCGGCAGGGCGGCTCCGGGAGCCGCTTGCGGCCATGAGCCGCGCAAATTTGATTGTTTTTACTCGGGCTGAAACGGCCTCTGGAACTCTCGATGCCATTGCCAAACTCAATCAATATCCGGTTTTCGCTGCTTCGACTCGGCTGCTCGGATTCCGGCGCTTCGCCGGAGAGATCACAACTCTCAGCGCCAACGAAATGGATGCCGGCCCCTTTTTTGCTTTCTGCGGGATCGGCAATCCAGATGCGTTTTTCCGCGATCTCAGAACTTGGGGAATTGCCGCCTGCGGCCAAACAGTCTTCCCCGACCACCATCGTTACACGCAACGAGACATGGCAGCGCTCGCGCAGGCGGGAATGCGCGCGGGTGCGAAAGCGTTTGTGACTACTGAGAAGGATGCGCAGAATCTGGAAGGCATTCGGTTTGAAGAAGTCCCGCTCTACGTTGCGGTGATCGACCTGGTGGTGACTCCTGAAGCCGATTTCCGAATTGTTCTTGATCAAACGCTGGCACCAGGCGAAGGGGCGCCGGCGTGAAGATTCTTGTACGCGCGACGAATTGGGTTGGGGACGCCATCATGGCGCTGCCGGCGTTGCGCGCGGTTCGCAAGCGATTTCCTGAAGCCAGCATCGCCATTGTCGCGCGGCCCTACGTCGCGGATATTTACCGCCATCAGGGGGTCTGCGATCACCTCGTCCCGTACGACCCGAAAGGCTTGCACGCCGGATTTTCCGGGCGCGAGCGGCTGGCGACAGAGCTTCGGGCGCAAAAACTCGACGTGGCCTTGCTGTTGCAAAACGCGTTTGATGCGGCGTGGCTTTCCTGGCGCGCGAAGATTCCTGAACGTATCGGTTATGCTCGCGACGGCCGCAGCCTTTTTCTGACGAAGGCCATTCCAGTCCCGGGACGTGGGGAAATTCCGGCGCACGAAAAGTTCTATTATCTGGAACTTCTGCGCCGCGCCGGCTGGCTGGACTCGGTTGAGGACGAATCGCTCATTAGCCTGCACGTTCCGGAAGAAAAGCGTCGGAGTGCGGATGAGTTCCTTCGCAAATCCGGCGTTCGTCGAGGTGCGCTGCGAATTGCCATCGGGGCAGGCGCGTCGTACGGGTCGGCAAAGTGCTGGCCGCCTTCGCGGTTTGCCGAAGTAGCGAACCGACTGCAGTCCGGGGTAGACGCGGAGGTGATCCTGTTTGGCACTGCGGCGGAGGCAAGCGTTTCGACGGCCATCTCCGCAGAAATGCGCCGGCCCGTCATTGATCTCACAGGGAAAACCGCGATTGTTGATTTGCCAGCGTTGCTCTCGCAGTGCCATCTTTTCATCGGTAACGATTCCGGCGCGATGCACGTTGCAGCCGCCGTGGGGCTCCCGGTAGTGGCAGTGTTTGGTCCGACCGACCCGTTTGGAACAGCTCCCATTACGCCGCGCTCGAGCATCGTTCAACAGAAACCGTACTGCAGCCCTTGTTTTCTCCGCCGCTGCCCGACCGACCATCGGTGCATGACGGCAGTCACAGCTGACATGGTGGAGTCCGCGGCCAGACCGTGGCTGTCCTCCATTCAGGTGCAGCGTGCCTGAGCAATCTCCCTTGCGCCCCGCGGTGTTCCTCGACCGCGACGGCACCATCGCCGAGGAAGTCGGCTACTTGAATCATGCCAGCCGTTTTCGTATGTTTCCCTTTGTCGCGGGCGCCATTCACCGGCTCAACGGCGCAGGCCTGCCTGTGATCGTGGTCACCAATCAGTCCGGCGTCGGCCGCGGTTATTTCCCGGAATCGCTCGTGCACACCGTGAACGAATTGATGACCCAGCAACTTGCCGAGGCAGGCGCGAAGCTTGACGCAATCTACTATTGTCCACACACCTCCGCTGAAAGGTGCGGCTGCCGCAAGCCAAAAACCGGCATGCTGGACCGCGCGGCTCAAGAGCATTCGCTCGATTTGCAGCGTTCCTTCGTGGTTGGGGATCGTCATGGTGACGTGGAGCTCGCCCGAAATGCACGCGCGCGGAGCGTGCTGGTGCGCACCGGTTACGGTGAAGGCGAACTCGCCTGGCACGCGGCCAAGTGGCCGTCGCAGCCCGATTTTGTTGCGGAAAATCTCACACAAGCGGCAGACTGGATCCTGAGGCATCAAAAATGAAGCGTTCGCGCGCGCAAGAACCGGTATCAACGTCGGTCGATCTTCTCGCCCTCCGGGAGTGTGTCGAGCAGTTCGGCACGAAAACAATCGTTCTCCTCGGAGATTTCGTTGCTGATGAATTCCAATACGGTGAAATATCGCGCGTCTCACGCGAAGCGCCGGTCCTGATCCTCAAACATCGCGAAACTCAGATTGTTCCCGGCGGCGGCGCCAACGCCGCAAATAATCTCGCATCGCTTGGCGCCCGCGTCCTGCCCATCAGCGCGGTGGGTGACGACGCCGCGGGAGACGCGCTGATCGCCTATTTCCGCCGCAAGCGGGTTAGCGTGTCCGGAATTATTCGCGTAAAACGCTGGACAACGCCGATCAAAAGACGCTTTCTTGCCGGGTGGGCGCACACGGTGGGACGACAAGTATTGCGCGTCGATTACGAACCGTCTTCTTTTTTGCCTGACGCCATTCGGAATAAGCTCCATCAGCGGCTTAGAGCAAGTCTGCGCACAGCCCACGCACTTGCGGTCTCCGATTACGGCTTTGGCATAGTGACTCCGGAACTTCTTCAGCAAGCATCAACGAAGCGCAAGGGTGCCTTGACTGTCACGCTCGACGCGCGCTACGGGCTGCATCGTTATGCGAAAGCGGGCGTCACTGCCGCTACTCCAAATGAGGCCGAGTTGGAGGCCGAGCACCACACGGCCATCGGTCAAGATATGCCCGAACTTGAGAGAGCGGGCCGCGCAACTCTTTCTGAGATGAAATTGCAATCGCTCTTGGTTACCCGAGGACGGCATGGGGCCGCACTCTTCGAACCGGGCGATCGGTTCGCACAGATACCCGTTCACGGCAGTGATCAAGCCGTGGACGTCACCGGTGCCGGCGACACTGTTCTCGCGGCATACACGCTGGCGGTCGCTTGTGGCGCATCTGCTCTCGAAGCCGCGCACATCGCCAACATTGCGGGTGGCCTGGTGGTCATGAAGCGCGGCACGGCGACCATCACGCGCGAAGAGCTTCTCGACGCCATCCGTGGCGAGGCATCGGGAGCGGGCTCCTAAGCCATGCGCCAAGCCGCATCCAAGATCATCCCGCGGGATGAGCTGCGCGAACGGCTGAAGGAACACAAACGCTTGGGCCAGCCCATCGTCTTTGCGAACGGCTGCTTCGATTCGCTCCATGTCGGGCACATTCGTTATCTCGAAGGCGCTCGCCGCGAAGGGGACGTCCTCGTTGTCGGTGTGAATGCCGATTCGAGCGTCTGCAATCTCAAAGGGCCCGGCCGGCCCATCCTTGGTGAGAATGCCCGCGCGCAACTCGTTGCCGCGCTTCGCGTCGTGGATTATGTCGTGATCTTTGCCGAGCCCAACGTCGAAGCTCTGCTGGAAGACCTGCACCCCGATGTGCACGCCAAGGGTACCGATTACACGACGGAGACTGTGCCGGAACGCGCGGTTGCCATTCGGCTGGGCATCCGCGTGGCCATCGTGGGCGACCCCAAGGACCACTCCACGCGGGAACTGCTCGAGTCCGTTCGCAAGGCGCCGCATGCCTGAGCCGCGCTTCCTGGTGGTACGTCTCGGCTCCCTTGGAGATATCGTCCACACTTTTCCTGGCGTCGCCGCGCTGCGCGAATCATTTCCGAAAGCTGACATCATTTGGTTGACCCATCCCCGATGGAAGGGGCTGGTCGAGAGCAGTGAACTGGCAACGGACATCTGGGAGACGGAAACTCGTTCCTACAGGTCTCTGCGCGAAATCATTGCACGAATCCGCAGAGCACACTTCGCGGCGGCGATCGATTACCAGGGGTTGTGGAAGTCCGCGGCACTGCCGCTCTTGGGTGGCGTCGCGCGCCGGATTGGGTTTTCTACGAAGACGATTCGCGAGTTTGGCGTGCCGATCCTTTACACCGATTGCGTTAGTTGCAAACAGATACACATCGCCGATCAGAACGGGGAACTGTCACAGCGCGCAGGCGCTCGCAATGGTGTAGCACCCTTTGCGCTTGCGGTGCCCTCGATTCAGGAGGTGTTCGCTCTACAACTCCTGCGAGGTTTTGCGATCGAACGGTACGTCGTGCTGAGCCCCGCTGGTGGCTGGCGATCCAAATGCTGGCCGCCCGATCGATATGGCATGCTCTCCCAGAGAATTCATGAAACTCTTGGGCTGCGTTGCGTTGTAAACCACGCCCCCGGAGAAGAAGCTCTGATGTCTGCAATCAAAGCGGCTAGCGGGAAGGCCGACCCCATCACCTACAATGGTTCTCTCAGTCAACTCATGGCGCTACTTCGAAATGCAGTTTGCATAGTTGGCGGTGACACGGGGCCGCTGCATCTCGCGGTAGCTCTTGGAACGCCTGCAGTAGCTATCTTTGGTCCCACGGACCCTGCCCGCAACGGTCCTTACCGAATGAGCGAGCGTTCCGCCGGCACCTCTCCGAAGGACATCATCCTGCGCAGTCCGCGCGCGGTGACCACCTACAAGCGGGACGAACAGGCCGATCCTTCCATTCTGGAAATCGAAGTCGACGCCGTACTCGACGCCGTCCGCCGGCAAGCTGAGGTCACCCAGTGAGCGCTGCAGGCAGTTTTTTTGCACGCTGGCGCGTCCGTCTCGGGTACCCGCTCGCGATAGTGGTTCTCTATTTTTCCAAGCCCACACCTCGAAGCATTTTGCTCGGCGCTGTGGTGGGTGTTCTCGGTCTGTCGGTCCGCGCACATGCGGCCGGCTATCTTCACAAACAGGAAGTTCTCACCGTCGCCGGTCCGTACGCGCACACCAGAAACCCACTCTACCTCGGCAGCGCTATCCTTGCTTTCGGCGCAGGAATGGCCACGCATTCGTGGATTTCCGCATTGATCCTGATTGTTTATTTCGCTGTTGTTTATTCTATCGTGATGCAGCGCGAGGCAAGTGAACTTCTACTTCGCCACGGGGTATCTTTCGAGGAGTACGCGCGCGCTGTCCCGCTTTTTATTCCGCGCCTGACCGCCGCGAAACTGACTGGAGACTCGGGCGGCTCGTTCTCGTTCGCTCAGTACAGGAAGAATCATGAGTGGCAGGCCTCCCTCGGATTCCTCTTCCTCTTAATTGTGTTGTCAATGCTTTGGTTCCTCCATCCTCTGCATTGAAGAGGCGAATGCTTGCTTGCGTGATGACCAATTTTCAGTACAAGCGCGCGCAGCTCATAAATACGACGCAAAGCCCCCAGACTGTGTTTTTCTAAGCCGATGGTTCACTTTCATCTCGGCGGCGAGCAAGATGACAGCCTCATGGTGCTCTTCGCAACCTCACGAGCGTTTCAATATGAAATGTTTGCGGGAACAGGTCGAACATGTGCATCTCTTCAATTTCATAGCGAATGCTTGGCCCCGTGATTTCTTTCGGTTTCCGGGATGATCCCGTCAAGACCGCCAAATCGCGCGCCAGCGTGGATGGATCGCAGGAAAGGTAGACAATTTCTTTGGCGCCTAGTTCCGCGAGCTTTTCGGCGGCCTCCGCGCCCAGTCCTGCTCTCGGCGGGTCGAGGACCACAAAGTCCGGTTTTTCTTCGGTTTTTTTAAGGAATTCTTCCACATGCTCGTTGTGCGAAATGATCGTGACGCCCGCAATTTCAGCATTGGCGTAGAGGTCACGCGTCGCGGCAAGATTGGCATCCACGCTCACGACTCTCGGAAACGACTTTGCCAGCGGCAAAGTGAAGAACCCAACTCCCGAATACAGATCCAGCGCCAAGGCGCCATGCGCGTTTGCCGTCACGGCTTTCAGCAGCTCCTCGATCAGGAAGCGGTTCACTTGAAAGAACGAAAGATGGCTGACTCGGTATTTGTATCCGCCGGCTTCGTGCGTCAAATATCCCGGCCCAGTCAATTCAAACCGGTTTTTCTTCTGATCGAGCAACAGCAGGCTTTCAATCTCGGGCAAAGCTTCCCGGAAGGAAGAGGCCAACTCGGCCGCAGGCTTGATGAATTTTTCAAAAGCCACGTTCAGCGCAATCTTTTCGTCCGCGGAGTCGGCAAACGCCTCGATCTCTTGGATTCCTTCAGGCAGCCTCCCGGAGCGCGCCATCTCCTGAAGTTGCGCAAACGTATGCGCGAGGCGCGGCGATAGCACGGGACACTCATCGATGGGCACGATCACCGAACTCTCCGGCAGAAAATAACCCAGAGCTCTCGGCATACCGCTGCGGACCGCCCACTGTGCGCGGTTCCGATAGCCATACGGTTCCGCGGAATGTTCCACGATTGCGCCACCCCACGAGACGCCGCCCAGCCGGGAGAGTGTCTCGCGCAAAATTTCTTTCTTGAGCCTCAATTGCTCCGTGGCGGGAATGTGCTGGTAATGGCAGCCGCCACACTTTTGAAAATGCGCACACTCTGCCTTCCCGCGTTCTATCGCTGGTGAGGTGACTTCCACCAGTTCCGCCCACACCAATTTCTTTTTTCGGGATTTCGTGTTCGCGCGCACCTCTTCTCCCGGCAAAACATAGGGCACAAAAACGGTATTTCCATCGGCGTGTGCCAAACCATCACCGCCGTAAATAAGCTTCTCGATCGACAATCTTAACTCATCAGCCATAGAGTTTATCCTATTTCAAGAAAGTTAATCTCGCCAGCCAGAACTTAAACCATTCGAGCTTGTTTCGGATGCCGAGCCGGCGTGCTGGCCCGCGTTACGAGAGATAGAAAAGGCTCAAGCGCGGGATGCCAAACTCTTCCAATAGCCGTTTCTGAACGTATTGCTTCTCGACCATTGCCAGCTGCTCTGTTTTCATCTTTCGCCTGTACATGACCAGTTGCCCGTCCACTTCCCGCCGGATCTTGAGCATCATCTCTTCCGGTGCATGGCTGGTCAGCAGAGCTTGTATCTTCTCATCCAAAATCGTCAGCCGGCGCTCTAAGTCTTCCAAGTCCAGTATTCCCGGCGCATCGATGAGCTGGCTGCTGGTCTCAAGCGATTCCGCAATCTCCTTCAACCGGCCAGTCAGCTCCTGCTTTCGCGGCAGGCTATTTTCTGCGGCATGATTCAAGCTCGCCACATTCTTGGCAAAATACGCTTTCAGTTCGTCGCGTGAGAATGCCTCGCTGGCCTTTGGACGCGCAACCTTCGGTGCACCACCCGTAGCCGCCTCCTGCTGTTCTTCCGCCGCCACCAGCACCGCGTCGGTGCAATACGCCAGATTCTTCAGCGGCCTTCCTCCTCCCCGCCGCGACCGTTGATAACTCTCAAACGCTTTGTCGATCCCTTTCAGCGCGGCTTCCAGCGGCACACCGGCTTTTTGCCACGCCTCCATGATCGCCCAGTCCAGCGGCGACACCAGAAGATGCGCCCCGCGCTTCTTCCAGAAATATTCTTCGATTTCCGTAAAGTAATTGAAGTAGTTCCAGCCGTCCATTTGTTTTGCTGGGAGAACCGTCGCGTCAAGTATTGTCACTTGCCTAAATGCGCTTGCAAACGGTCTGAGCCCGGCTCAACTCTGCGCTTTCTTCGCTGGCCCCGCCGTCGCGCTCTTGCCGTGCTCCACTGGCTGGTTTTTTTCCCAGATCAGCCGCAGGCCCTTCAATGTCAGAAACTCATCGGTGTGCTGAATGTGTTTCGAGCCTTTCGATACCAGCCTCGCCTGCCCGCCGGTCGCAACAACTTTTGCGTCTTCGCCGAGTTCTTTCTTCATGCGCGCGAGCATCCCGTCTACCATGTCTATTGCGCCGTAATACAGACCAGCTTGCATGTGCGTGACGGTATTTGTCCCGATCACTTTCCCCGGGTCTTTGATCTCCACCCGCGGCAGCCGCGCCGCTCGTGCAAACAATGCCTCCGACGAAATCCCCAGTCCCGGCGCAATTACGCCGCCGAGGTATTCGCCCTTTGCCGAAATTGCGTCAAAAGTGATCGCCGTCCCAAAATCCACCACGATGCACGGCCCTCCGAATTGATGAAACGCTGCCACACCGTTCACAATCCGGTCCGCGCCCACCTCTGACGGATTGTCCACCAGCACGGCCATACCGGTCTTAACGCCCATTTCCACAAAGAGCGCCTTCTTCCCAAAATAGACTCGCGACATTTCCGCGAAAGTCCTGTTCACCGGCGGCACCACAGAGCTGATGACCACGCCGGTGATCGCGTCGCTGTCCAGCCCTGCCAGCGTGAACAAATTCCTGGTCAGCACGCCGTATTCGTCGATCGTCTGCTCGCGTGCGGTCGTCAATCGCCAGTTCGCGATCAGCTCCTCGCCCCGAAAAACACCCAGGACCGAGTTAGTGTTGCCCACGTCGATGGTCAGCAGCATCTAGCGCGCCTCCGTGACGTCCCCCGAAAGCACTGCCGTGATCCTTCCATCTTCCCGCTCCACTTGCAGCAATCCTTCCGGCCCCAGTCCGGCAGTCGTACCTGCATAGCTTTCTGTCCCGTTCGTCACGCGTACGCGCTTTCCTCTCGCATAACTCGATACGGACTCGAACCGCTCCACTACGCTGGCCACGCCTTCCTTCAGGAAACGATTGTAATCGCTCTCGAATTCATGCAGCAACCGCACCAGCAACTCCATGCGCGATTGCGGTTTGCCAGTTTCCGCGCGCAGGGAAGTCGCCACGCTGGCCAATTCGCCAGGAAACTTTTCCTGATTCACGTTCAACCCGATTCCTACGATCACAAATCGCACCTGACCAGGTTCCGCATGCATTTCCGTCAAGATGCCGCCCACTTTCTTCCCTCGAATCAGCAAGTCGTTCGGCCACTTCAGGTCGACTTCTAGACCTGTTAGCGCCTGCACTGCGGAATGCGCGGAAAGCCCGGCCATCATGGTCAGCAGCGGAGCCTGCACCGGCGCCAGTTTTGGCCGAAGAAGAAGCGTCACGTAAATGCCCGCCGCGCGCTCGGAGTGCCATTTGCGTCCCACCCTTCCGCGTCCGGCTGTTTGCTCCTCTGCCAGCACAACGGCGCCTTCCGGCTCGCCGGCATGTCCCAAATCGAGCGCCACGCGATTTGTCGAATCCGTCTTGAAAAAATGGAAAATGTGCTTTCCGAAGAGGCTACCTCTCAGCCGCCGCTTCAACGTGTCCGGAGTCAGAATGTCGGGGACTTGCTCCAGAAAGTATCCAGCGCCCGGCTGGCTTTTTACCTTCACTCCCAATTCACGCAGTCGTTCGATCCATTGCCATACCATGGACCGCGAGACGCCAACCTCTTTCGCGATGCGCGCGCCGCTGACTACGATTGTCGCATTTTCCGCCAGCAGCGTGAGCAAACTTGCCAGCTGCCGGTCGGTTGTTCCGGGTAAGGATTCCTGGATCATGGGGATCTCGCCGCGCCCATTCGCGCCGCCTTAGCTTACGTTCCCTCGATGCTGTCTACAAGCAGGCTGAGGTTCGCCGCCGGCGCTGAGTGCGTGAGCATTCCGGAAGAGAGAAAGTCCGCCCCAGTCTCCGCGTATCCGCGCGCATTGTCTAGCGTGATCCCGCCGGAAATCTCAAGCACGCATTCTGCGCGAAGCTTGCGCGCGACCTTCACGCATTCCGCCGCGCGTTCCACCGTCATATTGTCCAGCAGTACTGCCTCTGCACCTGCTTCAAGCGCCTCCACCATTTCCTTTTGATTGCGAACCTCGATCTGGACCGGCAATGGTCCGGGTCCAACGACTTCAGGGTCCAGTCCCGCCGCGTCGTAAGCGCTCGCTGTCCGCGGTGGCGGCACTTTCGGCGAAACGTACGTATGCGCTTTGTCCAGCGCCGCTTTAATTCCTCCGGCCAGCGCGATGTGATTCTCCTTCAAGAGAATCGCGTCGTAGAGTCCGAATCGGTGATTGTTGCCACCGCCTGTCTTCACGGCGTATTTTTCCAGCGCCCGCAAACCGGGTGTCGTTTTACGGGTGTCCCGGATACGCGTTTTGGTTCCCGCCAGTTGTTCCACGAAGCGCCGCGTCACCGTGGCAATTCCGCAAAGATGCGCCAGAAAATTCAGCGCCGTTCGCTCGCCGGTCACGATGCCGCGTGCATTGCCTTTGATCGTCACGATTTCAGCGCCGGGCTCCGCAAACGACCCATCGTTGTGCGGATAAGCGACTCGAATCTCGGGATCAAGTGCCCGGAAGATCCTTTCCGCAAGCGGTAGTCCGGCACAAACAAGCGTCTGCCTGGCAAGGATGTGGGCCCGTGCCGCCGCACGCGGTGGTACCACGGCTGCGGACGTCGCGTCACCCGTGCCGATGTCTTCCTCTAGCGCCTGCCGCACAACTGCGTCAACGTAATGAGAATTCCAATCCATAAGACTCCGAGGAATTGTTAAGCCTTTTCCAATTGCAACAAGCGTCCCTGCAGTTTCTGAAACTCGACGCGCTGTTCGGCGAGCGTCGCCTCAAGACCTTTAATGATGTTTTCCGGTGCGCGGCTCCGGAAAGTCTCGTTTCCAAGCTGCCCTTCCTTTGAGGTGATGGCTTTTTGTAAACCTTCGATCTCTTTCTTGAGCCGCGTCTTCTCCGCGGCCGGGTCCACCGCGTCGGAAAAGGCGATCCGCACATCAAACCTTGAAGTCGAGCGAACCGCTCCGCTCTTCGCGTCAAATTGCTCGCGCGGCACGATGCGAAGCTCCGACAAGAACGCGAATCTCTCAATGGGCCCGAGATTTGTCCGGACTGTTTCTGCTGCCCCTGCATCCGTGGTCGAGAACTCCGCCGCTAGTTTCTTCTTCGGGTCAAGTTTCAGCTCCGCGCGAATGATACGCAGGGTCGTAACCACTTCCTGGATTGTCTCTACATCAGCCATCGCTTTGGCGTTCTTCCAATTCTTGCGTGCTTCAGGGAATGCATCCAGCGCGATCGATTTCGCTCCCGCTTTTTGCGGCAATTGGTGCCACAGCTCTTCCGTCAGAAACGGCATGAACGGGTGCAGCAGCCGCAAAGCTGCGTCGAAAGCCGCGAACAAATTCTTCCATGCCACGGTTGCCCGTTCCCGGTCCTCGCTTTGCAGCTCTGGTTTCACCCACTCGATGTACCAGTCGCAGAAGTCTCCCCAGAAAAACTGATAAACGCCTTGAGCGGCTTCATGAAAACGGTAGTTCGCCAGCGCTTCATTCATCAATTCCACGGTCGACGCAAGGCGAGCGAACATCCACGCATCCACTAGCGGAACGTTGCCACCATGGGCATAGGGCGTCTTCGCACGCACCTCCGGTGCCGCCAATTCTTCCAGCTTCCCCCCGCCCTCCTCGAACTTATCAAGGTTCACGAACAAGAATCGCGCCGCATTCCAAATCTTGTTCGCAAAATTCCGCGCGCTCGCGAGCTTATCCTCCGATAGCACAATATCCGTTCCCGGCGCCGCCATGGACGAGAGACAAAATCGCATCGCATCAGTTCCGTACTGTTGATTCAGCGCCACTGGATCGAGTCCCGTCCCTTTGGACTTGGACATCTTCTCGCCGCTCCCGGTGCGCACCAGAGAATGCAGGTAAACCGCGCGGAAAGGAACTGTCCTCGTAAAGTGAATTCCCAGCATGATCATCCGCGCCACCCAGAAAAACAGGATGTCGTATCCGGTGATCAGCAGGCTCGTCGGGTAGTACGCTTTGAAATCCGCCGTGTTCTCCGGCCAACCCAGCGTGGAAAACGGCCAAAGCCCCGAGCTGAACCACGTGTCGAGAACATCCGGGTCTTGCTCCAGATTCCCCGACCCACACGTCGCGCACTTCGCTGGCTTCTCGCGCGCCACCATAACGTGCTTGTGCTCCTTGCAATACCATGCCGGAATCCTGTGTCCCCACCACAGCTGCCGTGACAGCGTCCAGTCGCGAATATTCCTCATCCAATTAAAATATTCTTCGCGCCGGTTATCCGGAACGATTTGAATCTCGCCTCGTTCCACTGCGGCAATCGCCGGTTCCGCCAGCGGCTTCATCTTGCAGAACCATTGCGTCGAAGCCCGCGGCTCGACGATTGTCTTACTTCTCTCGCAAAGTCCAATAGCGGTCGTGTGCTCGGTGGTCTTTTCGAGAAGTCCCAGCGCCTTCAAATCTTCAACGATCCTCTTGCGCGCCTCGAATCGGTCCATCCCGGCGTAAGTGCCCGCCGCCGCGTTCATTTTCCCGTCGTCCGTCATCACATCGATTTCTGCAAGTTTGTGGCGCCGTCCCACCTCAAAATCGTTTGGATCGTGCGCCGGAGTAATCTTCACCGCGCCCGTCCCAAACTCCCGGTCCACCATCGTGTCCGCGATGATTGGAATCGCGCGGTTCATCAACGGCAGAAGCGCTCTTTTGCCGACGAGGTGCGTGTACCGTTCGTCTTCCGGATTCACCGCCACGGCGGTATCACCCAACATCGTTTCCGGCCGTGTCGTTGCCACCACGAGGAACTCTTTCGTTCCCGCCACCGGATACTTGATATGCCACAGGTGTCCCTGCCGCTCCTCGTGCACCACTTCCAAATCGCTCAGCACCGTCAGGCACACCGGGCACCAGTTCACCAGCCGGTTCTCCCGGTAAATCAAACCCTCTTCGTAAAGCCTTACGAAGACTTCACGCACAACGCGCGACATTTCCGGCGAGAGAGTAAACTTCTCCCTCGACCAGTCGCAGCTTTCTCCGATGCCCCTCATCTGCCGCGTAATCTCGCTGCCTGCTTCTGCCTTCCACTTCCAAACCTGCTTTTCAAACTCCTCCCGGCCGAGCTTGTGGTAGTCAATGCCCTGATCCATCAGGTACTTCACCACGACGCGTTGCGTGGAGATGCCCGCATGATCAGTGCCGGGCAGATACAACGTGTTGTACCCGCGCATCCGGTGCCAGCGGGTGAGAATGTCGATCTCCGTATGTTCCAGCATGTGCCCGATGTGGAGCGAGCCGGTCACGTTTGGCGGAGGAATAACGATCGAAAACACCGGCCCCGGCGCAGTCGCATCCGCTTTGAACAGGGCTTCTTTTACCCAGAAGTCCGCCCATCGCGGCTCGATCTGCTGCGGTTCGTACGCTTTTGCTATCTCGCGAGCCATTCCGATGCGCTTCTCCCGCGTCACAGCGGACCTTGGCCCGCCTGCTCTCGAACAGTTCCGGTCGTTCAGAGTAATCTTTGACTATACGAGGGAAAAAGCAGTCGCGTCAATTCGGCTGGATATGCCTGAGGAAATTGAATTTGGCGGCGCGTTACTTGTGAACGGATCTTCGAAACTGCAGGGCAGGGAATTACGACTTCTTTGATTTCAGCTCTTCGTTGACCATGGCTTCAACGACGGGCCTCAATATCTCGCGCGTCACCGCCTGCAATACTTCCGGACTCATTTTCGCCAGTACTCTGGCAACAAGGTCGTCCATGCTCGGCGCCGCAGCCGGCGCTGGCGCAGGTGCTTCGGCAAGTTCTTCCGCCGCGTAAGAATTCCCACCGTCGGTGCTTTGTTGCCCGGCGGTATGCGTCGCGTCTTCGGCGACCTGAGCGGCTTCCTCGCGGATGGCTTCCACCGCCGCGGCAGGCAAGGCTGCTTCTTCAATCACTTTCTGAGTTGCTTCGCTTACCGGCTCAGCCACCTTTTGCGTCCCGTTGTTTCCAGCCGTAGCGGTACTCACCGGCGCAGCAGCATCCCATGCGGAAGCAAGCCGGTTCGCCTTCTCGATCTCCGCATTCCATGGATTCGATGGTACGGAAAACCACGTCTCCTTGGATGTCTTTGCTTCTGGCTCGGCTTGCGGCGCCTCGGGGGCACTGGCAATCACAGTTTCGAGAGAGGTCTTTTCGTGGTCACTAACCCGCGCTACTTCTTCCACTGCTGTGGCAGTTTCCGTTGAAGTTTTTTCCTGCGAAACAGGCAAACTCGCCGCTGCCCACGAATCGGCGGCAAAGGGTGTGCTCGAAATCGTTCCCGTTGCCACCGTGTCTTCCGGCGCGCTGGCTGGAACGGGGGGCGCTTCCGTTACTTGATTGCTGGCAGCGGGCGCTGCTTCAACCAATTCCGGTCTTTCTTCCGCTGGCTCCCATGATTCCAATGGCGTCTTTCTTGCCTGAATCTGCTCGAAACTTCCCGTGCGCCAATTGCTGGATGTGCTCGTGGATCCGGCGTCTCCGTAACTTTCCGCCGCCTCGGGCCGCCACGGAGCTGCGGGCTTTTCCTCTTCTTCTTCGTCCGCTTCCACTGCATCCGGATCGCGCCAATCACGTTCCGGCACCAGTTCGGCATGCGAGGCAGGCATAAAAGCGATGTCGTCTTCCTTCTGCTCCTCGGGTGTTTCCAAAAGGCTTCCGAAAGCCACCGTTTGCGCATTGCTGTCAATCCGTACTGGCTCCGGGCGCGACGGAACTTCATCCACAAAACTTTGCTGATCCAATGCCGCAATGACGGGTTCGTGCGAGGCGGTCTGCGCCGGGATGCCGCCAGCCGACGGCACAGCCGATACATTTGGGGCGAGGAGGTCTGAGGCCCTCAAAGCTTCCGGTTCCGGGGTTTTCATGCCTCCGGCATTTCCAGCGGCCACTCCGGCGCGGAGTAGCGCGGATTTCACCATCGAGATCAGCGGGTCCGGCGGTACAAACGGCTTTTTCAATACGCCGTCCGCTCCCACTCGCTGCGCTTCCTGCTCATCCAGCGGGTCGAACGCGCCCACTAGCAGGATCACCGGGATATGCGCCAGCGAAGGATCCGTCTTCACATACTGGCAAACCTCATAACCGTTCCGCACCGGCATGAACACGTCGGCGAGCACGAGGTCGGGACGCAAATCGGAGATTTTCCGCACGGCGGCTTCACCGTTGCCAACGGCAACGACGTCAATACCTTGATCTTTCAAGGCAAGCCCCACCATCTTCTGAATGTTGCTGTTGTCGTCCGCAACCAGAATTCTGGGCACCGCACGTCCTCCGACGATACTCTGCCTCTGTGGGCCACACGTAATGAGCAGCCGTACCGAGGAGCCTACACAGATCTATTGGAGCATCCGCTGGTGCGGGCGTCAATCTCAACGGATTAGGTGTGTGTCGGAAGTAAATACTTCGGTTTTGGCCCTGGCCAAGCATTCCCGGCGCTAAAAACATCAAGGGTGCAGCCCCGCGTGGCGGCACCCCTTTGGTGTTTCTCCTGATTTTCGCCCTGCTCGAAGACTCACCAGGGAACGATTTTTCTCAGGCCCTTCTTCTTCTTGCTGGTCGACTCTTTTTTGCTGTCCCCGCCGGTTTTTCCGTCCTGCGTGGTCGAGCCGTCGGTCTTGGCGGCATCGGCAGTCTGACCGCCAGAGCCAGCTGCCGCATCCGTTTTGCTTGCGTCGGTTGGCTGTCCGCCTCCCGCCGTCGTTGCATCCGACTTGGGCGTTTCGGCCGTTCCATCGGCTGCCGGTGGCGCGCCCGAATCGGGCGGCGTCGCGGGTGGATTCGGATCGCTCGCTTCTCCGGAAGGAGCAACGCTTTCTCCTCCACTCGCTGTCCCGCTCGCGCTTCCCGGCGTGATCGTCGCAACGATTCCCGGCCTCGCGCCGCCGATTTGCGATTGGTTCCCGCCCTTCAAAATGTTAATCCCGGAATCGCTTTCCGACTCCGGAGTCATGGTGGGTTTTCCGGTTGTTGCTGCCGCGCGCAATTCCTGGCCCGGGCCCGTATGAATCAGTGCCAGCGGTTTCTTGATCAACGCCTCGTGTTGTCGCGGGGCATTCTGCTCCGCGGTCATCCAGGCTACGGCTTGGGGATCCGGTTGCGGAACGGGCGCCCCCAGCGTTTTCAAACGGTTCTTCGCTTCGGGAACCAGCGCTGACAGCGGATAGTTGCGCACGATGCGCGCGTAATAGGGAGCGGCAAGCTCCTTTTTCTCCGTCGACTGCCAGATATTCCCCAGCATCCACAACGCCTGGTCGGACTTGCTATACAGCGGGTAACGGCTGACGATCCCTCGCAGCCTGGATTCCGCGGCCTTCTTGTCTTCCTTCACGTAATAGTAGTAACCAATGCGGAAGTCGCCTTCCGCCAGCAATTCCTGCACTTCCCTCAAGTGCTGTTCCGCCTTCGTCGCCAACGGATCATTTGGGTATTTTGTCAGGAATGTTTGGAATTCTTCCTCGGCCGCTCGAACGTGCGTGCGGTCGCGGTCCGGTTTCTCCATCTGTTTGTAATGTGTCATCGCCACTTGCAACTGCGCGTACGCCGCTTCCGGCAGCATGGGAAAGAAAATGTCGAAATCCTTGTACGCCTGGACCGCCTGCGTCAGATTTGCCGTTCCACCCTCTTTGTAAAACGAATCGGCAATCGCCAGCTTCGCTTTGGCAAGATACTCGCTGTCCGGATATGTGTTAATGAGCGTTTGCAGGTTCAGCCGCCCGACTTCATGCCGTCCATGCTTGACGTCGTCCATCGCCTTGTCATACAGAATCTTGTCCGGCTCCGCGGTATTTTCCGCGCTGGTTGACTTATTGACCTTTTTCTTTTTGTGGAAGATCTGAGCACCAGACGGTGTGGCGCTCAGCAGGAAAAGTCCAGTCATCACCAAAAGAGCCGACCGTCTTGCGGTCGCCAGGAAGGAATTACGGCGCAAACTTCACCTCTCTCTCGAATCAGGGGTTCCACGCCGCAGTCTGCCGAAGTCTTGGCCGCTTCCTGACTCCCTGCTGCTTGGAACATCCCAGTATAACCTGAACGAAAGGCCAGGCCGAACACCAACTTTGCCATTCCGCCAAGTTCCGGCCCAAACCACTCGGTCCCTGTGATGCCGCCACTTGGCACAAAGGGTTGCCTCGCGAATCCTCATACCTCGTCTCAGGCCTGAGAAGGGTTCATAATCAGGGCCCCCTTGGATCCTTCGCGTTCCTACTCCTTGAGTTTCTTGCTGGGCGTGGCCTGCTTTGCTTTCTGCAGTTCGATAACGTCCGCGCCGCTATCTGAACTTCCCAGCAGCCACTTGCTGAAGAAGTCTCCACGAGCCGCAATTACATAACCATTGATCGGCATATAGCTATGCCGCATCCCCGGGAACACCAGCATCTCGAAACGCTTATTCGCTTTGATCAACGCATCGGCCACCCTCATGGTATTCACCATACTCACGTTGTCGTCCATGTCTCCGGTGGTAAGCATGAGGTGACCTTTAAGGTTTTTCGCCAGTTCGGAATTCTTGTCAATCTCATAGAAAAACTTCTCTGTCCCATCCTTCTGGGTCTCCTCCCGCACGCCGTGGTATTTTTCGCTCCACGTATTACCATACACGTTGTTGTCATGGTTCCCCGATTCCGACCACCCCGCTTTGTAGAACTCCGGGTATTGCAGCATCGCCGCCGCCGTCATGAAGCCTCCCCCGGAATGGCCCCACATCCCCACGCGGTTCAAATCCATGTACGGGTGCGTCGCAGCTAGCCGTTCCGCTGCCGCCTTTTTGTCGGCCAGGCCGTAATCCCGCAAATTCCCGTAGCCAAAGCTGTCGTACCACTTATCCCTCTGCGGGCTTCCGCCGCGGTTGCCCACTTCAATCACAACAAATCCCAGTTGCGCCAGCGGCACGTTTGGGCTTTTCGGTGAAAACGTCTTGGTCACTTGTTCCACCTGCGGGCCGGGATACACGTACTCAATCACCGGATATTTCCGGCCTGCATCGAAATCAAACGGCTTATAAATCACTCCATACAAATCCGTCACGCCATCGTCGGCCTTCACTCGGAACGTCTCCGGATATTTGAACCCCGCCTCCATCAATTGGGAAACGTCCGTCGCCTCCAGTTCCGCGAGTTGTGTTCCTTGGCCATCCAGCAGCACCGACTTCGGCGCCGTATCCACCCTCGAATAGGTGTCCTCGAAGTATTTTCCGGAATCCGGCCAGCTCATCGCGTGCGTAAAATTCCCGGGCGTCAGTAATTTCAGCCCGCCCCCATCCAGCCCCACCCGGTACAGGTGTGTGTAGTACGGATCCTCTCCCGCTTCGTGTCCGTTAGCCGTGAAGTACAGCGTCCGCGTTTTCTCATCCACCGCTGTGATTTGATCGGTCACGTATTCGCCGCTCGTCACCTGGCTCTTCAGTGTTCCTTGCCCGTCATAGAGATAAAAATGGCCCCACCCGTCGCGCTCCGACCACCAAAGCAACTCCTTTCCGTTTCCCACCAGCCGCAGCGGCTTTTGCGAAGTCCACACGTTGGATCGTTCTCCGATCAGCTTTTGTACCTTCCCCGTTGCGCTGTCGGCGACGTCCACATCCGTGCGCCGAAAATCCCGGCTCCGGCTCGTAAAATAGAGTTTCTCTGACGTGTCCGCCACCCATCGCGGACTCAGCCGCGAAAGCGGGGCTGGATTCAGGCGGTTCTCTTCCTGCTCATCCCGCAATTCCTCCCGATCCCGCTCCGTTTGTGGAGCGTCAGAAATGGTCAGCACTTCATCCGCAAAGCTCTTTGGTTGGACCACGGTCTTCTGTTTGCTCCCCACGTCAAGGATGTCGATCTCCCCAACGGGCATGTGCGCTTCTCCTGGCAATGCGTAGCTCCGCGCCTCCAGGACCGGCCGTGGATTCGTCAGCGAATGAATCACCCAGTAGTCACCGACCTTGCGGTTGTCCTCTCGCTCGAGCGCGATTTTCTTCGAATCCCTTCCCCAGTGGACCGTTATCGCCGGCGTACGCGGTGCCGCCTTATTGGTGTCGCCCTTATCCACTTTCTTTAGTTGTTCTTCCTGTTCTGCCAGCAGCACTCGTGCGTAGCTGTATTTTTCTACTCCATCCGTCGTCAATTGCATTTCCACAACGCCTGCATCGCCGGCATTCTTCAGCGCCTTCGCGTAGTTCTCTCCGTCCATCAGGTAGAGGTTATATCCGCGCGCAAATACCACGGTTTTTCCGTCCGGCGAAATCGAAGCCCACATCGGCTTTCTCTTTGGTGCTTCAAAATTATCCAGCCGCGTGACTTTGGCCGTTGCAAGATCGTATTCAAAATAAATCGTTCGCGTATCTTCGGACTTCTCGCCTGGCTGTCCCAAAGGCGCCGTGGCCTGACCCTGCTGCTCCCCTTGTTTCGATTCACTCTCCTTGCCTTGTTCTTCGATGTCTTCCTGGCTCTTTTCCTTCTTTGGCTCGTTAGGAACCACTGCATTTTTTCGAATCTCCACTTCAAAACGCATCCGCGTATCTTTTTCCACCAGCTTCAGTCGCTTGATCGGCAGATGCTGCGCGTCATATGGAAAGTTGGTCAGTGTCGAAAGCGCCGCGGCCACCTTGGCGTTGTCCCATAGCGGAATCTTCGTTTTCTTCGACGGATCCACGATGTAGTACCGCGTCCCCTCCGTAGTCTGGAAGCTGTACCAGAATCGGTCGGACTCACTGAACCAGTGCGGCGTCACCGCCAGGTCAAACACCAGTTTGCTGACTTGATCCGGCAGGAATCGCTCCTCGAGAGCATAGTTCGGCGCAACGCGCGATGTGGCCTCCCCCTCGGAGAGATGTTCGCCCTTTCCCGCCGTCACCACACTCTCCGGACCGGCCCACGCCCGCGCGGCAAGAAAGCTCGCCGCCACTATTGCGTACACTCCGAAACGTGCCGCCCGGTTCACTCTGCCAGATAAACTAAGTCTCAATTTTGCAGCCCTCATCTTCACTTTCCTTTCCATCCCTCTTTACTCGTCCCAACCAATCCACCGGCCGCACAGTATAGACCGAACCGGTTCGATTTTTAACGTTCCTCCCCATTTGCTTGCCGTCTTTCTTCGGCCGCCGACGATCTAACAAGATTCTCTGGGTAACATCAGCGCCATGACTGGATTGTTGCTCGGTTGTAGGGGCGCAGCATGCTTTCAGCATGCTGCGCCCCTACTCGGCAAGGTTTCATCAACCTGAGCGATTTTTTAGGACTGCTGGGCAGTGAGAAATCCGGGCCGAGAGAGGTCAGATAGCTAGAGCAGCCGTTTTGAAGTTGGTTTCACTGCGAAAAGTAACCCGTCTTCGTTCGCACCTTGGCTCCCGCCATTTTTGGTCGGATGACAATCTTTCGAAACGTTTCGTCTCTTGCCGTATTCGCCGGGTAGTATGCCAACTCATACGACGTCCTCAATTCCTGCGCAATCTGCTGAAAATAGGTGTGTGGATCGGTTGTCTCCGCGTCAATGTGCGCCCCGCCGGTCTCTTTCGCAATGCGGTCCATCACGCTTGTCCCGTACTTGTTTCGCGCTGTAAGTTTTCCGTGTTCTTTCTCTGTGTAGCGAATTGCGTACACCACGACATTCTCCGCTTGCGCCTTCTCGATCGTGCTCATCATGTCGTGCGAACTGGAATTATCCTCCCCATCGCTGAACACCAGCAGGGCTCGTCTACCGTTCTCTCGCGCGAGTTTCTCCGTCACCGAGTAGTAGATCGAGTCGTAAAACGCCGTTCCCAGGTCCCTGCTTTCGGCGGGTCCTAATTCCGGAAACCTCGCGTGTTTCTTTTTATTCCTGCCCTTGTCGCGTTCCGTATACGCCTGCATGTGCTCAATAATCTCAGGTCCAGACGGTGAGAAATCGCTGATCAGGCGTATATGATTTCCGAAGGTCACCAGAAATGCCCGATCCTTTGGACCAAGCACCTCTTTGAGAAATACTTCGAGGTCGTGCTCGTGTTGTTTGGAAAAGTGATCCTGGCTCCCGCTTACGTCCACGATCAAGCCCAGCGTCAGTGGAACGTCCGTGCTTTTCGCGAAAAACGAAATCTTCTGCGGAACGGCATCCTCGTAAATTTCAATGTCTTCTTTGCTCAGGTTCTCCACCAACGAGCCGTGCCCATCCCGCACCGAAAAAGCCACGTTCACCAGATTCACCGCAACTTGGATCCGTTCCTGGCTGAACGCCACTCCGCTGCCCGCCGTGACCAGCAGGAAAAGGAAGATATACAAGCGGAAACTGTCCGAGTGCCGGCCAGACATTTTCACGAAACTCCCTTGCGATGTCCCGCTTTGAACTTGAATACGCCAGAGTCGCGAACGCGACGCCATTTGCAGCGCGCACCTGCAGGACTTCTTCAGTTCGCCTTCTTGTCCTTATCGTCGCTATGCGCTTCTACGTACACCAGTTGGAATAGGCTTCCTTGCCCATTTGGTTGTATTCCAACGACGTGTTGCTTCTCCTTCGTCCCCGCCTTGAACACCAGCCCGCCCTTCTCCGGCTTGTCATCATCGCATTCGAGCTTGTTCGAAGATCCGCCCTTATCCTTGACACCAGCCCTGTTCGAAGGGTCCGAGCAATTCAAGACCGTCCCATATTTCGCCAGCGCTTTCTTGTAGAATTCCGCTACCCTCTCCGGCGCGTCGTTCGACTCCATCTTCATCACCGCCAGCTTAAAGCCAAACGTGCTGCCCCACAGCCCCATCTGAATCGAAGGCGAATCGTCTCTTTCGTCTTTGTGCGCTTTTGACCCCGGATAGACCGGCAGCCCCACCTCTTTGGAAGTCGCTTGTTTGCTGAATACCACGCCCGCTCCGTCCTTGTCCTGATCCTGCGTGCCCCGGACGGCCCCCGCTGCACCCGCTTGCATCAATGCCAGGACCCCAAGCATCATGCAAAATGTTCCAACCAGCGCGTGTCCCCTCGGGATACGCGTCTTCCCTCCAGATTCAACCAAACTTCGATTTGCCGTGTTTTTTCTGTTCACAAGACCTCCTCGTGCCTACAAGATACGCGGATGCGGCCATTGATGTTCCAGCGATTCTTCCCGCGCAAGATTCATGGAATATTTCTCCCATTCCGGTGGTATTAGACAAACAGCAGGGTGTAAGCTCTTCCTGCCACTTGCATCCCGGTTCGGATGGGAGACTGTCCATGAAACGCAAGATCGCCCTCGGACTTCTGGTTGCCGCGGCTCTCTCCGCGGCTCCCGTTGCGCCGCATTCCGGTAAGTCCGAAGTCGCCAAAATGACTCTCAAGGTCGGCGATACCGCGCCCGATTTCACTCTTCTCAGCGATCAGTGGAAAGCCGTCAAGCTCAGCGACTACCGCGGCAAGAAAAACGTCTTCCTCGCCGTCTACGTCCTCGCCTTCACCGGCGGCTGAACGAAGCAACTTCAGGCGGTCCAGGCTGGAATCGCCTCCGGTAGGATTGACACCTCGGACACAGAAGTTTTCGGAGTTAGTTTGGATAGTCCCGCCGCCAACGCTGCCTTCGCCAAGCAGATTGGCATCAACTTCCCGCTCCTAAGCGACATGAACCGCAAGATGCTCAAGACCTACGGCATCCTGAAGGGCTACAACGTGCAAGACGAAACCTACGAGTGGGCTCTGCGCGCCAACATCATTATCGACAAGCAGGGCGTCATCCAATTCGTCGAAGAGGGTGACAGCGCCGTCGATCCCAACACCGCTCTGACCATGTGTACAACCTTGCACAAGAAGGATTCCGCGAAGTAATCCGTGGTCCCGCCTTTGCTTCGGCAGATTAGACCGATGGACTTGCCGCCGCCTTCGGGTGGCTTCCCTCGCGGAACAGTAGTCGAATCTGTTTGAAGCACTCCACCGCCGTCATGATGGCCGTGAAAAACATCGTGTAATGCAATGCCATGTTGACGATGGGCAGCACATTGGCAAACCCGTCCGGATCAGTAGTTCCCGGCGCCAGCACAAGCATTCCGCCGGCGCGGCTCAGCAAATAAAGCACAATCACGCTGCCACCGTTCGAAATCACTCGCATTACCCTGTAGAACCTGAGGCGCTCTGGATGGATGAGCGTCACCACTTGCTGCACTACGGCCGCCAGCGTGAGCAGAATCACCGGCCAGTAAACGGTTTCCAACACAGGTCCCA